>OLVO01004264.1_pt1 | contig 10863 bp, 7 predicted proteins | sample 1672571 | NCBI WGS metagenome assembly OLVO01 (sample SAMEA3136700, study PRJEB25190) | human gut metagenome | biome: human gut; feature: human-associated habitat; material: faeces | place: Austria | collected 2013 | reverse complement strand
GATTGCGTACATTTTGTTCATTCCTTTTCGTTGTACTCGCTGGTCGTAAAGGCAGACCCTTACAGCGGGCCATTTCAGGCGCCCACACCATGCGGCTAGAATATTATAGCAAAAACCAAACCGGATTGCAAGAGGAAATTTCCCCTTTTGCGCAGATTTTTACGCTTTTTTCTGCCCGGCCTGTTCTATGGCGGCTTTCACCTGCGCATTATAGGCCTCGGTCTTTTCTAAAAACAGCTTGCGCGGGCTGGAGGCCAGCAGCTGGGTGTCCTTACCCGCAAAGGAGATGGGGCCGTCCAGCTTCTTTTGAGCCGCCTTGTTCTCGGCGTTCAGCGCCAGCGGCACAAACAGGGGCTTGTCCTTGAGCTTGCGGGTAAAGTACACCTCTGCCGCAATGCCCGCCACCACGGCGATGCCTGCCACCAGCTGGGATGCCCGCAGCCCGATGGAGGGCACCAGCATCAGGCTGTCGGTACGCAGACCCTCGATCCAGAAACGGCCTGCGCCGTACCAGATCAGATACCGCAGGGTGATATCGCCGTTGAACTTGCGCTTTTTGATGTAGCGGAACAGCAGGAAAAAGCCTACAAAGCACCAGATGCTCTCATACAAAAAAGTGGGGTGCACCGGAAGATTGGGGTCGATGACCATACCCTTGGGCACCGTGACCGTGCTGCTCATCAGGTAAGCACGGGTGGCCTCGCTGTACATACCCCACGGCAGGGTGGTGTTGCAGCCAAAAGCCTCCTGATTGAAAAAGTTGCCCCAGCGGCCGCAGCCCTGCCCGATGAGAAAGCCCATAGCAGTCAGGTCGAACATGGGCAGCACCGGCACGCCCCGCCACTTGCAGGCCAGACCGCCGAACAGAAAGCCGCCGATGATGCCGCCGTAGATGGCAAGGCCGCCATCCCGGATGGCGATCATCTCCCAGATGCTCTCATATTTAAAAGGTGCCATAGCCACATAGTAGGCGCGGGCGCTGATGATGCCCAGCACCACGCCAATAAGGATCACGTCCACCATGCTGTCCGGGTCTACACCAAATTCCAGACTGTGCCGGAAGGCAAAGACCAGTGCCAGACACAGACCCACCGCGATGCACACGCCGTACCAGTAGATGCTGACCCCGCCGATGGTAAAAGCCACGCGGTTCAGGTGAAAACTCAGTCCCAGACCCGGGAACTGTACCAGATTTGTCATTCTTCTTCCTCCTCGTCCTCTTCTGCCGCCTGCGCCGTGCCATCCGGCTGAATGTACATGGTAGCCATGCGGTCAGTGCACAGGATGTGCTGCAGGGCAGCGTCTGCATCCTCAGCGGTCAGCCCGGCCAGCATGGAGATCTGCTGTGCCACCGTCTGGCCGCTGAGGGCAAAGTCTGCCATCTGGCTGGCCGAGTCCTCCACGTTTTCCAGATTTTCGATCAGCTGACCATATTTTTCGTTCTTGCACAGGGTAAACACTTCCCTGTCCACACCGGCGGCGCGTACCCGGGCGATCTCGTCCAGCAGCAGCTGCCGCACGGTGTCCGGCACATCGCTCTCACCGGTGAACAGGATGCAGCAGCAGCCGTCCACCCGCAGCACCTCGCCGCCAAAACCGGGGTTCACAAGACCCTCGTCGTACAGGCGGCGGTACAAGGGCGACATCCCGCCCACGATACAGCTGAGCACAAGGTCGTACAGCGCCTCGGTGCGCAGATCATCCGCAGGCAGCGGCTCTTCCTTAAAGCCCACACCGAAGCAGGGCTTGGAGACCGGCATGGTCAGCGTTTTTTCCGTAGCGGCAAGGGTCATGGGTTCCGGTGCCCACAGCCGCTGCACCTTCTGCACCGGGCGGGGCTCCATCAAGCCGTGCCGCTCACAGGCGGCCAAAATCTGCTCCATGGTGGTGTTACCGGCCGCAGCCAGCACCATATTGCCCGGGGCATAAAAGGCCTTGCAGCTGTCGTACAGCATGGCGGGCGTGATCTCGGCAATGCTCTCCACCGTGCCCGCGATGTCGCTGCGGATGGGGTGGCTGTGGTACAGGCACTCGAACAGGCCGGTGATGAGCCGCCAGTCCGGGCTGTCGTCGTACATTTTGATCTCCTGCCCAATGATGCCCTGTTCTTTTGCAATGGTCTGCTCGGTAAAGTAGGGGTGGCCCACCATGCCCAGCAGCACATCCAGACTTTCGTCCAGCTGCTGGGTGGCGGTGAACAGGTAGCAGGTGCGGTCAAAGCTGGTAAAGGCGTTGGCATTGGCGCCCGTCTTTGCATACTTGGCAAAGGCGTCGCCGTCCTCGTCTTCGAACATTTTGTGCTCCAGAAAATGCGCTACACCCGCCGGCAGATGCACCGTTTGGCCGTTCAGGCAGAAATCCCGGTCGATAGAGCCGAACTTGGTGGCATAGATCACATGGGTGCTGGAATAGCCCGGCATGGGGCGCACCAGCACCGTCAGGCCGGAGGGCAGGGTCTGCCACTGGTCGGCCACGGTCTTTTCCAGCAGGGTCTGGTTATTCTGCGGCATGGGCAGCATCCTCCTTTGTAAGCAGATAGCTGACCGAGAGGGTCAGGCGGCGCAGGATATCCCGCACCTCGTCCTTGGTCACGGCGCGCAGAGCATTCCGCGCCTGCTCCGGGCTCTGGATGGGCGCAGCGCTGTTAGCACCGGCGCGCAGCACCTCGATGTAGTACCAGCTCTCAATGCCGCCAAGACTATCCTCTACCCCGTTCATGCCGCTGAGCAGACCCCGGCGGCAGTCCTCGAATTCCTCGTCGGTAATGGGGCCGGTGCACAGGTCGGCAAGCTCCTTCAAAATCGCCTGCTCTGCGCGGACAGCATCGGCGTGCTCCACACCGCTGTTCACCGCCATGCTGCCGGTAAAGCTCTGGAAGGAGGAGGAGCAGTAGTAGCACAGATGGTCCCGCTCCCGCACGTTGAGGAACAGGCGGCTGGTCACGCTGCCGCCGTACAGCGCCATGGCAAGGCGCACGGCAGCCAGCTGCTGCGGCTGCATGGGCTGCCCCAGCGTGAACAGCATACACAGCTTTGCCTGCACCATATCGTAGTTTTCGGTCTTGTGCACCGGTGCGATGGCGGGCATAGCCATGTTTTCCACCAGCGGCAGCGGGGCGCGGTCGATGCAGGCAAGCTCTGCCAGCAAAGCGTCCCGGATGGCGGCAGTCTGGGCGGCATCGCAGCCCAGCACCAGCAGCTCGATGTTGGCGGTGCGCAGCATCTGCCGGTAGGCATCGGTCAGCATTGCCGGGGTAAGGCCGTCCACCTCTTCCAGATAGCCCTCCTGCCGCACGCCTGCCGGGCTGTCGCCAAAGAACTCCCGGTTGGCCTGATGCAGGCAGTAGATGCGTTTATCGTTGATCTCGTCCTCAAGGCCCTTTTTCAGCATCTGCTTTTCAATGCTGACGGCCTGCGGGTCAAAGCAGCCGTCCACAAAATACGGGTGGAAGGCCGCACCCAGCGCAATTTTGGTATACTCGGCGGTCAGCGCCTCGCCTTCCAGCGCAAAGGCATCCTTGATGCCGGTCACGCTGACGCAGAGGTTGTGGTTGCAGCCCATAGGGCGGGCGTCCACGGTCAGGTCTGCACCGTAGAGCTTTGCCAGCTTTTTGGTCAGCTGGGTCATATCCGGGCAGTCCGCATAGCCGCGTTCCATCACCAGCGGCAAAAGCGCATGGGCAGTGGCCGTTTTACGCTCTGCCGGGAAGGCAAAGTGGATGCTGATGCGGCAGCGGTTGAATTTAGAAGCCGGGTCGCAGGAAAGATGCACGCCCGGTGCAATGAGAGTACGTTCCAATGATAGTTCCCTTCTCTCTGCGCCGCAGCACAGAGCATTTGATTCAGTCTGCCCGTTGCAGGGCGATGAACTCTTCCAGGCTCAGGCCGCTGGCGCGGATGGCAAGGGCGTTTTCCACCCCCACATAGCGCCAGTGCCACGGCTCGAACACGATGCCGGTGGCGGCCTGCCGGTCCTGCGGGTAGCGCAGGATAAAGCCGTATTCTGCCGCGTAGGCCGTAAGCCACTCGTAGGCGCGGGTCTCGGCAAAGCTGGTATTCTGCTGCGGGTCGTCCGCACTGAGGATATCTGCCGCGTAGCCGGTGCCGTGCTCGTTGGCGTTGGCGGCGGGCTGGATGGAAGCCGCCAGACGGGCGGCGGCTTCTTCGCTCTTGCGCTTATCGCGGTAGGTCTGCACCCGGGCCTCGTAGGCGGCCTGCCGGGTGTCGGCATCCTGATAACCCGCCACAAGGGTCAGGCTGATGCCGTCCGCCTGCGCGGCGGCGGCCATACTGCGGTACTGCATGGCCGCTTCCGCTTCCAGCTGCTGGCCGGTGGTTTCATCGGCGGTATCCAGCAGCGGAGCGGGCTCGGCAGCATAGGGCAGGTTAGCATTTACCAGCGTAAGCCGCGCATCTGTGGCGTCGAATACATAATCCGTGCCGTCGTACACGCTGGCTGCAAACACCTTTGGCCCGGCCAGTAGGCCGTGCACCTTGGGCAGCAGCCACAGGATGCCGCCGGTCAGCAGCGCCACCACCGCCGCGCAGCAGGCCAGAAACAGCACCCAGTTGCGGGCCAGCCGCAGCATTTTGCGGCGCTTCCATTGTTGATAGGTCAGGCGCTTATCAGCAGGCGCTCTGGAGGTACGGGTGGGTTCACTCATGCGGCGGGCTCCTTTTCGGCGTTGTTGCAGCGCCGGTGCGCCGCACAGATTCAAACTATATTATACACCCCTTTGCAATTTGTGTAAACGCCGCCGTGTGTAAAAAAATTATGACCCGCCCGCCCCCGGCAGGGAGCAGACAGGCCATAACCAAAAATTTTACGCAGATCAGTCAAACAGCATATCGTGGATGGCGCTGACAGCCTTGTCGGCGTCTGCACGGTCGATGATGCAGGAGATCTTGATCTCGCTGGTGGAGATCATCTTGATGTTGATATTGTTGTTGGACAGTGCCTCGAACATCTTGGAGGCAACGCCGCTGTGGCTCTGCATACCGGCACCCACGATGGAGACCTTGGCGCAGGTGGTGTCCACACTGACATCGCTGAAGTGTGCGCTGTCCTTCAGCACACGCATGGCCAGCTCGGCTTCGCCCTCGGCACAGGTAAAGCTGATGTCCTTCTTGCCGTCGCGGCCGGTGGACTGCAGGATGATATCCACATTGATGTTCTTCTGTGCCAGCAGACCGAAGATCTTAAAGCTCATGCCCGGCTCATCGGGAACGTTGAGAATCGTGATAACAGCAACATCGGTGTCCTTGGCAACACCCTTGATCAGCATACCTTCCATGTCCTTTGTAACCTCCTTAACCACCGTACCCGGGATGGGGTTCAGGCTGGAGAGCACCTCCAGCTCCACATTGTACTTTTTGGCCAGTTCCACGCTGCGGTTGTTCAGCACCTGTGCGCCCAGAGATGCCAGCTCCAGCATCTCGTCAAAGGTGATCTCCTCCAGCTTGCGGGTGTTGCGCACCTTGCGCGGGTCGGCGGTGTAAACGCCCTCCACATCCGTGTAGATCTGGCAGCGGTCAGCGTGCAGAGCAGCAGCAATGGCCACAGCACTGGTGTCGGAGCCGCCGCGTCCCAGCGTGGTGATATCGTCCAGCTTGTTCAAGCCCTGGAAGCCTGCCACCACAACCACACGGTTGCGCTCCAGCTCGGAGGAGATCCGCTCGGTCTCCAGCCGGGTGATGCGCGCCTTGGTGTAGGCACGGTCGGTGCGGAAGCCCGCCTGCCAGCCGGTCAGGCTGATGGCGGAGACGCCAAGTTCCTGCAAGGCCATCGTCAGCAGGGAAATCGAAATCTCCTCGCCTGCGGCCAGCAGCATATCCATCTCGCGGTGGGACGGGTCGGAGGTGATCTCCGCCGCCTTGGTGATCAGATCGTCGGTGGTGTCGCCCTGCGCCGAGACGACCACGACAACGTCGTTGCCGGCGTTGCGGGTGTTCATGACGATGCGCGCCACGTTGAAGATGCGGTCCCGGTCCTTGACCGAGGAGCCGCCGAATTTTTGTACGATCAAGCCCATTGGTGTACTCTCTCCCCTGTTCCTGTATCAGCTCACCACTGCGCCGACGTTGTCGGCCAGCAGACGATGCACGGTAAAATGGTGCAGCGGGCTGTCCGCAGCCAGCGCTGCCTCTGCGCGGGTGAAAAACTCGGTGTCGTCCTTGTGCACAACGGCCATGATGGTCGGCCCGGCGCCCGAGATGTAAACGGCCTGCGCACCCAGGTCCTGCGCCAGCTCAAAGACGTCGTCGCCGCCCTCGATCAGCGGCAGGCGGTACTTCTGGTGCAGCACGTCCTTGGTCGCCACACCCAGCAGCGCGTAGTTGCCCTCGCAGAAGGCCGCCGTGGCCAGCGCCGCGCGGGACAGGTTGTAGACGGCATCCTTATGACTGACCATGGCGGGCAGCGCCGCGCGCGCCTTGCTGGTCAGCAGGCGGAAGTCCGGCACAAACGCCGCAAACGCCAGCTCGGGGTCAATGTCCTTCTTGACGCTATAGACCTGGCCCTCGTCGATGACGCTGGTCACAAAGCCGCCCAGCATGGCGGGGGCAACGTTGTCGGGATGGCCCTCGATGGCCGTCGCCAGCGTCAGCATCTGGCGCTCGGTCAGCTTGTCGCCCAGCAGGGCGTTCGCGCCCATGATGCCCGCCACGATGCAGGCCGAGCTGGACCCGAGGCCGCGTGCCATCGGGATGTCGTTGCGCTGGGTGATGCGCAGCCCCTTCAGCGGGATGCCCAGCTGGTCATAGACGACCCGGGCCGAGCGGTAGACCAGGTTGTTGCTGCCCGCCGGGACGTGGGTCCCATCGACGGACGAAATCTGAATGCGGTCCGATTCCTCAAACGTAAAGACGTTGTGCATCGAAACGGCCAGACCCAGCGAGTCAAACCCGGCGCCGACGTTGGCGCTGGTGGCCGGGACGGTTACAGTTACCATATACTCTGCCCCCCTCTCAGTCTTCCAGCTTCTTCATGGCCAGCGCGACCTTGCCGCCCAGCACTTCGATTTTCTCCGTGACAGCGGCAATATCCGCAGACGTGGCGGCATCGACCAGATAGGCGGCCTCGCCGTTGTCCTCAAAGACCACATGGCCCGCACCGGCCACGCTGGGCAGCAGCGCCGCCGCCACACCGGTCACGCGCAGATACCACGGGTAGGTGTTCCTGTCCTCGAGCAGGCCCTCCGGCTTCACGGCGGGCTTCCAGAACAGCGAGTCGTGTACCTTGACGCCCTCTTTCAAAGCGTCAATGACGTCGGCCACAACGGCGCTGGCGGTGGGCAGCTTGCCCGCGCCCTTGCCGTAGAACACGACGTCGCCGAGCATATCGCCCTTCATCAAAACGGCGTTGAACACGTCATCGACGCCCGCCAGCTGGTTCGAGTTGGAGACGAGCATCGGCTCGACGCCCGCGGCCATCTGACCGTCCCCGCCCTCGTTGTACCAGGCGATCAGCTTGATGGCGCTGTCGAGCTTTTCGGCGGCCTTGATGTCAGCAACGGTGATGTCGCGGATGCCGCGGGTCGGGATGTTGTCCGGGTAGACGTGATGCCCGCAGGCGAGGCTGGCCAGAATGGCGATTTTACGGCAGGCATCGCGGCCATCCACATCGTCGCCGGGGTCCTTCGTCTCGGCGTAGCCGAGCTGCTGGGCAATTTTCAGGGCCTCGTCAAAGCCCATGTTCTCGCGCTTCATCTTCGTCAGCATGAAGTTCGTCGTGCCGTTGACGATGCCGCGGATGCTGCTGATATGGTTGGCGGCCAGGCACTGGTGCATCGGGGTGATGATAGGCGTGCCGCCGCCGACGCTGGCCTCAAACAGGAAGGCCGCGCTGTGCTCTTTGGCAAGGGCCAGCAGCTCTGCGCCGTAGGTCGCGACCATCTCCTTGTTGGAGGTGCAGACGCTGCGCCCGCTCTCGAGGCACTGGCGCACATACGGGTAGGCAAATTTTGTGCCACCAATGGTCTCGACGACGACCTTGATTTCGGGGTCATTCAGGATCGTGTCGATGGATTTCGTAAAAAGCGCAGCATCCGGAGAACCGGAAAAGTCCCGCACATCCAGGATATATTTGACCTCGACGGGCTCACCGGCGCGGCGGGCGATGGAGGCTGCATTGCGGCGGCAGACCTCCAGCACACCGGAGCCGACCGTGCCGAAGCCCATGATTGCGATTTTAGCCATTGGAAAAATCCCCCTATTCTTACACTCACTCGGTATATGCTCTGTAGGGGCCGGGCATGCCCGGCCCGCGGCTTTCCCGCGATAGAGCTATTCCGGCAAGGCTGCGGGCGAGGCATGCCTCGCCCCTACCCTGCGGTCACGCACCTCTGTGGATCTCCACCACGCACGGCTGGTGGGACAGGCGGGTCAGCATCTCGTCCACCGGCATCTGCATCGTGCCGGTGCGGACTGTGACCTCGACCTGGGCCGCGCCGTTCTCCGGGCGGGACTGGGTGATGGTCACGATGGACGCGCCCGCCGCCGAAATGCCCGACAGCAGCCCCTGCAGTGCGCCGGTCTTATCCAGCAGCGTTGCCACCACGGTGATGGACTCGCGCCCGGTCTCGGCGTCAAACACCGTATCCTTATATTTATAGAAGGCACTGCGTGATATGCCTGCCTGCTTGGCCGCGGCGGAGATATTGCTCACCGCACCCGAGGCCAGCAACTCCTTGGCCTGCAGCACCTTGACAAAAACTTCCGGCAGAACATCCGCGTCTACCAGCAGAAAACGCCTCTCGGCCATCGTGTATCCCCCTTGTGTACAACTGTTCTCGATGTGTCCCATCATACCACGGGCAAGGCCCGGTTGCAAGCCTTTTGCGGCGGTTTTTGTGCAATTTGTCAAATTGCACAGCCCACAGTATGGAAAAGTCGATATCTTTTGTGCGAGCACAACTGTAGCTGATACAAAAACACACCATCCGAACCGGGTACGATTCGAATGGTGTGTCTTTCTCTGCTGTGCGGTAGGGGCCGGACATGTCCGGCCCTGTCGTGTAAGGCAAACGTATACTTACGGAATGGCCGCGGGCCGGGCATGCCCGGCCCCTACATGGGAGGCAGCTTTTTATTCCGTCGGCTCAGTGGTGGTGTCCCCTGCGGCGGCGGCAGCGTCCGCGGCGGCCTGGGCCAGGGCGGCGTAGGGGTCGTCCTCGGAGACCGTGTAGCTGTTATCGGGCAGGTTGTCCTCGGTGTAATAGCCCACACTGCCGCCGTTGGAGATGATCGCGCCGGTGGAGGTGTCAAAGTGTTTCTCGACGACGTTCTCGCCCTTGGCGAACTCCTTGACTGGCAGGTCGGCCTGCAGGTCCTCCATCAGTGCCTTCCAGGCGTACTGGATGGGGCTGGCGTTGCGGCCCGCCTTGCCCAGCGTGTCCATCTCGGTCGGGCGGTCACAGCCCCACCAGATGGCGGTCACGTAGTACGGCGTCAGACCGGCAAAGGTGTAGTCCTTGTAGTTGCTCGTCGTACCGGTCTTGGCCACAGAGTCCATCTCGCCGTCGGGGGCTTTGCCGTAGGCAGTACCCTTTCTGCTGTGCAGGACATTCCACATCATGCGGTTCATGATGTACGCCGTGTCCGCGCTGATGGCCTGGGTCGTGTTGATATACTTGTTGTTGTCCAGGATCATGTTGCCCTGGTAATCGGTGATCTCGGTATAGTAGTGCGGTGTCGTGAATGTACCGGTGTTGAACATCGTGTACGCACCGGCCAGCTGCACCACAGTCAGGCCGCTGCTCTGGGAGCCCAGGACCAGCGGTCCGAGGTCCATATCGTTCTCGGCGTTGATATAGCTGCATTCCAGCGTGTCATGGACAAAGTTGTACAGGTAGTCGACACCGACCATGTCGCCGACCCAGACGGCGACGGTGTTGTAAGACTGCTGCAATGCGTCATAGACAAGCATCGGGTTGCCCTGACCGCCTGCGCCGCCGTAGTTCGTCGGCCAGGCGCGCCACACATCGCTGCGGGACTGCGCCGCCTCGGAGAAGGGACTCATGACGCCGATATACTGATCCTTCAGTACCTTCTTGTCCTCGGCCGAGTAGTACGGGGAGTCCAAAATCTGCGAAGAATAGTTGATGAGCTTATAATCCAGCGCCAGCGCATAGGCACCGATGGGCTTCATCGTAGAACCGGTCTGGTGCGGCGAAGTCGCGCGGTTGAAGCCCAGATCGTATTTCTTCTCGCCGATACCGCCGCCGATGCCAAGGATGTTGCCGTCGTAGTCCAGCGTCGCCATGGCGGCCTGCGTGCGGACTTTCTCGTACACGCAGAGGTACACGGTGGTGTCGTTGGGGTAATCCGGGTCGGTGGAGGTGCCGGTCTTGAGGGTCGTGCCCTCGTCATCGGCGTAGACGGGGATAGCCTCCTGCCCGTAGACGGCGTAACCGTCCTTCGTGATGGGCAGGCCGGTGGCCTCGTCGTACTGCACCTCGTCCCAGCTGCTGCTGTCGGCGGGATAGTCGCGCAGGCAGACAGGCTCCTCGTGCCACAGTGCGGGGATGAGGTCGTCCTCGTTGTACATCGTCTTCTCGATGCCCGCCTGCACGGTGGGGTCGACGGTGGAATAGATGCGCAATCCGCCGGAGAAGATCAGCTCCTTCGCCTCGTCGGCGGTGTAGTTCAGGTCCTCCTGCAGCTGGCTCAGCAGCTGGGTGTACAGGGCATCGGTGAACCAGGAGTTGCTGGACGAGCGGGTCGCGTTCTCGGTGGTGCTCGTCTTTTCGGTCAGGGTGACAGTCTCAGCCTTGGCGGCGTTGAACTCGGCCTCGGTGATATACCCCTGGGTGTACATCTCATACAGCACGTGGTTGCGGCGCTTCATCAGCTGTTCGGGGTTGGT
>OLVO01004260.1_pt1 | contig 10877 bp, 6 predicted proteins | sample 1672571 | NCBI WGS metagenome assembly OLVO01 (sample SAMEA3136700, study PRJEB25190) | human gut metagenome | biome: human gut; feature: human-associated habitat; material: faeces | place: Austria | collected 2013 | reverse complement strand
TGCGCCGCTGACCAGCCGGGTGCTGCCCTCCTTGGCGGTGTGAGCGCCCTCGGCAGCGGCGGCCACGCCGTCGGCGTACTGGCCGACGCTGGACACGAAGAACCGGATCTGTCCCAGATTTTCTTTGAGGGCGCGGACGCTGGCCATGTCCTCACTGTTGGCGGTCTGGTAGACCAGCTCATCGTGGATCTTCTGCTGGGCGTCGCTGTCGGTGAGCTTTTTCAGCCAGCCCACGATGAAATCGGGGGAGAAGCTCTGCATCAGGCGCAGCGCAGCCTCAAGGTCGTGCCCCGTCTTGGTGGCCGCGAGGTAGAGGGCGATGTCCAGCTGGCTGGCCTTGAACTGAGGAGCCTGCTCCCAGATGGTGCGCACCATCTTTTTGCGGCCTGCCGCCAGCGTTTTCTCCCCCAGCGAGAGTATGTCGTCGATGACGGCCTCGTAGGTATCCCACGTCATGGGGGTGTCGATGAGACCATTTTCCATGAGTGTCTGGTTGGCGGAGTCCAGCACGCCGTCGGCCACCTGCTGTGCGCCGGAGGTCAGGGCGGCATTGTTGGAGGTCAGGGTGTCCAGCCCTTCCGTCAACTGGCCGAGGCCGCCGTCCAGCTGATTCACGCCATCCAGCAGGGCCAGCGAACCAGCGGCAAGCTGGGCCGCTCCCGTCTTCAGCTGAGAAGCACCGTCCAGAAGCTGGCTCATGGCATCGTTCAGAGCCGCGATGCCGTCGGTCAGGCCGTTGAGGCTGTCGAGGTCGAAGACCTCATCCCCCTGCCCCAGCGCCTCGGCGGTGGCAGCACAGGCCAGCAGGATCTGAGGTGCTGTCAGCTCTTCTACATCGGCCTCCACGGTCAGGCTGTCCTGTAAGTACCGGGTCACACCGTCCACCTGCTGGGGCAGAAGGCCGTCGAGGGACGCCTTCACGCCCGGCAGGGCGACGAAGGCCGCCACACTGCTCTTGGCCGCGCTTTCCAGCAGGCCGTTCACGGCGTTGACGTTGCGGGCGTCCCCGCCCAGCACGACGCCCACCGCTGTCACCAGCGGGGTGACGACGGTGCGCTCTTTTCCGTCCACCGTCAGCGTTCCCTTCTCGTTGTTGGTCAGGTCGATGGTGAGCACAAGGTGGCCGCTCTGGCCCAGAAGCTCGCTCAGGGGGGCGGTCCTGCCGTCCAGCGTATAGGTCACCTTCGCGGAGATGGGGAGCGGCCGGTCGGTGTCACCCTTATAGTAGACGTCGGTGTCGTCGGTGTCCCAGACGAGGGTATCACCATTCCGGGTATACTCGGCGAAGCTCTCGGTGTTCACGATGTTCTTCAGGGTGGACTTGTCCTCCACTCTGGCGAGACCGTCGGCAGCGTAGAGGTGCTCGCTGACGGTGGTCTTCTGGACCGAGCCGTCTGCCGCCATGACGGCATACACCGTCTCATCCTTCGAAAAGGGGGCTTTCGTCGCCGCAAAAGCGGGCCGACAGAGGCCGACCGTCATGGTCAGGGCAAGCGCCGCAGCGCCAGCGCGGCGCAGAAGATCCTGCGTTTTTTTCATATGATTCACTCCTTTGCAGCGTTGGGGGCGGTGAGCCAGTGGTATGTCGTGCGGCAGATGAGACCGTCCAGCAGCATCAGCGCGGCGGGCAGCACCAGCAGGATGACCGCCATGCTGATGAGCGCGCCCCGGGAGATGAGCATACAGATGCTTTCCAGCAGCTCCACCCGGCTGATGGCCGCGACGCCGAAGGTGGCCGCGAAGAAGGTCAGGCCGCTGGTGAGGATGCTCTGGCTGCGGTAGGCTCTACCGGATGTCTGATGTTCCTTGTATTAGGATTTGCAAATGGTATTGCGCAGGGATTTGGCGTTATGGTCTCCCACGCCTTCGGTGCAAAAGATTTCAAGCTGTTAAAGCATTATGTCGCACTCTCCCTGATACTGACTGCCATTGTATCGTTACTTCTGACTATCCCTACAGTGGCAGCTTCCAGACAGTTTCTTATTTTAATGAAAACACCGGACAATATCTTAGGACTCGCAGACTCTTATATTAAAGTCATTTTCGCAGGTATCCTGCTCACGATGTCCTACAACGTTGCCGCCGGTATTTTAAGAGGGATCGGCGACAGCAAAACACCGCTGTATTTCCTGATTCTCTCTTCCTTTTTAAATATTGTGCTCGACCTGTTTTTGATCGTCGTCGTAAAACTTGGAACCGCAGGCGCTGCCTATGCAACGATCATTGCGCAGGGTGTCTCCGCACTGCTTTGCTTTATTTATATGTTCCGCAAATTCGACATTTTAAAAACCAGCCGGGAAGATTACTATCTCGACGGATACGGTGTGTTCAATATGCTTTCCATCGGTATTCCGATGGCGCTCAACTATTCCATCACCGCTATCGGAACCATGATCCTGCAGGGTGCAGTCAATATTTTCGGTTCCAGTGTTGTGGCTGCCTTCACTGCCGCCTCCAAAGTGGAAAACCTCTCCACCCAGACCATGCCGACACTCGGCACTGCGATTGCCACCTACTGCGGTCAGAACCTCGGCGCAGGAAAATACAAACGTATCTACGAGGGAATGCGCAAAGGATTTTTCATCTGCATTTTTATCTCGCTTGCTGCCTCTGCCATCTGCGTATTCGGCGGACGTTTTATTGTGAGCTGGTTTGTGAGCAATCCTTCTGAAGAAATTTTCGACTATGCCATGCAGTATCTGAACACCATCAGTTTCTTCATGCTGCCGCTCGCATGGATTTTCCTTTACCGGAACGCCCTGCAGGGCTTAAACCGCGGACTTGTTCCAATGTTAAGCGGTGTTGTGGAAATGGTGTGCCGTATTATCGTGATCGCCGTCACCTTAAATCCGTTCGGTTACTGGGCAGTCCGTCTGGCAAGCCCGATCACATGGCTGATCACCGGAATCCTTCTGATCGTGACGTATTTTATCTGGGAAAAACAGAGCCGGAAAAAACATGCCGGTTCACCAGACTAAAATTTTAGTTTTCCGCCCCACTTCTGAACAGCCTCCACAAGCTGTATCAGATACCGGAACACCGGCTCCGTGATGACTGCGAACACGATCATGAGCATTGCACATTTTCCTGTGACCGCCGTGATCGCAAACAGTTCACTGAAAAACAGCATACAAAATAACCAGCCGATGACCATCGCTGCGATCAGGATCGCATGCGGTGTTGTCATCGGTTTTGCTATATGATAAAGGATCATGAAGCCGACAACTGCGATCAGGATCGTGCACGATGTGGAAACGCACTCTTTTTCCACCCCGAACTCCCTGCAGAAAATCACCAGACCGCTCACCACGATAAAATCTGTAATCCCGGCCGGAAGCGCCTGGATCAGGACATTGGTAAGAAAATGCCCATGGATCTGATTCCGGTTCTGCTCCAGCGCCAGAAAAAATGACGGAATCCCGATCGTAAAGACACTGATGAGCGACACCTGCGATGGCTCCAGCGGATAATCGATCAGAAACAGCATGGAAAATACGGCTAAGAGCATGGAGAAAATGTTCTTGACCAGATAAAGGCTGGCAGTGCGCCCGATGTTGTTCACCACCCGCCGCCCTTCCATGACAACCGCCGGCATTTTATTGAAATCGTTATCGAGCAGCACAAGCTGTGCCACATGCGAAGCCGCCTCACTGCCTGATGCCATCGCAATGCTGCAGTCTGCATCTTTTAACGCAAGAATATCGTTCACGCCGTCTCCGGTCATTGCCACGGTCTTTCCCTGCTCTTTTAATGCCTGCACCAGAAGACGTTTCTGCTCCGGTGTCACCCTGCCGAACACCGTGTATTTTTTTGCTGCCTTCCGCACTGCCTCCGCTGTTTTCAACGTTGCTGCGTCCACCTGTTTTTCCGCATGGCGGATTCCCGCTTTCTTTGCAATCTCCGATACCGTGACCGGATTGTCCCCGGAGATCACTTTCACTTCCACTCCCCGCTTGGAAAAGTAACGGAATGTATCCATTGCCCCCTCACGAATTGCATTGTTGAGCAGGATAAATGCAATGGGAGTTGCATTTTCTGTCAGTTCTTTTCCATCCAGATTCCCCTCATACTCTGCAAATACAAGCACACGATATCCCTTTTCCAGAAATACTTCGATCGTTCCCTGAACAGCCGCATAATCCTGCCGCAGCACAAATTCCGGTGCGCCGACCACATAAGCTTTTCCTGCCAGAACCACTCCGCTGTATTTTGTGGCAGACGAAAACGGGACGATTTTTTCTGCACTGTTTTCCATCGGCTCCGTAAAATACTGCTGCAATGCCTCCATCGTTGCATTGTCGCACGGCAGGGCACGCACACAGTCAGAGAGCAGCTTTGCAATTTTATTTTTGTCTTCCGATTGCTGGTCTGCTTCCTGTTCTTTCGCTGCAAGGTTCTGGTCTTTTGCAAGGATAAACTGTGCCACTTCCATTTCCGGCACGGTAATGGTTCCGGTCTTATCCACACACAGTACATTTACCCGCGCCAGTGTCTCGATACATTTCATGTCATGGATCAGTACCTTTTGTTTTCCAAGCCTCATCACCGACACCACCATCGCCACACTTGCAAGAAGGTACAGGCCTTCCGGGATCATTCCGAGAATAGCCGCCACCATGCCCGTCACACTATCTTTCATCGTTGCCCCGGAAAAAAAGTATTGCTGTAAAAACAGGATCGCCCCGATCGGCAAGATGATCACGCCCACGGTCTGCACAAGGCGGTTCAACGCCCGGATCATCTCCGACTGCTCGCCCTCTTTTGTCTGTGTTGCCTGTAACATCAGTCCTGAAATATAAGAATCTTTTCCCACTTTTTCGAGTTTTGCCAGGCACTCTCCCGATATCACAAAACTCCCCGAGAAAAGCGGATCTCCCTCTTTTTTTATAATCTCATCGGCCTCCCCTGTGATCAGAGCCTCGTTGACTGTGATATTGCCGGATAACACCAGTGCGTCCGCCGGAATCTGTCCACCTGCTGAAAGCGTTATCACATCATCCTGCACCAGTTCATCCGCCAAAACCTCCTGATCACTTCCGTTGCGCCGGACCGTGATTTTCGGTGTGTTTAATATCGTAAGATCATCCAGAATCTTTTTGGAACGCAGCTCCTGGATGATCCCGATCAACATATTTGCAATAATAATAGGTAAAAAAGTAAGATCCCGAAAAGATCCCACTACGATCAGAAGGATCGTAATGATCAAAAAAATAAGATTATAATAAGTTACAACATTTGAGCGGATGATCTGTGCCACTGTCTTTGTGGAAGAATCTACGCATTCATTCGACAACCCTGCTTTTTTCCGAAATTCCACTTCAGCAGTGGACAGTCCACTCATATTCTGGCACATTCTGCATCTCTCCATCTCACTTTATGATGCTTTAGTATGCCCTGTTTTTTGTTAAACTATTTGAACAATCGCTAACTGTTCTTTATTTTGCTTTTAGTGCCCAGACAGCTTTGATCTGGCTTCTGATTTTTCCATAGTCCCATTTCTGGCCACTGCGGTATAAAGAAAACGGATCGTTAATGGAAAATCCCTCATCATCATAGTCATAGAGCAGGATAAAATGTCCCCCTGTAGTGAAATCTCCCTGCCGCACAGAGCAGATCACGATATCTCCCTGATCTAAGTGCTGTTTGATCTCAGTCTGGCTGATATTGATCTGCTCGGAGCAGACACCGTAAGCTGCCGCCCCCTCTGTCATAAGCGACCACATCGTTCCTGTGCCGGACATATAAAACCCTTCCTGCATGGCAAATTTTGCGATTGCAGCCGGAGTTGCCTCCTCATTTCCAGTCAGCGCAACTACTGCCATCGCCAGTGTTGTCGGACCGCATCCGCTGATCGCAACATTGCTGTCATCCCCATATGCAAGGCAGCCCCAGCGTTTATCCCACTGTAAAAAGAGCGGATATTCTTCCTGTAACTCTTTCTCTGTCAGTTCTGCTTTATCATAATCCCTTGTGTTCCCTTTGTAATCAGCTACAAATGCGATCATTTCCGGATTGTTTGCCAGATTGATCAGTAATTTTTCCGGATATTTCTCTGCATTTTCCACGATCTGTGCGTAGCGTTCATCTGCCGCTTCCATCTGTTCTAACTGTCTGATTGCCTGATTTAAGGAATAATCTACCGGTTTTGATAACACGACCTGTGGAATCTCCGCAAACGGATCATTCGTTTCTTCGCTGTCTGCCGGTTCTTCGACAGTTTCCGTAGCAGACTGTTCCACTTTTTCCGTTCCATCTGCTGTTGTTCCATTATCCACGTCATTTGTAATTTGATTTTCTTTTTTCTCTTCATCGGAGTTATCCTGCGCTGATGCCAGCACTTCTTCTGTTTTTCCAAGTTTGATCTCAGGAAAATATCTTCCACAGACACATCCCAGTAAAAAAGATGTCAAAAGCATTACACTCAAAACGATTTTTCTTTTCCGTACAAGCTTTTTCTGTCTCAGTCTTCTTTCGTCTAATTCTGTCTGATTCTGTATCTGGCGCTGATTCTGCTCCTTCATCTATCGGTAACCTCTCTCGTATTTCTTTCTTGCGTAGCGTGTTCTATTATATACATAAACCCTGCAATTTTGCTACCCTCTTCATAAAAAATTAATAAAACTTTGGGGTTTCTTTGGAATACTTACAGAAAAAAACAGGTGCCAAATGTATGACCCATTCAGCACCTGCCCTGTCCTGTCTGTTTTTATTTATTGCTGAGATATTCGTGAATACCCTTAGCTGCTGCCTTACCGGCACCCATTGCAAGGATAACGGTTGCTGCACCTGTCACAGCGTCACCACCGGCATAAACGCCTTCTTTGGAAGTTGCACCGGTCTCTTCTTCTGCAATAATGCATTTTCTGCGGTTGATATCAAGACCTTTTGTAGTGGATGAGATCAGAGGGTTTGGAGAAGTACCAAGTGACATGATCACAGTATCTGCCTCGATCTCATATTCAGAGCCCGGAATCTCAACCGGACTTCTTCTTCCGGAAGCATCCGGTTCGCCAAGTTCCATTTTGATCACTTTTGCACCCTTTACACAACCGTTTTCATCCACTAATAATTCGGTTGGATTCTGGAGAAGATCAAAGATGATACCCTCCTCTTTTGCGTGGTGTACTTCCTCTTTACGTGCCGGAAGTTCTTCCTCACCACGACGATATACGATATGTACCTCTGCGCCCAATCTTCTTGCTGTTCTTGCAGCGTCCATTGCCACGTTACCACCGCCGACTACAATAACTTTCTTACCAGCTTTGATCGGCGTATCGTAATTGTCTAAGAACGCTTTCATAAGGTTATTTCTTGTTAAGAACTCATTGGCTGAGAATACACCCATTGCCTGTTCGCCCGGAATACCCATAAATCTTGGGAGTCCTGCACCGGATCCAATGAATACTGCCTCAAAGCCCTCGTTGTCCATCAACTCATCAATTGTTACGGATTTACCGATGACAACGTTGGTCTCGATCTTAACCCCCAATGCTTTCACGTTTTCCACTTCAGCGGCAACCACTTTCTGCTTTGGAAGACGGAATTCAGGGATACCGTAAACTAACACACCGCCTGCCTGATGCAATGCTTCGAAAATCGTCACATCATAACCAAGCTTTGCAAGATCTCCTGCACAGGTAAGACCTGCCGGGCCTGAGCCGATCACTGCTACTTTATGTCCATTTAACTTTTCTGCCTTTTTCGGTTTAATACCATGTTCTCTTGCCCAGTCCGCAACAAAACGCTCTAATTTACCAATCGCTACAGGCTCTCCTTTGATTCCACGGATACATTTTCCCTCGCACTGTGTCTCCTGTGGACATACACGGCCACAGACTGCCGGAAGTGCGGAAGACTCGCTGATCACATGGTAAGCAGCCTCAAAATTACCTTCTTTGACTTCTGCGATAAATCCCGGAATATTGATGGATACCGGACATCCTTTCATACACTGTGCATTTTTACAATTTAAGCAGCGGGCAGCTTCTGCCATTGCCTCTTCTTCGTTATATCCCAAACATACTTCTTCAAAGTTCGTTGCACGAACGGCTGGCTCCTGCTCACGAACCGGAACTCTAGTTAATACGTCCATTTTTTCCTCCTGATTCTATGTAACTGACCAGACAGCATTCTCTCTGATCTGACAAATTTCTGATTTTTAACTGTTACAATTGCCACATCCGCCGTGATGTGTTGCACCTTCCTGTAATTTCAACATTGCTCTTCCCTCTTCGGTCTTGTACTGGGCTTGTCTTCTCATCGCCTGATCAAAATCAACCAGATGTCCGTCGAACTCCGGTCCGTCTACACATGCAAATTTCACTTCATCGCCGACAACCAGACGACATGCACCACACATTCCGGTTCCGTCTACCATGATCGGATTCATGGAAACAACCGTTGGAATTCCTAATTCTTTTGTCAATTTGCAGACAAATTTCATCATGATCATTGGTCCGATTGCCACACAGTGGTCATAACGGTTACCATTATCCCAGAGTTCCTGCAGCTGTGCAGTACCGGTTCCCTTGAAACCGTACGAGCCATCATCCGTTGTCACATAAAGGTTTGTGGCAACTTTTTTCATCTCATCCTCTAAGATAAGTAAATCTTTGTTACGGGAACCCATGATAACATCACAGTCAACACCGTGCTCATGCAGCCATTTTACCTGAGGATAAACCGGAGCTGTACCAACACCACCTGCAACAAATAAAATTTTCTTTTTCTTTAATTCTTCGATATCTTCATGGATCAGATCCGATGGGCATCCCAGAGGTCCAACGAAATCTTCAAAAGCATCCCCTTCCTGTAAGCTTACCATACGCTCTGTGGAAGCTCCTACGGTCTGGAATACGATTGTGATTGTTCCCTCTTCTCTGTTGTAATCACAGATGGTAAGTGGAATACGTTCACCCTCCTCATCAATTTTTACAATCACAAACTGTCCCGGTTCGCAATACTGCGCAACACGAGGAGCCTTGACATCCATAAGATAGATCTTGTCTGCCAGTTTTTCTCTTCTAACGATTGGATACATGTTTTTCCTCCTTGTATATACTCACTGCCTTTTTCATCTCTGTAATCGTTTTCCTTAATCACGAATCTCCTATGAAAATATACATTTTTTTAGCATTACTTTATATAATAAAGGAAAAGCCGTTAGATTTCAACGGCTTTTCCCTTGTTTTATTGCTTTTTCATATAATTGAAACATACTAATTATTTATAGCTTCTATTCTTACTACACCACTATTATGCCTCCACTTTGGAAAACAGAATTCTGTCATTATCCAATGCCTTTCCGGCACGGACTGCAAACTGCTCTAACAGATCATCCACTGACATCTTTTCCCGTTCTTCCCCGGAAACATCCAGCACAATATTTCCCGAATCCATCATGAGGGTACGGTTTCCAAGTTCAAGCGCCTGATGCATGTTGTGCGTGACCATAAGGCAGGTGATGTTCTGCTCTGACACTATCTTTTTTGTGAGGTTCAGTACTTTCTCTGCGGTGGCAGGGTCTAAAGCTGCGGTATGCTCATCCAGCAGCAAAATCTTAGGAGTCACCATCGTTGCCATCAAAAGTGTGAGTGCCTGACGCTGTCCACCGGACAAAAGTCCGACCGGCTGCTTCATACGGTCTTCTAACCCCATGTCAAGCAGTGCGAGCTGCTCTCTGAATTTTTTCTTGTCCGCTGCCTTGATCCGGCTGAAATAGGCATTCTTTGAAGTAGTCGTGCGCAGGTAGGCAAGCGCCATATTCTCCTCGATCGTCATATGTGGTGCGGTTCCCTTCAATGGATCCTGAAACAAATGACCGATCACTTTACTGCGGACATGCTCTTTCTGATAGGTAATGTCCTCACCATCCAGCATGATCAGTCCTTTGTCTGCAAAAAAGACTCCTGTTATCGCATTAAACAGCGTTGATTTTCCGGCTCCGTTGCTTCCTACGATCGTTGCAAACTCTCCCTGCTTCAAGGTAAGATTCAGATTTTTTAATGCACATTTTTCATTGACAGTTCCCGGATTAAAAGTTTTGCTGACATCGCGCATCACAAGCATTGCGTTCTTCTCTGCCATTATCTTTCTCCTCCTTCACTGTCATTTTTCATAATCTCCTGAACGTATATCTGGTTCTGAGCCTTTGCGGCACGCTTCTGCCGGTAAAAATTCATCTGCTTTTTCAGATATGGGAATGCAATTGCCACGGCTACAATGATTGCAGAAACAAGTTTTAAACACTCTGCCGGTACATTTAATCTCAGGGCAACTGCCACGATAAAACGATATAGGCAGCTTCCTAAAATAACGCCGGTCACACGCTGTAACATACCGCCTTTTCCAATGATAGATTCCCCAATGATCAGGCTGGCGAGTGCGATCGTTACCATTCCGGTTCCAAGATTGATATCACAGGATTTCTGATACTGTGCAAGCAGACCGCCGGAAAGACCGGTCAGGGCATTTGCAACACAAAGTCCGATCGTGATCATGGCACTTGTATTAATGCTGGAGGCTCTTACCATATCCGGATTATCTCCGGTTGCGCGGATGGAAAGTCCAAGCCTTGTATTTAAAAAGAAAGAGATCAGCACTCCTACAATGATAACGATCAGTGCAGCCACGATCAGTTTATACCATGTTCCACCGATCGCTGTTTTTGCCCAGGTAAAAACGGATTCACAGTTGAATAAGTTCATGTTGGAAGCGAATCCCATTACTGCAATATTAATTGTATACAATCCGGTATTTACGATGATTCCCGCCAAAATGGACTGAATCCCCATTTTTGTCTGTAAGAAAGCGGTCACAAAACCGGATTCACAGTTGAATAAGTTCATGTTGGAAGCGAATCCCATTACTGCAATATT
>OLVO01004252.1_pt1 | contig 10903 bp, 8 predicted proteins | sample 1672571 | NCBI WGS metagenome assembly OLVO01 (sample SAMEA3136700, study PRJEB25190) | human gut metagenome | biome: human gut; feature: human-associated habitat; material: faeces | place: Austria | collected 2013 | reverse complement strand
TGGTTGAGCATGTGCAGCACGGTACCCCAGGCTGCTAGGGCATTCTCCCCCGTCAAGAATCCCTGCATGGCCACACCCACCAGGATAAACCCGATCTGGGACATGGAGGAGCAGGCCAGCGTCCGCTTCAAGTCAATGGAGAAGACTGCCAGCACCGCGCCGATGATCTTCATGGTTTTGGCGCCCTTGTCGGAGTAGTTCGGCGTCTCTGTGACCTTGCGGACGGTGTTCTTCGCCGCGGAGGCGCGCGCCTGCGCAGGCTTCGCCTCGGCGCTGCCCGCCGCTGTCCGCTGCCACGCATCCCGCGCCTGCTGGCGCATTTCCGGCGTCCAGCTTTCGCGCCGGGAAGGGTTGTCCCAAGTCAGATGCACCGTATGGCCGTCCCGGAACAGAAAATTCAAAACGCCGTTTTCCGGTACTTGGATTTCTGCCACTGCCTCAGCAAAGGCCGCTGCATCAAAGTGCGGCAGTCCCATCGCCTTGGCGGCCAGTTCTTCCAGAATGCACTCCGGTATCTGTTTGGCCGGGCAGGCCGCCTTGCCTTTGTGGAAAAATGTGCTGCAAATCCAGACCGGCTTCTTATACGGGCCGTATCCGGCAATCCTGCGGCGGAAATGCTTCCCGCAGTTCTGGCAGAGGACCTTTCCCGTAAATGGATAGACCGTCGGTCTGCCGGAATGCGGCGGACACAGGGCCGCGCGGCGCTTGCGCTCGGCAAGGACCTTTTCATAGGTTTCCCGGTCCAGAATGGCCTCGTGGCTGCCCTCAATATGGTACATGGTCCGCTCGCCGCGGTTGCCCTTTTCAACCTTTGTGATTGGGTCAGCCACATAGGTCTTTTGCAGCAGCATATCTCCGGCGACCTTTTCGTTGCAGATCAGGTCAATCATGGGCGCGCCGCGCAGCGGCTTTCCCTGCCGGGATAAGAAGCCCAGCTTTGCCAGCGCCCGTTCCAGCTGTGCGCGGCCCACGCCCTGCAAGTACAGGTCTGCGACCTTGCGGATGACCGCAGCTTCCTCCGGCACCGGTGTCAGAACACCGTTCTGGATGGTGTAGCCGAACATGGTCGTGCTCCAGATGCGGCCCTGCTTGAAGTTATCTTCAATGCGCCATTTCTGGTTTGCCGAAACGGAGCGCGCCTCTTCCTCGGCGTAGGCGGCAAGAAGCGTCAGAACGATCTCGCCCTCGGCCCCGAGCGTGTGGATGTTCTGCTCCTCAAAATACACGTCCACGCCAAGCTGGCTGAGCTCGCGCACGGTCTCCAAGGTCGTCACCGTATTGCGGGCAAACCGGGAGATGGATTTTGTGATGATCCGGTCGACTTTTCCGGCGCGGCAGTCGGCCAGCATCCGCTGAAACTCGCGGCGGCGGTCCTTCGTGCCGGAAAGCGCCTCGTCGGCATAGACCCCGGCGTACTGCCAGCTGGGCGTATTCTGGATCAGCTTACTGTAATAGCTCACCTGCGCGGAAAGTGAGTGGAGCATCGCGTCCTTACCGCTGGATACGCGGGCATAGGCCGCCACGCGGAGCAGCCGCGGCAGCTTCGGAATGGCCGGTTCCAGTTTTCGTATAATTCGTTTCATAAAAAGCCTCCTTTCATGTGTCCACAGATGTTACTGTGAAACACTGTGAAAGGAAGGCTTTTCAGCGAAAAAATCGCCGAAAATGGGATGAAATTTCCGGGCCATGAATGCCGCGATCGCTTGAAAATCTGCTTCGTCGATCACACCCTGTTCCAGCATGGTCCGCGCGGCGTGCATTGCCGCGAGGTAGCGTTTTTCACGGGCAAACTGCGCCTTGGTCATGGGCGGCTGCGCCAAATCTGGCGCGGATGTAGCAGGCGTGCGAGCAATATTTCCGGGTTTGATTTCCATAGCTGAGATACTCCTTTCCGCAGTTTTCGCAGATCATCGGATAGTAGGCAGAGCGCACGCCTGCCTCCGGATGTGCTTTCCACCATGCCCTGCGGCAATCCTCCGAACAGAAGCGGCGGTTTTTGCGGCGAGGCTGTGTGCGCAGGTCCTTCCCGCAGCATTTGCAGCAGCCGTCCATCCTGCGCTGCGCCCGGCCAGCAAGGCCGTTTCGCTGGCAGTAGCTCTTTACGGTGTTTTCGGATAGACGCAGCCGCTCGGCGATCCCGCCATAGCTGCACCCTTCCAAGCGGAGAAAGCGTATTTTTTCTTTTTCGGTATCCGTCATAAAAATCCCTCAGATTAAAAATGTCCCATACTGCCGTTGTGGCTGCATGGGACCGTTTACTTTATGCCTTTTCCTTTTGCAGCATAGCATCCAGATAGCGTTTGCAGATTACCGCCGCTTTCAGCGTCTCGCGGGAAATATCCAGTTCCGCACTGCCGCTGCCGCGGATCGCGCCTGCCTCCTGTAGGGCCTTTGTCTCCGCCTGCCAGTAAGCAGGTACGTCGGCGAGCGTTTTGTAGCCCGGATTGTTGCGGGCCAGCCAGCTTGCCATCAGCTGATCGAACGTTCCCTGTGTCATGGGTTCCTCCTCTTCCAGTCCTGCCCGGACCGCCGCACGGAAGTCGTCCATGGTCTTTCCGAACTTCGGAAACCAGTGCGTCGGGTCGATATGCGGCGTGGCCAGCCCCTGCTGGTAGCCCTCATAATGGCAGATGATGTGTTTTTCCGTCAGGTCGAACAGCTTGCAGAGATAGACGCAGAGCTCCACGGCCTCCTGATAAACGGCGAAAAAATACGAGGCGTCCGTCAGGCCGTCCTCGCAGATTTCAAAGCCGATGTGTGTATTGTTGGCGCCCGCGTGCCAGCCGCGCATATTCCACGGCAGCGTCTGGTAAGTGGCAATCGTGCCGTCTGCCAGCTTGCCGATGAACGCATGGACGCAGACCTTTCGCCCATCCGGCTGCGGCTGATTCCAGTGGTTGCTGCCGGGGCCGAGCAGGCCGTCGTCTGGGCCGACATACCGGCGCAGATTGGGATTGTTGCAGCCGGTCGAGTGGACCATGATGCCTTTCGGCTTCATGTAAACGCCTGCACGATAGCAGTCGTTCTGTGTAAGATAGAGCTTATGCAGATTCATCCGTTTTGTCCTCCTGCTCGGCACGGTTATGCAGCTGCCCTAAAACGGTTTTGATCTTCTCCGGGATAGGCAGACCGATCCGAGCGGCATTTTCCAGAAAGGAAATACCCTCATTCGAGAGATAGAAGAAAATGACCGCTGTCCGCAGGGCGCTTCCGGTCCCGATGATCTGCTCGTCCAGAATGTGCGCGATCCCCACCATAAGAAAGATCAGGACCTTTTTGAAAATGCCGCGGAAGCCGACTGCGCTGGACAGTTGCTTGTCCAGTACCGCGCACATGATCCCGGTGACGTAATCCAAGACGACAAACACAAGCAGCGCATAGAGAAAGCCGTCGCACCCACCGAGAAACCAGCCGAGGCCTCCGCCAATCGCGGCGATGCCCACTTGAATCCAATTCCAGATCGTTTTCATTTGCAATTTTCCTCCTCTTCGGTGAACGCCACAAAGGGCGTCAGGGTCCCCATTTCATTCACAGAAATACAAAGTTCCTCGCTCAGCGGCAGGGTGAGCCGTTCACACGCCGGGGAGACTGCCATATCCAGCAGTTCTTCCAGCTTGGAGACAGCTTCCTGCTCCTGCTCTGCCGAAAAATGATACTCTCCGCTGCTGTCCGCTTCGCCGTATGCGGATAAAATCTTCTGCCGCTGCTCGGCGAAAAAATCCGCTTCCTTTTGCAGCGCAGAAGTCAGCTTTTGCAGCCGGTATGCGCTGCGCAGCCGGAGCGGCGCGGCGGCCAGCTTGGACAGGGCCGGGATCGCCAGCACAATTTCACGCAGGGTTGTTTCCATAATGTACCTCCTCATGCACTAATCAGGCCGTACTTGGAAAGGATACCGACCAGATTGTTTAAGATTTTCAGATAGTTGGATGCCGTTGCTGTGGAATAGCCCATGTTCTGCGAGGTAGAACTGAGCGTCTGCCGTGCAATGGGACTTCCCGCAAAGAAGCCAATCTTGGAACTGGCGCTGGACCCGATCTTCGCGGTATTCGAGCCGAGATAGGCATAGTGCCAGTAGAGGCTGGACGTGCCGAGATAGAACGGATAGGTCGTGCCGGACGCGGACGGCTTCAATTCGCGGGCTGTGCTGGCGATAATGTAATACGAGGTCGAACCGCCCATTTTCAGTTCCTTGCCCGCAAAGCTGGTCGTGGTGTCCGAACTGCCGCCAATGGCCGTGCCGTTGACGCAGAGCTTTCCCGCGCTGGCCGTGAGATAGCAGTTGGAGCTGAGATACAGCTTTTCAATGTAGCCCGTGTCCCAGTAATAAACGGACGAGCCGAGGCGGTTGACCGCCGCGCCGGAGAACAGGCACTCAAAGGTGCCGCCGTTGAAGCCGAAACGGGCCACGGTATCAGAGCCGGAGCGCAGCTGGATATTTTCACACCAGAGGTTGCCGAAAGGCCGAGCAATCGTGCCGAGGTCCCAGTCCACGCTGGTGGCCGGATGGACCACGACATTGGCCGTGTCCACAATGAGGGCATGGGTTCCGACACCGTCCCATCTGGCCAGCTTGATCTGCGAGCCCGCGAAAATGTAGGTGTAGTCATAGTTCCAGCTGCCGTCGCCGCCGATGTACATGGTCGAGGTGGAACTCTCTTTCAGACTCACCTTGCCGGACTCGGCATAGATGGTCTTGACTTTCAGCGTGGAGGTGTCGATGCGGTCGGCCTTAATGGTGCCGGTGGTGATATTCGCGCCGTTGATGGTAGTCTTTCCTGCCGTTCCGAGGGCGGAAATGGTCACATAGCCGGAGAGGTCAATGGTATCGGCCACCAACTTGATGACCCGGTCGGTCATGATGAAATCGGAAGCGGATGTGCCGGACTTCACCAGCCAGCTGATCTTGTTTGCCGTCTGCGTGACCGAGGTGATGTTGCCCTCTGCCGTCTCGATGCGGGTCTTGAAGCTGTTCACGGTCTGCGTCAGGCTGGAAACCGAGCCTTCTGTATCCTCGATCCGTGTTTTGAAGCTGCTCACCGTCTGGGACAGCGTAGAGACTGCGCCCTCGGCGTTTTCAATGCGCGTATTGAAGCCGCTGACCGTCTGCGAGAGCGTGGAGACATTTCCGTCCACGGTTTGGATGCTAGATAGCAGCTTGCCGTCCGCAGCCTTGAACTCCTGCCGCACCCGGTCGATCTGGGTCGCGGTGGAAGCGAGAAGGTTCGGCACATAATCGCCGACCTCCACCCGCACGGTGTAGCGGTAAAACGGGTCATACTCAATGCTGATGATCCGCGTGTCTACATTCACGCCCATCGGCGTATAGGTGATGTTCACCTCGTCGCCCGCCTGCAAGTCGGCCATTTTGAAAAGCGAGATTTCGTAAGACTGCGTATTCTCCCGGCTGTCAATGGTCACAGCCAGATCGGTCACATTCTCGCCGTCCATCAGCCGCTTTCGCACCTTGCTTCCGCGATGCCTGCGCAGGTTGATCTTGTATCCGGCATATTCCACCTCGCAGCCACAGGCATCGGCGAAGCGCATGAGCGCGCTGCGGCGGCTGAGGGGACTCTGGTCGGTGAACGCGCATTCTACACGGGCCGTTGATTCGACTACCCCCATGTGGAACGGTGTACCGGCCAGCAATTTGGTCATGCCGTCCGGAGGGACGCCTTCAAACACGAAGGTCACGAGGTTGTACTGCTCCTCATTCAGCAGATAGGTGATGTGCTCACACTGCGCCGTCGTGACCGGAAAGCCGCCCGTGATCTTCTTGGATACCCGGACGACGGTATAAAATTGACCGTCCAGCTTCGCGGTCATGCCGACAGACAGCGGCTGCGACCGGGATGCGAGGACGGAGAACGAAAGCGTCCGCTCCCCGGACAGCTTGTCGCAGAGGGATGCGGACAGAACGCGTGGAAAGCTGCATTCCAGCACCCCGGCACTGTTATAAATTTCAATCATGGTCATATCTCCTTATGCAGTTCCAAGATTGCGCACATAAGCGGCATTCTGCGTCCATTGAATTTCTGCCAGAATCCGGGCCAGCGTCGTGCCGTCAATGGTAAGCGGAATGGTGACGTTGAACGCCTGCCCGCTGGATGTCCGGCCGACATCGGAAAGCCCGGAAAGCGTCGTATCCATATTGATGTGAGACGGGATAGCAGTCCGCATATCTGCCGTCATACCCTGCATGACAGAAGAAATACCATCTGCCAGATGCTCTGCCGAGCGCACCGCCGTCTTGCCGTTTTTGTCGAGGGACCCGGCAAGACCCTCCACCAGCATCTCGCCAATCCAGCCCATTTCTTTCGAGGGCGAATGAATGCCAAAGAAGTCGCAGATACCGTCCCAGATGGAACTGATCCATCCGCTGACCTTATCCCACAGCCACGAGGCGAGGGACTGAATACCCTCCCACAGCCCACGCACAAGGTTTGCGCCGACCTCTACGATCTGGGGAATGGACTCCGTAAAGGCGTTCACGATCCCCTCAATGATCTGCGGGACAGCCTTGACGATCTCCAGAATGATGGTGGGGAGATTTTCAATGAGGGAGATAAACAGCGTCACGCCCGTTTCCACCAGCTGCGGGATGGAAGCCAGCAGCGCATCCACAATGGCAGAGACGATCTGCGGCAGCGCCGCGACGATGGTCTGGATGATCTCCGGGAGGTCCTGCACCAGCGCCACCAGCAGGTCGATGCCTGCCTGCACGATGCGCGGCAGTCCTTCCAGTAATCCCGTGACGATACCGTCAATGATCTGCGGCAGGACCTCCACGATTGCCGCAATAATGTCTGGCAGCGCATCCACCAGCGCGGTCAAAAGCTGGATGCCCGCCTCCATGATCTGCGGGATACCCGAAATGAGGAAATCCACAATGCCCGTGATGATGGCAGGCAGTGCTTCAATCAGCTGCGGCAGGGCATCCAATAGCCCCTGTGCCAGACCGAGGATGAGTTGGAGCGCCGCGTCCAGCAGGAGCGGAAGGTTGTCGATAAGCCCCTGCACGATGGTCGTGACAGCTTCCACGGCAGCGGGGATGAGCTGCGGCAGCGCGTCCGCAAGTCCCTGAACAAGAGACACGATCATCTGGGTTGCCGCATCAATGAGCAGCGGCAGATTGTCGATGATCGCCTGCGTGATGGTCATGACCGCTTGCACCGCAGCCGGGATCAGCTGGGGCAGCAGTTCCAGAATGGTGGTCAGAAGCTGCGAAAAAAGCTGCGTCACGGTATCCAGCAGCGTGGGAAGCAGTTCCGCGATGGCTTCCAATAACGCTTTTGTCGCCGTGGGCAGCGCCTTTACGATATTCTCAATGACCGGTGTAATGTTGGCGATGACATTTTTCAGCGCCTCCGCCATGTTCCCGCACAGCTGCTCCATATCCGCATCCGCATTGCCGAAGCCAACGAGCAGATTCTTTCCCGCCGCCTGCAAAGCATTGATGGAGCCGGAGATGGTGTGTTCCGCTTCCTTTGCGGTCGTGCCGGTGATGTCCATGCTCGTCTGAATGACATGGATGGCATCCACGATGTCGGCGTAGGATTCAAGGTCGTAGTGGATGCCGGAGATCGCCTCCGCGTCGGCCAGCAGCCGCTCCATTTCGGATTTCGTGCCGCCGTAGCCGAGCTTCAGGTTGTCCAGCATCGTGTAGTTTTGCTTGGCAAAGCCCTGATACGCCGACTGGATCATGGACATATCCGTGCCCATTTTGTTGGCATTGTCGGACATATCCGTAATCGCCATGTCGGCGTATTTGACCGCTTTTTCGGTGTCGCCGCCGAGGGACTGGATCAGGCTTGCGGAGAACGAGGTGACCGTCTCCATGTACTCGTTTGCAGACAGACCGGCCGTTTTGTAGGCGTTGGCGGCGTAGCTTTGCAGTTCCTTGGAGTTGTCCTTGAACAGCGTGTCCACACCGCCTACAAGCTGCTCATAGTCGGCATATGCAGAAATAACTTCCTTGCCCAGCTTTACGGCGGCGGCTCCGGGAGCAGCAGCGACTGCACCCATCGCCGTGCCGATACCCTTGAGGACACCGCCCAGCTTTTCAAACTTGCCGCCGGATTTCTCCGCTTTTTCTCCGGCATCGTCAATCTTGCCGCCCATGTCCCCGGCGTTTTTTGCGGCGTCGTCCATTTCATCCGCCATCTTGGACACGGACTTCTCTGCATCCGTATAACCGTCGCTGGCTTCGGAGAGCGCGTCATTGTTGGCTTTCAGTTCGCGCTCCATGTCGTTGAGAGCGGCTTCCGCATTGTTCAGCTGGATTTGCCAGCTTTGGGTGCGGCGGTCGTTTTCCTCAAAGGACTCCGACGCATTTTTGAGCGCCTGCCGCAGCACCTCGATCTTCTGCTTCTGCGCGTCGATCTGCTTGTTCAGAACCTCCGACCGGGCGGCGACGGCCTGCATGGAGGTGTCGTTTTTGCTGAACTCGGAAGACACCAGTTTCATCTCCGAGCCGAGAACTTTGAAGGACTGGTTGATGTCCGCAATGGCCTTTTTGAACTCCTTTTCGCCCTCAAGACCGATTTTCAAGCCGAAATTGTCTGCCATACTGCCGCCTCCTTTCCGCGCAGATCATACGATGGGGCTGATCGTCACATAGACCGTGCAATAACGGTCTGTGATCTTGACGTGTGCGCCATTCTCGCTGCTGTCGATGACCTCGCCGTCTGTGGGCGAGTAGAAGTAATTTGTCTGTGTCGTGACCTCGATATGGATCATCGCGCCAAGGAGGGTGGACACGGTCCCGTCTGTCTGGCTCGGGATCTCGACGGGTCCGTCCAGGCCATAGGCGGTCACGGACGCTTTCGTGTGATTGGAGACCGTCACCTTCACGACCTCGGTGTCTACGATCGGCACCTCGCTCAAAAGGTTCGTGAGCTCCGACAATGTGGCATACCCCGGTACGGTGACATTTTTGGTCATCAGCCAATACCGGAGCACGCTTTTCGCATCTTTCAGCCGCGTGATCTCGCTTTTAATACTCATCCGCGACCGCCTCAGATCGCCGCCAGAGCTTCTTCAATATCCGAGGTCAGCGACACCGTACCGCCTGCGGTGTAGCCTGTAGGAATGGTCACGCTGGTCGTGGTCAGACCGTCCATCGTGGCGGTCGCGCTGCCGTTGTCCGGCATGGAGCCGGTGACCTTCACGCCGTTCACAAAGGCTGTCTTGCCGTCGAGGATGTTCGCCGCCAGCGCATCCGCGCCGGAGGTGTCCACGAACTCCTCCGGGATTGCCGCCACGCTGACCTTGGTGAGAACTTTGCCCGTAGACGGAACAACATCCTGCGCCGCTTTGGTCGGCGTGACCGTTTTTGTCTCCACTGCGACGGACACCTTGCCCGTGCCGCTGTGGTAGCCCTTGGGGATGGTATAGGACGGCGTATTCGCGTCCAGCGTCTTGGATACCGCGCCGTTATTCGGCATGGTGCCGGTCGTGACCTTACCGTCTGCCGTGACGAGCACCTTGCCGGCGGTAGGCAGAATGCAGCCCGCAGCTTCCTGGGCCTTGTAGTAGGCCATGCCGAAGTTGTCCGCAATGCCCATGACTTCACCCGTGGCGCGCATTTCCGGCCCCAGTACGGGGTCCACTTCCGGGAACATATTGAAGGGGAAGACAGCTTCCTTCACGCCGATGAAACGGCAGGCGCGCGACTTCAGGCCCAGCTCCTTGAGTTTCTTGCCCAGCATGATTTCCGTGGCGTAGCGCGCCAGGGAGATGCCCGTTACCTTGGAGACGATCGGCACCGTGCGGGAGGCGCGGGGATTGGCCTCAATAATGTAAACCTCATCGTTGCAGATGGCGAACTGCACGTTCAGAATGCCCTTTACCTGGAAGTCCTGGGCAATTTTGGCGGCATGTTCCTCAATGGTGCGGATGTGCTTGGGAGCGATTGTCACGGGAGGGATGGCGCAGGCGGAGTCGCCGGAATGGATGCCGGCCAGCTCAATGTGTTCCATGACCGTGGCTACAAAAGTGTCCGTGCCGTCGGCCAGAGCATCCACTTCCGCCTCAATGGCATTGTCCAGAAAACGATCGATCAGCATGGGATATTCCGGGCTGACCTGGATGGCCTCCACGCCGTAGCGCTTCAGGTTTTCTTCATCGTAAATGACTTCCATGCCGCGGCCGCCCAGCACGAAGGAGGGGCGCACCATGACCGGGTAGCCGATGCGGCGCCCCAGTTCCACGGCTTCCTCCAGGGAACGGGCCGTGCCGCTTTCCGGCTGGCGGATATTCAGGGCGATCATGCGTTCACGGAAATATTCGCGGTCTTCCGCCAGACGGATGCCTTCCGGCTGGGTTCCCATGATTTTCACGCCGGCGTCTTTGAGGGCCTGGGCGATGTTAAGCGGGGTCTGGCCTCCGAACTGGACGATGACGCCGTCCGGCTTCTCCTGCTCGCAGATATGGAGCACGTCTTCCAGCGTCAGGGGTTCGAAGAAAAGCTTGTCGGAGGAATCATAGTCCGTGGAGACGGTTTCCGGGTTGGAGTTCACGATGATGGTTTCGTAGCCCATTTCCCGCAGAGCCATGGAGGCGTGCACGCAGCAGTAGTCGAACTCAATCCCCTGGCCAATGCGGTTTGGGCCGCCGCCCAGGATGAGGATTTTTTTCCTGCCTGTTTCGCGGGCTTCATTTTCATCTCCATAGGTGGAATAAAAGTAGGGGGTGTAGGCTTCGAACTCCGCGGCGCAGGTATCCACCAGCCGGTATCCGGGCACAATGCCCTGTTCCTGGCGTTCCTTCCGGATGTTTTCTTCCGTGGTTCCCCGGGCCAGGGCGATCTGCCTGTCGGAAAAGCCCAGCTTCTTGGCTTCCCGCAGATCCAGCTTGTCCAGGCTGTCTCCCGCCTTGGCCAGGTCCTGCATTTGTGCCAGGAACC
>OLVO01004248.1_pt1 | contig 10911 bp, 8 predicted proteins | sample 1672571 | NCBI WGS metagenome assembly OLVO01 (sample SAMEA3136700, study PRJEB25190) | human gut metagenome | biome: human gut; feature: human-associated habitat; material: faeces | place: Austria | collected 2013 | reverse complement strand
CGCAGGTAAACGTAGTTTACCACTGCGGCAACAGCGACCAGATGGCTCTGCCCTCTGGACACCCGCAAGCCTTTCGGGAAAAAGGCTTGACCCAAACCCTTTGCCTTGCTCTCATTTGTGCTGTTTTTTTATGATCTTTTTTCTCTCTAATACAGTTGTTCTTGCCTTTTTGTATATCTATACAATTTTATACAGTTAGTATATTGCGATAAACAAATGAAAATTCCGCTCCCTTATTCTTCCTTTAAGCTTAAATTAAGCTTTGGCAATTATCATTGATTACAGAAATCGAAAGGAGCACGGAACATGAACAAAAAGATATTCGCAGCAGCGGCGGCTGTGGCTGTTACCGCAGGAGGTGCGGCTGCTATAATCGCCAACGCCTCCTCAGCCAAGGCGGAAGAAGACGTAAGCTACAGAGAATACAGCGTTTCCAAGGGAAACATCACCGTTGGAACAGAGGAAAGCGGCACCCTCTCCCTTGACAGGGAATATGTCTCATTCCCCTGCACCGCCGAGGTCACAGAGGTATATGTAAAGACAGGCACAAGCGTGAAGGAGGGCGACGCTCTTCTTAAAGTTGACCCCGATGATGTGGCGGAAGCCAAGAAGCAGTATGAGCTGAAGCTTAGATCTGCTCAGAACGCTCTTGATGAGGCAAAGGACAGCCTCACCTCAGGCACCCTTAAAGCTGAGCAGGAGCTTGAAAGCGCCAAGCTCAAAGGCACATCGGCGCAAAGCGAATATGAGCTTTACCTCAGCAAGCAGGAAAACGAAAAGGAGACCTCTGCCAAAAATCTTGCCGACTTGAAAAAGCAGCTTGAAGAATATGAGAATATGACCCTCACCTATGACGATGACTACGCCAAGCTCACCGCATACGAGAATAAGCTCAGCGCGCTTGAAGCGGATCACAAGGCAATGGAAAAGCAGTACAGGGAATATCAGAAAACCGACACTGCCAACAACGAAGCCCTTGAAGCCATAAAGGACGAGTACAGCGCATACACCGAAAAGATTTCCGACACCAGCGAAAAGATAAACTCCCTGAAACAGGCTTACGAGGAAGCAAAGGCAGCTTACGAACAGGCTCAGAGCGAATATGAAGATGCCAAGGAAGCCTACAATGATTCCGTTTATATATCGACTTCTTCCTCCGACAACTCTTCGACCACTCAAAACTCCCAGAACTCAGACACCTCCGCCGAAAGCAAGTATGAAGCCGCTTCCGCAGCACTCACCAAGGCATATAACACCTACAGCGCCGCCAAGACCGCATACTCGGGCTATTATGTCACTTTAGGCGAGCAGATAAGTGACAAGATAGAGGACTACGAGGACAAAATCTCCGCTGCTGAGGAAGTCTGCAAGGCTCACCGGAAGATAACCGACGCATACAAAAGCGAAATGGACGACTTTAACTCCGACATATCCGATTACCGTGAGGAATATGAGGACTACAAGTCCGACTTTACCGACATTTACGGCAATAACGATGCGGATTCCATCAGCGACAGCATTGAAAAGCTTAAATCGGACATTTCTTCCGCACAGCTGAACATCGAAAGCAGTGCGGTAAGCGAAAGCTCCGACAGCCTTAACGCCAAGCAGGAAGCACAGTCCGCACAGTCCGCCGCAGAGCTGGCAGAGCTTACCTATGAGCGCACCATAAGCAGCCTTGAAAGCGATGTGGAGACCAAGCAGGACGAATATGACTCTCTTGTTGAGGAATACGCCGAGTTCTGCGAAAATGCAGGCGATGACGGCGTGATATACGCCCCCATTGACGGAATAGTTTCCTCTGTTTCCGTTTCCGAGGGGGACAGCATTATGCAGAATGCCACTATCGTTACCCTTATGGACACAAACTCCGTTTACCTCAGCACATCCGTATCCGAGGAGGATATAACCGCTCTTACGGTAGGTCAGGAATGCACCATCTCCCTTACCGCCTATGACAATAAGAATTTCAGCGGCGAGATAGACACCATTTCCGCAGAGCCTGCCCGTTCCTCAGGCTCAGTAAGCTACACCGTCACCGTAAAGCTTGACACCCGGAACAGCCTTAACGTGCTGGAGGGCATGAGCGGCGATGTTACATTCTTACAGCATCAGGTAACAGATGTTCTCACCGTCAATGTAAATGCCATTACCTTCCGTGACGGTCATTCCTACGTAAAGGTATATGACGACAGCGGAAATATCGTTGAAAAGGAAGTTCAGACAGGCTTTACCGACGGAAGAAGCGTTGAGATAACAGGCGTATCCGCAGGCGATAAGCTGCTGGCGGAGATCACTCTCAGCGGCGGAAAGGAATGATCTGAATGAGGATTTCCGAGCTGATAAAAACAGTTTTTATAAATATATTTTCAAACAAATCAAAATGCGCCCTTACCTCTCTCGGAATAGCCGCAGGCTCGGCGACCATCGTGCTGGTGATCGCCATTGGACAGGGCGGCAAGGCTGATGTTGCCGACCAGTTCAAGAACCTGAACGCAGGGGCAATAGAAGTCACTGCAGGTCAGACCGCCGATACCATGATGGAGGGTATGATGGAAAACTTCGGCGGCTCGGGCGGCCCTCCTTCAAGCGGAGGAATGCCTGATTTCGGCGGTATGCCCGACTTTGGCGGTTCCGGCAGCTTCCCGTCAGGCGGTGGAGGACCTGCAGGAGGAGGTTCCTCAGGAAGAGGCTCTTCCGGCGGATTTTCAGGTGCAGCCCGAACAGGAGCCGTGACCCTCACAGAAGAGGACGTTGAGGACATTGCCGCTGTAGTTCCGAACATTGAGTCCATATCTATTATCACTAGCGGAGACGCAGCAGTTGACGGCGGAGACCTCGACGAAGAAACAAATTTCACCACCGCAGGCGTTATGCCCGAATATGCGCAGATAAGCAACCTTTCCGTGCAGTACGGCGAGTTTTTCACCGAGGACGATGAAGAGGACAAAGCAAAGGTCTGCGTACTGGGCTACAAAACAGCGCAGAACATTTTCGGTGCTGCCTATCTGGCACAGGGCGAAAGCATTTCGATAGAGGGCAAGAATTACGAGGTCGTGGGCATTCTCTCATCAATGGGAACAGTCTCCTCGGGAATTTCCCCCGATGAAGCAATATACGTACCCTACTCCACAGCCGCAAAGTACATTTTCGGCTCGGACAGCGACCCCAAGATAACCGCAGTGGCTTCCGATGTATCGGAGGTCGAAAACGTAATGGCGGATATCGAGGCGGTGCTTACCCAGAACTATCCCTCAGCCACCTTTACCATAACCGATGCAGGCAGCCAGATGGAAGCGGCAACAAAATCCGCCGACACTCTCCAGACGCTTCTTATCGCCGTGGCTTCCATAGTATTTTTCGTTGGCGGCGTTGGCATTATGAATGTGCTTTTCGTAACGGTCAAGGAACGCACAGGCGAGATAGGTCTGCTGAAAGCCCTTGGCAGCCAGAAATCGGTGATACTTTCCGAATTTCTCCTTGAAGCGGGAATGATAGCCATATTCGGCGGGATCACAGGCGTGGCGGCAGGATATGCGCTTATCCCTGCGGCAGAGCTGCTGGGCACAAGAGCAGAGCCGTCGGTGCCGGCAGGCGTATTGTCGCTGGTATTTGCGGCGGCAACGGGAACTATTTTCGGCTTCTACCCCGCATACAAGGCTTCACGCCTTACACCTATCGAAGCCCTCAGCGGAGAATAAATATGAACATAAGAAAGGCAGATAATATGAATAAGAAAAGCTTTTTCCTTTTGCTTGCCCTGCTGACCCTTAACCTCACTGCCTGCTCGGACAGCGCAGAGGAAACTCAGCAGATAACCACCGCCGCTCCCAACAATTACACCGCAGTTTCAACAGATACAACGGTTTCGGGCGAAGTCACAGCCATTGCAGGCAACTATGTTACACTGGCGCTGGGAACGGTGGAAGAAAACAAAGACGACAGTGATAACAGCAATTCCGATGATAAGTCGGACGGTAATTACGATATGCCGTCGGATCTCCCCGACGCTCCCAACAATGACGGCAACGGCACTCCGCCCGAAATGCCTGACGGAAATATGCCGTCAGGAGATATGCCTGAAATGCCCTCGGGTGATATGAACGCTCCCGACGGCGCAGGCTTCGGAAGAGGCGGCAGGAAGAGCGCTTCTATCACTAAAAGTGGCGAGGAAAGCAGCTACATAATCCCCGTGGGAATGACAATAGCCGGACTTTCGGGACGTTCCTCCGACTATAGCGGCATAACCGTCGGAACAATCCTCACCCTTACAGTCAGCGAGGACGGCACAGTCCGTGCGGCAAGCGCAGAATAGGAGACAATATGGACGTTATCAGCATGAAGGATATCAGAAAAAGCTATGCCATGGGCGACAGCGTTCTGAACGTTCTAAAGGGCATCGACCTGACAGTAAAGGATGGGGAATTTCTCGCCATACTCGGACCCTCAGGCTCGGGAAAATCCACCCTTATGAACATAATCGGCTGCATGGACAGCTTTGACAGCGGCGAATATTATCTCTCAGGCAACGCCGTGCATAAAATGAACGACAAAAGCCTTACAGACCTGCGAAACCGTTATGTGGGCTTTATTTTCCAGAAATATCACCTGATACAGAAATACACCGTGCTGCGCAATGTGATGATGCCACTGCTGCTCCGTGGGCTTACCTCGTCGGAGGCGGAGGCTGCCGCACGGGAGCGCCTTATTCAGATGGGAATGAGCGAAAGAATGGATCACAAGCCCCATGAGCTTTCGGGCGGTCAGCAGCAAAGAGCAGCCATTGCAAGGGCACTGGTGGGCAACCCAAAGCTGCTCCTCGCCGATGAGCCCACAGGCGCTCTTGACAGCGCCACAGGCAAGGAAGTTCTGAGGCTTTTCGGCGAGCTTAACCAAAAGGGTCATACCATAGTCATGATAACCCACGACCTGAACGTTGCCAAAAGTGCAGGCAGGATAGTCCGCATAGTTGACGGCGAGCTTTTTGAAAATGAGCAGGGATAATAAAAGGAGCTGTTGCAAAAAAATGCAGCAGCTCTTTTATTATTCTATCCCATGTATCACACAATCCGCCCGAGAAAGCTCATTTTCAAGCTCATCATCGGCAGGAACAGCGCAGATATTTATAGTTCCGCCGCCGTAATAGGAGTAAAGCCCCACATCTCCGCTGCGGTAAAAGTCCGAGGGCGGGAATTTGTAATCGTCACCGTAAAAATTTGTTCCGGCAAGTGCATACAGCTCCCTGTAAAACGCCTCTGTATCTGCCATATCGGGCAGAACGGTCTCTATCATGTTCATGCTTATGATGCCGAACTTCTTGTTGAGCCAGTCCTGATATCCGTGGTCATCAAAGGTCGCCATTATCTCATACACACTGCCGTTATCATCGGTAAACAAAGTTATGTTCGGCATGGATAATATCTCCCTGTCCTCGGTGAAGCAGTACGCCATGCCGTCGTTATCCACTAAAGGGGAACACGCCTCATAGCAATTCCACTGAGAAACGGGAGTGAGATAATCCTCCCCGTATTCATCACTGTAAACCGCATTGAAGCTGTTCACAAACTCATCTGCAGTGAAGCCGAACATCAGCACGCCGTCATTGCGAACGGCAGAAATCTCCGCCGTTTCAGCACTGTCGGTTTTCTGAACGTTTTCAGAAATATTCTGAACAGTCTCAGAAACATTGCCGTCCCGCACCTCTCCGCAGCCGCAGAGAAGCAGCAATATGAGCGGGAAAATTCTTTTTGGCTCAGTGATGCTCGAAAATAACATTTCCGTCCTTTCTGGGCTTTGCCTCGGGAACAGGCTTGTCGGAGTAGCCGAGAATGCAGTTTCCTATGCCCACATAGTTCTCATCAAGTCCCCATTTTTTCATAATGTCCTTTCCGACGGGAGTAGAGAACACCTCACGGGCACGGTGTATCCAGCAGGAATCAACGCCCAGCGCATGAGCCGCATTCATAAGGTTGCCCATAACAAGGCTGCCGTCCTCAACGTAGGTGGGAACACGGCTGTCGGCAAATACAACCACAACAACGGGAGCGCCGTAGAACGGGTCACTGTCTGTTCCCATGACCTTGGCGTTAAGGAAAGAGATGTCGGATATCCTGTCTCTGTCCCTGAGCACCACCATAACGGCGGACTGCTTGTTCATTCCGCTGGGGGCATATGAGCCTGCATCAAGTATCTGGTCAAGCACATCATCGGGAATGCTCTTGTTGCTGTAAGAGCGCACGCTTCTTCTTGTAATAAGGTTCTGAATGGTTTCGTTCATGATCTTCTTCCTTCCTTTTATCAATACACTATAACATCATCGGTGCGCTCTTCAAGGGAAACGTCCGATATTTTCATATCCACGCCGTATTTTGCGGCAGTCCTGTGAGCCTTGGCGATTATCCTCACCTTGTTTTTGTCAAAGGTTTTCAGGATAAGCTCGTCCTGCTTTTCCCGGGGGATAAATTTCAGAAAATTCTCCAATACTCCCGGAGATTCGGCAGCACTCAGCACCATTTCGGGCAGCGGGATATCTTCCTTTTTCACAAAGGGCAGGATAGCCCTTATTGCCTGAGCGTAATTCAATTCGTCAATATCTATTGTAAGTCTGAATTTCATATATTATCGTCCTTTCGCATTATGTGATTATATTATACAGCAATGGTATAAAAAATTCTACAGATATAAATTAAATATAATCTGCATACAAGAAAAAGCACGTACCTAAGGGTGCCCCTTTAAGTACGTGCTTTCATTGTTTAAGAATTCAGCTTAGTCCGAACGATCAAACATCGTCCTCGTAAACCTCAACATCGCAGTCGCCTGTGTAAACGACATACTTGCCGCCCTCGGTGATCTCGAAGGAGAATGTTCTGTCATCACCAACGGAACCGTCGGAAATGAATCTGAACTGACCCTCGGAGGTTCTGTCAAGAGCTGTGCCGTCTGCACCCTTGGAAGCGCCGGTCATTGTCATGGTGATCTGTACCTTTGCAATGCCCTTGAATGCGCTGAGGTTAAGCTGTCTTACCTCGATAGCGCCGTCAAACATTGCCAGCTCATCAGCGGTAAGGAACTTGCCCTTGTTGGAAAGGTCGATATCTGTTACTTCGTCAACGTCGATATCGTCGCTGTTGATGGTTACGGAATATCCGCTGTAAACGAATGTTGCGTTTACATTGTCCTTCTGAGCAAGAAGCTCAAGAACTCTTCTGAGGATAATGTCATCGGATTCCATGATGATAACTACCTCAGAACCGGAAGCTGCCTGACGGATAGCATAGCCTGCTCTTGCTGAGCTGTACGCATTGCCGCCTGCATAACGGCTTGCTGCACAATCTGTGCTGCCGTTGGAAGGATACTTTGCTGTAGGATCGGTGCCGTCTCCGTTGTAGCCTGTGGGAACAGGGTCGGGAGTAGGCTCGGGATCAGGATTGGGCTTAGGATCGGGATCGGGGTTAGGATTAGGATCGGGCTTGGAGCTGTCAGAACCGATATTAACTGTATATGTAACAGTTACGGAGCTTGCAGCCTCGCCGGAAGCGCCCAGTGTGTAATTGGGATAGTAAACGTCGCCCTCGTTCATTACGTTGCTGAGACCGATGGTAACAGGAACGGAAACAGTAGAGTCAGCATCGTAGGAATCGGGAAGAACGATAGAGGTCATAACGTCCTCGATAGCCTTTGCAGGGAGAGGAGCGTGGTCACCCTCGGAAGCGATAAGCTCCATTGTGATTGTCTGAGAACCGATAGCAGCTGTGATCGCTGAAGAAACAGCGGAAGCGTCGGAGTTGTAATCAACATCAATGGTCATGGGACCGCTTACGGTGTAATCATCATAGAAGGTAGGCTTCCAAGCCTCAAAGTTGATAACGCAGGTAGCTGTGGTAACCGCATCGGCAGAAAGCTCATACTTTGCTTTTCCAACAGTGGTAAGAGCAAATGCTGCAACACCTGCTGCTCCGTCAGATGAAACTGTAAGAGTGTAGTCATCGGAAGTAAGCATATCAATGCCGCTTACCTTGACAGCACCCTTGATAAGCTTTACCTGAGCATCTGTATCGGTAGTGTAAACTGTGATGGAATCGGGAAGTGTTACTACGGGGGTAATGGTCTTTATCTTGCTGCAGTTTGAGTAAACGGAAGCAGAAGATACGGTAAGATCATTGGCGCCTGCGGAAACAAAGAGCTTGGCAACATCGGAGAAATCTGTGCTGCCGCCTGCTGCTGTCCATGCTGCAGCCATATCAGCCATCATGTAGTAAGCAACGCCGTCGGCAACGCCGTCAGGCTTTACCTTTATCCAGTTAAGGGGAGAAGTATCACCCTTGCTGTCGCTGAGAACAAGGTCAGGGCGATCTGAGCTTGTATATTTGACAGCAATTATAGAATTGCCTGCCAGTACCTCGGGGGTAACGGTCTTGTCAGTGCCTACTTCGGTGAAAGCAGCCTGACCCCAAGCGCCGCAGCTTCCGCTGGACTGGTCGAAATCATACTTATAAGCGGGAAGTGTGGGAGCAGAGAAGCTTGATATCTCAACAAGCTCAACAGATTTCAGTGTTGCAGTAACGGCAATATAGTTCTGAACATTTCCGGCTATATGGTCATCGACCTTAAAATCCGAAACAGGAAGGTAGCAGTAATATTCTTTATCCTTTGAACTGGTAGCAGGAACCAGATTTTTACTGCTCTTGATGGTTCCGTCGTAGAACTGACCTGCATTATACCAGCCGCTGTAGGAGCCCCAGCCCCAGCCTGCGACCTCGCTCATTTTGTTTTTGCCGTCACCGATCTCAGGTGCAGTGTCAAAATCCATGGTTACCTTTACATAATTTGCGGAAGTAAAGCTTGACTCGTCGATTCCGTAAAGGCTTACCCAGCAGGAATCATACTGAGACATAACGGGGTTGCCGTCAATGCTGAAGGTTTTGATAACACTTTCAGTGCCATTAGGTCTATCGACCGGAGCAGCTTCAGCAGTCATAGGTGCAAATGCCATAACGCTTACGGTCATCGCAAGAGCTGTTGCAGAAGCTATACATCTTTTAAGCTTCATATTTGTCTCCTCCTTGAAAAAATTTGATTAAATCCTTTGTTTATGAAAGAAACATCATATGCCGATATCTCTCCCATAAATATTCACAAGCTAATTTTAACACATATTTGCCAAATCTTCAACTGTCATTTTTACAGATTAGCCAAGTGTGTTTTTTGTATGTTTGCACAAAAATTTTTCAGCTGTATTCAACTTAACTTTCCATTATTCCTAAAATTGTGAGTGAAGTGTTGGTGCTGCCCTCGGCAAGCTTTATCTCAACCGTGTGCTTTTCGCTGTCCTTGGAGATAAGTATCTGCTGAGTTTCGCCATAGTTGCCCCAGCCGCCCTTGAAATCAGCGTCAAGAGTGCCCTTTCTTTCGCCGTCAACGTAAACATCATACTTGCCGCCCTTGCCGTCAACCTTTTTCAGGTAGAAGAAGCCAAGGCACTTGCACTCTGTCTCGAATTTAAGATATCCCTCGCCCTCGGTAACGAAGTTGTCGGGGAAAAGCTCGGGATAAACGGAGTTTCCGCCCTGCTCAAAGCCACTTATCTCCTGGGGAGTGATATCCGATGCGCCGAGCATCTTTGCTTCCTTGTAATAATCGGCAGTGTAAGCGGGAGTATCAAAAGCAACGCTGCTGTCGTCAATATTGTCAAGGTCGTCATAAACACTGTCAAGATATCTGCTTACAAGCTGACCGATAAGCTTGTGGCCCTCGTCATTGGGGTGGATATTGTCGGGGGAAATGTCCTTCCAGTCAAGAGTGCCCGCAGAGACCTCGGGATAAACTACAGCCCTGTAGCTGAGCATGGGCAGGTCATATGCAGCGCCTATCTCCTTGTGGGTCTCCCACAGGCTGGTGCCATCCTCCTGAGTGGTGAACAGCAGCATTACCGCAGGCTGGCTGTCGCAGTTAAGTATCTTTCTTACAAGGCTGTCGTAGGAATACTTGTTCATAAGCTTGTCGGTGTCGTTTACGGAAAATTCCACGATGACTGCATCGGGCTTGCTGTCAAGAAGCTGAGTGTCAACTCTGTGCACGCCCAGATAGGAATTTGTGCCGCCGATGCCCGCATTCACAAAATTAACATTGCTCTGAGGGAATTTTTCCACCCAGTACTTGTGAAAAAGCTCGGCATAACAGTTGTTGTGGTCAGTGGCACTGCTTCCCTGAGTAATGGAGCCGCCGATAACGCCCACAGTGATGTCCTCGCCGTTTGCAGCCTTTTTCATAGCCTTTGCAAGGCGAGCCTTGTTGCCCTCGCTGACAACAGCTCTCTCGTACATAGCGTCCGTAAGCCCCTTGGAGAGGTCAACAGGCTCAGTGGGAACAGCCTCGGTCGCCATGGTAACAGGAGCGGGAGTGCTCTGGGCAGCAGTTGTCTCGGCAGGAGCGTCCTCTGCACTGTCAGTCTGTCCGCAGGCAGCAGCAGATAGGCATATCGTCAGAGCGCACAAAGCGGCAATGATCTTTTTATTCATATCAAAACGTCCTTTCAAATCACATTTGCACACATTATAACACACAAGCGCAGTTTTTACAATAGATAATATGAATCATCTGCCTGATGCGCCCAAATATCGCCAAAAATTCCGCTCCCCTATTGACACTTTTTCGAGCTGATGGTATAATTTGGTTAGTATATGCTAATATAAACAAAGGGGATTTGAAATGAAAGACTATGACCCTGAGAAAATGATCTCAGACAGCAGATTTACCGTGCTTTTTGCAGATTCTGACAAAGCCATGCAGGAAAAGGTACTGAGCCGCATAGACAGGCTTGTCAGCGACAACAGGCCATATGCCGATGATAAGAACTACGGCTTTTTGTGCAACCTTTTCACCTCGCTGGCGTTTGTGTTCTCGTATGAA
>OLVO01004245.1_pt1 | contig 10914 bp, 7 predicted proteins | sample 1672571 | NCBI WGS metagenome assembly OLVO01 (sample SAMEA3136700, study PRJEB25190) | human gut metagenome | biome: human gut; feature: human-associated habitat; material: faeces | place: Austria | collected 2013 | reverse complement strand
ATGATCCTGGTATTTTCGCTCTGTTTCTCTCCTCCCAATTTATCATCTCTTCTTCCTAATAATATGTGGTATATATGATTATTTTTTTGTTCACCAGCCACATATTATAGGAAATGGAATTATGAGTCAATGCACTTTTGAATGATTATACTGTCCAAATGTTAGATTGTACAAAAAAGAAGACCGGAAACTCTCCGGTCTTCAGGGTTAAGGGAAAATTTTATGTGAAAAATTGTAGTACACTTACTTTACTGCGAGTCTCTCAAATGTCTCGCTCTCTTCAGGAATCGATCTGAGTCCTCCGCGCTTCTCGACACACAGGCTCGCCACCGCATTTCCATATCTTGCAAATTCTTCAAGCTCGTCTATACTGAATTCCTCCAGGCTCTTGTCCGCCCTTATAAGCTGCGATACAAATGCCCCCCAGAACGAATCTCCAGCTCCGGTTGTGTCGACCACATGGCTGACAAATCCAGGAACTTTTCTGCTGCCATCCCTGCTGCATATCAGCACACCCTCACTTCCCAGGGTGACCGCAACAAGTCTGACGCCTGTTCCAAGGAGATACTCCGCAGCCTCCTTCGGATCTTCAAATGGTGTGAGGAGTGCCGTCTCCTCATCCGAAAGCTTCATTATATCTACAAGCGGGAGAATACTCTTCATTCTCTCCATCGCATTTTCTCTGTTGTCCCACAGCGGCTCTCTGTAATTTGGATCATAGGATATCACCGCTCCGTATTTTCTCGCCTCTCTCACCGCCTGGAATGTGGTGGTTCTGGCCGGTTCATCCGTGAGAGACAGCGAACCTATATGGAACACCTTTGTGTCTCTTAGCAGGTCGGCATCCACTTCCTTGTAACAGAGCATTGTGTCCGCTCCCGGCTTTCTGGCAAATGAGAATTCACGCTCTCCGTTCTCATCCAGAGTGACAAATGCCAAAGTGGTAAATACCGTGTCATCGACAACTATACCTCTGGTATCTATTCCTGCCTGCTTTGCCGTCTCAATAAGGAAATTGCCATGCATGTCATCCCCGACCTTTCCTATAAACGCGGTCTTAAGTCCGGCCTTGCTGACTGCCGTGAGCATATTTACCGGAGCGCCTCCGGGATTCTGCTCGAAGAGCTTCATCCCGGAATCACTGCTTCCGGCAGGGGTAAAGTCTATCAGGAATTCACCAAGAGCCACAACATCATATTTCTTTTCCATGTTGGATCCTCCTTGTGAATTTTACTTTCCTGTGATCTCTATGTCATAGAATTCTACTCTTGCATCCTGTGCCAGAAGTCCTGTCTCAAACTCAGGCTTTGCATATATCCTGTATGTAAATGCCACCTGTTCTCCGACAAATACCTCCACCATATCATGGTCAACGATGATCTTCACATCTATCTCGCTGCCCTCTGTTATGTCAAATGTCTTCTCGCACACTCTAACTCCATCAGGGCCCGGCTCCGTTGCAGGAGGCACAGCCTGACAGGACTGAACCCAGAACGGGTCAACTCCCATAGGAAGATTTACCAATGACACTCTCTGCATGGCCACATCGAACTCAAGGAGAAGGCATCCGCTTGCTTCCTTGTCTGACTTGAGCAGTATACCGAAATGGTCATACACCTCTCTAGGCATGATCTTGCACTTCAGCATGTAGCTCTCCTCGTTGTGTCCAAGGAATCCGTATGTACATGTGCTTACTGAATCCATCTCAACCAGTCTGTCTCCGTGAAGCTCTGCATTTCCAAGTACAGGGATGTAATCCCATGCCACAGGCTTCTCAAATACATGCTCATATTCCTTTGGAAGCTTTACGTCAAGTCCTCCATCCGCTGTGGCAACTACCTCGTGCGGCACGCAGAATGTTCCGCCCCAGTACCATTCACCTCTGTCGCTTCTGTCTGCTCTGTCGTGAGCCCAACCGAAGTAGAAGCGTCTGCCGTCATCATCCTGCATGGACTTGGCTGCGTAGAATCTTCTTCCGCCTATGCCATCCTTCTTTGGCTTTCTCCATGGGCCAAATGGTGACTTTGCAACTCTGTATATTGTATTTACATATTCTGAGAATCTTGAGTATGAGAGATACCAATTGTCTCCCATCTTGTACATCTCAGGGCACTCAGGACAGTTGGTGTGTCCCGGTGAATATATCGGTCCGTAATATTCCCAGTTGACCAGATCCTTTGATCTGTAGAGAACTATACATCCTCTTCTGGTTATCGGCATATCCAACCTTCTCGCTGATATGAGGATCCAGTAACATTTGTCCTCCTCATTGTAGAATACATATGGATCTCTCCAGTCAAGCTTCTCGTAAAGCTCTATCATAGGTGTGATGACCGGATTGGCTGCATCCTTCACCCACGTGATTCCATCGTCGCTTGTAGCGTGGCATATGGTCTGCTGATACTCTGCGGTGAGGCAGTAGCCTGTATAGAATGCATGGTATTTGCCCTCGCCGTATATGACTGATCCAGTCCATACTCCTGATGCATCCGGCTCGTCGCCCTCGCCCGGATAGAGCGCTGTAGGAAGCTCCTCCCAGTGCACCAGATCATCTGATACACTGTGGCTCCATGTTGTTCTGAGTCTTGCCGGGTACACTGTTGTTCCCGGAGGGGAAGTCAGTGAAAATATATGATATTTGCCCTCGTGGTAGAAAGGTATTGCATCTCCCGTGGAATCCGCGAAGGACATCTTTCTAAAAATCTCCATATTATCAGTCCTCTCTTTCTGCTAGTTTGCTGCAAGTTTCTTCTTTTTGAGGAGCTCAAGCTTGCCCTTCTGTCCATCAAGGAGTACCGCACATGCGATGATGAGACCCTTGATGATGAGCTGCCAGTATGATGACACTCCGATAAGGTTAAGACCATTTGAGATGATTCCGATGACCATGGCACCAAATACTGTTCCACTGATCCTTCCTTTACCACCTGTCATAGAGGTTCCGCCAAGTACACAGGCTGCGATGGCATCAAGCTCGTATCCGCTTCCAACTGAAGGCTGGCCTGAGTACATTCTTGAACAGAGTACAAGTCCTGCGAATGCTGAGAGAAGTCCTGATATTGTAAACACTATGATCTCTATCTTCTTGATAGGTACACCTGAAAGTCTTGCGGCCTCGCGGTTACCACCTATCGCGTATACGTATGTTCCGAACTTTGTCTTACTGAGGATGAAGCTGAACAGTATGATGAGAACTACCATGTACACTACCGGAAGTGGGATCACATTGAACAGATATCCTGTACCGATCTCGATGAAGAGCTTGTTTGTGATACGTGTTGACTGTCCACCTGTGTAGACATAAGCTATACCACTTGCTATGTTCATCATGGCCATTGTGATGATGAATGCAGGCACCTTGAAATTGGCTACTATAAAACCACTTACAAAGCCAGCCGCTGTGCCGACCAGAAGGCCTGCTGCTATTGCTACGCCGAGAGGAAGTCCCTGATTAACTATAAAACCTACGGTCAGAGTTCCCGACATAGCTACTATCGATCCAACTGACAGGTCAATGTGACCAAGTATGATTATGAGTGTCATTCCAAGTGCTATGTATGTGTTGATCGATATCTGTCTAAGCACTGATATGATGTTGTTGGTCGTTAAAAACTTGTCTGTGGCAAGTGCTACGGCCACACACATGATTATCAGAACCACTATGATTCCTATGTTGCCCTTGACTATGGATGTCAGGGGATTGTTTTTTAATATAGAAGTTGCTTTTGAATTCTTCTTTGTCTCGCCCATATTATTCGATACCTCCTGCAGCGTATTTCATTATCTCTTCCTGTGAGAGCTCGTCCTTTGACAGCTTCTTCACGAGTTTTCCGGCTCTGACCACACATACGTTGTCGCACATGTTGATGATCTCAGGAAGCTCACTGGATACCATGATTATCGCTATGCCTTCCTTTGCCAGTTCATTGATTACTGTGTATATCTCAAATTTTGCATTTACATCAACGCCTCTGGTCGGCTCATCCAGAATGAGCACATCCGGCTTGGTTGCAAGCCATTTGCCCAGAACTACCTTCTGCTGATTTCCACCTGACAGGCTGCCCGCCTCGATCTCAGGTGACGCCGCCTTGATCCGCAACCGCTTTGAATAATGGTCTATGACCTCACCGCGCTTTTTCTCGCTTATGGCGATTCCATTCATATAGAATCTGAGGGATGAGAGTGTTAGGTTGAACGCCACGCTGTTGCCGAGCACCAGTCCCTGCTTCTTTCTGTCCTCAGGAACCAGGGCTACGCCTGACTTGATCGCCTGCATCGGATTCTTGAAGTGTACCAGCTTTCCGCCGAGTATCACCTCGCCTGATGTAGGCTGTGTGGCACCAAATACCGCCTCCATGATCTCGCTTCGTCCGGCACCGACCAGGCCTGAGAATCCCAGGATCTCACCCTTGTGTACCGAAAAACTTATATCTTCAAAGACACCTGTCTGCGAAAGGTTCTTTACCTCCAGAGCAACCTCTGCCTTGTCCATGTCACAGTAATCCCTGGCATAGAAGCTCTCCAGATCTCTTCCTACCATCATCGCAACCAGCTCATTCGGGTTGGTCTCAGATGTCTTTTTTGTTCCTACATATGCACCATCCCTAATGACGGTAACTCTGTCAGATATCCTAAAGAGCTCCTCCATTCTGTGGGAGATGTAGATTATACTTACCTGTTTCTTTCTGAGATTCTCAATGATCTCAAATAACTGCTCCACCTCTTCATTTGAGAGTGATGAGGTAGGCTCATCCATAACTATGATCTTACCGTTGAATGAGACCGCCTTGACGATCTCCACCATCTGCTGCTGTGCGATGGTCAGATTCTCTACTATCGTGTCTGCTTTTATATTCACACCGAGGGACGATATCATCTCCTCTGCTCTTCTGTTCATCTCTGCAAAGTCCAGCGTTCCAAGCTTTGTCCTTATCTCTCTGCCGAGAAACAAATTCTGTGCCACCGAAAGATATGGAACAAGTACGATTTCCTGATGTATTATTCCTATACCATTTTCTCTGGCAGCCGGAACTCCGTTGATCTTGACCTCCTTGCCATTTACCTTGATGATTCCGCTGTCGGGCTGGTAAATTCCGCCGAGGACCTTGATCAGTGTGGACTTTCCTGCACCATTCTCACCGAGCAGTGCATGTACCTCTCCCAGCTCAAGGGAAAAGTCGATGCCACTTAAAGCATATATTCCGGAGAAGCTTTTCTTTATCCCTATCATTTCCAGAACTGTCTGTCCCATATTAAACCTCCAAGTTTCTAAAATAAATCTTTTGTTATCCTGCTTTTTCGGGATCTCGGCCGGAGATCTAAGATCCCCGGTCTCTCCCGTGTTATATACACCTACGTTGTGTCATGTATGTCCAGCCGGGGGCAGCCCCGTGCTGTTACTGCCAATCGTTAACTGTCTTCTCAGCCTCATCCTTAAGTACGAGGTGTGAGTCAAGATATACCTTCTTCTCGTCGATCGTTGTGTCTCCGCCCACATACTTCTGTGCTGCGTTGAATGCGTACTCAGCAATCTGTACAGGAACCTGACATGCAACTGCTGTGAACTCGCCGTCGAGGAGTGCCTGCTTGCCATCTGGTGAAGCATCGATACTGTATACACCAATCTGACCTGTCTTGTTGGCTGCCTTAACTGCTGCTGCTGCGCCAAGTGCTGAAGGATCATTGATACAGAAGAATGCCTGAAGATCTGTGTTTGCTGTGATGATATCCTCTGCAAGGCTCATTGATGCATCAAGTGCTGCCTCGCCATCCTGCTGTGCTACGATGTTGAACTTATCCTTGTTATCACCGAGTCCGTCAAGGAAACCATTTACACGGTCTACACAACTCTCATTTGATGGGAAGTCAAGGATCGCAATGTCTGCTCCGTCCGGATAATCCTTAGCCATCTGCTCACCGACAAGCTGTCCTGCCATGTAAGCATTTGTTCCAACGAACTGTGTTACGAAGTTCTCTATGTCATCCTCGATAACTGCTGTATCTACATTGAAGATTGGGATTCCTGCATCCTTGATCTCTGCAAGACCTGATGTGATACCTGCTGAATCAACCGGGATGATGAACACTGCGTCGTATCCACTATTTGCCACGTCTGATAACTGGCTGAGCTGTGTGTTCAGATCGTAGTCAGGATCAAGACATGTATATGATATTCCGTTCGCATCGCAGAGCTCCTTGAGCTTGGCATCAATTGAACTCTGGAATGTATTGTTGAGTGTGTTTGTACAAAATGCAAATGACAGGTCAGATGACTTTGTGCTCTCCTGCTTTGTACCTGAATCAGATGAACCGTTGCCCGAAGTGTTTCCTGATCCACAACCTGCCAGTAAACTGAGTGACATGCACAGGCATGCTCCAACTGCTAATAATTTTTTAAATTTTCTCATAATTTTTACCTCCACTATCATGTATTTTCTTTGCTAACTCGTTGTCGAAAAACTGTTCTTAACCGGTTTATTTACGTAAATTTTAAACTGTTTTTCGTCCCTTGCATGTTTTGATGATATAACTTTTGTCGGTTATTGTCAATATCAAGTGTTTTATTTATTGTTTATTCGTCGTTTTGCACAAATAAGACTCTATTGTATTATAGGGTTCGCGGGCCTTTTGTCGTTTTTTACGTAAATATTTTACCAGATGTCATGCTTATGGGATTTGTAGTGTATGATTGACACCCGTTACTTGTCACCTTGTCTCTTGTGTATAAACGCAAAAAATCCGCCAGAAAGATACAATTTTCTCTCTAACGGATTCTTTTTTAGATAAAAGATACAGTTTCTAACTCTGTCCGACACAGAAAGATGTCATATCACCTCACCCTGTCCGGCACGGACTAACTAAAGATGTCATATCACCTCAATCTGTCCGGCATGGACTCATGGAAGATTTCCTTCCATGCAAGCCTGAGCTGTTTTGGCTCAACCTGATATGGCTGAACTCCCACATACTTTGGAAGCTGTTCTTCACTTACCAGGGACTTGGCAACAACTGCCGCGGCCGCTCTTCCCTGCTCGTATGGTCTCTGCGTGCTGAGTCCCTTGACGATTCCTTCCTCCATGCACCTGGCAATTCCATGATCAAGGTCCGTGGTAAACACCGCCACATCCTCCCTGCCAAGCTCCTTGAGTGCCTTTATAACCAGAAGTGCCGGGCGATCCCAGCTCACATACATTGCCTCAATTTCAGGATTGGCAGTTATCACGTCCCGGGCTACCTGATATGCATTGGATATCTCTCCAAAACTCCTGATCGTAACTATGTCAATATCAGGATAACTGTCCTTGATTATCCTCTCAGCGGCGTTATCCCTGACTCTTGTTCCATAGAATGCCGCACCATGAATAATGAAACCTGCCTTTTTTTTCTTGTTCTCCTTGCAGTATTCCCCCAGCATTCTTCCCGTGTTCGTTCCATTCTCCGACTCATTTACTGATACACAGGACACATAGCTGTTCTTGGACATGCCATCCGGAACATTGCTTATGAACACCAGCTTTGACACTTTGGAAAGTTCCTGAAACTTCTCTCTGGTGCGGCTGTCATCCGCCGGAATAGCTATAACTGCGTCCGGCTTCTGAAGTCTTATTCCATCAAGCTGCGCATTCTGCAGTTCCGAGTCAAAGTGCGCATCCATAACCGACACCACATCTATCCCGAACTGCTCAAGCTCCTCACAGATACCCTTCTCATGAAGCTCAGCCCATGACGTACCTGTGTAATGGAATGATATGGCAACTCTGAAATGTCCTGCCTTCAGCCTCTGTTTTTCCTCCTTCGTCAGCACCACGGAATCAGGGGCAGCTGCCTTATCTCCAAATGGTCCATTATCCAGCATCTTGGTGGATTTCCTGACAACCAGTTCCACATCGGCATAGCAGTCATGGGATATGACCGAACCTGTGTTGATCTTCTCAAATAGCATTCCAACTGCCTTGGTGCTTAACCCCTTCACATCTCTTCTGATTATGGTAAGCGGAGGATATGTAAGTTCTGACCAGCTCTCATCACCAAACCCAACCACAGATATCTCTCCCGGACAGTCGATTCCCATATCTCTCAGTGTCTTCATGAGGTAGAGCGTTATTCTGTTGCCCCCCGCAAGAACTGCGGTCGGCCTGTATCTGCGGAGCGCCTTCTGGATGACGAGCATACAGTCATCCTCGCCATTTTCCAGTGTCACATCCACTATATTCGCATCGTTTGTATTTATATTGTATTTCTGCAGAGCACTCAGGAAACCTTTTGTTCTCTCATCCCTGGTGGTACTGTCCGTACTCTCTCTGAAAAACAAAACATTCTTGTGTCCACTCGCAAGCAGATAATCTGCGCCCTTAAATATAGCCTCCCTGTCTCGGAACTCAACTGAGTCTATCCCTGATCCAAGTATATTTCTCTCCACGCAGACAAATGGAACGCCTGACTGTATAAGCTTTGTGTAGTTGGTTGCCACATCGCTCACCGGCGCATGTATGATACCGGCAACCTTCTTGTTGACCAGAAGTCCGGCAAGCACCTGTGTCTCCTCCTTAAAATCATTGTCTGTTATCGCCACAAGGAACTGATATCCCTGTACACTGACAAGTTGCTCCACATAAGCTACCATATCTCTGTATATCGTACTTTCAATGTTCGGAATGACTGCAACGATCGTAGACTCTCGGCCAACCAGCAGTTTTCTCTCCTTATCTGCTATCTTATTCTGATATCCCGTCTCTACAATAATCTTCTCTATCTTATCCACAAGCTCAGGTCTTACATACCTTGTCCTGTTGATAACATGGGAAACTGTAGCTATGGACACCCCTGCCTTATCCGCAATCTCTTTTATTGTAACCTTTGACTTGCCCATATCTCGTTCTTTCTCCTTTATCACAGATAATAACTCTGGCTTCCGTACATTGCCACTGGCAACGCCCTTTTCCAATATTATAATCTACTTTTCTATGTTTGTGCAACCACTGTCATCATCCAGACTGCCGGCTCTGTTGGAGGGCTACTGACACCATGCAGTTGCCGGCTCCACCATTACATAAAACAGCACAAATTTTTCGCAAAATGCAGAAATGCAGATAAAAACGCCAAGTTATTTCCTGGTATTTCCCGGGTCCCAGGGGCAGCAGATACTTAGTTCTGCCAGTTGATGTTCTCCCCCTGCAGCAACGGATATCTGGCAAGTTCTGTGCCGTCCTGCCCATATATCTGAATTCAAACGGATAATTTCTCGGAGTCACGGTAATCTCATCGCCGTACAAGAATTCATAATCCAGCGTTCTTCCAAAATAGAAATTCTTTGTCTTATATGTCGCCGCTGTACACATATTTTGTCTTCTTTCCAATCTTCTCAGATAATTTATATCATCAGTTCAAAGCCATAACAGCTCTTTTCAAATCCATAGTGTTCGTAGAAGCCATGTGCCCCTGTCCGCGGAAGACCGGAATCAAGGGTGACGGCCTTGCACCCCCTCTGCTTTGCAAGCTCCTTTGCACGATCAACTAAATTACAACCAATGCTTACATTATAAAATATCAAAGTGATTATTAACAGACCGCCACCTATAAATTTATTATAAAATATCCCGGAAAATACTTAGGCAATACTTACATGACTTTTTGTCACATTTTTCTAATTTATTTAGTATAATATAAATGTTTCGGGCTGACTTTGGTCACATTTATGACGCACAGCATATATCAAATAATATCGGGTGCTTTGCATTTGCCGGCACCTAAAATATGGAGAGAATCTTGACAGTGTTTCCACATCGTCCATATTTATCTCACCATTATTTACAAAGTCAGCCGACATAACCTCCTTGCCCTTATCATCGTAAAGTACAAGTGTCTTGGTCATTTCCTTCTGCTCCTCAAGTACCTGTTCGGAAGCCATCTTCAGTAATGCTGCCATCTGGTCTATGCTTTTCACTTCACAGAATGCAGTATGCGTGATGGAACCATCTGCCCTCGTTACCTTTTTCATATCCACCGGAATATGACTTTTCTTACAGGCTTTCTCTAAAAGCTCCGCTGTTCTCTCATCATTCACATCAATATGCGTGACATCTTTGCCCTCTCTATTGAATCCCTTTAATGAGCCATGCGTTTCCTTATAATTCGACATTACCTTATCGACAACCTTGCCGAGCAATGTCTCCTTCTGTTCCTCGCTCATACCAGGATTCTGCTGTTCAGACCGCTTGCACGCATCTGCAATGGCAGTAATCAGATCTACGCTGACAGTCACAATCGCCTTTCCTGTCTAGAACGACTCCTGCGTCAATTCATCGACCATTGTTCTGTCCTCCTGTTATATATTTTCCTGCTGCTTCTGTCTGTGGGTGCTCTCACCCATAAGATACACATTTTAATGCACATCTCGTGTTCCTCCTTGATTTCCTCTATCTGAACTTCTGGACAAAATGTCCTAAAGTTACATTCATATCCATTGCCCAACGGGCACAAAAAAAGAGCATCTATGTTTCAATCACATAAATGCTCTAACGCTGTTGTTTATAATAATATGTAATATCGGTTGAAACTGCATTACTACTAGCTAGTATACCATAAACATACTGTTTTAGTAAGAAATGTCCTATTTCATCCATGTATGCATATTGTCAAGTGTATGTGTCATATTTTATATTCAAAATAAAAAAAGCTGCTACTCTCTAAAAAATAACAGCCTTTCTTACTATATCAGCCTTTTGGAATTTGACCATCGACATACAGAATGTGATTAACTAACCACTCTGTGAGATATTTTAAAATTCCCATAATCTGTTCATCTTGATCTTCTACCTCATCATTGTGTTGTTCTGTAACCTTAATATGTATAAATGCTTTTAGCATTTCCATAATCCATGCAGGTTACAATATGCATATACTTCTTCTACCTGT
>OLVO01004244.1_pt1 | contig 10915 bp, 10 predicted proteins | sample 1672571 | NCBI WGS metagenome assembly OLVO01 (sample SAMEA3136700, study PRJEB25190) | human gut metagenome | biome: human gut; feature: human-associated habitat; material: faeces | place: Austria | collected 2013 | reverse complement strand
GTGCTCAAAAAATTTTTTCTCTGATTTTGTTGCACTTGACTTGACAATCTATCATTTAAATACGAGTACAACATAATAACAACGCCTTCAATTTAACATTTGTAATCTTACCTTATCATACGTTCAAAAATATCGTATTTGTAAAATTTAAGTTGAAAGGAGTTGTGACCTTGAAAACGTTATCGCAACTTTAAGCCATATATAAATTTCGTCTGGATAATCAAATTTGTCATATTGTTAATAAAGCTATACTGCCACAACAATTTCAAACTTACAGCCCTTAATTTTATTATCTCTTATCAAATCATAAACTTTTTTACTAATAATTAGTTTAGGGCTGCCATACCAACCTGGTCCAAATTTTTCAACAGACAAATTAAAATCACTTGCTGACTTAATCTCATTAAGTTGATACCTAACATATGATAATGGAAGAATATGATGTCCTTTGCATAACAAGCAATATCCTTCCAATATATTAACAGGCATTGACTTATCAATGGGCGGCATTATACTTTTCACCCGCATATGCCATGCAGGAAAATCATTTTTTATTTTGTTATTGTAATGATATGCCGGATAAAACTCTACACCAGTAAGTACTGATTCTTCAATCAAAATTTTCATCTTGTCAGAAACAATTATTTCGTTGTTGCATTTCATCGAAGTAGCAATATCCTTTCCACGAAACTCTGCCTTGTTAATATAAATGTCACCCATCGGAATATATTGATGAACGCCACATTTTTCACAATAAAAATCAGAGAATTTCGTCTGATAACATTCTGTATAATCCTCTTTACCGTATATCGGCAATTTCATCTCAAATAAACTTGCTTTTGACATTTCAGTTTTTGAATATTTCATGCCATATGTATTTTCAACGGCATTATATCCATATTTCTCTGCCATCATTTTAATATTCTGGTAAGCAAATCCACCATATTCAATTTTAGCATAGCTTGGTTCAAAATGTCTTATCTTTTTTCTATCTATATTTAATTCATCTGCCAACATATTAAGTCTTAAATCATGATCATTATAATAATCCACCAATGGATATAACATGAAAATCCTGTACTCTATCATATTATTTGTACCACCTATCGAGAATATTTCTCTATGAATTCAAGCAATATTTCTACTATTTCAGGGAAATCCCTATATATATTTTTTACCGCTTGAATCAAAACTTCTTTTGTTGCACTTTGTGTCGTTAACTCTACTGAAGCATTGGAATATGCTATAGCTTGCCGCCATAATTTTGTAAATACTTGATGCAATGTATGCGGTAGTGGAAGCGAGGGAATTTTCTCTTGACCAATTTTAAATAAATTTGCAAAACGTTTTTCAATAAGATGATGAATTTCAAACCCTGCATTTTTTAAAGCTTTCTTAAATTCCTCATATGTTAAAACGCCATATTTTTCAATTAAATCCTTAACCTGCTTGACAAATTTTCGCCATTCATCATCGTCATTATTAGATCCACCGCTTCCAGTTCCAGTATTTTCAATAGCATTATCAATTACCGAATCCCTTGCTTCATCATTTGCATCTGATGAGTTGGTTGAACCATCTGCAATACCGCTAACATTATCCAAAAGAACATCAGTAATTATATATGTCGCCAGTACAATATTAAATATGGTTACAGCAACGGCAAGGATTTTCATACCAATTCTCATTGCAGACTGATTTGACATTTGGTATGAAACATCAAGAATGGCTTCACCAGTCGTTCCCACTTCCAAATCCTCAACTGTCAAATATCCACTTGGATCAATATTCATTACAGGATTTGATCTGCAATACAAATACTTATGCAAGCTAACAGGATCATTTATTGTGCCATGATATGTATCCTGCGAAATAAACCTGCCTGTAGAGGTATCCATATATCTCGCACGGAGATAATACAATCCCGTAGTCTCGTCAAACTGCTCGCCGCAATAACGGTAACAGTTCTTAATAGAACCCTTAGATTTCAGCAAGTTACCAAATGCATCATAAGAATAGGTATCGGTAACAACGCCACTCTCATTAGCAAGTGCAGTCACTGAGCCATGCCCATCATAGAGGTAGAACGAAGTTCTTCCATCACGTTCCTGCGAAACAAGGTCAGCGCCAATCGTGTAGACACACTTCGCCGTGCCATTTTCGTCAATCTCTGCCAGAACATTGGTAAGGCTTGAATTATCATTGAGGTACTTTACATACTCAGTAACTCCGTCACTTCTATGTGTAGTCTTAGAAGTTCTGTTGCCCTCGTAGTCATAGGCATAGCTTTCCTCAATAACAAGAGAGCCGTTCTGAACGGTTGCCTTTACAAGCTTATTCTCAGCGTTGTACTCATATAGTGCAGACTGTGCAGAGCCAATTACTCTTACAAGATTACCGTTAAGGTCATACTCATAAGAAGTATTGCTGTCGGAAGCAAGCTGATTGAGAGCATTGTAAACATACTCAGTAGCAACACCATTTTCGGTTTTCAAGATGCGATTGCTTACGTTGTCATAAGCATAGGTATAAACAGTAACCTTTTCACCCTCGGTAATGGTTTCACTTGTAAGGCGGTATAAGCTGTCATAGCTATACTCAACAGTGCGGTCAAGCTCGGTAACGCTCTTGCGCTCCCCTGCTACGCCGAGAGTATAAACATATTGTACTACAGCCCGCTGTCATTGTCAACATTTTTACAATTCGATGCTAAAAATCATCCACCGAAAATAGTTAGTTGACAGTCTGAATTAATTATTATCACTGCTCAAATTTATAGCTTCTCCTACTTCTATATCACACAATGTCTCTAGTTTAGATATAAAATTATAGATTAGTCCAATTTCAGAATTTATGAAAAAACTACATTTATGGATAGGCTCTGAGTCATCAATTATTGACATGGTAATATCAAATTTTACACAGCCATTTTTATTTGTAATTATATGCATAAAAAGTGATGATCTGTTTTTATCATCATATTCACCCAATTTTATATAAATTTCCGATTTACTAAAATTACATAAAGCGAGCAACTCCTTAACAATATTTGTTATTTGATATTCTTGTAAATAATATGGTTGTGTAATAACAACATATTCAGATACAAATTTTATATCAACCTCAAAGAAGTCTGCATCTGACCATATTTTTGTAATAATAACATTATCCATTTTAACACCCTCTCTTTTCAACATAATTTAAACGGTTGCATACCGTTTATATCAACAACTCTTGTAAGCCTGCAAGCGCTATCATAAGCATAGCTTACATAATTTCCGTCGGGATAATCCACACGGGTCAGACCGTCCATAAGGTTGTATATTTCAAACTTAACTTTTTATAAAAATTATCTTCATTTGTCAAGTATAGTTGGTTTTATCCAAATCGCCTCCAATTCACTATTGCAGATTATTGCAATTACATTTGGATAAAATTCAATACATCCATTATCTTTGTCAATATAAGCTTTGCAAATTCCAGTATATAAATTACCAATACATATCCAACCTGATTGTAAATCGTAAAACGTTTTCCATTTATTTGCACGTTCAATTCGATAAACATCATCGTCCTTAACATCTAATGTCAAAATTAACTTTCCCCTTACAAACTCAGGCACTGTTAATGTTGTATTATTCCATACATTGTAATTATGATATCCCCAAATATCATTTGCACACTTCGTTTGTATATCAAAGCATATATTAATATTCTGAATCATAATAGACGGTAGAGATGGCAATATTGGGTATGAATTAAATGAATATTCGTTAATGATATATTGAATACATCCATTTGGATATTTAAGTGTATCTTGTTTTATTTGAAACATTATTTCCTCCCTTGTTTAAACAAAAAATGAACAATCATATTACTTGCTAAATCTACTACTAATTCCCAAACATCTTCCTCTCCATTCACACTTCCCGGAGTATCCCAGCGCCAACCTTTATCCAATCCTCCAGGATCTTTAATTGGTTTTGAACCATTCATAATATCCTCTATTACACTTTTATACTTCAAATATTTACGATCAGTATGTCCTGCTGCAGTTTTAGACATACTCAAATCATCAACATTTATTTCTAAATCTAATTCTTCATTCTTATAGTTATGCACCAGCACCCCATACTCGCCAACAAAGTAAGTATGGAAATCAGCAACTTCGAGGTTGTAAACGGAGATAGGTTCAGCAAGATTTTCAAGCTCAAGTTCAGTAACTTCGACTTTGTTACCAACAGCGGTAACAAGAGTATCTCCAATTTCAAGATCTCCAGCAGCTACCCAGCCCTTGCCATCAACATAGAATGGGTGGTTAGTTGTGGTGTCGATAGTTTCACCGTCAGATGTGGAAACGTGCAGGATTTCATCTGTTTCCTTGACCCAAACGTTGAGAACCTCTTTAAGTTCTGTTTCGCCCGTTTCAGGATTGTGTGGTCAAACACTGTAGATTATAACCAACATAAGAAAAATCATAAAATTACCATCTTAAACTCAAACAAATTTTCAAAACAATTTATTCTGTAATTCTATTTGAACTTTAGGATCAATCACTCTCCAATATTCATCGTGCGTTATACTTTCAAACCACATCTTATCGTCTTTATAAAAGCAAATATCCTCAGGTAGATTAGGAAAAACCATATCACATATATTTGCAATTTCTTGCACAATACTCATTGAAAAAAAATTACATTTATAATATGATATGGTATATTCTCCCCACACTCCATTTGAAAGGCAATTACTTTTATCAATTTTATATTCGTTTAATTGTTCATTCAGACGATTATAAGAATAATTTAAAGAGTAATCCTTACTCCAATCATAATTTTTTAAACTAAAAAAATCACTCCTTTCAAAAGCAAAATAAATAAATTTGTGCCAAATATCATCAATATCTAATCTCATAAACACTTCTACGCCCCTATAATGTACATTGAATGTGCTTCATTTATGTGAGTCACTACATGATAATGACCAAATTGACCAATTCGGTCATTTCCTTTTACTGTATATAAAGGATGGTGCATAGGTCTCGCTCCGTTTCCTGCTGTATATGCAATATTTTCTGCATCATACCAATACATAGTTATTACGCTTTTGCCTTGTCGCAACCTTTCAATTGCTCTTGCTTTTGTTATGCCTTTTCCTATTACCGGATTCATTTTTTACTTATTGGCAAACGATAAAAATCTACTTCCCAATATTTATGAGTTCGATCTTGATCTATTTTCCTAATGATTTTTGTTAAGCTTTTGCCAACAACTTGCACAAATTCCGCAATTGCTTCATCCCGCAATCTATTACAAACTTCCACACTATTCTCTATACCACATATTAATTCATGTGATAAAGCAACAATCTGATCTCCATAGATTGAAGAAAAATGCTTCCACCAGTAATAATTGGCTCCAAAACTCTTAATGCCTTAACTATCTGCATACCTTGTTGCATTACTTGCTGATTATGCTTATACTCAATTGTGGCAGAATATAAAGTAGGTGATACAATAATTATAGCAACTGAAATAATTTTTACATTTTGCTTAACTTGATTAACAGTAACATATCCGCTTGGGTCACTGTTTGAAACAGGGTTTGCATTAGCATACAAATATTTATGCAATGAAACAGGATCATCAATCGAACCCTCATAGCTGTCCATAGTAATGAACCTACCCACAGAAGGATTCATATATCTCGCACGGAGATAATACAAACCTGTTACAGGGTCAAACTGTTCGCCGCAGAAAAGGAAGTCATTCTTTGTACTGCCAACACTGCTAATAAGGTTGCCGAATGCGTCATAGACATACTTATCCGTAACCTTACCGCTTTCGTCAGCAAGCGCACGTACAGAACCGTGTCCGTCATAGACATAGTAAGACTTTTTACCGTCACGTTCCTGAGAAATAAGCTCATCGCCACGGGTATAGTAACACTTTTCCGTGTTATCAAAATTCATTTCAGCAAGAACATATGTCAGTTCGCCGTTTATGTCAAGCAGATACTTTGTGTATTCACCCTCGGAACTCTTTGCAATACGGTTGCCTGCATAATCGTACTTGTATTCTTCAACAGAAACATTGTTTCCACTCTGAACAGTTGCACGGATAAGGCGGTTTTCCGCATTGTAAACATACAGCACAGACTTACATTTTTTACATAATTACATAATTTAAAATTGATTTTGTTGCACTTGACTTGACAATCTATCATTGAAAAAGCAATTATCAATGGAGATTTTTTATTCAACGATAATTCTATTTAATATTTCACCACGATAAGATCTCTCAATACGAATATCAAAGCCTAATTTTTTACCATTATTTACAAAGCGCTCTATGATTCGTTTAGCTCCTTTACCATATTTAGAATTGGTATTAACCGCATACTCTTCAATATCCGCACCGGGATAAAGAACATATATGATGTTTATCAAATGTTGATATTCTGATAAATAATCAATATATGTCAATCCATTGGTTATTATAATTATTTCTTTGCTAATATTGTTTATTTCATAAAGCACCTTATCAATTGTTTTTATTAAATTTGATGAAAGCGGCTCTGAATATGCTCCAAATATTACCGTTTCTTTATTATATATTCTATTGAATTCTTCAATTATATTTTTTGTAATTTCTTTCACATCTGCTTCCGGTAAAGGAATACATTCATCTCTAACACAATGCTTACAATTGTTAACACAATTTGTTCCAACATTTAGGCAAAGGTAATTATCTTTCTTTATCCAATATGAACGCTTAATGCTTCGAGATCTAATATAGTCCTCCCAATAATATATATTTCTTCCTCCCTTCTCAATATACATCGCATTTTTTCTTATAATTTCGGCACATTTTTTAAACCATTGGTTAAATTCCAATGGATCATACTCACCCAAAATATCTGTATCCCAGTAAATTCTACTTGTATTCAAATTACTGTAAATTCTTCTAAAAGCACTGTACTCAATAATAGGCATTCCTGTCGTAACAAGTTCATATATGCCGTTATCTCTGCGTTGGAATTTAGGTTCAAAATCAAAATCTTCATTCCAAATATAAGATTTAATTGAATTAATTTGTGCTAAATCATCGTAAAAGGTAAGTATTTCTTTGTCTGATTCACTTGAGATGAATTTGACATTAAATTTTTCTTTAAGCAATTCCGAAAAACGCTTTTCATCACATTCACTCATACGAAACAACACTTGTTTGCCCATAATACATATTCTCCTTACAGTTAATTACACATCAAAACTTAAGGAAATACCGAATAATTCATTATTTAGATTCGCTGTGATTCCTAAGTGATGTATTTAGGCGTGTCTTTCCCCACCGCAGGCAGGAAAAGACACATTAATCGGCGATTCCTTAATTGTATGGTACAAATTCTATTGGTATATTACTGAAGTCACTATGTTGCAGAACATCCATAATTGCAGAAAACTCTCTAGTTACCGGCACACCAGTTGATGTTACTTTTCCAACTTGATAAAATTTTATAGGATTACCATCAGCATCTAATATCGCAACATCTATAAATCTAGCGGATTTACCACTTTGGCTTAACGAGTTCAATTTAACATAAAATTCTTTTTTTATTTTACTACCGCTATTATTATTAACAATGTCATTGATTTCTTTTTGATGACTAGTACCTCCTTTTTTTCCATTGGGATTATAATTATGCACCAGAACCCCATACTCACCAACAAAGTAAGTATCGAAGTCAGCCACATCAAGGTTATATACAAGAATCGGCTCTGCAAGCTTTTCAAGTTCAAGGTCAGTAACTTCGACTTCATAACCGTCAGCGGTAACAAGTGTGTCGCCAACTTCAAGATCACCTGCGGCTACCCAGCCTTTTTCCTCAACATAGAACGGGTGGTTAGTTGTGGTGTCAATAGTTTCACCGTCAGAAGTTGAAACGTGCAGTATTTCGTCTGTTTCCTTAATCCAAACGTTAAGAACCTCTTTAAGCTCTGTTTCGCCTGTTTCGGAATTGTAAGCCCAAACACTGTCTCCAACCTGAACATCTTCAATGCAAACAGGTCCGTCAGAAGTATATACTTCTGTATCGCCTGTGAAGCAAGTAGGATTAAACATTGAGAAAATAATGCTTACAATGTTAGCTACCTGAGCCAATCCCATTTCAGTATTTCCTTCGGCAAATGCTATGACTGCTACAACGCCGATCACTACTGCAGCAATACCCATTAAAACATAACCTATTGGTCCAAGTTTTGTGAGCATACAAGAGAAATTGGTAACAAGACTTGTTAAAAATCCCGTTGCAATATGCATTGCAAGTTTTGGTCCTTCAAGCCCCATTCCAATACCCTCTGCAACTGATGATGCAGTGTCCTTAACAACGTCAAATATTCCACCTACCATATCCAGTAACGCTTTTGGATTTGGCATAGCTATTTTGTTAATTATACCCTGTATTCCTGTTGTAACCTGAAACTCCATTACGTTTTTATATCCGCTTGGGTCACTGTTTGAAACAGGGTTTGCATTAGCATACAAATATTTATGCAATGAAACAGGATCATCAATCGAACCCTCATAGCTGTCCATAGTAATGAACCTACCCACAGAAGGATTCATATATCTCGCACGGAGATAATACAAACCTGTTACAGGGTCAAACTGTTCGCCGCAGAAAAGGAAGTCATTCTTTGTACTGCCAACACTGCTAATAAGGTTGCCGAATGCGTCATAGACATACTTGTCCGTAACCTTGCCGCTTTCATCGGCAAGCGCACGTACAGAGCCGTGTCCGTCATAGACATAGTAAGACTTCTTGCCGTCACGCTCCTGAGAGATAAGCTCATCACCACGTGTATAGAAACACTTTTCCATGCCGTCATAGTTCATCTCAGCAAGGACATAGGTCAGCTCGCCGTTTACATCAAGCAGATACTTAGTGTATTCACCCTCGGAAATCTTCGCAATGCGGTTTCCTGCATAATCGTACTTATATTCTTCAACAGAAACATTGTTTCCGCTCTGAACAGTTGCACGGATAAGGCGGTTTTCCGCATTGTAAACATAGAGAGCAGACTTTGAGGGAGATGTCATTCTTACGGTGTTGCCGTTAAGGTCGTACTCATAAACAATGTCATTCTCGCTTACAAGCTGATTGAGTGCATTATAAGCGTAAACAGTTTCTTCACCGTTTACGGTTTTCAAGATACGGTTGCTTACATTATCATAAGCATAGGTATAAACAGTAACTTTTTCGCCCTCGGTAATGGTTTCCGAGGTCAGACAATATAAGCTGTCATAGCTATACTCCACAGTGCGGTCAAGCTCAGTCACAGACTTGCGCTCGCCTGCTGCGCCGAGAGTATAGATATATTGTACTACAATGTCACCGTTTATGTCAACAGTTTTTTCACAAATGAGACGATTTAAAAATCCTTAGTAATTTGCATTAACTTATTTGATTTGTCAAATTATATAAAAATGGCGAAACAAGTAACTTCAACAAATCACAAATTATTTTTACTCTTTAAATTAAAGTGTAATGTCTGATTTTTTATTTCCAATTAAACCTCGTTTTAAAATCATTATAACAATTATCACATACCCAATGATATTCATCTTCTGTACAATATGCATCATGTATTGTATTAGGATAATTTGATATTTTTTCAAGACAAAATTCACAATGTTCATGATCACTTGGATTTAATTTATCCTTAATATTCATATGCTTCAATTTAACACCATATAAATACCTTTCTTGCCCATTTAATCTCCAATCTGACATTTATTTCACCTCCTACTATAATAATCATTTAGGAATTATTGTACCATCTGGAAAAATTCTATACCATTTGCCATCTGGACTTTTGTAATCCCAATGAGGTCCATATGGTTCAGGATGTTTCAAATCTGGATGAAGCGATTCTCCTGTATTGGGGTTAGTCCAATTCCCCTTTCCCTCATCTGGAGAGCCTTTTCCTTTCCATTTCCAATCATCTCCTGGTGCTTTATTGGGATTATCTCCTGGATAATCCGGAAAATCGGTAGACTCATCATCTCTATCAGTGTCATCACTCTCTCCTTCTTTTTCTTTATCCGTTTTATCTCTAATTTCATCATTTCCTTCTGCCGAAGTAGTAGCACCACTTGCAATATTATTAATGTTATCAAGAAGATATTCAGTAATTATATAAGTAAACAATGCAACATCAGCTATAGTTATAACAGACGCAAGTATTGCCATTCCTATTCTCATAGCAGATTGATTTGCCATTTGGTATGCTACATTTAGAATAGTTTCGCCCGCTGTTCCAATTTCAACATCTTCCAGTGTAAAATATCCACTCGGATCTGTGTACATCACAGGATTAGCATTTGCATAAAGATATTTATGCAGAGAAACAGGGTCAGAAATACTTCCCTGATAACTATCCTGCGAAATAAATCTACCCGTAGATGTATCCATATAACGGGCACGTAAGTAATACAAGCCAGTAGTCTCATCAAACTGCTCGCCGCAATAACGGTAGCAATTCTTGGTAGAGCCTGTAGATTTAAGAAGATTACCAAATGCGTCATAAGAATAGGTATCGGTAACAACACCACTCTCATTTGCCAAACCAACAACAGAGCCATGTCCGTCATAGAGATATACAGACACATTGCCGTCACGTTCCTGACTGATAAGGTCAGCACCTATCGTATAGGTACACTTCGCCGTGCCGTTTTCGTCAATCTCAGCAAGAACATTGGTAAGATTTGAATTATCGTTTAAATACTTAGTGTACTCAAACTCTCCGTTGCTCTTGTGAGTTGACTTGCTTGTACGGTTGCCCTCGTAGTCATAGGTATAACTTTCCTCAGTAACAAGAACGCCGTTCTGAACAGTAGCTTTTACAAGCTTGTTTT
>OLVO01004243.1_pt1 | contig 10916 bp, 8 predicted proteins | sample 1672571 | NCBI WGS metagenome assembly OLVO01 (sample SAMEA3136700, study PRJEB25190) | human gut metagenome | biome: human gut; feature: human-associated habitat; material: faeces | place: Austria | collected 2013 | reverse complement strand
ACACCCGGTGATCGGCTACAATCTGGTCAAAAACCTTGACATTGACCAGCGTGTCAAAAATGCCGTTCTCTTCCACCATGAACGGTTCGATGGAAAAGGATACCCTTTAGGACTTACCGGCAGCGAGATTGATGATTTCACATCCATCGTATCCATTGCAGATGTCTACGATGCCATGACAGCCAACCGCTGTTACCGAGATGGGCTGTGCCCGTTTGAAGTGATCGCAATATTTGAAAAAGAGGGATTGACACAATTTAATCCAAAATATATCTTGACTTTTCTCGATCATATTGCTAATACTTATATCAACAATGAAGTATTGTTAAGTGACGGATCTTCGGGAAAGATCGTGCTGATCAACAAGAAGCTTACACGCCCGACCATCCAGCTTGACAATGGTAACTTCGTTAATCTGGAGAGTCGTCTGGATCTGTATGTCCAGGCTATTATCTAATAATATGAATGAAAGAGGTGCCCAATGGCAGAGAAAAACAAGTTCAACAACTTAGACGATGAAGACATGTTCGTAACACTCGACTTAGATGACGGCAGTTCCATGGAATGCCAGATTCTTACCATCTTTGAGGCAGATGGCCGCGATTATATCGCACTTCTTCCTGTAGATGAGGACGAGCAGCCAAATGAGGACGGCGAAGTATTTATCTACCGCTATTCTGAGGATGCAGAGGGAAATCCTTCCCTGGAGAATATTGAGGATGACGAGGAGTACGAAGTCGTATCTGACCGCTTCGATGAACTGCTTGACGAGGCAGAATTTGAAGATTTAGACGATTAAGCAAAAAAGAACTGATGCGCTTTTTGGAAGTTGCACATCAGTTCTTTTTTTGTGTATAATTTTATTTTTTCTGTGATTCTCTTATGAATCTGGAAATGTCTGTATTTTTGTGATTCAACTGTTCAATGGAATAGAGATGCAGCTTCTTTTTTGCGCGCGTCATTCCCACATAGAACATCCGCCGCTCCTCCTCCACTTCATTGTCAAGCACAGCCTTTTTATAAGGCATAATTCCTTCATTCACATCGATAATGTAGACATTGTCATATTCTAAGCCTTTCGAGCTGTGTAGTGTGGCAAGTGCAACGCTCTCCGGGTTCTGATTCTGCTGTCTATAAATCTTTTCCAGTTCCGCCGTATAGTTTTCGATATGCTCAAACCAGTCATTATAAGTGTCGAATCCCTTCGCACTGTTCTGTAACTCCTCAAGTACCTCATAGAGATCCTCCACATTCATTCTGCGGTAATCTGCATACTCCACACAGAATTCATCATAGCCAATCCCACGGCGGATATAATTGATCGCCGCATAAGGGCTCATGGTTGAGAGCATTTTAATATCGTACTCCAGCCGCTGGATGCGCTCTGCCACCCACGGTTTATCCTCGTAAAACCACTCCCAGACATCAAACGCTACCGTTTCTTCGTCCAGAGAGTCCCTGCTGATATAGCGTTTCGGGCGGTTCATGATTTTTAAGAAATCTTTCCGGTAACGGCTTCCCATCGCAATTTTCATGTATGCAATGATATCCTTCGCAATCCAGTGTTCATAAAGATTTGGAACATTATCCTTCATACGGAATGGAATGTTGTATTCCAGCAGCTTTTCCATCAGCATCTGCGGCTGCGTATTCGTCCGGAAAAGAATGGCAAAATCTTCGTATCTGCCGCCTCTGTCCATATGCGCCTGTATATCCCAGATAATTTTGGCGATCTCTTCCCTCTGGCTTTTAAACACTGCATACTCAACCGGTTCTCCTGCCTCCTGGTTCGCCTGAATCTTCTTTTGGAAACGTTCCTTATTACATCCGATCAGACGGAGTGATGCCTCCACGATCTCTTTTTGTGAACGGTAATTGGTATCCAGTAAAATCTGCTCTGCCTCCGGATAATCGTCTTTAAAATGCAGCATAAGCTCCGGTCTTGCCCCACGGAAACGATAGATGGACTGGTCATCATCTCCCACGACAAACAGATTATTTTCCGGTGCTGCAAGCATTTTAACAATATCAAACTGTATCTTGTTAATGTCCTGAAACTCATCAATAAGGATGTACTGAAACTTTCTCTGCCATGCCGATAAAATATCTTTTCGCTCCCTGAAAAGCTCATAAGTATAAACGAGCATATCATCGAAATCGATCAGTTTATGCTGATGCAGATATTCATGATATTCTCCATAAATTCTTCGAAATATATTTTCAGCACAGTTCGTGGAATAGTAATGTTCGATGGAGACTCCTGTATTTTTTACCATACTGATCTCTCCAAGAATGGATGATACAAATTCCGTTTCATCCTCATACTCAAGACGGTGTTTTTGGACAAGTTCACGCATAAGCGCATACTTTTGTTCTTCCCGGACGATATTATTTGCATTGTAATTGTATGCATGCTTTAAAATGCTAAAATAGACGGCGTGGAATGTTCCAAATGTGACCGGATACGAACCGTTTCCCATCAGACTTAAGAAACGGGTCTTCATTTCCAATGCTGCCGCTTTTGTAAAAGTAATCACTAAAATATTGGACGGATCCACATGATATTTTGTGATCAGGTTTTTTGTCCGCTCCGTAATGACCGCTGTCTTTCCGGAGCCTGGACCTGCCAGGGTAAGGCACGGACCGTTAAAATGTCCGATTGCCTTCACCTGGGAATCATTGTATCTTTTTTCCATAAATACCCTTTTATTTGCTGAGTAATTCAATACCTTTTTTGATACGTGCAATGGATTCTTCTTTTCCAAGAATCTCCATTAATTCGGTTGCACCGCCCGGTGTCATCTGTTTTCCGGAGACAGCGGTACGGATTGGCCACATAACGTATCCGTTCTTGACACCCTTTTCTACAACATACTCACAGAGCATTGCATAAAGTGCGTCGTTGCTATAGTCCTCCTGCGCCTCTAATCTTGGCAGAACTTCCGTTAAAACTTCTAAAGATGTCTCTGCATTTGTCTTCATCTTCTTGTGTGTATACATTGCAACATCGTACTCTGGTAATTTTTCGAAGAAATCAATATGTTCTGCAATATCCGGGAACACTTCGATTCTTGTTTTTACCATAGCTGCGATCTTTTTAAAGTCAAGGTCTTTCGTAATAACTGCCTTGATATATGGAAGTGCTCTCTCATAGAACTTGTCAAAATCCATTGCCTTAATGTATTCACCATTCATCCATTTTAACTTGGTGTAGTCAAATACTGCCGGTGATTTGCTGATTCTGTGGTAATCGAATTCTTTGATCAGTTCATCTAAGGTAAAGATCTCGCGGTTATCTTCCGGGCTCCATCCTAAAAGTGCAATATAATTGACAACTGCTTCTGTCAGGAATCCCTGCTCGATCAGATCTTCAAAAGAGGAATGTCCGCTTCTCTTAGACAGCTTCTTGTGGTTCTCGTCTGTGATCAGTGGCAGATGGATATAAACAGGTGATTTCCAGCCAAATGCATCGTATAATCTCTGATATTTTGGAGAGGAAGAAAGGTACTCATTTCCTCTTACTACGTGTGTAATATTCATGGTATGATCATCAACAACGTTGGCAAAGTTGTAAGTTGGATATCCGTCTGATTTGATCAGGATCATATCGTCAAGCTCTGCGTTCTCCACTGTAATGTCTCCGTATAATTCGTCATGAAAAGTCGTAGTTCCTTCATTTGGGATATTCTGACGGATCACAAATGGTTTGCCGGCAGCAAGGTTTGCCTCCACTTCCTCCTTGGTTAAAGAAAGGCAGTGTTTGTCATAGATCATGATCTCTTTTCCCTCTACAACCTCTGTCTTTAAAGTAGAAAGGCGTTCTTTATCACAGAAACAGTAATAAGCCTCACCCTTTTCTACTAATTCTTTTGCGTATTTCATGTAGATTCCGGTTTTCATACGCTCACTCTGGACGTATGGTCCATAACCGCCATCCTTATCCGGACCTTCATCATGGACTAAGCCTGTCTCAGCCAATGTACGATAAATGATATCTACCGCGCCCTCTACGAAACGTTCCTGATCGGTATCCTCAATACGAAGCATAAAGTCTCCGCCCTCATGCTTTGCAATTAAAAACTCATATAATGCAGAACGTAAATTTCCAACATGCATTCTACCTGTTGGGCTTGGTGCAAATCTTGTTCTAACTTTACTCATAAATCTCCTCTTTCTGGTTTTTTGATAAAACCTTACGTTTTCTATCCAATAGACTGACTTGTTTTCATCCGCTCTATTGTCCTGTAAAAAATAGCCTGCAGCTATTTTTAGTCGCTACAGGCTATTATATAATATATTTTTCATTCTGACAAGGCACGGTTTACATTCCATCGCCGTCATTTTTTTCACATTTTTTGCAGTTTTTCCCTGCACAGCCACTGCATCCAATGCAGTTGCCTCTCTTCTTCTGTCTGTGCATCCAGCAAAAAGCGAGCACCAGCCAGAGTAAGATCACACCAAGGACAATATAATCTCCAATTTTCATTACAATAATAATCCTCCGACCTGATAAACAAGCAATGCGACTACCCATGCAACCAGACATTGTAAAACGACTACCAAAGCTGCCTTTAATCCACTTCCCATCTCACGTTTTACCGCTGCAATTGCCGCCACGCAAGGTGTATACAATAAGGTAAATACCAAAAAGCTCACAACAGACACACCGGAAAACATATCGCTTAATACGGCACTCAGGTTCGATGTTGCAGTTCCTGTGAGGACACTCAAGGTGCTGACTACCGCTTCTTTTGCAGTAAATCCGGTGATGAGTGCGGTAGAAACTCTCCAGTCAGAGAACCCAAGCGGTGCAAAAACAGGTGCGATCCATCTTCCTACCAATGCAAGCAGACTGTTGCCGCTGTCTGCCACAACGTTCAATCTGGTGTCAAAGGTCTGTAAGAACCAGATAATGATCGTTGCCACAAAAATAACGGTAAACGCTCTCTGGATAAAATCTTTTGCCTTATCCCACATCAACTGGAATACACTCTTTGCGGAAGGAAAACGGTAATTCGGAAGTTCCATCACAAACGGGATCGGATTTCCACGAAATGCCGTATGGTTCAGCACAAGCGCCGAAATAATTCCAACTATGATTCCGGCAGCATAGAGAAGGATCATTACAAGTGCTTCTTTTCCCGGGAAAAATGCTGCGGCAAACACGGTATAAATTGGTATCTTTGCGGAACAGCTCATAAACGGAGTCAGCATGATCGTCATATTTCTGTCACGCTCGGATGACAATGTTCTTGTCGCCATAACTGCCGGGACAGTACATCCAAATCCGATCAGCATCGGTACAATACTTCTTCCGGAAAGACCAATCTTTCGCAAAAGTTTATCCATAATAAACGCAACCCTTGCCATATATCCACTGTCCTCCAGCATCGAAAGGAAAAAGAACAGTGTAACAATGATCGGCAGGAAACTCAGCACGCTTCCAACCCCCTGAAAGATTCCATCTACAATCAGTGACTTTAATACGCCATTGACTCCTGCCGCATCCAATGCCTGACTGCAGGCTACAATCACCTGGTCAATTCCCTGTTGCAGAAGATCCTGCAAAAATGCTCCGATCACATTAAATGTGAGCCAGAATACCAGTCCCATAATTGCGATAAATGCCGGAATCCCGGTATATTTTCCTGTCAGAACCTGATCAATCTTCCTGCTTCGCACCCGCTCCCTGCTCTCATGTGGCTTTAAGACCGTATCTTCACAGGCACGCTGGATATAGTTAAAACGCATTCCCGCTACTGCCGATGAACGGTCTACCTTGCATTCTTCTTCCATCTGCAGATTGATATGTTCCAGAAGTTCCTTTTCATTCTGGCTCAGCTTTAATTTTTCCAGGACAAGCTCATCATTCTCTGCCAGTTTGCTTGCTGCAAATCTGACCGGGATCCCTGCTTCCTTTGCATGATCTTCAATCAGATGCATGATCGCATGAATGCATCTGTGAACCGCACTTTCCTGACCTTCAGCAGAGCAGAAATCCACTTCCTCCGGTGCTTCCTGATATTTTGCGACATGTAGTGCATGTTCTACCAGTTCCGCAATTCCTTCTCCCTTTGCTGCCGAGATTGGTACAACCGGTACTCCGAGAAATGCTTCCAGCTCATTCACACGCACAGAACCTCCGTTCACACGCATCTCATCCATCATATTCAGCGCAACAACCATTGGAATCTCAAGTTCCATAAGCTGCATCGTCAGATACATATTCCGTTCAATATTGGTTGCATCTACAATATTGATGATTCCCTTCGGTTTATCCTGAAGCAGAAATTCTCTTGTAACAATTTCCTCACTGCTATACGGAGACATAGAATAAATTCCCGGAAGATCGGTAATACGGGTATTGGGATGTTCCTTGATCACACCGTCTTTTCTGTCAACCGTAACACCTGGGAAATTTCCCACATGCTGATTCGATCCGGTCAGCTGGTTGAACAGCGTTGTTTTTCCACAATTCTGATTTCCAACCAATGCAAACGTAAGTGTCGTATTCTCCGGTAACGGATGCTCTGTTTTCTTCTCATGAAAAATGCCTGCTTCTCCATACCCCGGATGCTGTGCATCTCCTAACGGTTGTCTGCCTTCCTTCTTCTTATAATGTGGCTCATGGGCCGGCGTAATTTCAATCTGTCCGGCATCCTCCAGACGGATCGTAAGTTCATAACCATGGATCCTGATCTCAACCGGATCCCCCATCGGCGCATACTTTACAATCGTTACTTCTGTTCCCTGGATCAATCCCATATCCAGAAAATGCTGCCTGAGTGCACCATTTCCTCCTACGGAAAGAATCGTAGCTGTCTTTCCGACTTGTAATTCTTTTAATGTCATTCCTCTATCTGTCTCCTTTGGCAAAACCATTTATTGATAATTTATATCATTATCATATCAGTCCTGTAGGTAGTCATTCAAGAATAACATTCGTTTTTTCTAACTAATTTCATCGTCTGCAAATTGTTTTATTCCGTAGCCTCTCTAAACCGGTACCCTACTCCGATTTCTGTCAGAATAAATCTGCAATTTCCGGGATCCTTTTCTATCTTCCTTCGCAGTGCTGCCATAAATACCCTCAGGTTGGCTGCTTCTACTCCCTGTGCACTGCCCCAGATCTGGCTGAGAATATAATTATGTGTCAGTACCTTTCCCCTGTTGTCGATCAATAGTTTCAAAATCTTATATTCCATCGGAGTCAGATGAACTTCTTTCCCATCTATCGATACCTGATGTTTTTCCCAGTCCACTTTCAGATAATCACACTGAAAGATTTTTTCTTTCTTCTCTTCCGGGATCTGGTTACTCTTTCTGAGCGCCACACGGATTCTGGCAAGCAGTTCGCCCATATAAAACGGTTTTGTCACATAATCATCTGCCCCCAGATCCAGTGCCTGTATTTTTTCTTCCTCTTCCTGTCTTGCACTGACCACAATGATCGGTATCTTCGAGATTTCTCTTACATTTTTTATAATCTCAATCCCGTCACCATCCGGAAGTCCAAGATCCAGAATGATCATATCTGGTCTGTTTGCATAGAACAGTGCATTTGCTTCTCCACATGTCTTCGCAATCACATAATCATAGTCTTCTTTCTTAAGACTCATCGAGATAAAGTTAATAATATATTTATCGTCTTCCACAATTAAAATTTTATGCTTATCTGCCATCTGTACTTACCTGCCTTGCCTCCAACCAGAACATGAACCTTGCTCCGCCTTCTTTTCTGTTCTCTGCACAAATATTTCCACCATGTGCATTTACTACCGCTTTACATATAGCCAATCCCAGTCCGATTCCTCTTTGTCTGTCCCCTTTTTCATCTGACCTTGTAACAAATTCGTCAAAAATATTTTCTTTCAGATCTTCCTGAATCCCGTCTCCGTCATCTTCTACACTGATCCACACTTTCCCTGCATCATATCTGGCTTCTATACAGATCCATCCATTTTCCCCTGTATGCTTCATCGCATTATCCAGAAGATTGACCAGCACCTGGACCATCAGTTTTCCATCTACATTTACAACAATCAGCTCCGACGGAAGTTTAATTTCAAACCTCCTCTTTTCCCGGAGTCCTATGATATGTGATACGGCTTCATAGATCAGATCATCCACTACTTCCTGGTTTTTCCGGATCTCAAATTCTTCACTTTCCAGCTTTGTCATATTCAAAATATTTTCCATCAGGCGCATCAGCCATACAGACTGCTCCTGTATCTCTCCTGCCAGTTCCTTTCTGACTCCGGCATCCAACTCATCCGCCTCTTTTAAGAGTCCTGCAGCTCCCATAATTCCGGTCAAGGGTGTCCTGAAATCATGGGATATACTTCTCAGCATATTGCTTTTCAGCTTTTCTCTTTCCATCTGTGCCCTTGTTTCCTCTGCAATACGCACCTGATTATGAAATCGTACCATAATACTTGCGGAAATGAATCCTGTGATAAGGAAAAATACCAGACGTACCACATCATTCTGATCCGTCATCGCAAATGTATGCACCGGCACTGTAAAAAAATAATTAAACAGCAGCACACTGCATACAGAAGCCATCATTCCATACAGATAACCGGTAGTTGTAACTGTTATGACCAGTACACCCACAATATAGATCATCAGAATATTTTCTTTTCGAATTCCATAACTCTGGAGAAAAAAAGACAAAAATGTTGCAACCGCCATGATCGCAATCGACTGCACCATATATTTTACTCTCTTTTTTGTCATTTTCTTTCCCCCATCATTCATCATTTTATACTTGCAAGCAGACGGTCAATATCCTTTGTAAGACCTACTACAAGCAGATGATCCTTCTCATGCATCACATAATCCGCTCTCGGAAGGACCACCACCTCTGTATTTTTCTTTATTCCAAATACATTTATATGATAGTTTGCCCTTATATCCGCTTCTTCTATCGTCCGCCCGATCCATGCAGCCTTCGGCTGGATTTCAAAAATCGAATAATCCTTACTGAGTTCAAAATAGTCAAAAACATGATTTGCACTGTATTTTACAGCCAGTCGCTCTGCAATATCCCGATCCGGATAAAAGACTTCATCCGCTCCGTTTCTCAATAAGAATTTTGCATGAATATCCCTGTTTGCCTTACTGACAACATGTTTGGCTCCAAGCTCTTTTACCAGGCTTGTTATCTCCAGACTGCTCTGGAAATTTGATCCGATGCACACAAAGCAAAGATCGAAATTTCCTACTCCAAGACTTCTTAATACTTCTTCATTTGTACAGTCCCCTACCCGTACTGCTGTTGCGTATTCCAGCAAATCCGTTGTCTTTTTCTCATCTTTATCGATGATCATTACCTCATTTCCCCGATTTGCCATATCAATACACAGATGATGGCCAAATCTTCCAATTCCTATAATCAATACTGATTTCATTTTCTACTCCTTGTTCTATCCTATCGTAATTTCTTCTACCGGTTTCCGGATCGGTGCTCCATGTCTGTGCCCTTTCAGTGAAAGTGCAAATGTCAGACTTCCTATTCTTCCGCAAAACATCAGAAATACCAGCACCATTCTTGATGCCATACATACATCTCTTGTGATTCCCGCAGACATTCCCACTGTTCCCATTGCAGAAAAGACTTCAAACATCACATCCGACAAAGAAAACGGCTGCATAATTTCCATGAAGATCGTTCCTGTTAGTATAAGGAACAAATTCGTACACATTACAACACTGGCCTTTCTGATCGCAGTTTCATCCAGTCTTCTGTTAAATACATTACAACCGGCTGCTTCCATCAGATTTGCACGCACAAATACAATAAGAACCACTACGGTTGTCGTCTTAATTCCACCTGCTGTAGATCCCGGGCTTCCTCCTATGAACATCAGAATCATAGTAACAAGTTTACTGCCTTCCGTCAACGCTCCTGTATCGGTTGTATTAAATCCTGCCGTTCTGGCTGTCACCGAGTGAAATAAAGAACAGAGTATCTGTTCTTTCACAGGCATCCCTGCCAGTACATTATTTTTTTCCAGTATCAGGAATAAAACTGCTCCTCCTATAATCAGAAAACCTGTTGTTGATAATACAATCTTTGTATGCAGATGATATTTTTTCCATTGAAATTTTTTCACAGACAGATCATCCCACACCAAAAAACCGATTCCACCGATTATAATCAGCAGCATGATCACTGTATTTACCAGCCAGTCATCCGAATATCTGATCAGTGACTGATAGGCACCATTTTCTCCCATAAGGTCAAACCCGGCGTTGCAAAAGGCTGATATAGAATGAAAGATCCCGTACCAGATTCCTCTTCCTATTCCGAATTCCGGAATAAACCGGATCATCAGCAATACAGCTCCAATGCTTTCAAAAAAAAGTGTTCCTTTTATAATCTTCTTCGTAAGCTTTACAATTCCACCAATTTGAATACTATTGATACTCTCCTGCAAAATTCCACGGACTTTAAGCCCTATCTTTCTTCTTAACAGAATCGCCACACAGACACCAATTGTCATAAATCCCATACCGCCGATCTGGATCAGGATCAAAATGATAAGCTGTCCAAAAAAAGACCAGTGCAGATATGTATCCTGTACAACCAGCCCAGTCACACAGGATGCGGATGTCGAGGTAAATAATGCATCTGCAAAAGATGTCATATTTCCATCCCTTGATGAAACCGGAAGCATTAAGAGAATACTTCCCAAAAGGATCAACAACAAATACCCGACAACAATCATCTGTGTCTGTGTCATCTTTTTATATATTACTGTCATTTGTTTCGTTTCCTTTCTCCTCTATATCTTTCTTCCTCTCTCTCTTTTTTATCCTTCTTCAGAAAAATGTCGAGTTCACGCATCAGATGCAATCCGGCGATCAGCAGAAAGCTCAGGATCCCTGTAAATAAAATAATACTCTCAATC
>OLVO01004237.1_pt1 | contig 10922 bp, 9 predicted proteins | sample 1672571 | NCBI WGS metagenome assembly OLVO01 (sample SAMEA3136700, study PRJEB25190) | human gut metagenome | biome: human gut; feature: human-associated habitat; material: faeces | place: Austria | collected 2013 | reverse complement strand
ACCTTTTGACTCTGGCTTCATTATATATTTTCCAAAAATAAATAAGGAGCACCTGTCTATCGACAGGTGCTCCCAAACACTTCTTACTTTATGTTTTTTGTTTTACATTTTAAAGCTGCATGGAATCTACAAGACGCTTCTTCTCCTCATCGAACTCTGCCTGAGAAATAATACCGTTGTCCAGTAAGATCTTCAGCTTCATGGCTGCCTTCTGGAATTCATCCAGTGACATTGTCTTTCCTGCGCCATCAGATGCAGCAGGTGCACTCTTGGCTGCGGTCTGCTGTGGTTTCTCGGCAGGAGCCGGTGCAGGAACCGGTTGTGGCTGGCTCTGCTGCTTCATAGCGGCTACAGCTGCGGCTGCGGCCGCATCAACTGTCTTAACCGGTTCCTGAGACTGCCCCTGTACTGCTGCCTTTGCAGCTGCAGCCTGCTGTCTCTTTGCTTCTTCTTCATACTTGCGGAACTGAAGAGCTTCTGCTGCTTTTCTTGCCTTCTCAGCAGCTTCTGCCTTTTCTCTTGCTTCCTGTTCCTTACGGCGTTTCTCTTCTTCTATTCTACGCTTTTCAGCCTCTTCTGCTTCTCTCTTTGCACGTTCTTCCGCTTCTTTACGTGCTTTTTCTTCTGCAGCAAGTCTTGCCTTTTCTTCCTCTGCACGACGGATCTTCTCTTCTTCCATCTTCACAATGGCATCCTTGGCAAACTTCATGGCTGCAGCTGCAGCTTCTTTCTGTACATATTCTTCTACCTCACGTACATTCTTGGCATCTTCAGCCTTGGCTGCTTCCACTTCTTTTGCTCTTGCATCCGTACCAACCTTTGTCACTGCTGCTTCTACTGCGGCTGCAGCCTGCTCTTCTGCCTTCTTACGCATCTCAGCAACCTGCCTCTGTGCTTCTTCCTCAGCCTTGGCTTTTGCAGTTTCTACCATCTTTTTGGCTTCTTCCTGTGCTTTACGAAGCACCTCATCTACCATCTTCTTGGCTTCGGCTTCTGCCTGCTGTACCTTCTCTGTTACTGCCTGCTTTGCTTTCAGATCCGCAGCTTTGACTGTTGCTTCCACAGCCTGTTTGCCTTCAGCTTCCGTCTTTTTTGCAACTTCTTCCTTCAGCTGCTTTATGCGCTCATCAGACTGCTTTGCAAACTCCTGCGCTTTCTTGATATTCTCTTCTGAAAGTTTTCTGGCTGTTTCCTCCGCAATCTTTCTTGTATGCTCACTGGCTGCTTTACGGATCGTCTCCTCCTCCAGCGCTCTTCTTGCCGGATCTTTCTCGGAAGAAGTACTTTCTGTTACATCATGTGCTGCCTTTCTTGCGGCTTCGTCCGCAATCCTGAAAGCTGATTCGATCGCTGCTTTCTTTGCGTTCAATCCGGCAGTCTGTCTGATCGCATCCTCTGCGGATTTAATATTGCTGCCATCACCTGCTGCAGCCTGCTCTTTTTTCGGTTCAGCCTTCTCCGGTGTATTTTTAATTGCTGCTGCTGCCGCCTTTCTTGCGGCTTCTTCTGCTGCTTTTCTTGCAGCTTCCATTCCTACATTTTCCTGCATGTCATTCGCCCCTATTTCCAGTATTTGTACTAACTGTCTCACAAAGAAATCTGCCTGTGGAAGTTTTACACTATTCAAAATACAGTATACCATAACCTTTTAGAGTTTTCTACTAATGAACAGAAACTTCTTTCGTACTTTTTTATGAAAATTTCATACATTTTTTGTGCACCTCGTCCTAGATATTTTTTTCTTTCATAATTCACAAAACAACTTTTTTGCGCCGATGCTCATCGGATATTTCATACACTTCTGCCATGTCCCGCTTTTTGAGACGAATTATTTTTTTCAGCATTCAGCAAATTCATCCTTTACTACATATTTTCCCGCCGTTGGGCGAAATTTCCCGGCACAGGATTCATTTCCCGGAAAAAGAAAGAAACGACACCCAAAAAAGATGTCGTTTCTTGCCGCGCATTGCGGTAACGCTGTCTGTCCGCCGCAGCCATATATAATTCTCTACAGCTTCCAGATATCGCGGTTATATTCAGCGATTGTTCTGTCAGATGAGAAGAAACCTGCTTTTGCCGTATTGATGAGCATCTTCTTTGCCCATGCCATGCGGTCTTCATAATCTGCAAGCATCTGCTCTTTCTTTGCAATATAATCTTTAACATCCAGAAGTGTCATGAACCAGTCTTTATTGCAAAGCTCTTTGTATAAACGTCCCAGATTTTCAGGATCACCGATCTGAACCAGTTCCTTGCTGACAATAAAATCAACAAGCTCTGCAATCTGCGGATCTGCATAGTAGTCCTGTGGATGATAGCCTGCTGTATCGTACAGGCGGATCACTTCTTCGCTGGACTTACCGAAAATGTAAATATTGTCTTCTCCAACCAGGTCATGGATCTCCACATTTGCACCATCCATCGTGCCAAGTGTCACAGCACCGTTTAACATAAACTTCATATTACCTGTTCCGCTTGCTTCCTTACTTGCCAGAGAAATCTGTTCAGAAATATCGCAGGCAGGGATCAGATGCTCCGCTTTTGTCACATTGTAATTTTCTACCATGACAACCTTCAGGTATGGACTTACCTCCGGATCATTATCGATCAGCTCCTGCAGGCAGAGGATCAGATGAATAATATCCTTTGCAAGAATATAAGCCGGTGCTGCCTTTGCTCCAAAGATCATGGTAACAGGTGTCTTCGGCTTCTTGCCTGCCTTGATCTCCTTATATTTATGAATAATATAAAGCGCATTCATCTGCTGTCTCTTGTACTCATGCAGTCTCTTGATCTGGATGTCAAATACAGAATCTGCTGCAATATCAATATTCTGTGTTTCTTTCAGATAATTTTTCAGATCTGCCTTCTTTCCGTCCTTGATCTCAATAAAACGGGAAAGCACTTTCTCATCATTCTGGAATTCCAGCAGCTTTTCAAGCTCTGCAGCATTCTTCTTCCATCCGTCTCCGATCAATTCCGTAATATATGCTGCAAGCTCAGGATTACAGTGCAGCAGCCAGCGGCGGAATGTAATACCATTTGTCTTATTATTGAATTTTTCCGGATAAATATCATAAAACGGCTTCAGTTCGGACTTCTTTAAAATCTCTGTATGCAGTGCAGCAACACCGTTTACGGAGAAGCCGTAATGCATATCCATATGTGCCATATGGACTCTGTTTTCTTTGTCAATGATCGCTACCCGCTCATCCGGATATTTGGCTTTTGCCATTTCATCCAGCTTGCGGATGATCGGCATCAGCTGCGGTACAACCTCTTCCAGATAAGAAACCGGCCATTTTTCCAGTGCTTCTGCAAGGATCGTATGATTTGTATATGCACATGTTTTTGCCACAATCTGTGCAGCCTCTTCAAAAGCAACTCCTCTTTCCTGCATCAGACGGATCAGTTCCGGAATGACCATGGAAGGATGTGTATCGTTGATCTGGATCACCACATGATCACTTAAGGATCTGATATCATAGCCCTTGTCCGCAAGCTCTTTCAGGATCAGCTGTGCACCGCTGCTTACCATAAAATACTGCTGATAAATACGCAGAAGCTGTCCTGCCTTGTCACTGTCGTCAGGATATAAGAAAAGTGTCAGATTCTTTTTCACATCATTCTTATCAAAAGAAATACCATCTTTGACAAGTGATTCGTCTACTGTATCAATATCAAACAGATGCAGCTTGTTGACACCACTGTCATATCCGGGTACATCTATGTCATATAATGTGGATTCCACAGTAAAGTCCTTAAACTGTACAGGAAAATGTAATTCTGTCTTTGTAAGCCAGCTTTCCTTTTCGATCCACGGATTTTTTTCTTCCCGCTGTTTGTGATCCACAAATTTCTGCCGGAACAATCCATAATGATAATTCAGTCCGATGCCTTCTCCGTTCAGACCGAGTGTAGCAATAGAATCGATAAAGCAGGCTGCCAGTCTGCCAAGTCCGCCGTTTCCAAGCGATGGTTCCGGCTCGATCTCCTCAATCTGGGCAAGTGACTTGCCGTTCTGGGCAAGCAGCTCTTTTATCTCTTCATAAACGCCAAGATTGATCAGATTATTGGATAACAGTTTTCCGATCAGAAATTCTGCGGAAATATAATATACCTTTCTGTCTCCTTCATTTGGCTTCTTCTCGCTGCAAAGCTCTTTTGTCAGTCCGAGCAGTGCGTAATACAGCGCCTTATCATCCGCCCCGGCGATCGTTGTACCCAGACGTTTTTCTATATTTGTCTTTAAATCCATGCGTGCCTCCTCTTTTTCATTTTTGCAGGTTACCTCTGCAGTGTTATTCTTTTCCTGTTATTTCTGCTGTGTTATCTTTCTTTTGTATCTGTTGTTACTTCTGTTTCTTTCTCTTCTTCTGCTTCCTTCCGTACCTTGGGCAGACGTGCACAAATCTCCGTCATTCGTCTGATTTTCCGGATCTTTGCCGCATCAAATGTCTTTTTCGGCAGTCTGTATACCCAGTTACCGCCAAGTGTTGATGGTGTATTGATCCGTGCTTCCTTGCCGAGCCCCAGATAATCCTGCACCGGAATGATACACGTATCTGCCACACTGCGCATGGCAAGTGCGATATAATCCCAGTAGATCTCTTTTTTCGGTGTGTATGCATTATGCAGATAGTCAACTGCCAGCTTTTTATCCTCAGGTGCCAGTTCATCATACCAGCCCATTACAGTATTGTTATCATGTGTGCCCGTATATACCACACAGTTTCTTTCGTAATTGTGCGGCAGATAGTCACTTTCTTCCCTGGAGTCAAAAGCAAATTGCAGCACCTTCATGCCCGGATAGCCGCTTTCCTTCAGCATCCTTCTCACGCTGTCTGTCAGAAAGCCGAGATCTTCTGCAATGATCGGCAGATCGCCAAACTGCTCTCTGACCGCACCAAACAGATCCATTCCCGGACCTTGCTGCCATTTTCCGTTTCTTGCTGTTTTCTCTCCGTAAGGAATTGCATAATATTCATCAAAGCCCCGGAAATGATCGATTCTGACGATATCATACAGCGCAAAGCAATGTGCGATACGCCGCATCCACCATGCATACCCGGTTTTCTTATGATACTCCCAGTCATAGAGCGGATTTCCCCAAAGCTGTCCGTCTGCCGAAAAGCCGTCCGGCGGGCAGCCTGCCACTGCAACCGGCAGATTGTCCTCATCCAGCTGGAACTGCTTTGTATCACTCCATGTATCTGCACTGTCAAATGCCACATAGATCGGAATATCTCCGATGATCTGTATACCCTGCTCATTCGCATACTTCTTAAGGGCATCCCACTGTCTGAAAAACTCATACTGCACAAATTCATAAAAACCAATATCGGTTTTATATTTCTGTCCGGCTTCTTCCAGTGCTTCCGGTCTTCGGTTCCGGATGCCTTCTTCCCACTCGCTCCAGCTTTTGCCGTGGTTGGCATCCTTCAAAGCCATAAAAAGTGCATAATCCGGCAGCCAGCTTTCATTCTTTTTCACAAAGCTGTGATAGTCATCCGTTTCCGTAATACCATTTGTCACAGCCCGCTGGTATGCCATATGCAGGATACGGTATCTGGTATGAAACATTTTTTCATAATCTATGGTGTTTCCTGTTCCGAAATCTGCTCCTTCACATTCCAGTCTTCCCAAAAGGCCATCCTTGACCAGTGTCTCCAGATCAATAAAATATGGATTTCCGGCAAAAGTGGAGAACGACTGGTACGGCGAATCCCCGTAACCGGTCGGTCCGAGTGGCAGAATCTGCCACAGGGACTGCCCGCATTTTTTTAAGGTATCCACAAATTCATATGCTTCTTTTGAAAAACAACCGATCCCATAATTGGAAGGCAGGGCTGATATCGGTAAAAGCATTCCGCTAAGTCTCATATCGTTATCCTTTCCCAAAAGAGCGCTTAGCCTTTGACTGCACCGTCAGCTACGCCCTTGATAATATATTTCTGTCCGAACAGGTATACAATGATGATCGGAATGACGGTCAGCATGATACTTGCCATCATCGGTCCCATTTCTACCTTTCCGTAGCTGCCTCTGAAATACTGGATCAGCATCGGAATAGTTTTGTATTTCTTAATATCCAGTACAAGTGTCGGCAGAAGGTAATCGTTCCATACCCACATAGCTTCCAGAACACCTACTGAAATCATGGTTGGTTTTAAAATCGGTACAACCACCATGAAGAATGTCTGAAGTGGATTGCAGCCATCGATCATGGCAGCTTCCTCGATCTCGATCGGAATGGATTTTACAAAACCGCAGAACATAAATACCGCAAGTCCCGCACCAAATCCGAGGTAGATCACCCAGATGTTGAACGGTGTGTTCAGTTTCAGCTTATCTGCCGTCTGGGACAGCGTAAACATAACCATCTGGAACGGTACGACCATGGAAAGGACACACATATAATAGATGATTTTTGAAAATACGCCGTTCAGTCTTGTGATACACCACGCACACATGGAGCAGCAGAGCAGAATAGCTGCCACAGAAGTGACTGTGATCAGTGCACTGTAGCCAAGACTCTTTAAAAATCCCTGGGATGTCAGGGAACTTACATAGTTTGAAATACCTGCAAAGGTATCTGCTGTCGGCAGTGTAAATGCAGTACTTGTGCTGATCGCTGTTTCTTTCTTTAAAGAGTTAAACAGGATCATCACGATCGGGTATATCCAGAAAAGGGAGGCCACTGTTAATACTGTGATCCAGATAATATTTGATACTTTTCTTTTCTGTTTCATTACTGCTGCACCTCCTTAGATTTGGTAAGCTTCAGCTGAAGCATGGAAATCGCAATGACTAAAATACAGAATATAACAGCTTTTGCCTGACCGTAGCCCTTGAAGAGCGCGCCTGCACGTGCGTAGAAGGTCTGGTAAATGTTTAGGGCAAGCATTTCTGTGGAATGGTTCGGATCACCACCTGTGAGGGCTAAGTTCTGATCAAACAGCTTGAAGGAGTTTGTCAGCGTCAGGAATACACAGATCGTTACGGATGACATAACCATCGGTAACTTGATCTTCCATAATACATCCCATGCATTTGCTCCATCGATCTCAGCTGCTTCCACAAGATCTGACGGTACATTCTGCAGACCTGCAATGTAGATGATCATCATATATCCGATCTGCTGCCAGCACATCAGAATGATAAGTCCCCAGTAACCGGCTGATGAATTCAGTGCCAGAAGCGGTTTGCTTGCAAGTGACAAAATACAGTTGATGAGGATCTGCCAGATATAACCAAGTACAATACCACCGATCAGGTTCGGCATGAAGAATACAGTACGGAACACGTTTGTTCCTTTGAATCCTTTTGTCAAAGCCAGTGCAATGGAAAATGCCAGCACATTGATCAGAATACTGGAAACAAATGCGAATACAACGGTCAGCCAGAATGCATGACTGAAGTCACCGCCGATAAAAATTTTCTGGTAGTTGGAAAGTCCAACCCAGACTACATCTTTTACAGTTGAAAATTTACAAAATGAAAGATAAATACCCCAGATAAACGGCCATAAGAAACCGATAATAAATGCAGCCAATGTTGGCAGAACAAATACTGGCCACCATTTTTTCAGAGATTTTCCTACCATTTTTCACTCCTCCTTTTCCTGTTATGACACCTTTGCGGAAGGTTATCCGCCACCCCAAAACATTACATCATTTTCCCATTAAAATGGGGAGGCTGTATTTCGCCTCCCCACCCTGTTCACCATTCTATATTATGTCCTGAATTTCTTCCGGACATATTATATGCTGTTGGAAAGAAATTTATTACCTGTTACGATTATTCGGAAAGAGCTTTCTCAGTTGCCCAATTGTCAACGAATGCGGAAACTACATCATCCCAGGAACCGCTTCCTGCTGCATATAATGTAAGTGCTGTACCAAGACCGTTCTTCCACTCTTCAGATGGCATTGTTGTGAAGTTCCATGATACAGGTGTAAGACCAGCTGCTGTATACTCTGCATCCTGTTTTACAAATACGTTTGTGGATTCCTGTGCTGTTTTGAAAGGAATTGTGAAGCCCATATCTTCTGACATAGCCTTTGTTCCATCCTCAGAAGTTACACACCAGTTCATGAAATCAAGTGTTGCCTGAATATCTTCCTCGGAAGCTTCTTTGTTTACACACCAGAAGTTCTCTGTACCGGTTGCAAGGCCTTCATTCTCATCATCAACACCGAAGTAAATCGGGATCATAGCCAACTCGTCATCACTGTATGTCTTGGACAGTTCGCCATATTCCCAGGAACCATTCTGATAGAATACTGCATCACCGTTGATGAACTCGTTACGGGAGTCATCTGCTGTCTTAGCAGAAAGCTCTGCTCCATCGCAGGTAGAATCTGTAATGTAAAGATCAAATACGTTCTTATAGTTATCAAGGTATGTTCCCTTGATTGCATCTGTATCATCGATGCCATCTGCCTGATACTCATAGTAGATTGGAAGGTTTGCAAGGTGTGTTTTGAATCTCCAGTCAGAGGATCCGTCCATACCAGCACTTGTGAAAGCACCCTTTACTCCAAGCTCATCTTTTCTTGCCTGGATGTCATCAGCAACCTTCTTCAGATCATCAAAGCTCTTGATGTCATCTACTGTGTAACCAGCTTTTTCCAGTAAGGTTTTGTTTACGATCAGTCCATAGGACTCGATTACGTATGCAATACCATCAACTGCATCACCGTCTTTTACAGTGTAAGCATCAGATGTAAGCTGTGAGTAGATATCAGATCCGGACAGATCATAGCAATAATCCTTCCAGTTCTTAAGTCCTACTGGTCCATTTACCTGGAAAAGTGTAGGAGCATCGCTCTTAGCCATCTCAGACTGAAGTGTGGTCTCATACTGTCCGGAAGCTGCTGTAACAACTGTTACCGGAACGCCTGTCTCTTCTGTATATTTTGCTGCCAGGTTCTGCCATGCTTCATCCTGCTCTGGTTTGAAGTTTAAGTAGTAAACCTTTCCAGCTGCATCATCAGCCATAACCGGTAATGCCGGTACCATAGAAGCTGCCATAACTGCGCTAAGTCCCATTGCTGCGATTTTTCTCATCTTCATAATTTTACTCTCCTTTTCTTTGAGAACCGTTTCTTAAGATGTTTATATAATACTGATTTTTCTGTTAAAAAACCATGATAAAAAATCAAGAAACATGTTCATTTTTTTAGAGAGTGATATTTGAATATGGACATTTTGTCGCAACTTGTACAAAACATTACAATTTTTATCAGATCCAGACTTTGAATAATAATTCGGGTCACAAGCCAGAACCTATTGGAAAAAGCAGTCTGTGAAACATCTCATATATGCAAAAGAGGACTGCTTGCGCAGTCCCCTTTCTCGTTCCGCATGTGCGGAGAAAAATCATATTCAGGCTTTTCCAACGGATCCGAAGATTTCCATTTTCTCTTTAACAGTAGCCTTGATTGCATCGAAGCCAGGTGCAAGAAGCTTACGTGGGTCATATCCTTTACCCTGCTCATCCTTGCCTTCCTCGATGTATTCGGCAATCGGGTCGTGCGCCTCGCCCAGAGACGTGGCGGCGATGGTCAGATCCTTGAGCCCCAGCTCCTCAATCGCGGCCTTCATAACCATGTTCACCACATAGTCGCCGTTGCGCAGGTGATGGTGGAACGAGAAGGTCATGCCGTCCTTCGCGCCGCACTGGCGCAGCGCGTCGGCCAGGGTGGCGACAATCTTGCTCTCCTGCGGCTTTTCATAGCGGCGGGTACGCGGCGCGACCTTCTGCATATACCGGCCGTCCATATAGTTTTTTCCCTGATAAACCTCGCGGCCGCCCGCAAACAGGTATTCGGGAATATCCCGTCCAACAGCGTTTTTCATACCAAATCCCCCTCATACATGCCGCAGGCCTTGGCCAGGCGCAGCGTGCGCTCAGCCCCGGGAATAAAGGCCGCGTCCACCATTTTGCCGTTTACCGTGAACACGCCCACGCCCCGCGCCTGTGCCTCGCGGAAGGCGCTGACCCAGGCTTCCGCCTGCGCCACCTCTTTTTCGGTGGGGGCGAAAATCTCGTGCACCGGACGGATCTGCTTGGGATTGATCAGGCTCTTGCCGTCAAAGCCCATCGCCTTGTTCTGGCGAACCTCGGCCTCAAAGCCCTCGTTGTCGTCCAGATCGGTGAACACGGTATCGAAGCACTGCACACCGGCCGCGCGCGCGGCGATGAGCATCTGGCCGCGGGCAACCATCATGTCGATGCCGTCCGCCGTAGGCTTGGTCTGCATGCATTTGCGGAAATCGCCGCCCGAAATGGCTACGCCGAACATGCGGTCGCTGGCGGCGCAGATTTCATAGGCGTTCATAATACCCTTGGGGCTTTCCAGCGCAGCCATCAGCAGCGTGCGGCCTACCTCCACGCCAAACTCGCGCTCGGCCTTTTCCACATGCTCTTCTACGATTTTTACATCCTGCGCGCTTTCGCACTTGGCGATGCGGATGCCGTCCGCCCCGCCCGCCACGCACACGCGGATGTCCTCCTGCCAATGCGGGGTATCCAGGCCGTTGATGCGCACGATCACTTCGGTATCGCCGTAATCGATGGTTTTCAGGGCATGATACAGGCTGAAGCGGGCCGCGTCCTTCTGGTTTTCGGCCACAGCGTCCTCCAGATCCAGCATGATGGAATCCACGCCGTAGATGTACGCATCCTTAATCAGGCCGGGCTTTTGGGCGTTCATAAACATCATGGTGCGGCGCAGCCGGAAGCGTTCGGGAGTGGGACGAGGAATCATTTCACCGCACCTCCCCAGGGAATATTCTTTTCGCTCTGGCCGCAGGCGCGGAACACTGCGCACTCCACGCGGGCCTTGAGGGTGCAGTCCAGCGCGCCCTTATCCACCACGGTAACGCGGCCGGACGTAACCTCCAGCCGCTCCAGC
>OLVO01004233.1_pt1 | contig 10934 bp, 9 predicted proteins | sample 1672571 | NCBI WGS metagenome assembly OLVO01 (sample SAMEA3136700, study PRJEB25190) | human gut metagenome | biome: human gut; feature: human-associated habitat; material: faeces | place: Austria | collected 2013 | reverse complement strand
ACCTGTACCGGTTCCGCCACCCATACCACAGGTAACGAAAACCATGTCTGCACCTTTCACTGCAGCCGATAATTCCTCTGCACTCTCTTCCGCTGCTTTCTGTCCAACCTCAGGCTGTGCTCCTGCACCAAGCCCTTTGGTAAGCTTCTCGCCGATCTGGATCAATGTCGGTGCCTTACATAACTGTAATGCCTGCTTATCTGTGTTGATACCAACAAACTCAACACCACCAATATTTTCATCGATCATTCTATTTACAGCATTATTGCCAGCTCCTCCAACTCCGATCACGATAATTTTTGCACTGGCATCTGCTTCTGTTGTTCTAATTTCCAGCAAGGTAGTTCCTCCTTCATATCTCCCTATATTTATGTCAAATTTGATAACCAGACAAACTTATTTCTACTTTGTTTAGTTATCTACTCTCAAAATCATACTATATTTTGCGTTTTTTAACTCTTATAATCTATAATATAATTTTTCACACAACAAATCAACCGCTTTTTCAAAAAAAATCAAGTTTTTTTACGGTTTTTATTGTTCCACTGGCGGCATATCCTCCGCCGGCTGTTCTTCCGATGGTGTATCCGCAGAAGGCGCTTCTGTTGTCTCCTCTGTCGTCTCTTCTGTCGCCTCTTCTGTCGCCTCCTCTTCCGTATCTGGTTGTTCTTCTGCCCTGTCCCAGATAATGTCGGTCGTCTCCGGTGTCCATGTCTCTAAATGGAGTGTGCCGCTAAGTCCGTCAAGCTGTGGCAAAATAATGGATAACCTCACAACTTTCTGCGACAGGTTGTCCTCAGAACCAATTTTCACCTGGATCGTTCCATAGTAAAGCACCGGCTCCATGTTACTGTCATACTGGATCTCATCCGGGAGCAGATTATATTTTTTCAAAGTCTGTGTCAGGTTCAGTAAATCCCGCAAAATATCACTGTTCTCTAATTGCAGTTTCTCATAAAGTACCACTTCCTCACAGGAGATTCCTGTGATCTTTGGCACACCGTCAATCACTTCCGTAGATGTCTCGACTACAAATCCATCTTTGTCAAAATAAGCATTCTGACCAATGGAATTAATATAAAGATAGCCGAGCATTCCTTTTTCGTAAACTTTAATATGTACGGTATGGGGATTGTCCAGTGAAACCTCCATCGTATCTACAAACGGAACTTCCCCGATATCCACAAATCTGTATTTCAGATCTACATACAGGGAATTCCAGGAATATTCATCATTCAGCACCATGTTTTCAATCTGTGTGGAGCTGTACAGTTCATTTCCCTCCACGACAACGTTTTCCACGGTAAAAACATTCATGACAATGAAAACGCCCGCTGCGATAAGCAGAATCAATATCAACAGGATGTACAATCCTATCTTTCTGCGCTTTTTTCTTCTTCTCTCTTCTTTTATCATATTTAATTAACCTCAAATTTAATTCCCTTTGCCACGGAAAGCGCAAGCCCCATCTCTGCAAGCAGGAATAAAACCGAAGTACCTCCATAACTGATAAACGGCAGTGAAATACCGGTATTCGGGATCGTATTGGTCACAACCGCAATATTTAAAATAACCTGGATGGACAAATGCGCCATAATACCAACCACGACCAGCGCCCCATAAAGGTCTGACGCATTATTGGCAATGATCATAAATCTCCAGATCATCAGCAGAAACAATAAGATCACGCACACCGCGCCAAAAAGTCCAAGTTCCTCACAGATAACAGAGAAAATCATATCATTCTGCGCCTCAGGAATAAATCCCAGCTTCTGCATACTCTCGCCAAGCCCTTTTCCAAATAAACCGCCGGAACCGATCGCATACAGTCCCTGTAAGGTCTGATAACCCTTCTCGTAGGCTTCCGGATTCAGCCAGATCTTGATACGATCCATCCGGTATGCCTCAAAACTGATGAAAACAACACCTACCACACCGACTGCCGCTGCCATCAACACAAAGTGGGAATACTTCGGACTGGCAACAAACAACATACAGACTGCAATTCCAAGTATAATGATCGCTGTACTTAAGTTATTGTAGGCGACCACTGCAACGATTGGAAGCACAATTGCCATTATCTTGACAAGGCTCATGAACTCTCCCATCTTCTGTGGTGTCTTATAAATAACCGTTGCCAGAAAAATAATAACCGCAAACTTGGCAAACTCTGACGGCTGGAAAGATAACGGCCCGATTTTTAACCATCTCGCCTGACCGTTTGCCTCTGTACCAATAAAAATAACGGCGGTACAGAGCACGATAGCTGCCAGATACGCCATGGAACTCACCTTCATCCAGAACCGATATGGGATCTTAGATACGATATACATACCCACGATCCCCAGTCCTGTTGCAAACAACTGTTTTTTTACAAAATAGGAAGCATCCCCAAACTTATTGGAACCTGCATAGGAACTGGTACTGTACAACATGACCAATCCAAAACACAAAAGAAAAATGATCAGAAACAAAAGACTGTAATCGAAATATTTAATTGGCTTTTTTTTCTTTTCCGTCTGCTGACCTCTTGCCATTCCAATTCCTCATTTCTTATTTACTGCACGTCATGCCATTATGCCTGACATTTTTTATTCTGCCAGATTGCGCACGTATTCCTTAAAAATGCGTCCGCGCTCCTCATAGTTTGCGAACATGCCCCAGCTTGCACATGCAGGGGAAAGCAATACCGCATCCCCGCTCACTGCGTTTGCATAACAGGTGTCAATTGCCTCCTCAAATGTATCACAGAGTATGACATCCTCAAAGCCATGTTTCTTCGCACATTCCGCAATCTTTTCCTTCGTCTGACCGATCAGCACGAGTTTCTTCACCTTGCCGTCAAAACTCTCAATCCACTCATCATATTCAGACTGTTTGTCATAACCTCCACCGATCAACAGTGTCGGACGGTTCATCGCGCGGATTCCCTGGATTGCCGCATCCGGGTTTGTTCCCTTGGAATCATTGTAAAACTTCACGCCGCGTTTTTCTGTCACATACTCAATTCTATGCTCGACTGCCTGGAAACGTTTCAGCACTTCCACAATTTTATCCATCGGTACGCCAAAGCTTACCGACATTCCGACTGCCGCCATGACATTCTCATAATTGTGTTTTCCTAAAATATTCAGCTCATTTACATTGATCACTTTTGTGTCCGTTGTGCCGTCTGCATAAAAAATATCTTCTCCGTCCAGATAAAGTCCCTTTTCCAGTCTGCGCTTGCTGCTGAAAAATACAACTTTTGTCTGAAGTGTCTCGCCAAACCTGCGCAGCACTTCATCCTCATAATTCAACACACAGGTATCCCCGGCGGTCTGATTCTTTGTAATGCTCTCTTTTGTCTCGATATAACATTCCATCGTATGATGACGGTTCAGATGATCCGGTGTGATATTCAGGATCGCACTGACACGCGGACGGAATGTCTCAATCGTCTCAAGCTGAAAACTGCTCATCTCTGCCACGATCACAGAATCTTCTGTTGTCTCAAGTGCCACACTGGTATAAGGATTTCCAATATTTCCAACTACATATGTATTCTCTGTATAGTTCTTCATGATCTGACCAAGCAGGGAAGTTGTCGTCGTCTTTCCGTTGGTTCCGGTAATTGCAAGAACCTCTCCCTTTCCTGCTTCATATGCCAGTTCGATTTCCCCCCAGATCGGGATTCCCCGGTCTCTCATCTCATTCACAATCGGAAGATCGGTCGGAACTCCCGGACTCATAACAACTAGATCCAGTGTCTTCAGCAACTGTGCCTTTTTTTCGTCCGCAAGTGTACCAAGAAGAATCTGCAAACTGCCATTCCCGGATTCCGGGATCTTTGACAGGATCTCTTCTCTGTCCAGCTTATCATTCCCATCATAAAGTACGACTTCTGCACCTTCCCGGAGCAACAGACTGCATGCCGCTTCTCCACTGATTCCTGAACCAAATACAAGTACCTTTTTTTCTTTGATCTTCATCTTTTATACCCCCATAAGAGCAATCAGGCAAAGGATTGCCGTAATGATCGAAAATACAGCTACAACTCTCGTCTCAGACCATCCGCACAACTCAAAGTGATGATGGATCGGAGCCATCTTAAAGAGTCTCTTTCCGCCTGTCTTCTTAAAATATGTTACCTGCAGAATTACTGAAATCACCTCTGCAAGATAGATAAATCCCACAATGAGAATAAATAACGGCATTCTCATCATATAGGCAGCTCCAGCTACAAAACCGCCCAGTGCAAGCGATCCTGTATCGCCCATGAATACACTCGCCGGATAAACATTAAAAAGCAGGAATCCCATCAATGCTCCTACAACCGCACAGGTGATCGGTTCCAGTCCACTCTTTGTTCCAACCGCTACAACTGTAAAAAATGTTGCAACCAGTACTGTGACGCTGGAGGCAAGACCGTCCAGTCCGTCTGTAAAATTCGTACCGTTCACAGTACCGATCACTGCAAAGAACAGGACCGGAATTGCAAGCCATCCAAGATTCAGTTCGTACCCATGCGTAAACGGAACGATCATGGTCAGCGGAACCTTTGCCACTTTCACGAGATAATATGCAAAGATCGCCGTCACTACGATCTGCAATGCCATCTTCTGCATTGGATAAAGTCCATCCGAACGCTTCATGACTACCTTCAGATAGTCATCCAGAAAACCGATCAGTCCGAACCCAACGGTAAGGAACAGAACCGGAATGATCTGCGGGTAATCTTTTACATAGATCAGAGATGTGACCGCAACGGATGCAAGGATGATCACGCCTCCCATGGTAGGCGTCCCTGCCTTCTTCAGATGCGACTGGACTCCTTCTACCCTCTCTGTCTGCCCCATCTTCAGCTTTCTTAAAAACGGGATCACGACCGGTCCGAGGATCAGACTGATCGCAAATGAAATTAATACCGGAATTACTATATGACTGTTCATACATACACCTCTTTATTTCTTTTGTTGTACGTCCGGAAATTTCCGCTCCCTTTTCAGAAGTATCTCTTTCAAAACGCCTTTTACAGTATACCCTATCAGTCAGCTTTTTTCAATCCCGAGATACGGCAGCACGTTATCATAAATGCTGCGTAACACCGGTGCAGCGATCGTACCGCCATAATAAACTCCCTGTGGATTACGGATCACCACGATTCCGAGAACCTGTGGATTTTCCGCCGGGGCAAACCCTATAAAGGAAGAAATATACTTATTTGCACTTCTTGGAAGTGTCTGGGACGTTGCAGTTTTTCCTCCGACAGAATACCCCTCCACCGCTCCGTTTCTTCCGGATCCTTCTTCCACCACACTCTTTAAAAGCATCCGCATGGTTTCTGAAGTTTTTTCTGATACGATCCCTTTTTTCTCTTCATACTGAAATTGTTCCAGTATCGTTCCTTCTCCGTCTTCAATGGAAATTCCAAAATGCGGCGTGACTCTTTTTCCACCATTGACCAGGGAACTGACTGTCGTTGCCATCTGAATCGGTGTGATCTGAAAAGACTGGCCGAAAGACATCGTTGCAAGTTCCACCAGTCCGATATCTTCCTTTTTATGCATAATTGTTCCCGCTTCTCCCGGCAGATCCACATTGGTCAGCCCCAGTAAGCCAAACTGCTTAAAATATTCATAAAAACGGTCTGCCCCCAGCCGCAGACCAATATCTATAAAAACCGGATTACAGGAATTCTGAATCCCCTGTATAAAAGTTTCCTGCCCATGTCCGCCCACCTTGTGGCACCGAATCCTGCGGTCTTCCACCACCCGGTATCCCGGGCAGGAAAATGTATCAGAAAGTGACACCACTCCTTCCTCCAGGCAGGCTGATGACGTAATGATCTTAAAAGTAGATCCAGGTTCATAGGTGTCATTAATACATTCATTTCTCCACATCCGGTTCAGCCGTTCCTGTAATTCTACATCAGAAAGAGGTTCTTCTGCCACTTCGGTATTCAGTTCATAGGGTGTATTCAGATTAAATTCCGGCACATTCACCATCGCCAGGATTTCTCCGTTCTGTGGATCCATGAGCAGGACAGAGACACTGTCTGCCTGCTTTTCTTCCAGGACTTTTTCCGCCGCCTGCTGACAGAAACTCTGAATATTATAATCCATACTGATCCGCAGATTTCCTCCTGCTACCGGCTCGATCCGGTCTTCAGCGACTCCTTCCAGTTCAATCCCTCTTGCGTCTGTCACTGTTAAGATCGTTCCATTGATTCCTTTCAGATACTCTTCATATTTCACTTCCAGGCCAATGATTCCCTGATTATCTCCACCGGTAAATCCAAGGACTCTGGAAGCCAGGTCACGATAAGGATAATATCTTTTAAAGTCTTCATCCACTTTCACTCCGTCCAGATCATAATCCCGGATCCTGTCACCTGTCTCTTTTTCTACATTTGTCCTGATTTTTTCCATGGATGTGACTTTATGTATTTTTTCTGCGATTTTACTCTCATCCATTTCCAGTTCTTCCGCAAGGATCCTGGCTACTTTTTCCGGTTCGGTCACCTGGCTGTGGATCACGGAGATCGTACAGACCGTCTTGTTGGCTGCCAGGACAACTCCATTACGGTCCAGGATTTCTCCTCTGGCTGCTTTGATCTTCCGTTCCCGCTCATGAAGATCCTTTGCCAGTTTCTGATAATGTTCCGCATCAAATACCATCAGATAAAATAATCTCGCCATAAGAGAAAAGATCAACACAACTGCGGTTGAAAATACAACCAGCATTTTCTTTTTATTATAGGTCTTATTTTTCATAAAAAATAACTCTGAAAAGAATGTCTTTATAACTTATTCCATCCTTTTCAGAGTTATACATTAATCTCCGTTGTTCACAGTTGCCCAACTGTCCAGATCCGGTTTGTAGTTTTCATCTGCAGAAGAGTCTGTCTTTTTATCATATGTATCTGTATAATTTTCATCGAAATCAGAGTACTCCGTATCTCCGAAATCCTTTCCTTCCGCCTGTGCCGCAGCCGCCGCATCTGCTGCTTTGATCTGCTCACTCTCCTGGATCGTTGTAATTCCAAGATAAGGGAATGCTTCTTCCATGATCGATTTTGCAAGTTCCAGGACAAGAAGACTGTTGTCCTGTGCCGAAACGTTCGGCTCATCAATCACAACATACACCACTACTTCCGGATTTTCCTGTGGTGCATATCCGATATAGGACAGAAGATATTTTCCCTCTTTTCTCGGAATCTTCTGTGCTGTTCCGGTCTTTGCTCCGATATCGTATCCTTCTACTGCAGCCTTTTTTCCGGTACCGTACTCCATGGTTGCTTTCATATAGGATTTCAGCATCGTGGAAGTTTCCGCTGAAACAGTCTTTCGTAAAAGAACCGGATCTTTTGTCTCGATCACATTTCCATTCTGATCCTGGATCTGCTTTACTACATGCGGTTCATAATAATATCCGCCGTTGATCAGTGATGAAAATCCGGTAATAAGCTGTACCATCGTCACATTAAAACTCTGACCAAAAGAGTTGGTAGCCAGATCCACTGCTGTCATATTGTCTGCCGTATATAGAAGTCCCGCAGTTCCGGCCTCCCCCGGAAGATCAATGCCTGTATATTCCCCAAAACCAAAAATATGCTGATATCTTGTGAAATGATCCACTCCGATACTTTCTGCCATCGTCATCAGTGCCACATTACATGAATTTGCGATTGCATCCTGGATTGTCTCCATTCCATGTCCTGACCGCAGATGGCATCCGATATCATAATCTGCCACTCTCAGTGATCCACCACAATAATACGTTTCATTTCCGGTCAGTGTTCCGCTTTCCAGCCCGGCTGCAACCGTAAACGGTTTCATCGTCGAACCCGGCTCATAGGTATCACTGATGCAGAAGTTTCTCCACATCTGATTCCTTTTTTCCGTCTTCTCTTCCTCAGTCATTCCGTTGATCGTATCTTCTGAATAAATTGCAGACAGATCTGCCGGATTGTTCAGGTCATAATCCGGGTAAGATGCCTGTGCCAGAATCTCACCTGTATTTGGATTCATGATCATGACTGCTGTATTTTTACTTCCCGGCTCTCCGCTCCTTGCCTCACCGGCATGGGCCTGATTAAATGCCAGGATCTTATCTTCCACAATCTTCTGCAGGCTCACATCAATGGTCGTCACAACCGTATCTCCATTCTTTGCTGCTTTCACTGTATGCTCTGCTGAAGAGGAAGACCCGGAATCAAAATAGCCATATTCTCTTCCATCTGTACCACTCAGTACTGCATTATATGCATTCTCTATGCCAAAAGAGCCCTCGCCTTCTGAATTGGTAAAACCGATCGTGCTGCTCGCCAGCCGGTTATACGGATAAAGCCGGGTGTAGTCATCTTCCAGCCAGATTCCCTTTACATTGGGATAATTCTCATCATCTGCATCGATCTCATTAAATTTCTTTGCAGCTGCATAATCAATCCCTTTTTTTACAATACTGTACCGGCTCTCCGGATTGGTACTGATCAGATCCCTGATCTGTGCTTCATCAATTCCAAAGCAGTCCTTCAGGACCTGGATCGTAGGTTCTATGTATTTATCTTTGTCCGTCATAACTTTGACATCCAGGATTACGTTATATACCCTCTCGCTTGTAGCGATCTTCGTACCGTTTCGGTCAACAATATCTCCTCTTTTATAGGGGATGACCCTGCTTCCATAATTTTGCTGATCCAGTACTTTTTTGGTATATTTGCTGCCCTTGGTCACATTAATATAAGTAATCCTTCCAATAAGAACAACAAAAGCCAGTATAACTGCCATAAATAGCATTACCAGCTTTCGTTGCATCCTTACCGGAAATTTTCTTGTCAGAAATTCAAATCTGTTCTTTCTTTTTCTTCCTGCCATCTTAAACTAATCCTTATTTTGATACATCCCTGGACTGGGCAAGAACACCGTCCTTTGGGATCTCCTCATATTGCTTTACATAATCACTCGTAGGACTTTTGTATTCCACAACATTTCCCTGGGATTCATAAACCATTCCCATCTCGTTCATGGCCTTTTCTCTCACCGTGTCCAGATTCACGGAGTCAACAGCCGCATTATACGCTGTATCATTTGCCTCTGTCAAGTCCGCAAGTTCTTCCTGCATCGAAGTAACATGAGCTGATCTTGTAACAACTTCTGTCTGCAGTCTGATGTACACCACACAGACCGCTACTGTACAGACCGCTGCAAGAATGAAAAATATCGCATAAGCCGGACTGATCTTCATCGCACGATTCCGGTTTCTCATTACCTGACTGCTTGTCTTCCCTGTCTTTGCAGGACGAACTTCCTGTCTTCTTTTGGGCTGAACTTCTGCCTGACGTACAGCATTTCCATATACATAAAACTTTTCTCTGTCAGAAGTGACTCTGTTCTGCTGTCTGTATCTTCTATCTGCTGCCATCCTATACAGCCCCTTTCCCTGAAATTTGCTCTCTCAGGCTCTCCCCTTCCCGAAAGAACGTTCTTTTATACTCTAAATACTCCCTTTTTACCTAAGCACGTTCAAAAATTCTGAGCTTCGCACTTTTTGAACGACTGTTTACCTCCAGCTCTTCTTCCGACGGAAGAATTGGCTTTCTGGTGATCACCTTTCCCTTTGATACATTTCCACATACGCAAACCGGGAAATGGCTCGGACAGGTACAAGGATTCTCATTTTTTCTGAAAGAACTCTTGACGATTCTGTCCTCCAGTGAATGAAACGTAATAATGCACAGTCTTCCACCCGGATTCAGCAGTTCAATCATGTCATCCAATGTATCTCGCAATACATCCAATTCATGATTCAGCTCAATCCTGATCGCCTGAAATGTCCTTTTGGACGGATGTCCTGACGTTTTCCGGACTTTCATCGGAATCGCATGGCTGATGATCTCATTCAGTTGTCCTGTTGTCTCTATCGGTGCTTTTTTCCGTTCTGCGACAATATGCTTTGCAATGTTCTTTGCAAACCGGTCTTCTCCGTAGTCGCGTATCACCCGATAAAGTTCTGATTCACTGTAATCATTGATAATGTCACGGGCTGTCATCTTCTGTCTCTGATCCATCCTCATATCAAGCGGTGCATCCACCCGATAGGAAAATCCTCTTTCTGCAGTATCTAACTGATACGATGAAACTCCCAGATCCACCGTGATCCCATCCACTTTATCAATGCCCAGTTTCTGGAGCTGCTGCTTCATATCGCAATAGTTGCTCCTGACTATCGTGACTTTCTCCCCGAAGCATTCCAGACGTTTTCCCGCTGCCCTGATTGCATCGGCGTCCTGATCTATTCCTATTAATCTCCCCTGACTGCCCAGTCGACTGCAGACTTCATAAGCATGTCCGCCTCCACCTAATGTTGCATCCACATAGATGCCATCCGGTTTTACGTTCAGCCCGTCCACGGTCTCATACAACAGTACTGATATATGCTCGAATGCCATAATTTCCTCCTTTTGGCTGCCTTCTCCCCGGCTGCCTTCTGTCATCAGATGCGTATTCCTATCGCTTCCATGCGTTCCGCAATCGCATCCAAATCTTCTTCACTGATCTGACTCTTTTCTTCCCAAAGAGCTTTATCCCAGATCTCAACGCGGTCCTGTACTCCTACAAGTACCACTTCCTTCTCAAGATGTGCTGCTTTTCTGAGTGACGTAGGAACAAGCACTCTCCCCTGCCTGTCAAAACTTCCCTCATTTGCACTTCCGAAAAAATAACGCTTGAACATTCTGGCATCCTTGTTCATCCGTGGTAAAGACTCGAGTTCGGCAACGAATTTGTTCCATTCTTCCTGAGAGTACACAAAAAGACAGCCTTCCAGTCCATTACAGATAACGAAGCTGTCACCCAGCCCTTCTCTTAATTTGGCCGGAATGATTAATCTGCCCTTTTCATCAATGTTATGATTATACTCTCCTAATAACATCCGGAACCCTTTCTCTCAAA
>OLVO01004221.1_pt1 | contig 10965 bp, 5 predicted proteins | sample 1672571 | NCBI WGS metagenome assembly OLVO01 (sample SAMEA3136700, study PRJEB25190) | human gut metagenome | biome: human gut; feature: human-associated habitat; material: faeces | place: Austria | collected 2013 | reverse complement strand
GACTTTTTTTGAAAAAATTGTTTTAATTGTATGAAAAACTTTTTACAATTTTTTTGAAAAAAGTGGTTGACTTTTTTGTTTTTCTTTGCTATTATTAGGAAGTCGTCACGAGAGATGACTGACATGCGGAAGTGTCGGAACTGGCAGACGAGCAAGACTAAGGATCTTGTGCTCATTGCGAGCGTGTGGGTTCAAGTCCCATCTTCCGCATTAGAGAAAGAAAAGAGGAAACCTTTTGATATGGAGGTTTCCTCTTTTCTTTATATTTTGAAAATCGAGCTGTATATGTTGTGTAAAACAAAAAGTTACAGGCGGATGATAGAACCGGCTTCCAAACCGATTGAAAATCTGGATAATCGTTTGACATTGGAAGGATTTCGAGCTTGGTATGAGGAAGGGAAAAAAGATGGTATTTAATAAAACGACACCTTGAACAAAAAAAGCGGGGATGCCAGAATCAATCATTGAGACAGAGCAATTGCCGGAGCTGTCGTTTATAAGAAAAGTAAATATCTGATATATTATGGACAAAAACAGTTGACGAAGATGAAAATATTGATAAGGAAATGATAGTTCTAATTTCAGAAACATTTGGAGGTCACAAAATGAAGAACACAAGTTATAAAAATAAACAATTCGTACTTTTAGGAATGACTTTTTTAAGCGTAGCTGGTATTGCCGGATGTTCCAAGGTGGAACTGGCACAGAGCACAGTGACACTGGAGCTTGGCGATGAGCTGTCTGAAAATGTTGCAGATTATCTGCAGAATCCGGATGAGAAAATCTTAAAGGGCGCAAGCCTTGATCTGTCCGCAATAGATGAAACAAAAGTTGGCTCGTACAATGCAGCCATTGCATATGATGGGAAAAATTACCCATTTACGGTAGAAGTGAAGGACACGACTTCACCGCAATGCGAAGCGAAAGATTATATCTACATGCAGCCGGGAACGCTGACCATGGATGATCTGATAACGGAGATCAAAGATGCATCAGAAACTTCCAGCGGGATTGTATCTTGTGAGCAGAAGGATGATCTTGTAGTCTGTGATTATGATGATATGCTGCAGGAAAAAGCGGCGGTAGATAATGCAGAGCCGCATGATGGAGCAGATTATCAAGAAAGTGTTCAGTTGGATGATGAAGGCTGCTATGAAGTGACAGCACAGGTAAAAGATAGTGAGGGCAATTTTACAGATATAACATTAAACGTTTACGTGGATGGCACAGCTCCGGAGCTGGCACAGAATGTGATTGATCTGGACGTGGATGCATCCGGGATCAGTATTGACGACATCAACACGGATGATGCGGAAAAGATTGCAGACATGCTGCATGAGCTTCCGGATTTTTCAAATGCGGAGTGGGCGGCAGCCAGTGATGCATTTTGCGGAGACAATGCGATCAGCTACGAATATGAGCAGAAATCTTTTAATCTGCAGAAAGAAAACCCGGTTGAAGTATTAAACGTACACTGCACAGTGCAGGATCAGGCTGGAAACGAAAAAAAGGCAGATTATGAAGTGACGGTAACATATACAGGTTTGGATGCAGCCGCGCTGATGGAAAAGACGGGTCTGATTTTACAGACAAGTGATGATACTGCCAATGAAAAAAAAAACCAGAAGTAGTGATAATAAACCTGGAACAACAAATACTCAAAAAATTTCAAAGGCTGGTAAAAATCAGGATGTAGATGATTTTGGAATGACAGATGATGAATGGGTAGCTATGTTTGAAGCAATGACACCAGATGAAAGAGATGCTTACTTAAATTCTGTAGCTTATGGAAGTGCTACAGACAATAATGTTCAAGTATCTGGTTATTATGATAGCAATATGGCACAAGAAGTATTTAATTTGACAAATCAAGAAAGAGCAAATAATGGTTTGCCAGCATATTCATGGGATAGCAATATGGCTTCATATTCAGATAGACGCGCAAAGGAGATAGTTACAGATTATAGCCATAATTCTGCAGGTGGAAACTGGAGTGTAGGAGAAAATATTGCAGAAGGTGAGACAAGTGCAAGTGAAGTAGTTAATGACTGGATGAATTCCGCAGGACATAAAGCAAATATTTTGTCGGATGTGTCTACAAAAATATCAGTATCTTGTTATGTTGAAAAATTTACATATGCAGATGGATCTACACAGTATTTGCATCATTGGGTACAAAATTTTACACATTAAAAGCATTCCTTTAAAAATTTAATAAATTGCACTGATTTTATTGGTTTGGTATAATGAATGAGGTGCTACGAGAAAACGGTAGGCGGTTAAGCCCTCAACAGAGGGACTGGACCCTCTGATTACATAGAGATCTTCGAAAGAGGAAATTTGTTGACGGAGGGATGCAAGATGGTTACATATTCAGACTTGTTTGAATTTGTTATAATGCTGATTGCGTTTGCTACTTTTATTTATAAAATTAGCAAAAAAAAATAACCGCCAACCTGGGAATTGGCGATTATTTAAGATAATTAATCAATAACCGGGCTAACCGTCTATCGGTAGCACCTTTACTATTATAATAGCAACGAGACATCTAAAAGTCAAGTTGAGAAAAATAAAAACATATAATCATTAACAGTCCGGTTATTCGCATTTTTTAGTGCGATGCCGGATTCTTTTTTTATGTTCAAAATAAGAAAATGAGCATTTTTATACTTTAATTGGTTAAAATTCACAAAAATTTGGACGAGATTTCGGGATTTATTACGTATAGAATAATACAATATTTTAGAATACAATAGAAATGCGAAAAAAAACGAAAACATGTGAAGAGGGGGATTGTTATAGAATCACATGTAAGTAGGGGAGAAAAAGGAGAAGGAAGAATGAGAAAGTTAACGAAAAGCTTTCAAAAGAGGCAAAGCATTGCAAGCAGAGTACTGTGTTTTCTGCTAGTGCTTGCAATGGTAGTAACAATGGTTCCGGCGCTTGGCGGCGGAAACAGTACGGTTCAGGCAGCGGAGAACGAGAAGAATCTGACGATCCACTTTATGATGCCGTCAAATTGGGGTTGGACAACGCCGGCAATACAGTTTTGGGGTGGAATAGCAACAGTGACGGGAAATACGAATACGGAAAGTGTGGACGGTACAGAGATACCGGGCTGGGATGGAGCCAAAGCCTTTTTCATGACACAGGCAGGTGATACAACAGAGTATACACTGAGTGTCAAAGGCACTTTTACAGGTTTTCAATTCCTGGATTTTGATAATACCAGAAATAATATAAATCCCGGATATAATTCAAAATTATCACAGTATACAGAAGATAAACCGACCGATGTTTATTATATTCAGAAAGATGGAGCATGGGCATATTATCTGGATGCAGATGGAACAACAGTAGTTCCGGATTTACCGAAGACGGAAACAACTTTTCTTTTAGTAGGAAATATTCCGGGAATGGCATGGGATCCAAGTGCAAAGCCAAATTTTGTGAAATCAATTGAAAATGAAAATGTTTATAGTATTACATTGAATGCTGTTCCAGCAGGAAAGTATCAATATAAAATTTTAGAGGATGCGGCAACCGAAGGATGGAATAAATATTGGGCGCAAAATGATGGCAAGTTGAGTTTGAACCTTAATGCACCGGCAGATGTCACATTATCTTTGGATAAAACAGATAAGACAAAGGAAACTAAGGTAAATATCGCATATATAAAAGATCTTGTGGTAGAAGTACCTGCGCAGATTCAAAAAGGTGTTACGATGGAACTTCCGGTAACAGGAACTTATTATGGTGACGATGGAAATGTTCAGAATGGAGTGAGTGTTACATATACAGCAAAAACAGAGGGAATTACTTTAAATGGTAACGAAATTTCAGTTCCTATATCTTACGAGGGAACGGAAGTTACGATTGCAGCTACTTATAATGGAATTGAAAAAGAGATAACTATTCCAGTGGTAGAGGTAGTTTATCATTACACCATTTACTATTACGATTTCGATGCAACACATATGTCAGAAAATGCATCTGATTTATGGATCTGGCAGAAATCCGGTGCGGGTGCAACAGCCGGAACTCTTTTCACTGCAAAGGAAAAACTTTCCGATGGAAATGAGTGGCTGCGTGCAGATGTGACACTCCCATATACCGACGTCCAGATAATTCCAAGATCTAAAGACGAGTGGAAATGGCAGGGAGATACGGTTTTATACAATAACAGCGCAACAGCCGAAAACGTCACACTCTATATTGTATCCAACAGCAATCAGGCGTACACAACACTTCCGGAACTGGTTAAGCCAAAATCACGCAGCATCATGATCGAGTACGACAGACCGGCAAAGGATTATGAGGGCTGGAACATTTTTACATGGAACAGTGGATTCGGCTCTGATGTATCTGTAGCATTTGCAGACATCAATGGAAAAATGGTTGCCAAAATTCCGGTAAAAGATTCGCAGGCAGATCTGATGTTATCTTTCTGTATGAGACAAAGTACTACTGACAATGAGTGGGCAAACAAAGACGGCGGGGATCATTATGTGACGATCCCGGCAGGACAGTCATTGGTCAAGGCAGTGTTTACGCAGGGAGAAGGAATCACAGAGGTATTGCCATACAACGCAGGTTACGAGATGGATGGAGCTAATGATACGATCCATTTTTACTACAGAAACGATACACTGGCAGCAGAAAACAATCTTGCTTCTTTAGACGGCAAAGTCAGTGTTGTTGTCAACGGACAGACCTGCCCGATGACTTATGATGCAGCAAATGACCGCTTTGGATACGATTTCACTGGCGTTTCCACTGGTGATTACTATTACTATTATGTGGTAGGTGGCATCGAGGAATTAGATGCGTTTAACAGTGAAAAAGCTGATTACAGCGGAAAAGAATGCAGCGTATGCCACTTCAAAAAAGCAAATGTGAGCGTAACGGCTTCTTTATCACAGTATGCAATGGATTACAATGACAACAATGTGTTATCCGTAGAATTGACTGCAAAAGACGGAGAAGGTCTTGAAACGTCTGAAATTGCTGCGATCACAGCCGATCTGAGTGAGCTGGGACTGGGAAAAGAGTTTGCGATCGAGCCGGAACTTATGGAAGGAACAATCTCCTGCCTGAATACGGTAGCCGCAGGAGAAAAAACGATTCCTGTCACAGTGAAAGATATTTATGGAAATGTATATACAACAGCGACAAATGTTACCGTCACAGAGCGCAAAAAAAGTGCCGGAGATTTCGACTGGGATGAGGCAGTGATTTATTTTGCAGTGACAGACCGTTTCTTTGACGGAGATGCAAGCAACAATGATGCTTACGGAGTAGGCGATTATAACGTTGGTGAAAAAGGCGGTTCCAGCTATCACGGTGGAGATTTTGCCGGATTAAACCAGAAACTGGATTATTTAAAAGATCTGGGTGTGAACACGATCTGGATCACTCCGATCGTAGAAAATATCACAGAGGATCAGCATGATAATGAGACAGATACCGCTACCTATGGCTATCATGGTTACTGGGCAAGTGATTTCACAAAGTTAAACAAACATCTTGGAACAGAGCAGCAGTTCAAAGCATTATTGGATGCTGCCCACAGCAAGGGAATGAAAATCATGGTGGACGTAGTATTAAACCATGCAGGATACGGTACAGAAGATTACTTCAACCGTATTTTAACAGATGCAGATGGAAACAGTATTTCCATGATCCGTGACTCCAGCAACACGATCAGTGGTGATGATAAATATGATTCATTGTCAGATCTGCCTGATTTTGTGACGGAAAACAAAGCAGTGACAGACCAGCTTGTTGCATGGCAGACCGAGTGGATGTCAAAATACAATATTGACTATTATCGTGTGGATACTGTAAAACATGTAGAGACAACGACATGGGTAGCATTTAAAAATTCCCTGACCAAAGTAAATCCTGATTTTAAAATGATAGGAGAGTATTCCGGTGCAGGATATGCCAACAATGCAGGAGAATTAGGAACCGGAACGATGGATGCACTTCTTGATTTTGATTTCAACGATTTTGCACAGAACTTTGTGACAGGAAATATTTCCAGCGTGGAAAATTCACTGCAGAAGAGAAACAATGCGATCAACAACACCTCTGTCATGGGAAGCTTTTTGAGCAGCCATGATGAGGACACTCTGCAGTATAAACTTGTAAACGAGAGCAAAATCAGCGAAGAAGAAGCTTATAACCTGATGAAAGTGGCAGCAACACTCCAGATTACCGCAAAAGGCCAGCCGGTACTCTATTATGGAGAGGAGATTGGACAGGGTGGAGCCAACAACTGGCCATACCAGACAAACCGCCGCGACTTTGACTGGACGGAGCTGGAAAAACAGAAAGCAGACAGCAACAGTATTTACAACCATTACAAGACAATGCTTGCAATCCGCAATGCGTACACAGATGTATTTGCAAGAGGAAACAGAAGCACAGTTGCAGTTTCCGACGCAGATGGCTATGAAGTGATCAGCAGAAGTTATGGAAATAGCACTTTATATGTAGGAATGAATGTGAAAGAGGCAGAGAAAGAAGTAGTGATCCCGGTAGCAGAGAGTGCCGGAACAGTTCTTAAAAACCTTTATGATGGAAAAACTTACACTGTTTCTGCTGACCAGAACGTTTCTGTTACCATTCCGGCAGCAAAAGATGGTGGAACAATTGTTTTGACTGCGGAGACAAAAACAGAACCGGCTCCGGATAATACAACAGATGATAAAAAGCCAGATGGAAAAACAACAGAGGATCATAACGGAAATCAGCAGACATCAGGAAACAATTCCAGTCAGGTCAATTCTGCAGTCCAGACAACTCCAAAACAGGAAGAACAGGCTGTAGCAGAAGTAACCGTGCAGGAGGAGAGTTTTGCAAATGTGATCGAGGCAGTGAATAAGGCAAAAACCGGAAGTAAAATCCGTGTAAATCTGTTAAAGACAACAAAGATTCCAGCAAATGTGTTCGAGAGTATCAAAGGAAAAGATATGAACGTAACCTTCAAGGTAAGTGATCAGGCCAGCTGGATCATCAATGGAAAAGATATCACCGGTAATGTGACAGCACCGATCGATCTTGGTCTGGTTGTGGGAACAAGTGATATTCCAAAACAGAAAGTGACAGCGCTGGCAGACGGAAATGAAACCATCCAGCTTTCCTTAAATTATGACGGAGTATTTGGTTTTGAGGGAATATTGAGACTTTCCGTTGGCACGGACCACAGTGGAAAAATAGCAAATCTTTATTACTATAATGAGACAACCGGTAAGTTTGAGTATTATCAGGCAGCACAGGTAAAAGAAGATGGTACTGTAGACTTTAAGTTCTCACATGCATCCGATTATGTCATCGTCTTAAATGACACAGATATGAGCCAGACAACAGGCAGTGTGATCGCAAGTCCGAAGACTTCGGATAACACACCGATCGCAGCAGCAGTGATATTATTACTGTTTGGCTGTGCGCTGATGGGAACCGCATACAGGAAAAATAAAAACTTCTAAATGAAATTCATAAGATGTCACTAAAAAAATATGCCGCACGAAAAAATACCTTCTCGTGCGGCATATTTTGTGTATGTGAAGGAAAAATTAATTTTCTTCCACGATCACCACGCCCCATGGTTCCAGCGGAAGCGTTTCCTGTTCCATTATTTTTCTGCCGGACAATAATTCCGTGCCAGAGATCCCTTTGCAGATGGCGGTCTGTTTTTCACTGGAATAATTGAAGTAAAATCTTACCCGTTTTCCAAAATCATTGACACCTTCCCGGATGATCAATGGAAAGTGGCATTCCGGATGTGCTAAAAGTGTTTCCGGAAGCGAGGCAAAGTAATGAACCAGAACTTTTTCCAGAAGAGCACCGTCAAACATGCTGGAGAGATACAGTGCCGAACCTTTTCCAAACTGGTTGACTGTGGCAGCTGCATATTTTTTCCAGACCGGGTGATCGTAGAAAAAGAGCGGTGTGGCGGTATCGCAGGTCACAAGATCCATCCAGTGCAGACATTTGCTGCTGTTTGTGCAGGATTCATCGGAACATGACGAGCCGGCATCGGAAGCCGCATTTTCATGACCGGAGCCGGATGGATGAGTCATAAAATCAGGCAGTGTTACCGAAACATCCACCGGGTAGGTATATTGGTCATAGTGGATACCAAGACATTCCTGTAAAATGTGAGGCTGTGTATCCGCATAAATTTTTAACTGTTCATCTGAAAAACCGGAACGGAACGTCGTGATCAGATGTCCGCCGTTTTTTACATAATCAGAAATTGAGGTGAGCAGATCTTCGGAAGCACTGTAAAGTGCAGGCACGATCAGGCACCCGTAGGAAGAAAAATCACGTTCCGCAGAGGAGATCATGTCGTACTCGATATTTAAATGGTACAGAGCATCACCAAGCCAGCGGGCAACAGTGTTATAGCTGTAATTGCCGAGGTCTTTCAATGGGAAAAGACGCAGTCCGGTCAGGGAGTCATTGTCAAGCAGGATGGCAGCACGGTTTTTCTTTTGCAGGTTTTTAAGGTGGGTGCCGATCCGCTTCCAGTCTGCACCGATGGATGCAGCCTCCCGGTAAGTCTCATTTTCGGAAAAATCGTGTGACAACACACCTTTCCAATAGCTCTCAACCGCATTGTGGATCGAGTGCCAGTGCCAGTACATGACACTGTTGGAGCCGTTTGCAATGTGGCTGTAGGCCTGAAGCCTGAGCTGCCCCGGATATGGAAGCCATGCAATATTTCCCTGAGCCTGTGTCTCTAAAACAAGATAATTGTCTTTCTTTAAGCTGCGCGAGATGTTGCCGCAGAAGGTGATCTCCTCTCCGGTAAGAAGTGACTGGGAAGGATGATAAATGTCACATCCGGCAACGGTCATGCATCTGGCAGCTTCGTACTGGTTGACCTCCGGCTGATAGCCGATGGAATGGTCTGTCCAGTCGAAGTCAAAGTTCTGCGTGATGAACTGATCCGGGCGCTTGTATCCGGAAACGATCGCAGCCTGCCATGCTAAAAATCTGGTCACAAGCAGACGCTGGAATTTGGCAAATTCAGCGGCAAGGCTTTCATTGATCGTGCCACGGATATCCGGGAAATCTTCCCATGTGTTGACGCGGTTGCTCCAGTAGTCCAGTCCGAACTCGCGATTGAATTCATTGATATCCGGGTATTTTTCCTTTAAATAATCGACAAACATTGCCTGGACACGCGGACCGGCAGTGCCGTAGCTTTTGGTCTCATTGTCCAGCTGAAACCCGATGATATGCGGAACATCTTTGATATGTTCCATCATTGCGCGGATAACCCGCTCGCAGTGGAACAGATAGCCTGCGTGTGTGATATCCATATTCTGTCTTGCACCATAAATGTTCTGACCGTTATTGGTCAAAGCCAGAATATCCGGGTATTTTTTTGCCAGCCATGCCGGGATGGCGTAGGTCGGCGTCCCGACAATGACAGAGATATGGTGGCGTGCAGCCGCCTCAAGCATTTTGTCGAGATGTGTGAAATCAAAAACGCCGTCTTCAGGCTCCATAGTACTCCATGTCGATTCTGCGATACGGATCGTGTTCATGCCTGCTTTTTCCATCATTTCCATGTCTTTTTCCACGCGGTCATATGGAAGGTATTCCGAGTAATAAGCTGCCCCGAAAAGTAAATGGTCTGTTTTCATATTGTCCCCCAAAAAATATTTTCATATTGACAATCAGTGTGATCTTATATATCATCATTTGATAACGCAACCGATTGCGCAAATATATTATAGCATCAGGAAAAACAAATGTAAATCAGATGTTGATACGAAAAAACAGAATTGTTACCGGAACAGGGCATAAGTGAGCAGAAACAAAAGATTGTTTGGAAAATATGTAAAAATGTCATTGCTTTTTTTCGGGAATAGGATGATAATAATATTGTTGCGCAAAGGATGCGCAGCAACATCAGGGCAGGACAAAGTAACATTGTGGCAGGAGCGCGAGCGATGCAGGATGCCACAACACAATTCAGGGGAAGTAACTGCTTTGAGGAAAGAAGGGGTTTTATGGGGAATGAAGAGAAGAAAAATATAACGATCGCAGATGTGGCAGAAGCACTTGGTGTTTCAAAAACCACTGTCTCAAGAGCCATTTCAGGGAAGGGACGGATCGGGCAGGAGACGAGAGACCGTGTATTAAAATATATTGAGGAGCATGACTATAAGCCAAACGTTATCGCCAAAGGGCTGGCGCAGTCAAAAACATATAATCTTTGTGTGGTCATGCCGGGAGAATATGATGTTGTGGATCTCACGTTCTTTCAGGAATGCTTATTCGGGATTCAGGAGATCGCCGGAATTATGGAGTATGACATCCTGCTTTCCATCTGTAAAAATAACGATATCTCCTCGCTGGAGCGTATTATCTCAAACCGTAAAGTAGATGGTGTGATCCTGATGAGGACGTTTGTGGAGGACCGGCAGATTGAGTATCTTCAGGAAAAAAAAGTACCATTTGTGACGATCGGTTCCTCCAATTATACAGGTGTGATCCAGATCGACCACAATCACAAAAGTGCGTGTAAAGAACTTACATCCATTATTTTAATGAAGGGAATGAAGCGTATTGCACTGATCGGCGGAGATGAGAACCATGTGGTCACACAGAGCCGTCTGCGGGGATTCCGGGAAGCTTATGAAAAAATGGGTGAGGTCATTGATCCGACAATGCTTTTTTTGAATCTTGATAATCATGTGGTGATCGATAAGATCGTGGAAGAGGTACTCGAGCGAAAGGCAGAATGTATTTTGTGTATGGATGATGCAGTGTGCAGCCGGGTATTGAAAAAGCTGCGTGAAAAGAATGTCAAGGTTCCAAAAGATATCCGTGTGGCATCTTTTTATAACAGCTCCGTACTGGAAAATAATGTGCCGTCCATTACATCACTTTCATTTGATTCAAAGGAGCTTGGAGCAAGAGCCTGCAAGAATCTGCTCAGAC
>OLVO01004220.1_pt1 | contig 10968 bp, 10 predicted proteins | sample 1672571 | NCBI WGS metagenome assembly OLVO01 (sample SAMEA3136700, study PRJEB25190) | human gut metagenome | biome: human gut; feature: human-associated habitat; material: faeces | place: Austria | collected 2013 | reverse complement strand
GGGCAGGTGGCCAAAGTGAAATGTTGTGCCTGCGGCAGCGTGCACAAGTATTACCCGCCTGCGACTCCCAAGGAAGCGAAGGGAAAGACGGCCGTTTGCCGCGTAAAGGCCGGTGAGACCCGCAAGGAGGCCGTGAATTCCTTCAAGCCCACCTCTACGCCTTCCACGGCCGCCGCATCGCCCGCCGCCGTGTCACCGCCGCCAATGACCGCAACCGTCTTATCTTTATAAAACGCACCGTCGCATGTCGCGCAGTAGGAAACGCCCATGCCCGTGTATGTGCTTTCGCCGGGGCAGCCCTGCTTGCGGAAGCTGGCCCCGCTGGCCACGGCCTGGGTGCTGAGCTTGGCCGCGCCGGTATCGTGGATGGTGCTTTCCAAGGCCCACGCCGCCATACATACCCATCTGGTGCCGATGCTGTGGCACTTTGCGCTGGTGCCGGTCAGCTGCCTGGCACTGGTGGTCATGACAAAAGAAATCGTATCTTTGCTGTTCAGGAGGAGACCTGACCTTGTGGCATCCCATTAAACATTACAAAACGATCCACCACCACAAAATGCTGGTGATGCAAAACTGCTTCCGCTGCGGGCTGTACTGGCAGGGCCTTACCCACGATTTAAGCAAGCTGTCCCCGGTGGAATTCTGGGCTGGTGCCAAGTACTGGCAGGGGATCTGCAGCCCCAACAACGCCCAGCGCCAGAAGGAAGGCTACAGCGCCGCCTGGCTGCACCATAAGGGACGCAATAAGCACCATCTGGAATACTGGATCGACTACGCACCGGACGGCGACCATGCCATGGCCGGTATGCGCATGCCGGAAAAGTACGTAGCCGAGATGGTGTGTGACCGCATTGCCGCCAGCAAAAACTACAAAGGCAAAAACTACACAGATGCCGCTGCATGGGAATACTACGACCACAGCAAAGACCATTACATCCTGCACCCCGAGACAAGAAAGCAGCTGGAGACCTGCCTGCTGATCCTGCGCGATGAGGGCGAGGATGCATGTTTTGCGTATATCCGCAAAGAATTATTAGGCAAAAAGAAATAAAAAACGCCCCTGCCCAGGTTGGTTTTGAACCATCCCCAGGCAGGGGCATTTTGCTGTTTTATTTTTTCGGTTCCCTTCTTTCAAGAAAGGAGGGAAACTCCCGTAAATTACAGGTTGAAGTAGCGCTTGGCGTTGTAGTAGCTGATGCCCTCGACGATCTGCTTCAGGGCCTTGTCATCGTTGGGGTACTGGCCGTTCTCGACCCAGCTGCCGATCAGGTTGCACATCAGGCGGCGGAACAGCTCGTGGCGGGTATAGCTCAGGAAGCTGCGGCTGTCGGTCAGCATACCGATGAAGTTGCCCAGCAGGCCCAGGCGAGCCAGGGTCTTCATCTGCTGGTACATGCCGTCGTCGGTATCGCAGAACCACCAGGCGGAACCCAGCTGGATCTTGCCGGGGATCTCGTCATCCTGGAAGGGCCCCATCAGGGTGCCCAGCATGTCGAAGTCGGCGGGGTTCAAGCTGTACAGAATGACCTTCGGGCACTCGTCGGTCTCGGTCAACTTGCTCAGCAGGCTGCTGATGGTGGCGCTGCAATCGGTCACGGCAATCATATCGTAGCCGGTATCGGGGCCAAGCTTGCGGTACATCTTCTCGTTGACGTTGCGCAGGCAGCTATAGTGCAGCTGCATAGCCACGTTGTACTTCTTGTACAGGCGGCCCAGGGCCAGCAGCACGTAGGTGGTGTACTCGTCGCCCTCTTCCTGGGTCAGCGGCTCACCGGCCATGGCCTTCTTGAAAGCAGCGGTAGCCTTCTCGGCGTTGGTATCCACGTAGGGGATGTAATCCAGGCCGTGGTCAGAGGCGCGGCAGCCCATCTCTACGAAGAACTGCAGGCGCTCATCCAGAGCGTTGACAACGCAGTTGGCACAGGCGAACTTGCGGCCCACCACGTTCTCCAGCTTGTGCATGTAATCGGCGAAGCCTTCCTTGCGGATGTTCAGGGCCTTGTCAGGACGGTAGGAGGGGGCCACGACGACCTTGATGGACGGGTCGGCCTTGATCTTCTTGTGCCACTCCAGAGAATCGATGGGGTCATCGGTGGTGCCGACCATGGCAACATTGCTCTGCTCGATCAGGCCGCGGACAGTCAGCTTCGGGTCATTCTGCAGCTTCTCGTTGCACAGGTTCCAAACTTCCTCAGCGGTGTCGCCGTTCAGCACGCCCTCGTAGCCAAAGTACTTCTTCAGTTCCAGATGGCACCAGGTGTACATCGGGTTGCCGATGGCCATGGGCAGGGCCTCGGCAAACTTCTGGAAACGCTCGCGGTCGGGCTTGTCGCCGGTGATGTACTCCTCGGGTACGCCGTTGGAACGCATCACGCGCCACTTGTAGTGGTCGCCAAAGTAGTAGTCAGAGCCATCGGCCAGGACTTGATGGCCGCCCAGCCACACCTGGGCGATGTTCTCAAAGCGGCGGTTCTCGTAGATCTCCTGCGGGGGAATGTGGCAGTGATAGTCTACGATGGGCAGCTTGGCCGAATAGTCGTGATACAGGTGCTGGGCGGTAGGGGTCTCCAGCAGAAAGTCCTTGTCCATAAAAGCTTTCATGTACAAAACGCTCCTTACAGATAATATAGGTTGTAGCGGGCTGCGCCCCCCGGCGCGGCCCTTTGGCAAGCGAACGATACTTGCACAGGGTTTTAACGCCGAAAGCACATACTCTGCTATTATTATACATAAAGAAAAGCAATTCAACAAGTTGTAAAAATTGCGGTATGCGCGTCAAAATTGCTGATTTTTGCAAGGTGAAGCTGTGCAGGGTGCCAAAGGAACATAGATAAAAAAATAACTTGCAAAATATGTGCGATTTGCTGAAAAAGAATCCCGAAAAGAACCTTGACGGCAGACGGGAAAGACTCTAAAATGATAATTAAGCAAGGCGTGCGGTGCGCACGCTGAAACTATGAAGTGATAAGGAGAAAGCAATATGGAAACTCTGAATTACGAGGTTCTGAAAAAGTCCGGCTATGACGGTTATGTCCTGAAAGATGCCCCCGAAAAGGTCCTGCAGTTCGGTGAGGGCAACTTCCTGCGCGCTTTCGTTGACTACTGGTTCGACCTGGCCAACGAGAAGGCTGACTGGAACGGCAAGTGCGTGCTGGTCCAGCCCATCGCCCCCGGCCTGGCCAAGATGATCAACGAGCAGGAGGGCCTCTACACCCTGTACCTGCGCGGCAGCGAAAACGGCAAAAAGGTCGATGACAAGCGCGTGATCTCCAGCGTGTCCCGCTGCCTGAACCCGTATGAGAAAGAGGATTTTGACAAGATGATGGCCGTTGCCGCCAGCGACGACCTCGAGATCATCGTCTCCAACACCACCGAGGCCGGCATCGTCTATGATCCCGCCTGCAAGCTGGAGGACGTTCCCGCATCCAGCTTCCCCGGCAAGCTGACCCAGGTGCTGTATCACCGCTATAAGGCAGGCAAGAAGGGCATCATCATGCTGGCCTGCGAGCTGATCGACAACAACGGCAAGGAACTGCTGAAGTGTGTCAACCAGTACATCGAGCAGTGGGGCCTGGAGGACGGCTTCAAGAAGTACGTCAACGAGGACTGCACCTTCTGCGGCTCTCTGGTCGACCGCATCGTTCCCGGCCGCATCCGCGACCCGAAGGAAGTTGCTGAACTGGAACAGAAGCACGGCTACGCTGATCCCCTGCTGGATGTCGGCGAAGTCTTCGGCGTCTGGGTCATCGAGGGTGACACCAAGCTGAACGACATTCTGCCCTTCCGCAAGGCTGGCCTCGAGGATCACGTCTTCGTTACCCCCGATATGAGCCCGTACAAGAAGCGCAAGGTCCGTATCCTGAACGGCGCCCACACCGGCTTTGTTCTGGGCGCATACTTGGCCGGCTACGACATCGTGCGCGACTGCATGCATGACGACACCATCCTGGGCTACATGAACAAGATGCTGCTGGATGAGATCGTGCCCATCCTGCCCCTGGATCAGGACGACTGCAAGAAGTTCGCCGCTGCTGTGGAGGACCGCTTCAACAACCCGTTCGTCAACCATGAGCTGATGAGCATCTCCCTGAACTCCACTTCCAAGTGGCGTGCCCGCAACATGCCTTCCTTCCTCGAGTACATCGAGAAGAACGGCAAGCTGCCCACCTGCCTGACCATGAGCTTCGCTGCTTACATTGCCTTCTACAGTAACGATGTCCAGGGCTTGACCGACAAAGGCCTGGTCTGCAAGCGTGCCAAGGGCAACGAGTACACCGTCTCCGATGATCGCTGGGCTCTGGAATTCTACAACGAGCACAAGAACGACGACATCCCGACCCTGGTCCACGCCGTTATGACCAACGAGCAGATGTGGGGCCAGGACCTGACCAAGGTCGCCGGCTTCGAGGAAGCTACTGTTAAGAACCTGACCATGATCCGCGAGCAGGGCGCCCTGGCTGCTTACAAGAGCTGCCTGTGATTCCTGCGCGGCAGCGCATAAAGTAAACCCCACTGGGGCTGGAGGATGCCCTCCGGCCCCAATTTTATATTATAACTAGATTAAGGAGATAGTCTTATTATGCCCATCGCTATTAAGATCAACCCCCAAGATAACGTGGTCGTTGCCCTGCACCCCATCGCCAAGGGCACCGCTGTCCCCGTGGATAACACCACCGTCACCGCTGTTGAGGACATCCCCCAGGGCCACAAGATGGCCATCGCTCCCATCAAGGCAGGCGAGAACGTCATCAAGTACGGCTTCCCCATCGGCCATGCCACCGCTGACGCCGTGCCCGGCACCTGGATGCACACCCACAACGTCAAGACCAACCTGTCCGGCGAGATCGAGTACAGCTACCATCCAGACGTACATCCCCTGACCCCGGCGGTCCCGGAGACTTTCATGGGCTACCGCCGCAAGGACGGCCGTGCCGCCATCCGCAACGAGATCTGGATCATCCCCACCGTCGGCTGCGTCAACGACTGCGCCAAAGCCCTCGTGCGGGACAACCAGGATCTGGTCACCGGCTCCATCGACGGCCTGTACACCTTCACCCATCCCTTCGGCTGCTCCCAGACCGGCCATGACCATGCCCAGACCCGCAAGCTGCTGGCTTCGCTGGTTCGCCACCCCAACGCCGGCGCTGTGCTGGTGCTCTCTCTGGGCTGCGAGAACCTGACCCATGAGCAGTTCCTGGAAGAACTGGGCGACTACGACGCTGACCGCGTCAAGTTCCTGACCTGCCAGGATGTCGAGGACGAGCTGGTCGCAGGCCGCGAGATCCTGAAAGAGCTGGCCGCCTACGCTGCCCAGTTCAAGCGCGAGCCGATCCCCGCCAGCGAGCTGGTCATCGGCATGAAGTGCGGCGGCTCCGACGGTCTGTCCGGCATCACCGCCAACCCCACCATCGGCCGCTTCAGCGATATGCTGTGCGCCCGCGGCGGTTCCACCGTGCTGACCGAGGTGCCCGAGATGTTCGGCGCCGAGGGCTTCCTGATGGATCGCTGCCAGAATGAGCAGGTCTTTGAGAAGGCTGTTAAGATGATCAACGGCTTCAAAGAGTACTTCATCAGCCACAACGAGGTCGTTTACGACAACCCCAGCCCGGGCAACAAGCAGGGCGGTATCACCACGCTGGAGGACAAGTCCTGCGGCTGCGTCCAGAAGGGCGGCTCTGCCCCCATCATGGATGTCATCGATTATGGTGAGCCCGTCACCACCAAGGGCCTGAACATGCTGTACGGCCCCGGCAACGACCTGGTCTCCGCCACTGCGCTGACCGCCGCCGGTGCCCACATGGTGCTGTTCTCCACCGGCCGCGGCACGCCGTTCGGCGCACCCGCCCCGACGCTGAAGATCGCTACCAACAGCCAGCTGGCCGCTAAGAAAAAGACCTGGATCGACTTCAATGCCGGTGTGGTCGCGGACGGCGAGCGTACCCTGGACGAGGCTGGCGCTGACCTGTACCAGCTGGTGCTGGATGTTGCTTCCGGCAAGCAGACCTGCGCCGAGAAGAAGGGCTTCCGCGAGATCTCCATCTTCAAGGACGGCGTCGTGCTTTGATTACGGGGGTTATGTTCCTTCTTTGAAAAGAAGGAACCGAAGAAACTTTTTAATATAAAATGCCCAAAAGCGTGAAACCAAGCGGCATATGACGCGGGAAAGTGCGCGATGGGTTGAATAGAAGGTTGTAATATGGCTAAATTGACCGAGGGCGTCTACGAGAAGTATGGCGTCAGCTACAAGACCCTGACCCTGACGGATGGCGACTATGCCCTGACCGTCACACCGGAAAAGGGCGGCATGGCAACGTCTTTCAGCAAGGCCGGCGAGGAGTATCTCTGGCTGCGTGACAAAAACTTTGAATCCACCGACCGTCCCCGCTGCGGCGTGCCCATCCTGTTCCCCAACTGCGGCAAGCCGGATGGCGGCGCGCATCACTTCGGCGGTGCCGATCATCCCATCGAGGTCCACGGCTTGGCCGACCTGCTGCCCTGGCAGGTCAAGTCCGCCACCGAGGACGCCATCGAGCTGTCCCTGACCCCCAACGGCCTGACCAAGTTCGTCTACCCGTTTGATTTTGCTCTGACCATGCGCTACACCCTGGCAGGCAGCAAGGCGGGCCTGGCCCTGACCGTGAAGAACACCGGCGATAAGCCGATGCCGTTCAGCGTTGGCTTCCATCCCTATTTTGGTGTGACCAAGCTGGAAAATGTCAGCTTCGACATCAACGCTGCCACCTGCAGCGAGAACGCCAAGGGCAATCAGCCCGCCGCCCCCGCCCAGATCACCCTGACCAAAAAGGATGATGCCGCGGATTCCATCCGCCTGCTGACCGGCGTGAAGAGCCCCATGGTGCTGACTGATTCCGGCAATGGCCATAAGGTCACGGTCGCCTTTGATGAGGCTGCCTTCGGCAAGGGTGTCCTCTGGCAGCAGAACGCCGAGAACTTCGTCTGCATGGAACCCTGGAACGGCTGGGCCAACTCCGTCAATGAGGAAGGCCGCCACGAGCAGCTGAACCCAGGTGAGAGCAAGACTTTCGCCTGGAGCATTGAGATCGGCTAAGCGGAAAATGTAGGGGGGACCATTGGTCGCCCGCAAACTTGGCGAAACAACACGTTTCCCGGAAAAGTTTTTTACATGGCAAACGGCCACGAGCTCGCCCTACAAAGCGTTTTAACAAATAGAAGAGGATGCAACCTTTCGGCTGCATCCTCTTTTTATTAGGTTATATTGAAAGTTTCTTTGCTTACTTTCTTTTCAAAGAAAGTAAGGCTTCTTTGTGATACTTTCTTCTCCGAAGAAAGTATCAGCCCGGCTGCTTGCCGATGTAGGCCAGGATGCCGCCATCGACGTAGAGGATCAGGCCGTTGACAAAGTCAGAGGCCTCAGATGCCAGGAAGACGGCGGGGCCGCCCAGATCCTCGGCATTGCCCCAGCGGCCAGCGGGGGTCTTGGCAACGATGAACTGGTCAAACGGATGACGGCTGCCGTCCGGCTGGATCTCACGCAGCGGTGCGGTCTGCGGGGTAGCAATGTAGCCAGGTCCAATGCCGTTGCACTGGATATTGTACTGGCCGTACTCGGAAGCGATGTTCTTGGTCAGCATCTTCAGGCCGCCCTTAGCAGCAGCGTAGGCGGAGACAGTCTCACGGCCCAGCTCGCTCATCATAGAGCAGATGTTGATAATCTTACCGCCGCCCTGCTCGATCATGTCAGGAATAACGGACTTGGCCACGATGAACGGGGCGTTCAGGTCAACGTCGATGACCTGACGGAACTGAGCAGCGCTCATCTCGGTCATCGGGATACGCTTGATGATACCGGCGTTGTTGACCAGAATGTTGATGTGACCAACTTCCTCGGTAACCTGCTTGACGAATGCCTTGACAGCGTCCTCGTTGGTGACGTCGCAGACATAGCCGTGGGCATCAATGCCGGCCTCTTTGTAGGCGGCCAGGCCCTTGTCGACCAGCTCCTGTTTGATGTCGTTAAAAACGATGGTGGCGCCGTTGTTGGCCATAGCGGTAGCAATGGCAAAACCGATGCCGTAGGAAGCGCCGGTGATCAGCGCGACCTTGCCGGTCAGATCAAAAGATTTCGGGGTGCAAACAGACATGTTTAAAACCTCCTAAAATTCAATAAAAATATCCGAAACGCCTGCGGGGCAGACGCGGGAAACAAAAGCGGTTGCGCAAACTGCGCACATTTTTGCAGCAAAACTACCGCAAAATCGTTGCGTTTAGCGCAGGTCGGTGGTGGCGATGTTGTCCATATCATCGAACTCCTGGTTCTCGCCGCCCATGGCCCAGATAAAGGTGTAGTTCGAGGTGCCGACACCGCTGTGGATGCTCCAGGACGGGCTGATAACAGCGTCGTAGTTGTGCATCACGATGTGACGGGTCTGCTGCGGCCGCACATATGGAAGACCACCTGGTCATCCGGCAGGTCGAAGTAGGTGTAGATCTCCATGCGGCGCTCATGGGTGTGGCTGGGCATGGTGTTCCAGTTGCTGCCCGGCTCCAGGCAGGTCATGCCCATGGACAGCTGGCAGGTCTTCAGCACGCTGGGATGGATGAACTGGTTGATGGTGCGCTTGTTGCAGGTCTCCAGGCTGCCCAGGGGACGCTTGGCGGCCTGCTCCAGGGTGATCAGCTTGGTCTCGTAGCGGCAGTGTGCCGGGGCGGAGACCATGTAGAACTTGGCGGGATGCTCGGAGTCATCACTCTTGAAGGTGACCTTCTGGGTGCCCTGGGTAATGTACAGGCAGTCTTTGACGTTCAGGTGATATTCCACACCGTCGGCCGTGATGGTGCCGGCGCCGTCACCAATGTTGAAGATGCCGATCTCGCGGCGCTCCAGGAAGTAATGGGTGCCGAAGTTGGCCCAGATGTCGATGCCCTTGTCGATGGAAACTTCCTCATGTACAGGCATGCAGCCCAGGGTGACCATGCGGTCCACGTGGCTGTAAACGGCCACGACCTCATCAGCCTTGTACAGGCCGGTGATCAGCATCTCATCGCGGACTTCCTCGGTGGTGTAGCGCTTAAAATCGCGCTGATTGCAGGAATAGCGGATGTCCATAAAAGTGAATCCTCCTTACCGCCAAAGCGGATGTTTTTTGCCTTATTTCCTTTTTATTATAGCGCGTTTGTCAAGGCTGGAAAATTAGCAATATTCCACAAAAATACGAAAAAATTCTTGTGGACGGTGCCAATAACATTTAAACATGAAAATTATTCACTTTACAAATTAGTAAAACTCAACTATAATCAAGTATATCACAGCTGCAACGGTGCAGCCGATGCCCGATCCTGTACGCAGGGTCGGGCTGAACTATTGCAATTTCAAGGGGGAGCAGCCCAATGCTGACACTGGACAAGATCTACCACGCCAAATTCGTACTGAAAAAGGTCGCCCGCAAGACCGACCTGATCGCCGCGCCCCGGCTTTGCCCCGGCACAGACCTCTACTTGAAGACCGAAAACCTGCAGGTGACCGGCAGCTTCAAGGTCCGCGGTGCCTACTATAAAATCAGCCAGCTGAGCGAGGAAGAACGCGCCAAGGGCGTGATCGCCTGCTCGGCCGGCAACCATGCCCAGGGCGTGGCGCTGGCCGCCACCAGCATGGGCATTAAAAGTGTGGTCTGCATGCCAGACGGTGCCCCTATTATGAAAGTGGAAAGCACCAAGCGCCTGGGCGCGGAGGTAGAGCTGGTCAAGGGTACCTACGACGACGCCCACGACCGCGCCGTCGAGCTCCAGCAGGAGACCGGCATGACCTTCATCCACCCCTACGATGACGAGCTGGTCATCGCGGGCCAGGGCACCATCGGCCTGGAGATCCTGGACCAGCTGCCCGATGTGGATGCGGTCATCGTGCCCATCGGCGGCGGCGGCCTGATCTCCGGCGTGGCGTTCGCCATCAAGAGCCTGCGCCCCGAGGTAAAGATCTACGGCGTGCAGGCCGCGGGTGCGCCCAGCATGGAGCACGCCTTCCACGACCACAAATATGAAACGCTGGACAGCGCCGTGACCTTTGCCGACGGCATTGCGGTCAAGACGCCCGGCGAGACGACGTTCGACATGGTCAGCCAGTACGTGGACGAGATCGTTACGGTCAGCGAGGACGAGATCGCCGCGGCCATTCTGGCGCTTATGGAGAACCAGAAGCTCGTCGCCGAGGGCGCAGGTGCCACGCCGGTGGCCGCCGCACTGTTCGGCAAGCTGCCGCTGGCGGGCAAGAAAACGGTCTGCCTGATCTCCGGCGGCAACATCGACGTGAACATTCTGTCCCGCGTCATCACCCGCGGCCTTGTTATGAGCGGGCGCAAGACGAACCTGATGATTGCGCTGGAGGACAAGCCCGGCCAGCTGAGCCTGGTCAGCGACATTGTCTCTGCCTGCGGTGCGAACGTCGTCAGCGTCCACCATGACCGCAGCGATGCGAACATGGCCATCACAAGCTGTTTCCTGAAGCTCGGCCTCGAAACGCGAGATGCCGCGCAGATCGAGACCATTAAGCAAAGGCTGACGGAGGCAGGGTTTAAGCTGGTGACGGAGCGCGCCTGATTCTTATGCTATGTTGGGGCGAACAATGTTCGCCCCTACAGGGTGGAGAAATTTTATACCTTGACGCCCGCCGCCAGCAGCTCCACAAACTGCTTGGCTACGCGCGGGCTGCGGCCACCGGCGCGCAGGGCAAAGGCGGCACCCTTGATAAAGAGCTGGTCGCTGGGCATCTGGACATTGTACTGCTTCGCCAGCTCCAGCAGGATGCGGTCATAGCGGTCCTTGTCAGGCTGCTGGAACGTCACCGTCAGGCCGAACCGGGCCGACAGGCTCATGAGTTCCTGGCGAGTGTCCATCGCGTGCAGGTCATCGCCGCTGCGGTCGGCCATCGTCTCCTTGACCAGGTGGCGGCGGTTGCTGGTTGCGTAGACCGCCACGTTATGACTGCGCCCG
>OLVO01004216.1_pt1 | contig 10978 bp, 9 predicted proteins | sample 1672571 | NCBI WGS metagenome assembly OLVO01 (sample SAMEA3136700, study PRJEB25190) | human gut metagenome | biome: human gut; feature: human-associated habitat; material: faeces | place: Austria | collected 2013 | reverse complement strand
GCCTCCCATTTCTCGTAAAAAAGAGACGCTACTTGATATAAGAACGGTTTCATTTATTCTAAAATTTGTACAAGTTGTAGAGACGGGGCACGCCCCGTCTCTACAATCGGATACGATTCACGTTATATTAAGATGTTCTCTATCTCCTGCAATTCTTCCCCGGAGAAAGAGATATTATCTAACGCCTTCAGGTTATCCATTAATTGGGCGACAGAGCTAGCGCCAATTAATACGCTAGTTACCCGTTCGTCCTTTAATAACCAAGCGAGCGCCATCTCCGCCAAGGTCTGTCCACGGCGGGCGGCTACCTCGTTTAGCTTACGGGCCTTTTCCACGGCCTCCGGGGTAACTTGAGAGGTCTGCAAATGGCCGGTCGATTTCGCCGCACGAGAATTCTCCGGGATTCCACGCAAATACTTATCCGTAAGCAAGCCTTGCGCCAACGGCGAGAACGCTATCATACCCACACCCTCTTCCTTCAATACAAGCAATAAATCCGGTTCCGTCCAACGATCGAACATCGAATAGCGGGCTTGGTGAATCAAGCAAGGCACCTTATGTTCTTTCAGTACAGCCAAGGCCTTACGGGTCTGGTCTGCGTCATAGTTGGAGATACCTACATACAAAGCCTTTCCTTGCCGGACGATATCAGCCAAGGCCCCCATCGTCTCCTCGATCGGAGTCTCCGGGTCCGGACGATGGGAGTAAAAGATATCCACATATTCCAGTCCCATCCGTTTCAAGCTCTGATCCAAGCTAGCCATTAAATATTTACGGCTTCCCCAGTTCCCATACGGTCCCGGCCACATATCGTAGCCCGCCTTCGTAGAGATGATCAGCTCATCCCGATAAACGCCCAAGCCCTTCTTCAATATCCGGCCAAAATTCTCCTCCGCCGATCCGTAGGCCGGGCCATAATTATTCGCCAAGTCGAAATGAGTCACGCCATGATCGAATGCGGCGTGAGCGATCTGGATAAAATTACCGAACACGTCCACACTACCAAAGTTGTGCCACAATCCCAAGGAAACGGCCGGCAATAAGATACCGCTCCGTCCGCACCGCCGATATATCATATCCGCATAGCGATTCTCTTCCGCTTTGTAAAACTCCATATGCTCTTTCTTTTTTTAATTATTATATCTCATCCGGCCAAGGAACCGGTTTGCCTGTCGCCTTAAACGACGGACGTTGCCCGTCCACTTTCCGTAAATACGTACCCAATTCCCCGGACAGACGCTTTACGATATCGGGATGCTGCCTTGCCACGTCATTATGTTCCCCTATATCCTCCGGGATATTAAACAATTCCTTCTTCCCCGTCTCGTAATAATAGATCAGTTTCCAGTCTCCATTACGGACCGAGCAAGTCGGACCGATTCCCGGCCCGTCATTACCCCATATATTCGGGCAGTTCCAGAATAAGCTACGTCCCACGGAAGGATCTCCCGTACCTTTTAATAAAGGCATGAAACTGACGCCATCTATCGGCTGTACGGTCTTATGCCCCCTTATGCCTGCCATCTCCAAGATAGTTGGATAGAAATCCTCGATAATCAAGTATTTATCACATTTGCTTCCCGGTTTCACCACCCCCGGCCAACGCACGATCATAGGCTCACGGACTCCTCCCTCATAGGCGGAGCCTTTACCACTGTTCAAGGGATAGTTTTGCGTATGGATCTCGCCGTCACGCCATCTGGGCTCGCTGGAAAGACCACCGTTATCGCTCATGAAGATCACGATCGTGTTATCCGCCTCGCCATTCTTCTCCAACCAGTCCATCAAATCGCCCAGACTCTTATCCATACCCTCTATCAAGGCAGCGTAAGCCGCCTCTTTAGCCGTTAACCCCTTATCGATATATTTCTGGTAGAAACGCTTGTCCTTATCAATCGGGATATGGATCGCATAATGTGACATATATAGGTAAAACGGCTGGTTATATTTCTTAGCCTTGTCCAACGCCTTGATCGCCTCCTGCGTCAAGGCCTCCGTAGCGAAGGTGTCGCTTCCCCAATACTTTTCCAATCCGGGGATAGCGTTCGGAGCGTAAGGTTTACCATCCTTGGTATGCCCGTAATTATTCTCGCCGAGGTAACTGGCGAGACCTCCGGCGGCATGCCCGGCTATATTGACCTCGAATCCCCAATGATGCGGGTCCTCCCCCGGGGTATCGATTGCCCCGAAATGCGCCTTGCCGCAATGGATCGTGTGATATCCGTTATTCTTCAATATCTGCACGAATGAAGTACCCACAAACGTATTATTCGTCCCGCCCACTTGGGCCACGCCGTTATAATTCCAATCCGGCAAGGTAAGCACATCGCTCTCCCGATCGGTCGTCTTATCCTTAAAAAGCGTCCAGTTCGTAACCCGGTGACGGGCGGCGTTCGTCCCCGTGATCAAGCTGCAACGGGTAGGCGAGCTGATACTGCTAGCGTAGGCTTGGGTAAACATCATGCCCCCTTTCGCCAATCGCTCCATGTTCGGGGTCTCATATACCTCATTATAATGCGTCTTTTGGATCCAAAAAGGTAAGGACGTATCCTCCCATCCCATATCATCCACCAAGAACAGGATGATATTCGGGGGACGACTGGCACTCTGGGCGTTCGCTACCGCCGATACCGACAATAAAGCGATGGGAATAAACTGAGTCTTCTTCATGATAGGCAACGGATATTTGTATTCTACGAAAGTAGATATATTTCACCGAAAAACAATATTGTTTCATATACAAAATAATATTGTCTTATGTATTATACTTTTCCGGACATAAAATAAGGGGCCCTTGACAAAAAGAGTCCCTTACCTAATATCTTATACCCAATGATTTATCCGGAAAGCCTTAACGCAAACGATCCAAGGAACGTACCAGCGCCTCATCGGCCCCGATATTACGGATCGCCAGATAATCCAAGATCAGATTGACCAACGGGAAGGAAAGAGCGATCTTAACACTTACGCTGGCACCTTCCATATCCCCCTTCAAGGAATAGATCAAGAAGGCAAAGAAACCATAAAAGCCCAATATCAGCAATGCGTTGAACACGCAAAGACGGATTTGCAGGATTCTTTTCTTATATAAGAAGATCGTCACTAAGGCAATGATAGCGATGATAGCAGTCAAGGCAAATAAGCCCCATGCCGGGTATAGTAATTCCGGCTCACCGATCATCGTGCTCAACCCGCTAGCATCGAACGAAAAGAGAGCGTCTCCTTGTTGCAACACGGCCAACGGCAAGAATAAGGTAGCGACCGTAAGCGCCACGATAATTAGCAGGTAAACAGTTTGTATTCTTTGTAACATGGTAATTAGTTCGTTTTAAATGGAAAGGCCGACTCATTTGAGGGTCAGCCTTTCCGATGTTCAAAAATATTTCTTCTTAGAAGTTATTCTTCTCTTTAGCAGGATTCTTGTAATAAACCTTGCCATCCTCGTACTCTTGAGCGGCGATCAACGTTGATTTCGGAAGTTTCTCATAGTAGCGTGAAATCTCGATCTGCTCACGGTTTTCAAAGACTTCCTCCAAGTTGTCATTGTAAGAAGCGAACTCTTGAAGTTTCTTTTCCAGATCTTGTTTCATCTCAACACTAATCTGATTCGCCCGTTTTGAAATGATAGCGACTGTCTCATATACGTTACCCGTTTCTTCACTTAACTTCATCATGTCACGGGTTACCGTATTGGTAGGAGCGTTTGATTTTCTGTAATCCATTTTCGTTTTATTGATTAAATTCGCTTAATATGCATCTGTAATTCGCTTGCTGGCATAGTCGTAGAACTTCGTTACCTGCTTTACGTAGTTACCTTCCGGATACTCGTTCATGTAGTTGTAATACTCGTCAACCACATCCCGGTAACGGCCCTGCAACTTCTCCTCTACGGATACTAGCGCCAACTCGTACTTCGCACGGATGATAAGGAACATGAATTCCTCACGATACTTGGAATACGGGTAATTCTTCAAGGCGTTCTGCGCCGTGATCACGCAAGACTGGAAGTTATTCCCCATATAGGTACCTAGATTGAAATACAAGCGGGTGGCCATCAATTCCTTGTAAGCCAACTTCTCCTGAAGCTCGAACATGATGTTCTGCGCTTCCTCGGCCCGTTCACTTTGCGGATAATACTCCAAATAAAGTTGCAACTGCTCGATCGCCTTATACGTCTGCGACTGGTCTAACCGGGGATCCGGAGAGTCCAGATACAAACCATAACCGGAATAGAAACGGGATAGTTCCGTAAACTCCCCTTTCGGATAGGTCGTATAATAGGTCTCGAAGTATTGCGAAGCCGTCTGATAATCTTTCTGACCGTAATAGCTTTGCGCCAACAAGTACAAGGACTCCTCGGCATAAGCTGTTCCTTTAAAGATTGTAACCAGTTCATCCAGCAGAGTAGCGGATTTCGAGTATTGCTTCGCGTTGAAGTATTTCTTCGCGTACGAATATTTCAATTCGTAATCCGTGCTCTTCAGTATCTTATTATACTCTCCACAAGAGGATAATAGTACTGTCATCATCATCAGTAAAAATACAACCTTTTTCATTCACATACTTTTAGCGTGCAAAATTAGTGCTTTTAGGCGAATAAATGAAACCCAAAACGTTAATATTTACAACTTATATAAATCGCTAGCAGCGATCAATTCCAATTTATTCGCTTTCAAAACCTCCGCGCACTTATTGACATCGTCCGGACGGATGATCACGTTAGCAGCGTCGCCTTGAGAAAAAGCGTACATATATTCAATGAAGATCCCGGCCGAGGTAATGATATCCATCGCCTTTGCCAAGGCTCCCGGCTGGTTGGGACAATGCAAGCATACCACGTCGGCCACGCTTACAGCGTATAACTTTTCACGAAGCACGGATATCGCTTTCTCCGTATCGGATACGATTAGGCGAAGGATACCGAAATCGGAATTCTCGGCTACCGTGAAAGCGGACATATTGACCCCTGCCTCCCCTAATATCTTGGCGACTTCCGTAAAACGGCCTTTCTTGTTTTCCAGAAAGATTGATAATTGTTTTATTAACATAGTACTTAATCTTTTAGAGGTTATACTAACTTACGTTTATCGATCACGTGTTTTGCCTTACCCATACTACGTTCGATACTACGCGGCTCCACGATCTTGATGTCCGGTTGCAAACCGATCACGCTCTGCATGCGGGCGGCGATCTTCTTTTTCAAGGCGATCATCTTGTTCATCTCGTCCGAGTAGTATTCTTGGCGAACCTCCACCTGTATCTGGAAGGTATCGGTATTGTTCATACGATCCACCACGATCAGGTAATGCGCCTCAAACTCCGGCAGCTCCAAAATTACGGATTCTACCTGAGACGGGAAAACATTTACGCCACGAATAATCAACATATCGTCACTTCTACCTAAAATACGTCCCATACGAACCGCCGTACGTCCACAGGCGCACTTCTCGTAAGTCAGCGAGGTCAAATCACGTGTACGGTAACGAAGCATCGGCATACCCTCCTTCGTAAGCGTGGTGAAGACCAACTCTCCTACTTGTCCCGGTTCCACCGGTTGTAAGGTATTCGGGTCCACGATCTCCGGGAAGAAATGGTCTTCCCACAGGTGGGTACCGTTCTGGCACTCACACTCGCCACCAACGCCCGGCCCGCAGATTTCCGTCAAGCCATAGATATCGTAAGCTTTGATATTTAGTTTTGTCTCTAATTCCTTACGCATATTCTCCGTCCAAGGCTCGGCACCGAACGCTCCGACACGTAGCTGGAATTCCTCCAAGGGAATACCGGACTGGTGGATGGTCTCCGCCAGATACAAGGCGTACGAGGGCGTACAAGCCAAACCCTTCGCACCGAAGTCGTGCATCAACTGGATTTGTTTCTGGGTATTACCGCTACTCATCGGGATCACCGTACCACCGATATTCTCCACTCCGGCATGGGCACCCAAGCCTCCGGTAAACATTCCGTAACCATAGGATACTTGCACGGAATCGTTCTTTGTCAAACCATAGGCGGTCAGGCAACGAGCCACCACCTCGGCCCAAATACCCAAGTCCTTACGGGTATATCCCACGACGATAGGCTTACCTGTCGTACCGGAAGAGGCATGCAGACGGACGATCTCGGACATCGGCACGGCCATCAAGCCGAAAGGATAGTTATCACGCAAGTCTTGTTTTACCGTGAACGGTAATTTCGTTATATCATCTATTGTCTGTATATCGTCGGGAGCAATGCCCATCTCCTGCATTTTCTTGCGATAAAACGGGGAGTTATGGTAAGCATGTTCAACAACTCTTTTCAACCGTAGGCTCTGTAGTTTCCGCATTTCCTCACGGTCCATACATTCAATAGTTTCGTTCCAAATCATGGTATTTGTCTGTTATCTTTTAAAGTTAGTAGTCTAAATCCGCCGCAAAGTAACAACTTTTTTTAAATCGGCACCCTTTTGTTACGAAAAATTAGTCACGAGGCGATCATTTCAACTCCTTCACCTTGATATTGCGGAACGCTACCTCATCCCCATGATCCTGCAAAAGGATGTGTCCTTTCGGAGCCTCGCCGAAAGCACCACCCGCATTATAAGATGGATCAGCGTATTTACTGCCCTTCACCAAATCACGGAACTCCTTGCTGCCACGCTCGTACTCCAATACCTTCACACCATTCAGCCAGTGCTCTACGTGGTTGTTCGGGAATACCTTCACCACGGCCGTATTCCACTCTCCTACGCCGTTGAAATGGATGTTCTCGCTTTTCTTCAGATCATACAAGCTTCCAAGGGTACGACTACCGGGGAAAGTCGTGTAAAGCTTGGCATCCGGGTGCTTAGCGTCATCCAATAGCTGGAACTCCAAGCCGTAAGCGGAGCCTTTTTGCTTCTCTTGCTCGGTCACGAAGTATTTAATACCGCTGTTGGCCCCTTCGGTGATCTTAAAATCCACGCTGAACTCAAAAGCGGAATATTCACCCTCCGTAACGATATCGCCTCCGTTCGTAGACTCGCTACCGTCGGATTTCTGCACGATCAATTCGCCATCTTTCACCATCCATCCGTGATCCGGGAAAGCGTCTTTGTGCGCTCCACGCCAGCCTTTCGTTGTCTTACCATCAAAAAGGCGCGCCCAACCCTCGGCTTTCTCTTGGTCGGTCAATTGATTGATCGCCGGTGTAATTACGGCCATCGGTACTACCTTAGCTGTCTCTTCCGTGCTTTGCGTGTTTTTTCCACCGCAGGCGCAAAGGATCATAGCGCTCATGGCGGTACAAATTACTAGTGTCTTCATGTCTTATTTATTTTTAATATATATATAATCAAGCTATGTGTGCGTCCACAAAGATAATTGATTTCATAAAAAATAGACGTATCTTCGCGATATAAATATTAAATGATTATTTATATGAAACAACCAAAGACCGCCTTGTTCGATTTTGACGGCGTAGTAGTAGATACGGAACCTATTTACGATTTATTCTGGAACGATGCCGCTAAACGTTATGGCTTAGGTATCGATAATTTCGCTGATATTATAAAGGGTACGACCCTACCGTATATTCTGGAGAAGTATTTTTCCGGATATACGGAGGAGTTCCGCCAAATGGTGACCAAAGAATCTACAGAGTATGAGAAGACGATGCCCTTGCCTCCCATGCCCGGCTCCATCGAGTTCATCCGTATGCTGAAGGAGCACGGCGTACAGATAGGCTTGGTTACCAGCTCGGATAACGCGAAGGTGAAACGGGCTTTCAGGCTTCTACATCTGGACAATCTATTCGATACCCTAGTGACCGCCGACCGCATCACGCAAGGTAAGCCCGATCCGATGTGTTATCTATTGGCGGCGAAAGACTTGAACGTATCTCCCGAGGATTGTATCGTATTCGAGGATTCTTTCAACGGCATACAGTCCGGGAAGGACGCAGGGATGCGTGTCATCGGGTTAAGTACGACGAATCCGGCGGAATCTTTAAGAGATAAAGTATATGAGGTAATCCCCAATTTCGAGAAAGTCACGTTCGAGGATTATTTGAGATGGTAAGCAATCGAGAAAAAGGAAATGATTATTTCCTTCATTCCTTCACCTACCCCTTTACACACACCCACACACATGTATGCGTACATTAATAATACGCGTATGCGTGCGTGTGTGTAGGAGCCGGTGAAGGAATAAAGGAAACGCCTGTACCGTCAATGGGCTACACCAGTATCGGCGAGAGCCGGAAGCAGTACTGGTGTAACCCCACGGCAGTACTGTCGTGGGGCTGTGACTATATTGGGATCAGAAACTATATCCTACGCGAACACCCAGCATGGCCTGATCGAAATCCTTGATGATATTATACTTCACCTCCAATCCTATCGAAAGATTGTCGGTAGCATAAACCTCACCGCCTAAACCGATATTGGCTCCCAGACGAGTCTCGTTATGAGAAAGGCCATGGCCCGCATCCCAATTCCAAAAGGACAGACTAAGCCCCGCTAATGGATAAAAACCGAACATCTCACTTAACTTCACTACATAATGAGCATTCAAGTCGATCGCCCAAGTGCTGTGATTATCATTCTTTACGAAATAAGTAAGAGAGGGGCTCAAACGTACCGCATCCGTGATACAATAGCGGTAATCAACTCCTAACGTGGCATTCTTCGAATCGAATCCATAACCGATGTTAAATCCCACGGCAGATTGTCCTTGCTGCGTCTGCGCATAAGCTCCCAGACTAAAGACTGCTAACATCAGCATCATTACAAACTTTTTCATACGCTTTCTTTCGTTTAGTTCAACATTAGATTATTATTGGTATTTATTTTACTTTCAGTCGATCGCCGGCACTCTTCACGATGCTACGGTAATAGTCCTCGTCATATCCGGGAAAATCGGGAGACGCAGGCTGGCCGTACGGATTACGCTTGAACTGTCCGTTCACCTCTTTCTTCACGTTTCCATCGATGTATTTTACAAGCAAATACTCACCCAATTGCTTCCAGCGGGCGGTAGCGGAGTCTGAATTAGTCGTGCTATACCACGTCAAGAACTTGACAGCCTCCGCCGGGTCCTTGGCATACAACTCCTGAGCCGCCTTATCGATAGCCGGTACGGTCTCTTGATAACCATTCTCCAACTCTTGCTGTACCTTACGGATATCCTGAATCATGAAGCTATATTTGTGGTAAGCCATATTAGCCACCCAGTTATGAATCCAGAAAGCGGAAGTCCAAGAGAAGTTCAGCAAATCGCCGTTTCCCACCCGATAGCACTCCGGAACATCCGTTACCGACCCATATACAGGAGTGAAGACTGCCATATCAGCGTCGTCCACGGCAAACCACAAGATACCACCGATAGCGTCCGGCAACCAGTTACGCATTTGTGGAACAATCACGAAGCCCGTTTGTTGCGTCGCTATGGCACGTTCATTCGTATATTCCTGCCCGTCTACCTCGAACGTCATCGGCCGCCAGCGGTAAGGAACCTTATACGAGCCGGCACCGGCATCTTTCGTCATATCCAGATCCGTTCCCTCGTAATGGTCGCGCATGCCATTCTGTACGTCTTGAACGGAAAGCTTACGATTCGGCTTCACATACAGAGGCATCGGCTCCTTGGAAGGATCACCCTTGATAAAATCCATATACTGATCCATCGTGGTATCATATTTACGGAAGAAAGACCATACACGAGCCTCGCATCCACGCAAGGCGCTGAAATCATACGGGCAATAAGCCTTGGCGAAACTGAAATCAGCGTCCTTTCCCTTGAAATATCCTTTCTCACGGGCGAAAGAAACCACATCCGGCGAGTACATGCAATTCTCCTTATCGTCAAACGGTATCTGCTGGATACGGGACTGGTTGGCATGCGCCGAGATACAATCGTCCGGGATGCGGATCGCTACCCAAACGGCACCTTTGTTACCCGGTCCCTTACCGATCATCTCCATCACCCAAGCCTCGTTCTTATCGGCGATAGAGAACGTCTCGCCACTGCTGTAATAGCCATATTCCTTTACTAAGTCCGTCATGACCTTGATCGCCTCACGGGCCGACTTGGAACGTTGCAAAGCGATGTAGATCAAGCTACCGTAATCCATGATACCCGTCGTATCCACCAATTCATGGCGTCCGCCGAACGTACTCTCCGTGATAGCCACCTGATGCTCGTTCATGTTACCCACTACGGAATAGGTCTTCTCCACTTGGGCGATCTTGCCCAGCGGTTTCCCCGTATCCCATTCCTTCACTTCCAACATGGCGCCCTTCGGCCATGTAGCGGCGGGCCCACGATACATCTCCCCATACAGGGAATGCGAGTCCGCCGCATAACTAATCATTACCGAACCGTCTGTCGAAGCCTTCTTGCCCACCAGCAAACCGGTACAGGCGATAGCCTCCACCCCGGATAACAGGGCGGCGCAAGCGGTTAATAAAATCCAACTCTTCTTCATATAAATAAAGTTTTAAGCAAATAAAAGCATATATACACCGGCGCCGCAACAATAGCCGATCAACGCCAAGATAGAGAACCGTTTCGTATAATACATGAAATCGATCTTCTCCAATCCCATTACCGTAACGCCCGTAGCCGATCCGATGATCAAGATGCTACCACCCGTCACGGCGCAATAAGCCAAGAAGGTCCAGAAACCACCGTCCGATACGAAGAACTGGGCATAAGGCGATAAGTCGGCCACCTGCTCCACGATCGGGTACATACCCATCGTAGCAGCTACCAAGGCTACGTTATCCACGCAGGAGGACAAGGCACCGATCACGAAGCTGATCAGATACGGTTCATGCACATGCTTATCCAAGAAAGCGGACATGATACCCAACTGCCCGGAGGTCTCCAGCGCTCCCACGGCCATCAAGATCCCCAAGAAAAAGAAGATCGTAGCCAAATCGATATTCGGCAACAATTGGGAAATACGGAGTTTCTGGGACTCATGCATGTGCAGCTTGCTATACATCAAATCCGTA
>OLVO01004213.1_pt1 | contig 10989 bp, 10 predicted proteins | sample 1672571 | NCBI WGS metagenome assembly OLVO01 (sample SAMEA3136700, study PRJEB25190) | human gut metagenome | biome: human gut; feature: human-associated habitat; material: faeces | place: Austria | collected 2013 | reverse complement strand
TCAGGCATATCTGAAGAAAGGAACCTATTATCTGAAGGTTGAAAATGAATATAGAGCAGAAAATGTGAAATATAAACTGCGCTATACAGAAAGACAGCTCAATATTAAAAAGCCAACAATTACCGGAGTAGGCGGTACGGCACATAATGAATTTTTCGGAACGAATTACACGGATATTTATGTTAAACTGAAAAACAGTGGAGACTGCCAGGGATATTATGTAAAAGTAGCCAAGAAAAAGAATATGAGTGGAAATCTTGCAAAAGAAGCCATTTCGTTTGGCGACGGTAATTCCAGGAAAAAAGTAACGTTAACCACCCGTTTCCCAATTTTGAGAAAATATTATGTACAGGTCAGAGGATTTGTACAGGATCCATTTGGTCATAAAATCTATGGAAATTACAGTAAGGTAAAGACTGCGACGATGAAAAAAAGCGTTTACAATAAGTATCGTAAAAAAATAAGTTATTAGTCAGTAAGAAAATAAAAGTAAAAAAGTAAGGCTTTCTGTGCGAAAAGAGTCACGGAAAGCCTTATGTCGTACTTGAAGCAAAAAGCCTTTTTCGCTATAATAGAACGGTATATAACATGGAAGGAAAGAAAACATGGATATCATAAAACAGATTGCAGAAGAATTACAGATAAAAACTTCTCAGGCAGAGACTGCAGTCCGGTTGATCGATGAGGGAAATACCATACCGTTCATTGCAAGATACCGGAAAGAAGCAACCGGAGCCTTAAATGACGAGGTACTCAGAAATCTCTATGAGAGGTTGAACTATCTTAGAAATTTAGAAGAGAAAAAAGAACAGGTTTTAGCAAGCATTGAAGAACAGGGAAAGCTGACGGAAGAATTAAAGCAGCAGATAGAAAAAGCCCAGACCTTAGTAGTCGTAGATGATCTTTATCGTCCGTATCGTCCAAAGCGAAGGACAAGAGCGATCATAGCGAAAGAAAAAGGATTAGAACCGCTTGCAAATCTGATATTACTGCAACAGGTCACACATCCGATCGAGGAAGAAGCAAAAGCATATCTTAATGAAGAAAAAGAAGTGCATACCGTAGAAGGAGCCATCGCCGGAGCAAAGGACATCATAGCAGAGCATATTTCAGACGAAGCAGCTTACCGTATGCATATCCGTAAGCAGACAGAAAAAGAGGGCATGATGCTCTCAGAGGCAAAAGATGAAAATGCAGAGTCTGTCTATGAAATGTATTATCATTTTGAAGAGCCGATACAAAAATTAGCGGGACATCGGATCTTAGCACTGAACCGCGGGGAAAAAGAAAAAATCTTAACCGTAAAAGTGCAGGCACCGAAAGACAGGATCCTTTCCTATTTAGAAAAGAAAGTTATTGTGGCACAAAATCCGTACACCACACCGATTCTGCGTGAAGCCATAGAAGACAGCTATCAGAGACTGATCGCACCGGCGATCGAGCGTGAACTGAGAAACGAACTGACGGAAAAAGCAGAAGATGGCGCAATCCTTGTGTTTGGAAAGAATCTGGAGCAGCTTCTGATGCAGCCGCCGATCGTCGGACAGGTTGTGCTTGGATGGGATCCTGCATTCCGTACCGGATGCAAGCTTGCTGTGGTAGATCCGACCGGAAAAGTAATCGGCACGACTGTAATTTATCCGACAGCGCCTACGACTCCGAAGAAGATCCAGGCAGCAAAAGATCTGCTGAAAAAGATTATTCCAAAGTATCACATCTCTTTGATTTCCCTGGGAAATGGAACAGCATCCAGAGAATCAGAACAGTTTATTGTAGAACTGTTAAAAGAGATTCCGGAAAAAGTGCAGTATGTGATCGTAAATGAAGCGGGAGCATCTGTGTACTCAGCAAGTAAACTTGCTACAGAAGAATTCCCAAAATTTGATGTCGGGCAGAGAAGCGCGACATCCATCGCAAGACGTCTTCAGGATCCGCTTGCCGAACTGGTAAAGATCGATCCGCAGTCGATCGGTGTCGGGCAGTATCAGCATGATATGAACCAGAAAAAATTAGGAGAAGCACTTGGCGGTGTGGTAGAAGACTGTGTAAATAAAGTCGGTGTGGACCTAAATACTGCATCGGCTCCGCTGCTTTCTTATATTTCCGGTATTTCCGGAACCCTTGCGAAAAATATTGTTGCCTACAGGGAAGAAAATGGAAAATTTGAGAATAGAAAAGAACTTCTCAAAGTACCAAAACTTGGACCAAAAGCATTTGAGCAGTGTGCCGGGTTTATGAGGATCCAGGGCGGAACCAATCCACTTGACGGAACCAGTGTACATCCGGAGTCTTACGAGGCGGCAGGAAAGCTTCTTGAAAAGCAGGGTTTCAAGCCGGAAGATATTGCAGGCGGCAAACTTGCAGGTCTGTCTCTTACCATCAAAGATTACAAAAAGCTCGCTGAAGAACTTGGAATAGGAGAGATCACCCTTCGGGATATTGTCAAAGAGCTGGAAAAACCGGCGCGTGATCCACGAGATGAGATGCCGAAACCAATTCTCAGGACGGATGTCCTTGATATGAAGGATCTGAAGGAAGGAATGATTCTGAAAGGAACCGTGCGAAATGTCATTGACTTTGGTGTATTTGTCGATATTGGAGTGCATCAGGACGGATTGGTGCACATTTCCCAGATCACGGATCGTTTTATCAAGCATCCACTGGAAGCAGTCAGCGTAGGAGATGTTGTAGATGTAAAGGTGATGAGCGTTGATTTACAGAAGAAGCGGATCCAGCTTACAATGAGAGGAATTCAGTAATACATGTTCGGATATGTGACGGCGAATGAGCCGGAATTAAAAGTAAAAGATTATCATAAATATAAAGCGTATTACTGTGGCCTTTGTCAGTCACTGAAGAGACAGTATGGCAGCGCAGGTCAGCTTACGCTTGCCTATGATATGACATTTGTGATCATTTTACTTACTTCTTTATATGAAAGTGAAACAAAGGCAGAAAGCCATCGCTGTAAGATGCATCCGTTAAAGCCACAGCCAATGCTGGAAAATGAGATCACAGAGTATGCGGCCGATATGAATCTGATCATGGCGTATTATCATCTGGAAGATGATTGGAAGGATGAGAAGAAAGTAGCAGGGCTTCTCGGGAGTATGGCTTTGAAGCGAAAAGTAGAAAAAGCAATTTGGAAATATCCAAGGCAGAGTCGTGTGATCAGAGAAGAAATGGCAAAGCTTTCGGAATATGAAAGTCAGGGTATACAGGAAGTTGACTATCCGGCAGGCTGTTTTGGCCGGCTGATGGAAGAGATGATGGTATATAAAGAAGACTGCTGGGAACAGCAGCTTCGAGGGATCGGTTTCTATCTGGGCAAATATATTTACATTATGGATGCTTACGAAGATCTGGATAAGGACCTGGAAAAAGGAACTTATAATCCATTAAAAAAGATGCATGAAGAAGCCGGATATGAAGAAAGATGCAGAGACATTCTGTGCATGATGATCGGCGAATGCGCAAGAAATTTTGAAATTCTGCCATGTGTACTGGACGTGGATATCCTGCGGAATATCCTGTATGATGGCGTATGGAAACATTACAGAAAGATACAAGAAAAGAAAAGCGAGGAAAAGGAAGATGACAAAGAATCCTTATGAGGTGCTTGGCGTATCACCAAATGCGTCGGAAGAGGAGATAAAAAAGGCGTACAGAGAACTGAGCCGGAAATATCATCCGGATGCCAATGTGGATAATCCGCTTCGGGATCTTGCTGAAGAAAAGTTCAAAGAAGTACAGGAAGCTTATGATGAAATTATGAAAGAGCGGGCGAATGGAGGATATAATTACGGATACGGCGCGGGTTCAGGGAACTATTCTTATGGTAATAATTCCTATGGGAATCAATCTTATGGCAATGGCAGATATCAGCAGTACAATAATATGAATCCGGAGATGCAGGCGGCATTCAATTTTATCAATAACCGTAGATATCAGGACGCAATCAATGTGTTGAACCGTATGAATGACCGGACTGCACAATGGTATTATGCAAGTTCCATGGCCAACGCCGGCGTAGGCAACAATGTGCTGGCAAGGGATTATGCTGCGCAGGCAGTGAATATGGACCCGAATAACCCGCAGTACAGAGAGCTGATGAACCAGCTGAACTGGGGAGCACAGAGATATAATAGTAATCCGTTTGGTCAGGGATATGGCAATCGTAATTCCTCTCCGTGTGGAACTGGAAATATGTGCTGTGATCTGTGGATCGCAGATTCATTATGTGAATGTATGGGAGGAGATCTGTGTCCATGCATCTAAATACAAAAAAGATTGCATTTGCAGGCATTATGCTTGCACTGACAGAAGTGGGGATTGCGCTTGGCAGTGTGATCGAAACGAATACCCTTTTTTTACTGGCGGCGGCGTCCTTTTTTGTCGGGATTGTGATTCAGGAATTTGGATTGAAAAGCGGGGCAGGCTTTTTACTGGCTGGAATTTTGCTGGCAATCCTTCTGTCTCCGAATAAATTATATGTGGTTTCCTATGCATTTATGGGATTTTATATTCTAATTATAGAAACAATATGGCATTTTTCTGGAAGAGCTTCCGGATGGATCAGAAGCCGTAACTTTTTCTGGCTCATGAAATATCTGGTATTTAATGTACTTTATATTCCGGGGTTAATATATTTCTGGAGTATGTTATCTGAAAAAAAGACCGTAAAAGGAATAATGCTTATGTCTGTTGTATTCGGACAATTTATACTTTTTGTCTTTGATAAGACATATGAATATGCAATGGGGAAAATCTGGAAAGAAAATAGACATAAATTCGGATTTTAAAGCATATATAATACAATAATGATGATGTGAGTGTCGAAAGTAAATTTTGCTGCTCACTGATGTAACCGGATTGTTCTATTGCTACGCAATTCCCATAATCCTCGAACACATCATAATAATAAAAATATAAATTTTATGTATTTTTTGCACAAAAAAGTGGAAAATTTAACAGAAAAATTGTATAATATAAGACAGGACAAATAGGAAAGAGAGGATTCACTTATGAAGCAGAATAATATGCTTGCTATGATCTTGGCGGGCGGACGAGGAAGTCGTCTTCACGAGCTTACAAATAAAGTAGCCAAACCTGCGGTTTCATATGGTGGGAAATACAGAATCATTGATTTTCCACTTAGCAACTGTGCCAACAGCGGAATTGATAATGTAGGAGTCCTGACACAGTATGAGTCTATTTTACTTAACAGTTATGTAGCGGCAGGCCGCAGATGGGGGTTAGATGCCCAGAACAGCGGAGTCTATGTACTTCCACCGCGTGAAAAAGCGGATGCGGATCTGGATGTATACAGAGGAACAGCAGATGCAATTTCACAGAACATTGATTTTGTGGACATGTTTGCACCAGAATATGTACTGATTCTTTCCGGTGACCATATTTATAAGATGAATTATGATAATATGCTTGATTATCATAAAGAGACTGGAGCAGATGCAACAATCGCGGTCATTGAGGTTCCGATGAAGGAAGCAAGCCGTTTCGGTATTATGAATACGGACGATGAGGGAAGAATTGTAGAGTTTGAAGAGAAACCGGAGAATCCAAAGAGCAATCTGGCATCCATGGGTATTTACATATTCAACTGGAAGCTTTTAAGAAAGATGCTCCTTGCAGATATGAAAAATCAGGATTCCAATCATGATTTCGGAAAAGATATCATTCCGACTATGCTGAATGATGGAAGAAAGCTCTACGCATACAAGTTCAAAGGATATTGGAAAGATGTCGGAACAATTGATTCCCTGTGGGAAGCAAATATGGATCTGATCAATAGTAAAAATGAACTTGATCTGAATGATGATTCATGGAAGATTTACACAGAGGATACAACTGTGCTTCCTCAGTATGTTGGCCCGACAGCAGAGATTGAAAGAGCATTTATCAACCAGGGATGTGTGATCAATGGAAAAGTCAAAAATTCTGTATTGTTTACAGGTGCAAGAGTCGGCGAAGGTGCACAGATTATTGACAGTGTACTGATGCCGGGCGTTGAAGTAGAAGAAGGTGCAGTTGTAACAAGAGCGCTTGTGGCTGATGGCGTAAAGATTGGCAAAAATGCAGTTGTCGGATCAGCAGACAGTGAACATATTGAATTAGTATCAAAACGTGTTAAGGGGGATGAGTAATATGGCACAGGCATTTGGAATCGTAAGTTTTGCCGGCAACAATATCCGGGTAGGAGAGATGCAGAATTACCGTCCGGTTGGTGCTGTTTCATTCCTTGGAAGATACAGAGTTATTGATTTCCCAATCTCTAATATGAGCAACAGTGAAATCGAACATATTCAGGTTTATGTAAGAAGAAAACCGCGTTCTCTTACAGAACATCTTGGAACAGGCCGTCATTACAATATCAACTCAAAGAGTGGCCGTCTTCATATTCTTTATTCTGATTTTGCAAATGCAGAATGGAGTGTATACAATAATGACCTGGCGGCATATGAAGAAAATATGGAGTGTATTGAAGCTGTAAAATATCCATATGTAGTTATTGCACCAAGTTATATGATTTATACACAGAATTATGATGAATTACTTAAGACACATATTGAATCTGGTGCAGATATTACCCTGTTATATCACAGTGTGGATAATGCAAAAGAATACTATCTGAACTGTTCAACACTTAATCTGAACAAGCAGAAGGGTGTCCTTTCATTGGAACCGAACCATGGTAACGCGAAAAACCGTAATATTTTCATGGACACTTATGTAATGCGCAAAGATCTGTTTATGGAACTGGTTAAAAAGGGAAGAAAAATTTCTTCCATGTTCACACTTAATGATATTGTGAATATGGCATGCAGTGAACTGGATGTACGTGGAGTGTCACATCGAGGATTCTTTGCATCTATCACAGATTTTACGAGCTACTATAATGCAAACTTATCACTGATCGATATGAAGAATGCAGTGACTTTGTTTGATAAGAACTGGCCGATTTACACAAGAACAAATGATTCATGCCCAACAAAGTATTATGAAGGAGCAAGTGTCAAGAGATCGGTAATTTCCAATGGATGCCTGATCGAGGGTACTGTTGAGAATTCGGTAATCGGACGTGGATGTGTAATTAAGAAAGGTGCAGTTGTCAAAGACAGTGTTATCCTTCCGGGAGTTGTAATTGGAGAGGATGCACGGATTGAAGCGCAGGTAGTGGACAAGAGTGCAAGGATTGTCCATGCAAAGGAACTGATTGCAGATCCGGAAAAACCAGGATATGTAAGAAGAAACGATACTTTATAATCAAAAGAAATTCAACAGAGAGAAGAATGCCGGCTTGGGCAGACTTCTCTCTGTTTTTTGGTTTCATAAAAAAAGAGGCTCATAACGAACCCCTTTTGCTGCTTTGTAAAATTATAATCTATTCGCGTCCCATTTGTAAAATCGGGCTGATCTTTTTGTAGATCAGGAATACGATCAATGATACCAGGAAACCTTTCAGCAGATTGAAAGGTGCAACAGAAAGTAAAACAAAAGTCAGAAGACTGTTGATATGACTGTTGACTGCGGTTCCCATGGCAACCAGTGCGTCGATCGGCATATGGAATGCAGCAGCGTATGCCGGAAGCAGAAGGTATGCATTGATAAAACATCCGACAATTGTCATAAAAACAGTTCCTGTTACCATACCGATGATCGCACCCTTGCGAGAATGTAACTTCTGATAAATCAGGGAAGCCGGAATACACATTGCACATCCGATCAGGAAGTTTCCGAGGTCTCCAACACCAGCTGTTGATGTACCTCTGATCAGGAGGTTCAACAGGATTTTGACCAGTTCGATCAAAGCGCCGGCTACAGGTCCCATGGTAAATGCTCCGACAAGGACCGGAACTTCACTGAAATCAATTTTGTAAAAGGTTGGTGCAAATGGAAGTGGAATATCAAATAACATCAGAACCATAGCGATTGCTCCGAGCACACCAATCTGTGCAATTACCTTTGTGCTGATACGTTTTTTTTCTTTCGTTGTTGTTTTTGGGTTTGTCATTACATCTGTACTCATTTTTTCTCTCCTTTTCTCTTGACATAATCAGATGAATTGAGGAGGAAAATCTTCGAAAGCCTATGCAAAAAAATCCCCGACGTAATACGTCGGGGGGATTATTGCAAAATCACTTTTTCTTCTCTCATCCAGACTTTACTGTCGGTTTTGGAATTGCACCAAATCAGCTGTCAGAAATCTGACAGGTCGCGGACTGTAACCGCCGGTTGGGAATTCTGCTTATACTATAGCGATAAGAAGTCACCCTACCCCGAAGAATTTCCTTGTTCGTTTGAACACATTATAGCGCAGGCGTATATAAAATACAAGTACAAGTTAAGAAAAGACAGTGTTTTTCTAAACCCGGAGTGAGCAGTAACGACTTGTTTCCAAAGATTCGGTATGATATAATCGGTGTGACTTAATCTGATATGGAGGAAAATGAATGAATATAAAGTTTGAAGTAAAAATGACAAAAAAAGCCATGTTTGATTTTATGCTCTATACTTCCTACACAAGCCTTAGTGGAATCGTTGGTGTGATTTTCGGTGGTGTAACACTGGTGCTGGGAATCAGACAATGCATGTTTGGAAGCTACAGTACAGCAGCAACGTTCTTTTTGTTTGCCGCAATTTTTCTGATCGGAAACCCACTTCATTTAAAAGCACGTGCGGCAGAACAGGTAATGCGCTCCCCGATGTTTCAGAAACCGATTAGTTATGAACTTAACGAAGAAGGAATCCGCATTTCACAGGATGAACAAAGTGTGCTTAATGAATGGGGAGATTTCCGGAAGGCAGTTTCAACCGGTCAGTCTGTAATTATATATGTAACAAAGGTAAGAGCACTGATTTTTCCAAGAGAATCACTGGGAGAACAGTATGCGGCAGCAGTGCAGATGATTTCTACACATATGCCAGCCAAGAAAGTCAATATCAGACACGTCAGTGCAAATTAGGAGGCAGACCAGAAGATGATAATTGAAACAAGAAGTGCCAAAGAAACCTATGATCTCGGTAAGAAGATCGGGAGTCATGCAAAAGCAGGAGAAGTCTATACACTGGTAGGAGATCTCGGCGTCGGAAAGACCGTATTTACCCAGGGACTGGCAAAAGGACTGGGGATTGAAGAACCGATCAGCAGTCCAACCTTTACAATAGTCCAGGTATATGATGACGGAAGACTTCCGTTCTATCATTTTGATGTGTATCGGATTGGTGATATTGAAGAGATGGACGAGATTGGTTTTGAAGACTATGTATATGGAGACGGTGTAAGCCTGATCGAATGGGCGAACCTGATTGATGAGATTCTTCCGGCGAACCGGACAGAGATCACGATAGAAAAAGATCTGGAACAGGGATTTGATTTCCGCCGGATTACGGTAGAGAAAAGAGGAGAATAATATGCGCATTTTAGCAATAGACAGTTCGGGACTTGTTGCAACTGTCGCAGTAGTTGAAGAAGAAAACGAAATTTCCAAAACGATTGCAGAGTATACAATCAATTATAAAAAGACACATTCACAGACCTTATTACCGATGTTGGATGAAATCGTGAAGATGACGGATATGAATCTGGATACGATTGATGCGATTGCGGTAGCAGGAGGGCCGGGATCATTTACCGGACTCAGAATTGGTTCAGCAACTGCAAAGGGACTGGGGCTGGCACTGAAGAAGCCTTTGATTCACATTCCGACGGTAGACGGACTTGCTTATAATCTGTGTTATACAGACAGGATCATTTGTCCGATTATGGATGCAAGAAGAAATCAGGTATATACTGGTATTTATCAGATGGACGGTGATAAACTGCAGGTTTTGGAAGCACAGATGGCAGTCGAAATCGATGAACTTGCCAAAAAACTTTGTACTTATGGAAAACCAGTGATCTTTCTTGGAGACGGTGTACCGGTGCATAAAGACAGGCTGGAGAAGGAATTGATGACGAATCATGATATTGCATTTGCACCGGCACATATGAACCAGCAGAGAGCGGCAGCAGTCGGTATGCTTGGAATTCAGTATTATAAAGAAGGAAAAACAGAAACCGCAATGGAACACAAACCGGATTATCTGCGTGTATCACAGGCAGAACGGGAAAGAGAAGAACGTCTGAAAGCAGAAAAAACACATGAGTAATAGAGACAACATAGAAATTACTTTGATAACAGAAAATGACAGAGAACGAATGGAACAGGTGGCGCAGATGGAAACAGACGTATTTCCGGATCCGTGGAGTTATCATGAAGTGAGATCAACTGTCAGACAGAAGCATACTTTTTGTGCGGCAGCAATGGAAGGGGATACCCTGCTGGGATATTTTCTGTGTTATTACGTTCTGGATGAATGCGAGATTGCAAGAATTGCAGTTGCTGAATCTGAAAGACGCAGAGGAATTGGACAGATGCTGTTTGGATTTATGGAACAGATCTGCCATGAAAAGCAACTGAAAAGAATGCTTCTTGATGTCCGTAAGAGTAATCAGACAGCGATTGCTTTTTATGAAAAAAACAAATTATCATTGCTTCCTTTCATTGGCCCTACCATAAGTCTATTTAAAAACAAAGGTTTATTTTCCGGAAATAATATTGAAGAATATTTAAATAAACTTTATAAAGCAAAAGGAAAACATAAATTTAAAGATATTGCTGTAAAGGCAAGTAAAGCAGCAGGTGCTAAGATTTGTGGTGTAGATATGATGTTGGAGGATTATAGTGATGAAAATACTAATTACGCAATAATAGAAATTAACTTTAATCCAGCAATACATATACACTCATATCCATTTATAGGTACAGAAAGAAAAATTGCTGTAGAAGTACTTAAGTTATTAGAACTTGTATAGAACTTAATTTAAATAAAATATAAATAAAGGAGCTTCTATTAAAGGAAGTTCCTTTGTTCTTTTAGAACTAGAAAATAATTATAAGTAGTAATTGTTTTCAAGGGAAATCTATA
>OLVO01004197.1_pt1 | contig 11027 bp, 7 predicted proteins | sample 1672571 | NCBI WGS metagenome assembly OLVO01 (sample SAMEA3136700, study PRJEB25190) | human gut metagenome | biome: human gut; feature: human-associated habitat; material: faeces | place: Austria | collected 2013 | reverse complement strand
AAACAAAGACAAGTCTTCCACGGTATGATTCATAGTATAATAACTGTTTTCCTTGTGTACAAAGATAGTTGTTTTTATCGGAAAAAACTTTTTTTTAAAAAAAAGCATTTTTCGTTTAGATACCTTTCATTCTCGCTTGTCTTAATAATATAAAGGAAAACATTAAAGTATAATTCATGGAAAACCATACCGATATAGAAACTTTGTTGACCAAGTATTTCGAAGGAAACACCACTCCGCCGGAGAACGAACAGATAGAAGCCTGGCTGAATGCCGATGAGGAGCATTTGCGTATAGCCAAGCAGCTGAATACGCTCTATCTGGCTGTAGACACACAGCACATCACAAAGAAGATAGATACGGAAAAGGCATTAGACAAGGTAAAAAGCAGAACAAAAGTTAGAAACCTGTCCTGGTGGGGATGGACACAACGCATTGCGGCCATCCTGTCCGTTCCCCTCCTGATAGGTGTATTGGCTCTGTATCCGGACAGACAGCAGCCGGTAGTCACCGCTCAGATGGTGGAAATAAAAACCAATGCAGGCATGACTACCTCCGTCCTGTTACCGGACAGCACGGTAGTTCACCTCAATTCGGAATCCTCCCTCCGCTATCCCACCTTTTTTGCCGGCGATGTACGCCAAGTGGAATTAAACGGTGAAGCTTATTTCGATGTGACCCAACATCCCCGGAAACGATTCATCGTTTCCACCCCTCACCATTCGCAGGTGGAAGTGTACGGAACAAGTTTTAATGTGGAAGCATACGGTAATGAAACTCCCATTTCCACCACGCTTATCAAAGGCAGCGTAGGATTTATTTATAAGAATAGCAAAGGAAAATTTCAAAAGAGTATGCTCTCCCCCAGACAGAAGCTGGTTTATTCTCCACAAACCGGAGATATCAAGTGCTACGCTACCTCGGGCGAATCGGAGATTTCATGGAAAGACGGCAAGCTTATCTTTAATGACACTCCGCTGGATGAAGTGCTGCACATGCTTGGAAAGCGGTTCAATGTGGAATTCGTATTGTCCAACAAGGGGCTGAAAGGCTGTTCGTTCACAGGAACATTCACCCATCAGCGTCTAGAGCGTATTATGGAATATTTCCGGATTTCTTCCCACATACGCTGGCGTTACATTGACAGTGCAGATATAAAGACGGAAAAGCTGAAAATAGAAGTGTACTAATATACGTTTAACCCTTAATTTAAATACTAGAAAAATGAACAGACAACAGGCTCCCTGAACAAAAAACATACGGGAGGATATTGGCGTATCACCCCGTATGAAAAAATCATCTTTCCATGCTTGTTTGGCGACAAGCAAAGACAACATTTTATTAACTTTATCTCAATTACAAAATTATGAAAAATTATTTTAGCGTCCAATTATTATGGATGATAAAGTCGTGTAGGTTAATCTTAAATAAAACTCCATTACCTATGAAACTGAGTGTACTCTTTTTAATCTGTTCGCTAAGTATGACTTATGCGGCAGAGTCGTATGCGCAAAAGACCATGATCAGTCTTGAAGTGCGTAATGAAACAGTTGGCACTGTGTTGGAAAAGCTGAAAAAAGAATCGGGGTTTGATTTCTTCTTCAACAATAAACACGTAGATTTGAAACGTATTGTATCAGTTTCGGCAAACAACAATAATATATTCAAGATACTAGACCAGATTTTCGCAGGGACGAATGTGAAGTATTCGGTACTTGAAAAGAAAATTATTCTTTCTACTGAGATTGTGCAAGGAATACAGCAAGGACAAAATAAGGTGACAGGTATTGTGAAAGATAATGCGGGTATTCCCATCGTCGGTGCAACGATTATGGAAAAAGGAAGTACAAACGGCACAGTTTCTGATCTTGACGGAAACTTTAGTCTTCAAATGAACAGTCAAGGAACAATACTCATTTCTTACATCGGTTATATTACACAAGAAATTAAAGTCAATAAAAATGATAAGCTTATTATAACATTAGAAGAAGATACAGAAACATTGGACGAAGTAGTGGTGGTAGGCTATGGTGCCATACAAAAACGTTCGGTATCCACCGCCATCTCAACTGTAAAGGGAGGAAAAATTTCAGAGATGCCGACATCAAATATATCACAAAGCCTTGTGGGTATGTCGTCAGGTATCACCTTACAACAAATCAGTGGAGAGCCGGGAGCCGCTCCGGCAATCCGGGTCCGAGGAGCAGGCTCCATCAATAGCGGAAATGACCCCTTATTTGTAATCGACGGTTACCCCACAACAGACGCAGAACTTTTTAATAATATCAACCCTGCAGACATTGCTGACATTCAAATACTAAAAGATGCAGCCTCCTCTGCCATTTATGGTTCCAAAGCAGGAAACGGTGTAATTATTGTCACTACTAAACAAGGACAAACAGGAAAACCTAAAGTTAGTTTTTCCACACAAGTAGGATGGAGTGAAGCCCAAAATTATGTGGACGTACTAGAAGCTGATGATTATATGGACATGATCATTGAAGCACGTACAAACAACGGAAGTATTCAAAATTTTCCCAAGTTGATTCAGATGAGAGAGAGTGGGAATTACGAAAACACGAACTGGCAAGATGCCATATTCCGTAATGCACTGAATTATAGAGGAACAGCAACCATTACAGGAGGTACAGAAATTTTAAAATACAACTTCTCTGCCAACTATCAAAACGAGGATGGCATCCTGTTAAACTCTTTTTACAAAAGAGTCGGAATCAAAGGAGGATTTGAAGCAAATTTATCAAAGAAAATAAAACTAGGAGTCAATTTCAGTACAACCTATAGCAAAAGACGCCTCCAACAACCAACCGGTGGAAATACTGAAGACGTAACAGGCGTAATTGCCCAGGCATTGTCTATGCCACCTATACTTCCTGTTTACCAGAATAACGGAGATTATACTCAAATAGCTCAACATTATGCAGACTTAGGACTTAATAACCAACTTCGCAATCCTGTTTCGAATTTACTAGAAAATCGAAATGACAAATGGTCTATCCGCACAATGTCCAATGCCTATTTTGAAGTAAAACCCATTAAAGGACTGACATTACGCACATCGGTAAACTTTACGACTAATGCAGCAAAACAAGATTATTACCAATCTGCCTTTTTACTAGGTAAAAGTTATACAGGTAACAAATCCACACCGGATTTGACTAGCATAGACGGTTACCGTCTGTCTGGATTTGGTTATAATGCCTATTGGTCCACTACAGCAACTTATGATGTTACATTTAATGAAAAACATCATTTGAACACCATGATCGGATATGACTTCGAATACAATAGTGATTTTGAAGTACAACAAGACGATCGGACTGATTCTGATAATCCCATTGCCTATAACAATACATCTATTACCAACGTAAATGGAGCGAAACTGTGGACAGGTTCTTCCGAATACTCCAACTATGTATTTGACGCCATGTTTGCCCGTCTAGTGTATGATTATAATTATAAATATGTCCTTTCAGGTTCTGTCCGTCGCGACCGTTCCAGCAAATTCGGACCGGACAAACGCGCAGGATGGTTTTATTCGGGGTCATTGGCATGGAATATAACCGAAGAAGACTTTATGAAAGATATACACTGGCTCGACATCGCTAAATTACGTGCCAGTTATGGAATAACAGGTAATGATCAGATAGGAAATGATTATGCATGGATATCTACTATCAGTTCAGACCAAAATGTGGTGTTTGGTACAACAGCCATACCTACTTATTATCCTAGCGGTTATTCAAACCGACAATTAGGATGGGAGAAAAACAAACAAATGGACTTAGGGTTTGATATTGGCGTATTCAATGCCTTGAATATAGTAGTAGATCTCTACAAGAGGACTAGTGACATTGTGATGCCAGCCAATATTCCTAATTTCAATGGTATAGCAGGCAGCGTTTATATGAATGCCGGACAAATTGAAAATAAAGGTATAGAAATCCAAGTTTCCGCCACTCCGTTTAAAGGAGATTTTTCCTGGGAAACGACTCTTAGTTGGTCCAAAAACAATAATAAAATTCTTTCACTTGCCAACAATCAAAATCAACTTGCCAATGCAAGTGCAGGAACCAAATGGGGAAATGTAATGAGAAACTATGTAGGACGTCCGATGGGTGACATGTATATGCTAAAAGTTATAGGCACATTTAATACAGAAAAAGATTTAGCCCAATATGCTAAAAACGGAACTCAGGATATTGGAGATTTAATATTTGAAGATTATAATAAAGACGGCACTATTGACGTCAACGATTATCAATTGGTAGGGAACTATCAACCGGATTTTACCTTTGGATGGAATAATACTTTTATTTATAAAGATTTCGATTTGGCGGTCACTATTGACGGACAATGCGGAGGTAATGTAATTTATGCAGCCGCACGTGCTTTTTCTTTAAACCGATACGATGACAATGTACTAGCTGAATCCGGATTAGGACGCTGGAAGTCATCAACCGATCCCGGAAACGGAAGGTCACACAAAGCTGGGACAAATAACCTAGGCAGCAATATTGGCCCCTCCACAAGATATCTTTATGATGCAGACTTTCTACGTATCCGTAACGTATCCCTTGGATATACATTACCGAAAAAATTCTGTAAAATAATAGGCATAGAAAATATGCGCATCAGTGCTAATGTACAAAACCTATGGACTTTTGACAAATATCCAGGTTATTCCGTTGAAGCAAATTATGAAGGGAACTCCGCCACAAACAACGGGGTGGACTTTGGTGGATATCCCATCTCCCGCACATTTACTTTCGGTCTTAATTTTAACTTTTAACAACGATACAATATGAAAACTTTCAATAAATTAATTTCATTTGCGATCATTTCCATGACAAGCCTTACCTATACCGCTTGTAGTGACGGATTTTTTGACCGTTACCCTACCGATTCCATGCAAATGGAAACCTATCTGAAAAATGATGCAGAACTGCAAAACATACTTCTCAATGGTTATTATCACCTACAGGACATCACACTAAATGTGAATTATGTTAATAGTTTGGCTACAGATGAAGGATACGACTATAAAAAAAATAACTCCCTTGATCACATCAGTCTGAACGAAAGTACATGGGATGCGACTTTAGGAATCACTAGTGAAATATGGGAACATTGTTTCAATATGATAAACCGCTGCAACAATGTTCTTCAAAAACTAGATAATGCCTCGGAAACGAACAGAACACAATATGAAGGTGAAGCTAAGTTTCTCAGGGCGTATGCCTATTTCACGCTTGTAAGACTTTTTGGAGCAGTACCTATCACTACAGATCCAATAGATGATTACTCAACCCTTTATGATTATGGACGGAGCAGTGTGAACGAAGTCTACAGCTTGATAAAAGACGACTTGAAAACAGCCATAGCCAATCTGCCAAACTACTATTCCGCCAATAACATGCAAGGACGAGCGACAAAAATAGCAGCTTATACCATGCAAGCAGACGTTTTTATGACATTGCAGGATTTTAATTCAGCTAAAAATTCTTTAGAAAACATTCTGGATTATGCCAATCAAAATAAGGAAAAATTAGATTTAGAAAATGATGTCTTACAGATTTATGCTTCAGACAACCCAATGGGAAAAGAAATCATTTTTGCTGCTCAATACAACAACGGTGCAACAGTAGTGGCTAACCCACTTATGGGACGTTGCATACCAGCAGCTCGACCATCTACTCAGCCCGCTTACATTTATCCAGACGGAACCAGTTCTACCATCACTGTTTCACAAGGCACCAGTTGTCTGTTAATGACATGGGAACTTTACAATACATTCAAAGCCAACAGTAATGACCAACGCTTTCAAAAATTAATATACAATGGAATTTATACAGATGACATATCAGTAGCCAGCAACGAGGTAGACATCACAGAAGAAGGATACACTTACCTTCCTGTCACATTAAAATATTTCGACTTTGGTAATGAGGGTATGACAACTTGTGCTTGTGGTAACGACAATATCATTTATCGATATGCAGATGTATTGTTAATGTATGCCGAATGTTTAAACGAAACCGGCAATACCCCATCTGCCGCCAACTATCTAAATATGGTAAGGACTCGTGCCGGACTATCAAATACAACTGCTACAACACAAAAGGAAATGAGTATAGCCATCGAAAATGAAAGAATGTTGGAACTATGTTTTGAAGGACATAGATGGTATGACTTAATCCGTCGGGGAAGAATTACAGAAGTAATGGAACAACATTTTAGCCACCGTACACAAGGACTCAACCCTACATTTCAGTCCAGTAATAATGGAATGAATGTAAGTAGTCCATCCGACATCACCGGCACACCTACAACATGGAAGTGGACGGGAACATCCGCTGCTGTTCTGTTTGGAATCCCTTACGACCAAATTCAGCTTTCAAACAATTGGGAGCAAAATGAGTTATATTAATCCTTTATCCATAAAATATGAAAAATAATATCTTAACCGGCAGTTTATATACTGCCGGTATCCTTCTACCCCAAATTACCTTTGCAGAGATTCAAAATGACAAAGTAAGTCCAGACAGACCGAACATCATCTTTATTTTAGCAGACGATATGGGGTATGGAGATTTATCCTGTTACGGTAATCAATATGTAAAAACACCTAATATTGACCAACTAGCCGAAACCGGTACCCAGTTCAATCAATGTTATGCAGGAAGCGGTATTAGTTCACCATCCAGATGTGCATTGCTGACTGGTAAAAATACAGGAAATACCCGTATACGGGATAACATGTGTACAGCCGGAGGTATTGCCGGAATCAAAATAAATCCCAATGGTGATTCCACCATTGTCAGGAGAGCTAATCTATTACCACAAGATACAACCATTGCCACCGTATTAAGCGCAGCGGGTTACCGAACTTGCTTAGTAAACAAATGGCATTTAGATGGCTACGATAAAGGAGCCTCTCCTAATCATCGCGGATTTGACGAATTTTATGGATGGACTATCTCTACGGTACACAGTAACTCTCCTTATTATTATCCCTATTATCGTTTCCACGGTGACTCACTCATCCACATCCCAGAAAATGCAAATGGAAAACATGGTATTCATAACAACGACTTGAGCACAAACGATGCCATCGCTTTTATAAAAAGGAATAAAGACAATCCTTTTTTTCTTTATTTAGCTTTTGACGCCCCTCATGAACCCTATAATATAGATCAAACAGCATGGTATGAAGGACAAGAAACATGGGAGCCTAATACCAAACGCTATGCTTCATTGATTACTCACATGGATGCTGCTATCGGACGTTTATTAAACGAACTAGAACAACTTAATTTACGAAAGAATACATTAATTATTTTTGCCTCAGACAATGGGGCCGCTATCCAAGCTCCTATTAAAATATTAAATTGCAATGCTGGATTCAAAGGTCGAAAAGGAACGCTTTACGAAGGTGGGATCCGAGTACCTTTCATTGTCAATCAACCAGGAATGGTACCTATACAAACACTAGACAATCTTATCTACTTTCCAGATATGATGCCCACATTAGCAGCATTGGCTAAAGGAACGAAGCATTTGCCAAAACAAATTAACGGTATAAACATCTTACCGCTTTTCTATGGAAAGCAAGTTGATACAGACAACCGCTTATTATATTGGGAATTTCCAGGGAAACAACGTGCAGCCAGAAAAGGAGATTGGAAGTGTGTAACCATCCATCCTAATCAACCTCTAGAATTGTATAACTTGAAAGAAGATCCAGAAGAGACGAATAATCTCGCAAAAAAATACCCTAGACGAGTAAAGGAGTTCGATGAAGAAATGCAAAGAATGCATATTCCTACCCCCAATTGGCCTCAACCAGGAGAACAATTCTGAAGTCTATATGTAGAACGAGGGCTAATGCAGTCCTCGTTCTACATATAACTACAAATAATTTTATTAGCAAAAGTATATACAAACATTTTTATACATCCATTTTTAAATAGAATTCTGTTGAACACTAAAAAAACTATTTTCACTGATAACAATGAGATTCTTATTAGCCAATATAAATGTTGACATAAGAGAAGCACAATACTTCCCCCCCCTCAAGATTAAAATCAAGTGAAAACCTTTAAGATAAAGCCTACTATGAGAACTTGACACCCATACTTTCAACAAAGAACAATAACACTTCACGCGTTTTTTTGTACGATAATACAGGATTTGAGACTAAAATCCATGTTAGAAATTATTTATAATTCAGATATTTGCACAACAAAAAGATAAAAGAACATGATGAAATATTTACCATTCTTGTTGTTCCTCTTATTGAAAGCAGGAACAGCTACAGCTCAAAACAATTTAGTAATCAACGGTATTCCATGGTTTGATGACAAGGGAAATATTGTCAATGCACATGGCGCTTGTATTGTGGAAGAAAACGGAAGATATTATCTTTTCGGAGAATGGAAATCGGACAAAAGTAACGCTTTCCCCGGCTTCTCATGTTATTCTTCGGATGACCTTGTAAACTGGAAATTCGAGAACATTGTCCTTAGAGTCCAACCCGAAGGCATCCTCGGTCCCAATCGCGTAGGTGAGCGTGTAAAAGTGATGAAATGCCCTAAGACGGGCGAGTATATCATGCTGATGCATGCCGATGATATGGGATACAAGGACCCTTATATCGGTTTAGCCACCTGCAAAACGATTGCAGGTGACTATCAGTTGCAGGGACCGTTGCTCTATAAGGGACAACCGGTAAAACGCTGGGATATGGGAACTTTTCAGGACACCGATGGAAAAGGATATTTACTGATTCATCATGGTCCTGTTTATCGGTTAAGCGATGATTACCGTTCGATAGAGGCTGAAGTGGCCCACATTAAAGGCATGGGCGAATCACCGACCATGTTCAAAAAGAACGGTGTCTATTTCATGCTTACCTCAAACCTGACCAGTTGGGAGAAAAATGATAACTTCTATTTCACGGCTCCCCAGATAGAAGGCCCTTGGACGAAACAAGGACTGTTCTGCCCGAAAGGCAAGCTGACCTACAATTCGCAAAGTACATTTGTATTCCCGCTGAAATGCGGTAATGATACCATACCTATGTTTATGGGGGATCGTTGGTCTTATCCGCATCAGGCCTCAGCCGCCACATATGTATGGATGCCTTTACAAGTGGATGGAACAAAAATATCCATCCCTGAATATTGGCAGGCATGGGACATCAGGAAGCTAAAACCGGCGGACGCTCTGAACAAAGGGAAAAAGTTGTACGGAGCATGGAAGTCCAATCAAAAAGGAAACGTGTTGGAGATAGCGTTCAAAGGAACTCATGCTGCTATTGTTGGAGAAACAAACCCTCATGGCGGATATGCCAAAGTAAGTGTATTAAATGCCGAGAAAGATACTGTATATTCTTCATTGGTAGATTTCTACAGCAAGTATCCGGAAAAAGCAATTCGAATTATAACACCGAAAATGCCGAAGGCAAATTATACCTTACAGGTTGAGATAACAGGGGTACGACCGGTATGGACAGACAAAACAAAAACAATCTATGGAAGTGATGGCACTTTCGTAACGATAGACAATGTCTATCACTTTTGAGCTATTCCATATCTTATGCAAAAGGGCTGAGATATAGAATGAACCATGCAAAAGACAGAAGAAATGTAACACTGGAAAATTTGAAATATAATAATTGCTAATATATTAATAACGATGAGAAATATTATAATAATGCGCAATTTCATATTTCTAAACAGAAAAATAAGAAGATTACTTTTACTGTTAGTTACTTTTTTTTGTGTGTTAGAATGATGGGAGAAACGATTATTCCGGATTCCATTTCCAATCCCATTTGCACGGGATTCCATCCAGATCCTTCTATCTGCCGGGTAGGAGAAGATTATTATTTAGTCACTTCATCATTCACATGGTTTCCCGGACTTCCCATTTATCATAGCCGTGACCTGACTAATTAACGGTATGACGGATAATGATGGCATCTGGGCACCCACTTTGCGTTATCATAATGGAACATTCTATCTTATTACCACAGCTCATGGCTGTGGTGGCAATTTCTACATGACAACCAAGAATCCGGCCGGTCCCTGGTCGGATCCGGTATGGCTGAAAGATGCTCCCGGCATTGACCCTTCTCTTTTTTTTGATGAGGACGGACGCTGTTATTATACAGGCAATCGCTGGGATTTTAAGAGCGCATGGCCTGCCCAGTGTGCCGTATGGATGCAGGAGCTGGACCTCCAAAAAAGATGTCTGGTCGGAGAACGAAAAACATTGGCCTATGGCCATGCGGCTAATGCAAAGTACGCCGAAGGGCCTCATTTATACAAAATAGAGGATCACTATCTATTGTTGATGGCTGAAGGAGGATCGGATTATAACCATGCTGTTACCGCCCTCACTGCTAAATCCCTCTGGGGACCATATGTACCTTGTACCGTCAATCCCGTATTGACACACCGCCATCTTGGCAAGGACTACCCTGTGCAGTCTCTCGGACATGCCGATTTGGCACAGACACCAACCGGACATTGGTATGCTGTGTTTCTCGGTAAACGGATCGTGGAAGGAGGTCTGGTGCCTTTAGGACGCGAAACCTTTCTTTGTGAGGTGAGTTTTCAAAACGGTAAACCTATCTTCAATCCCGGCATTGGTGTTATCGGAACCGGTTGAAACGTCCACTTTTACCATAGACGCCGGTGTCGAAGACAGATAAACAGAATGATTTTGAAAATTCTGCTTTATCACCGGAATGGGCTACAATGCGTATCCCTGAGCAACCTTTCCATCATTTTGCCGATGGCAACTTGTTTTTGTCTCTCCGACCTGAGATGGCAGACAGTCTGGTATGTCCCTCCATGCTTCTGCTCCGTGTACATTCCCATAATTTTTCTGCCACCACAACAATGAGTTTCTCCACCCGTCGGGCGAACGAATGGGCGGGCTTGGCTCTGTATCGTACAGCTAAAGGCTATTATTCATTACTGAAAGGAAAGAATGAAATC
>OLVO01004190.1_pt1 | contig 11043 bp, 7 predicted proteins | sample 1672571 | NCBI WGS metagenome assembly OLVO01 (sample SAMEA3136700, study PRJEB25190) | human gut metagenome | biome: human gut; feature: human-associated habitat; material: faeces | place: Austria | collected 2013 | reverse complement strand
AAGGAGTGAAAAAAATACTTTAAGTAGTAAAATAGGTCTTTTAATGCGTGAAGGTAAAAAAGAAGAAGCTGAAAGTACAAAGAAAAAAGTTTCACAAATTAATGATGAAATATCTTTATGTGAAAAAGAAGAACAAAGTTTAGAGCAAGAAATAAAAGAAAAAATGATGGTTATTCCTAATATTATAGATAGCTCTGTACCAATAGGTAAGGATGATTCTTGTAATGTTGAAAAAGAAAGATTTGGCGAAGCGTATGTTCCTAAGTATGAAATACCTTATCATGCAGATATAATCGAAAAATTAAATGGACTTGATAAAATATCTGCAGGTAGAACAAGTGGGGAAGGATTTTATTATTTACTTGGTGATATAGCAAGACTTCATGAAGCATTACTTGCTTATGCTAGAGATTATATGATAGATAAAGGATTTACTTATGCTATTCCACCATTTATGATACATAGTGATGTTGTTAATGGCGTTATGAGTTTTACTGAAATGGAAGCAATGATGTATAAAATCGAAAATGAAGATTTATATTTAATAGGCACAAGTGAACATTCTATGATAGGTAAATTTAAAGATCAATTAATAAAAAAGGAAGAATTACCAATAAAAATGACTTCATATTCTCCATGTTTTAGAAAAGAAGGAGGAAGTCATGGTCTTGAGGAAAGGGGACTTTATAGAGTCCATCAATTTGAAAAACAAGAAATGATTGTTCTTTGTGAACCCGAAGATTCAAATAAATATTATGAAGATATGTGGAAGTATACTGTTGAAGTATTTAGAAATATGAATGTACCAGTAAGACAACTTGAATGTTGTAGTGGTGATTTAGCAGATTTAAAGGTTAAATCATGTGATGTAGAAGCTTGGAGTCCAAGACAACAAAAATACTTTGAAGTTGGTAGTTGTTCTAATTTAGGAGATGCTCAAGCAAGAAGATTAGGTATTCGTGTTAAAAGTGAAAAAGGAAACTATTATTTACATACTTTAAATAATACAGTAGTAGCATCACCTCGTGGATTAATTGCTGTAATTGAAAATAATTACAATGAAGATGGAAGTATTACTATTCCTGAAGTATTAAGACCATATATGGGTGGTAAAAAGATAATAAAATAATTATAGTTTTACTATAATTTTTTATCTCTGTTTCAACAAATACGTTAGCAGCTTTTTCGTCATTCCAAATATGTACACCGAAAGGTTCTATGCGAATCTCATCTGTAACTTCCAATACCACAGGACGGAAGATACCTAACGGCTGGGAACCTTCACTGAATCCCCATTCCGATGAACATCCCCCGCATACCCAAGGCATATCGGCGATCATTTCAGGATGCTCGGCTTTCACTTCCAAGCGATTTACTCCCTGTTTTAATTCATCTGTGACATCCAAAGTCAATGTGGTGCGCCCTATGGGGTGGCGACCGAAATTCTTTCCGTTCACTGTAATGGTGGCGTATGTACCCACTCCGTCAAAACGAAGGAAATACCGTTTCCCGGATTTTACATCTGCCGTGAAATCTTTCACATACATAGCTGTTCTATGCAGGTTTCCATGTGTCAACTGACGGTATCCATAATAATCGTCCCAATTATGAGGAATATTCACTATTTTTGCAGGCATCATAAAATTACCTTTCAAGTGAGTTGCCTCTGTAATCCAGGTTTTCCAACCCTCATTCAATGTCATGATTTGCCGGCGATTCTTACTCTCCGGAACCGGGAAACGGACAGCCGAACGTCCCATTGGCTTACTGGTAGCAATGGCAATGCCACGTTGCTCTGCGTTGTTTACCGCACAATAGAAATGATAAACCACTCCGTCATGTTTCACCACATAGCTCTTATGAGCAAACAGTTCATCGTAGTTCTTGGAGGGGATAATCAGGTCGGCTCCTTTCCAATCAGTCCAGTTCACCAAATCATAGCTGGCGGCAAATGTATTGAATGCTTTATATTTACGCGAAGGTTCAAAAGCAGAGAAGTAAAACATCACATACACATCTCCCATCTTTTGGATATGCGCATCTCCTGTTATGGTTCCATCTGCTTCATGCGCAAAGACCGGATTTCCGGAGTAGCGTTTCCATGTTTTCATATCTTTGGAAAGCGCAATGCCGACACGTTCGCCCTTTAAATCCGTTTCCGGATGACGTCCGCCCGCGTTGTAATACATCACAAACGGAGCTCCCAATGTTTTATCTTTATCCCAATAAACAGTACTCTTATATTGAGTCAGTTTTTCCCACCATTGGGCATCTTTATCATGGATGCTCAAAATTGGTTTGTCCAGAGATTCCCATTCATGTGCCGTAGAAATATCTCCTTTCGTCCATGCCAGTCCGACATAAAGCGGAGCTTTTACAGCTTCGTAGCCCGTTCCTTCACCACCGATATAAGTCATCCAATGGCGACCTTTATAAGTCTGAAGCTCATAGCTTCCACCCCATTCCATATCCGGCAATGCAGGAAATCCGCCACGCTGATTGCAGTCCCATTTTCCATCCCGATAAGAAAGAACCCGTCCCAAAGTGCGCCATTCGAGCAAATTATCACTTTCTGCTATCCACGTTTCGTAACCACGACCATCGGTTCCACCTTTACCGTTGTAAACCACATAAGTCATCAGCCACTTGTCTCCCTGGCGAAAAACGGTAGGACAATCAATCTTATGATAATTGTCTGCCGGGGCAACTGCGAGCCCGTACTTGTATGGTGTCTTTACTTCCTCGTAAATCTGCTCCATTCGTTCTTGCGGAACTTCCCGTTGCGCATATAGAGAGAAAGTGGTGGCTATACTAAAAACTGCCAGCAATAACTTCTTCATGATACTTTTTCTAATCGTTTAATACTTAATATTTCACCACAGAGGACACGGAGGACGCAGAGGTTTATTATTTTTATCCACTATAGAGTAACAAAGAGTCTTACGTATTTATAATCGTATGTATCGCTCTGTTTTACTTGCGGAAAAGAGAGAGAAGAACTCTGTGTCCTCCGTGTCCTCTGTGGTGAAATATAAATTCTCATTAATAAAACAACCAATCCATCGTTTCTTCATCCCCGGCAAGCCCAGCATTACGCACTTTCGTTTCTGCAGCCGTGAATCCCAACACTTGCAGATAGCCTTTGGGTAACATCAACGTATGCTTTCCAGCCGGAAAACTATATGCATGCACATTTGCCAAAGGCATTCCATTGATACGGACAGCATTCGTCAATACAGGTTCCGCCTGACCGTAATCATTGGCTGACGCATCGATTTCCAGTTTCGGAGCTTTTGCATACTTTTTCTGGTCGTCTTTGAAATAAGCGACTAACAATTTCACCGGAGCATCCGTTTCGAAAGTGATGCTTGTGCCTTTCTCTCTCTGCTCATTTCCATTAAAGCGGAGCGCCTTCATTCCTTTCAATTCCGGAGCTACTGCTTCTATCTTACCTGGAACATCCACAAATAAAGAAATACCCTCATCCACTTTCACTGTCGGATAATTAGAAATCAGTTTCACGTTTGCAGGAGTCCAGGCAGCAATCTCGACAGTTTCAGTCACTGCGTTTCCATTCTGTTTTTCTTTCAACAAAGCGAGGTTGGCTTTGAAATTCTCCAATTCCTTCTCATAGTGTACCAGCAGTTCTTTCCATGTCTTGTTCTTTCCATCATCTCCACCGATAGGAATACGACGTTGGGCAGTCTGCATACTGTTGGCATACAAGTAATGTTCGTCCGTCAGTTCCACCAATTTGCGATAGTGCTCTAGGCTTTGTTCCATCAAAGGAATAGCTTCTTCAAGATTCTTAATCTCTTTTCCCCATTGATAATCCAATACCAGTTTGGCAGCTTTCACTTTCAGGTTGAACGCATACGCAAATTCACGATAACAATGCATATCATTCTGCAAACGTGCAAATTCATCCTTATTTGAAGAGACGGAACCTGCTGCTTTATCAATAGCCGCTACTGCTTTATCTCCATGTTCTATTACTTGAGCAACAATATCCAAAGGCATTTCACCTACATGAGGTTGCTTTTTCCATTCTTTTTCTACATACTCTATCAGCTTCTCTCCTTCTGGTCCGCAGCTTTCATAGAATCCCGGATAAATCGTATATTTGTACGGATTGACAAGCTGACTCATAAACATACCCAGTAATAACGTTTGGCGATTTCCCTCTGTGATACCGAAACGACGTAACAACTTCGGAGCAATTTCCCCGCTTTCTTCGTATGCTACACGGATATTACTTGCGTTTTCGTCAGAGGTTCCGTAGAACTTGCCCAACTGATGGTTCCAGTAACCCATTTCATCTGTACGGTCGCGGTGGCAGTTCCACGCATAGCGTCCCCAGGTCTGATACCAGATCCAATCGCGATCCAACTGGAATTCACGTTCATTGTTTGGTAATTTGTCCGCCGTATAAGGCCAGTCCCAATATGAGGCCTGCGGATAAAGGTGCAACGCATTGGCACCGTGTACATTGTGCATGGCAGTGACCGCCTTTTGTACGAAATCTGGAGAACCCCAGCGAAACGGTTCCAAATTTGCCAGGATATGTACGTTACTGATATGAATGGAACCCAACGAACTCAAATCCGTATGAATTTTCGACCAGGGGCCACGAGGTTCGTAGGTAGTCAACGATTCACCATTGTACTTATGCATCGTATAAAGATTCTTATAGAGCGGCAAGGCAGCGTCCATCACCAGTTTGCAGTCCGTGTCGTGCGCACGCAACAAAAGAGGCGGTTCATCCGTACGTCCCAATGCCTGTAATCCGTCTTTCACTCCCGGAATTATTGTTTTGGTAAACCATTCCACATCGTCCTCCACTGTACACATCGCTTCACCCAGACAAACCAGTAATCCTACATTGGGATACTTTTCAATGAAAGCGGCAATACTCTTGCGTGTATAATCGGCAATCAGAGGAGTAATGGGACGGTTACGGTCCTGTGTTTTCAGTCCGTAATGTTCAGCAAAAGGTTTGGAAAGAATGATATTATAAAACATCTGTATGACAAAGATACCGCGTTTGTCCGCTTCTTCTGTGAGGAAAGAGAACATTTCTTCGTTCATTTTGAACGTTTCTTCATCTACTTCTAATGCAAACGGATAATCTTCCAGTTTCACCAATGACGCAAACGGATGACCGTTCCAAAGGTACAGTGAATTCATGCGGTTGGCAACCAGCATATCCAAGTATTTAATCCACTGTTCTTTATCATAAAACCAGGGGAAACTTTCCGGCGTATACGGATATTCGTATACACCATGTTCCGGCAGGTAGGTCATCTTCTGTAATCCTACACATGCACCACGCAATACCATTTCAGGACCGTCTTTCAGTTCCTCCGGGAAGTTCAACTTACCATCCGAATCATTCACACGGTCAATCAGTTCACGGCATCCGTAAATGACACCACTCCCATCCCTGCCGGACACTCTGGTCAGATTGCCCGTCGTCGAAATATGAAAACCTTCTTTCTTGAGCGTCGTGTCATTTACTTCCGTCAAGAGAATCGTTTTGATTTCGGGATCGGAGAATGTCGTGTCTCCCTGTTGCATCATTACCTGATAACCGGCTTTATCCAAGGTAGTCTGTAACTGCTCCGCACCAAACAAAACACGATTTGACGCATCCGGCGGAGTCATAATCTTCACGGTTTGCCTGCCACACGCTGCCAAAAAAAGTGTGCATGCCGCAAACATGAATAATCTGGTATTTTTCATTCTTCTGATATATATTATAGATTATATAATTCACTTCTTCACTAAGAGAAAGACGAAATAATCCCCTGTTTGTACTCATTTGTCTCTTTTTCCACTTTTCAGCACCAAATTTCCACTTTCATCCTGCTGTGATATGCAAATTCCTCATTATTTAAAAGTTATGCTTATCTTTGCCGGCTAGCTTATAATATAAAACAGAAAACAAGAGCAAACAATATGAAAGAACAAACAAATTATGACTATGAAAAATACGTTCAGATAGCACAAATGGCCAAAATGGGATGGTGGGAGTCAGATTTGAAAAATAAAGAATATATCTGCTCTGACTTTATTGTTGACTTACTCGGCCTTGAAAGTAACCGCATCAGTTTCACCGAATTTCACCAAAGAATACGTGAAGATCACCGGCTGCGTCTTAAAAATGAATATATGTCTCTTTCTTATCTGGAGACATACGAACAAATGTTCCCAATCCGGGCAAAAGACGGGGAAATATGGGTGTACTCTAAGATTAATTTCCAAAAGCCCGATAAAGAGGGATATAGGAATATGACGGGCTTTCTGCAATATATTGACAGACCGATCGATACTACGAATGAAAACATTGATTTCTTTCAAGTGAGCAATCTGCTTTACCAACAAACTAATATTTCATATTCATTGCTTGCTTTTCTGCAATGTGATGATGTCACTCAAGTGGTTAACAAGACATTAGGAGATCTCCTCAACCAGTTTTTGGGCGATCGTATCTATATCTTCGAAATAAACAGAAAAGAACAACGCCAGGATTGCACTTATGAGGTTACCGCCGAAGGAATATCCAAGGAACAGGAATTCTTGAGCAATATTCCCTGGGACCCTTCTACCTGGTGGAACCATCAGATAGCCGAAAGAAGAGCTATCATTCTGAACACGTTGGACGACATGCCCGAAGAAGCTGCGGAATATCGTCAGACATTGGAAATGCAGGATATCAAATCGCTGATGGTAGTTCCGCTAATCTCTAAAGAAGATACCCGGTATTCAGGACGCATTCCGGAGAATAGTTGATTCTCTGCGTGCGGAGAAGGCAAGCATCGAGAACCTTACAAAGAAGGGCTCTGAGGCATCGGCGCTTGAAACAATGTGTATCTATCTTGAAAGATGTATAAAGAGCCCTGAGGATATTCCGATAATGGCAAGCAGTATCAAGGACAGCATCTCGTCTATATCGGCGTGGATGCGTGACTACCGTGGTCAGCCCCTTGAGCTTGACTACATAGAGGTGGCAACCTGCCACGAGGATTTCGCATCACCGTACGGCAACTTCTTCGGTGAACTTGCATTCGGCTTCAACGCATTTATCGGTTCGTTCTTCGAGGATTATACGAACCTTTCGGATTCAAGTGCAACATCGCTCGACGTATGGGTATCACTTGCCCGTGACCAGGCAACCGTTGTAAAGAACCTTGTTGACAACAAGTTCAACTCGAATCCCGACTATAACGGAACACAGGCTTCAGTCAACCTTGTACAAGGCTCTGTACTTGAAGCAACGCTCGCAGGCAAGGGTCCTGAAATCGCACTGTTCATCGGCGGCGACTTCCCGATACAGCTTGCCGCAAGAGGACTGCTCGTTGATATGACGCAGTTCAAGGATTATGAGACGGTAACAAAGAGATTTGCGAAGGACGCAATGACACTGTACGAGTATAACGACGGTGTATCGACAGGCGTTTACGGTCTCCCCGTTTCACAGACATTCCCGATGCTGTTCTACAGAACAGACGTACTTGAGGAGCTTGGATATGAGAATCCTCCCGAAACATGGGATCAGCTCACAGATATGCTCCCGACATTACAGAGAAAGTACCTTGACGTAGGTCTTATACTTCCTCAGAACGTTTCATCGAACACGTTCGACTCAGGCAACACATTCATAATGCTGATGCTCCAGACAGGTCAGGACATCTACAACGAGGACCTTTACACAACAGACTACAACAGCATGAAGACTACCGACATAAAGAACGTAAACCTCACGAACTTCATGACTCAGGATTCAATCAGAGTATTTGAGCAGTGGACAAAGTTCTACACGGTATTCAGTTTTGATCAGACATTCGACGCATTCTCACGTTTCAGAACAGGTGAGATGCCCCTCGTTGTTCAGCCTTATACGTTCTACAACCAGCTGTCAGTTGCAGCACCCGAGATAAAGGGTCTGTGGGACTTCACACTGGTACCCGGAACAAAGCAGGCAGACGGAACAATAAATCACGCTGCAAACTCAGCAGGCAGCGGTGCGGTAATATTCAACAAGGTTTCAAATCAGGCTGCAGCCTGGGATTTCGTAAAGTGGTTCACAAGTACGGATATTCAGGTTGACTATGGTAAGCAGATCGAAGCTCTTATGGGTCCCATGGGACGTTTCGATACAGCAAACGTAGAAGCTCTTGAACAGCTCCCCTGGTCAACTGCCGAGTATGAGAAAATCTCATCACAGCAGAGCTACCTCAGAGAAGTACCGATCATTCCCGCATCCTATGCAGTAACAAGACACATCAACAACGCATTCAGAATGGTTGTTAACGATGCAGGTAACCCCAGATACACGCTTATGAGCTACAACGATCAGATTAAGTCTGAGATCGTAAGAAAGTATCAGGAATTATCGTCCGTCAAAAAATGATCTTGAAAAGCGGTGAGGGCTTTTCGCCCTCACAGGCTTTGCTGAATTATAGAGGAGGTTATCGGTTTGTTTAACAGAGAAAAGCCGCAGTATATTGAAGACAGCAAGTTCAGATATACACTGCGTGAGATGAAGAAGAACGCAAGCGTATATATACTTCTTGCGCCCTACTTCATACTCTTTACGATCTTTACGATCATACCGGTGTTGCTTTCGTTGCCTATGGGCTTTACGAACTTCAACATGGTACAGTTCCCCCAGTTTGTGGGACTGAGCAATTTCTATTCGCTGATACTTGAGGACGAGGTCTTCTTAAAGGCGATACAGAATACGCTCGTATTCGCAATTATAACAGGTCCGTTAAGCTATATCATGTGCTTTATACTGGCATGGCTTATCAACGAAATGCCCAGAGCATTAAAGACAATGTTCACATTTATCTTCTATGCGCCGACTCTGGCAGGTAACATCTATACCACATGGCAGCTCATATTCTCGGGCGATACATACGGTATAGCAAACTCTTATCTGCTTGACCTCGGTATCATAAACAGCGCACGTCAGTGGCTGACAGACGCAAACTACATCATGGGTGTTGTAATTGTCGTTCAGCTGTGGATGTCGCTGGGTGCCGGATTCCTTGCGCTTCGTGCAGGTCTTCAGGGTATACCGAAGGACAGATACGAGGCGGGTGCTATCGAAGGCATCAAGAACCGTACACAGCAGTTACTGCTCGTTACGGTGCCTGCAATGGGCCCCCAGCTGCTGTTCGCAGCGGTTATGCAGATCACCGCTTCCTTCACAGCCGGTGATGTAGGTCGTTTCCTTACCGCATTCCCTTCAACAGACTATGCGGCACACACGATCATGACACACGCTTATGACTACGGTTCAATACGTTATGAGATGGGTTACTCATCGGCTATATGCTTCGTATTGTTCGCAGTAATGCTGCTTGCCAACTGGGGTATCAAGAAGGTACTCGGCAAGTACCTTGACTGATCGGAGGATCTCTCATTATGAATTTCTCTCTAAGAAAGGAAGGCAGTTATGAAAATAACTAAGAGGAGAAGAAAAAGATATGGCGGTTCTCTGGGCGGCGACATTTTCATATTTGTAGTGCTCGTTCTGCTGGGTCTGTTCATGATCTTCCCCATTTATCTTTCTGTTATACAGTCACTGAAGCCTGTTGAGGAGCTGTTCCTCTTCCCGCCCAGACTGTATGTACAGAACATCACGGATCAGAACTTTGCTGATCTGCTTGCTACGGCATCCAACATGTGGGTACCGTTCTCAAGATACGTTTTCAACTCTGTATTTGTAGCTGTAGTAGTTACAGTTGCACAGCTTTTATTCTCGTCATCGGCGGCATATGCGCTTTCAAAGGTTGCATTCCCCGGTGCGAAGGCACTCAACAAGATAATCGAGATTGCCCTTCTGTTCACATCTACCGTACTTTACATCATGCAGTACATGGTAATGGCTACACTTGGTATGATCGATACATATTTTGCAATCATTCTGCCGTACATCGCAACGCCTATGGGACTGTTCCTTATGCGTCAGTTCATGGGACAGCTGCCTGACAGTATGATAGAGGCCGCAAAGCTGGACGGCGCAAGCCACATCAGAATCTGCTGGCAGATAGTAATGCCCAACGTTAAACCCGCTTGGCTGACACTTCTGATATTCGCTTTCCAGGGCGCATGGCAGATCACAGGTTATTCATTCATTTATAATGAGGCATTAAAACCCATTCCGACCGTTATGCAGCAGATAAGTGCCGCCGGTATTGCCCGTGCGGGCGTTGCGGCAGCCGCAGTTGTTATCACGATGCTGCCGCCTATCATAGTATTCATTTTCTGCCAGAGCAGCGTTATGGAAACTATGGCTACCAGCGGTCTTAAAGACTGATTTACTATTAGATTATACAGAAAGGATGATTTTAGTGCCAAACATGAAGAAAATCGCTACGGCAGCCGTATCGGCCATAATGGCGGTTTCCATGCTGTGCAGTTCAGCGTTTGCCGATCAGCCGTACGAAGGTTACAGCTACGACTGGTGGGGCGATCCTGTTCCTTCACAGACCGGATACGTTGTAGACCGTGTAGTTACAGGTCTTGATTTCGGCTCCGGCACAAGATATAACACCGACGCTCAGCTGAAAGCGATTTCAGAGCAGACGGGCAGTGAGGTAACAAAGGATGTTGAGATCGGCGAGCTTAAAGAGCCTCAGGATCTTTTCATCGACCGTGAAACACAGAGTCTTTATATAGTAGACTCCGGTAATCACCGCATACTTGTTACAGACGTAACTTATTCAAGAGCATTTACTGTAATGGATTATTTCTACAATCCCAAGACAGATAAATACGAAACACTGAAGAATCCGCACGGAATTTTCGTAAGACACGTTGAGGACGCTGAAAACGAAAACGAGTCCACAATGATATACATTGCGGACTACGACAACAGCCGTGTAATCGGTGTTTATGCAGACGGAACGGTATTCCAGATATTCGAAAGACCTTCCGCTGAATTCTATGACGCAGATGTTACATTCCTTCCCAACAAGGTCGTAGTTGACGTTGCGGGCAACGTCAACTACGACCTTGTTGGGAAGGAATGTA
>OLVO01004188.1_pt1 | contig 11061 bp, 8 predicted proteins | sample 1672571 | NCBI WGS metagenome assembly OLVO01 (sample SAMEA3136700, study PRJEB25190) | human gut metagenome | biome: human gut; feature: human-associated habitat; material: faeces | place: Austria | collected 2013 | reverse complement strand
GGGTTTCGTAAATGCTTCGGATATATTTCACGGGGCGTACTCCCGTAAGTATTCCCCACGGAAGCGGAGCGTGACCGTGCCTTTCCATGCATCTGCAAAGAAGCCTGCAAAGCTCATTTTCATAATCGGACAGCTCGCATACATCTGAGGATTCCTTATACACGGTATCATTATCAGATACGGTAACGGATAATTTGCCGTTATCGGCGCAGAAGTATGCGTAATCTGTGCCGTGGGGAGTTTTGTCGGTATAAAACTCAAGCCTGTGCGGCAATGAGAAATTTCTTATCAGCCGCTCAAGCTCGTAGGCATATTGATATGCCGTGTTATCAAAATACAGCGATTTTATCATATCAGAAGAAATCTACCGGGCTTTGTCCGAGAAACTGATTAAACTTCTTTTCCTGTTTAAGAGTAGTCGAACTGCCGTGACCGGGATAAATAAGATAATCCTCACGCAGTGCGGCGATTCGTGCAAGGCTGTTTCGCTGTGCGATATAGTCGCCCGAATAGAAATCGGTTCTGCCGGCAGAGCCTTCAAAAATTGTGTCGCCCGCAAACATACAGTTATCCGCAAAGTAAACCACGCTTCCTGCGGTATGTCCGGGGGTATGCATAACGCTGAATTCAATCTCATCAAGGCGTATGATGTCCCCGTCGGAAACAAGCACATCGGCAGTAAAGGGTTTGTAGGAATGGCCGGGGCAGAGATATGCCACGTTCTTTATCGTATCATCAAGCATACATTCGTCCTTTGAATGTATATATACCTTTGCGCCTGTCTGTTCCTTAAGGTCTGCAACAGCTCCCGTATGGTCAAAATGTCCGTGCGTGAGAAGTATCATTTTAAGTTCTGCGTTTTCCTTTCCGAGTGTATCAAGGATACGCTGTGCATCGTCCGCAGGGTCTATCACTGCGGCGTTTCCTGCGGCGCTGATTACAATATAGCAATTTGTGCCAAGCTCGCCTAATGTGAGCGTTTTAATTTCCATTACTGTTTTCCTGTCCTTTCGGCAGAGATTACTCCGGGTATCTTCTGAAGTCTGAGTATGATGCTCTTGAGCTGGTCAATACCGCTGACCTCGATTGTGAGAATTATATTTGCATTACCGTTCTTGAGATAGTGGGCGTTTATCTCGTGGATAGGCAGATGGTTACTTGCTATCGCAGTGGTAATATCGGCGATAAGCGCAGTTCTGTCATCTGCGATAATATCTATCGTGGCTCTGAACGCACTGCTTGAGTTCACTGCCCAATGCGCCTTTATCCATCTGTCCTTGTTTTCTCCCTGCAAACCGATCTTTACATTCTGGCAATCGGCTTTATGGATTGACACACCGTAGCCACGGGTGATAAAGCCCATAATATCGTCGCCGGGAAGCGGATTACAGCACTGTGCGTATTTTACCGCACAGTCTTCTATTCCGTCAAGCACAACGCCGTTCTTCTGTGCTCTCTTGTTGTTGTCGGCGATAGTCTTTTCTATGTCGATAGGCTGTGTCTGAACAGCGTTTAATCTCTGCTGTTTTACCTGCTCTTCTTTCAGGCGGGTAATGATTTTGGATAGCTGTACGCCGCCGTAGCCTATAGCCGCATATAAATCGTCAACCGAGGATAAACGCTGACGGCGTGCCGCCTGCAAGAGTATTTCATCATCGACCGCAATATTGTTTCTGCGTATCTCTTTTTCAAATGCCGCTTTACCGCACTCGATATTTTCTTCTCTGCGTTCACGCTTGAACCACGCTCTTATTTTTGCTTTTGCTTCGTTGGTTTTTGCGATTTCGCTCCAGTTTCGGTTAGGTCCGTAATTATCGCTTCCGCTGGTCAGTATCTCAACGATGTCGCCCGTGTGAAGTGTATGGTCAAACGGCACCATTCTGCCGCCGACCTTTGCGCCTGTCATTTTATTGCCGACCTGCGTATGAATAGCGTAGGCAAAATCTATAACATTAGAGCCTGCAGGCAGTGTTATAACATCGCCCTTCGGGGTGAAAACATATACGTCGTCAGGGGCGAGATCGACCTTGATAGCCTCTGAGATCTGCTCTACATCGTCAGCTTCCTGCTGCTGTTCAAGAAGCTGTCTTATCCAGTCGAAACGCTTTTCGCCTGCAACATTTCCCGATATTCCGGCTTTATATTTCCAGTGTGCCGCAATACCATATTCTGCTGTCTTATGCATCTCCTCTGTCCGGATCTGGATTTCAAACGGCTGTCCTGCCGGTCCCATCAGTGTCGTATGAAGAGACTGGTACATATTTGCCTTTGGCATGGCGATATAGTCCTTGAATCTTCCCGGAATCGGAGTATACATCTCATGGATCACTCCCAGTGCGGCATAACAGTCCTTCACTGAGTCCACAATGATCCGCACAGCGAACAGATCATACACCTGATCCAACGTCTTATTCTGGTTCACCATCTTCTTATAAATACTGAAGAAATGCTTCACTCTTCCATAAACCTTGGCTTTGATCGATGCATTTTCCATATGCTTTGAAACTTCCGCAACGATCTGCTGCACAAATTCTTCACGCTCTGTCTTGCGGGCATTCAGATCCTTTACCAGTTGATAGTATACTTCCGGCTGATAATATTTTAAAGAAAGATCATCCAACTCCGTCTTGATCTTGGAAATACCGAGTCTCTGTGCAATCGGTGCATAGATATCCATCGTCTCACGGGCCTTTTCTTTCTGCTTCGCCTCGGTCATAAATTCCAGAGTCCGCATATTATGAAGACGGTCTGCCAGCTTGATGATAATCACACGGATATCCTTTGCCATTGCCAGGAACATCTTTCTTAAGTTCTCTGCCTGTACTTCCAGTTTATCCTGTGAATAACTCAACTGCCCTAACTTCGTGACTCCGTCTACGAGCAATGCGACCTCTTCCCCAAACTCACGCGTAATATCATCCAGCGTCATCTCCGTGTCTTCCACTACGTCATGCAGCATACCGGCAACGATCGTCTCTTTATCCATCTCCAGTTCAGCAAGAATGATCCCGACCCACAAAGGATGGATAATATATGGCTCTCCTGACTTGCGTACCTGATCTTTATGAGCTTCTTTTCCGATACGGTATGCCTTTTCGATCATTGTAATATCCGCTGACGGATGATACTTACGTACCCGGGCAATCAGTGCCTGGTACAACTGTTCCGGATCCTGGTAATCTTCCGGTGCTTTCACCGCATGTCCATCCACCATTTCAAGATTTTTATTCAGCTCTTCATACTCCAGAGTGCCTGCCATATCGACTTCCCCTTTCACTCATCCTTTGTATCTGAATCTGTACACCAGATTATCTGCTTTTGGGTACATTTCAACTTAATATCATTAAGTATAACACCATTTTCCCCATTTTCAAACAACAACTTCCAACTGTTGTGCAATTTGAGCATATTGCACGTGAAATTCCGATAATTCACTCTTTCATTACTGATAATTTACAATTTCAAGCTGAATACTTCTTTTTCCCATATATTCGTTGATCTTCGGGTAAAAAGTCAGAGGCATTACTTTTCTTTGTTCCATCACTTTCAGGCAGTCTTCTACATCTCCGAAATAAATCCCATCCATCTGCATGCCTCGTTCATTTCTCAGCCTGCACTTTAATACATTCCGGTTCTTTCCAAAGATCCTCGGATCGATCACACTGAGATTTCTTTCCGCAAATTTAGGCTTTTCATTTCCCATGCCAAAAGGCTCTAATCTTTTCAGTTCTGCGATCAGGTTCTCATCAATATATTCAAACGGAAGGCATAAATCAATCGATACCCGCTCCTGCATATCCTCCTCTGTCAGTTGTGCCAGTTCATTGATCTTCTTTCTGAATAATCCAATCTTTTCCTCAGGCAGAGAAAGACCGGCTGCCAGTTTATGTCCGCCGAACCGGGTGAACAGTTCCGCACACCGGTTCATCTCTGCAAACATATCATATGCTTCAATGGAACGTCCTGATCCTTTTGCTCCATTTTCTGTCTTTGTCAATACGAAAGTCGGACGATAATAACGTTCTTTCAGTCTTCCTGCAATGATCCCGGCAATACTTTCATGGCAGTCCGGCAGATAGACAACCAGGACACAGTCTTCCTTCAGAGCGGAAGTTTCAATCATTTCAACTGCCCGTTCCACACCTTTTTCTGTCATTTCCTTCCGGCTTTCATTGAGTGCTTTCAGATCTTCTGCCATCATCACTGCTTCTCTGCGTCCCGGTGCATTGAGCAGTTCCAATGCTCTTTTTGCCGTATCAAGTCTTCCACAAGCATTGATACATGGACCGATGACAAAACCAATATGATAGGTATTCAGATTTTCCACATCGATTCCAGTACATTCAAACAATGCCTTCAGCCCTTCATTTTTCGTCTTTTTCAGCATTTCCAGACCCGTCCTGACAAAAATCCTGTTCTCTCCTGTCAGATTTACCACATCGCCGATCGTAGCGATCGCGACATTCTCGATCAGATATTCTGCTTTTGCCGGATCCATCTCCAGTTCCTCCAGCAATACCCGCACCAGTTTATAGGCAACCCCTGCTCCGCAAAGCTCTTTATATGGATAATTGCAGTCTTTCTGATGTGGATCGATCACCGCATCTGCTGCGGGGATCTGATAAATGCGAACACCATTTTCTTCTTTAAATTTCACTTCATGATGATCCGTCACGATCACCGTCATCCCTTTTTCTTTTCCATATGCAATCTCCTCAATTGCCGCGATTCCATTATCACAGGTGAGGATCGTATCAACCCCATCCTGGTATGCACGGTCAACTAATGCCCGGTTCAGACCATAGCCATCTTTGATCCTGTGCGGAATATCTGTATCCACATCCGCACCTGCCAGTTCCAGTCCTTTCTGCAAAATATAAGTAGAATTCACCCCATCAATATCATAATCACCTATGATGCGGATTTTTTTCTCTTCTGCAATCTTCTCTTTCAAAATTGAAACCGCACATTCCATATCTTTCATCAGCCGTCCGTCATAAAGATCTTCTGGTGTGCCATTCAGATACAGATTGATTTCCTCATCTGTCCTGACTTCCCGGTTTCTCATGATCCTTGCGATTACCGTGGAAACTCCATATTTCCTGGCAATTCCGTTGAAATCTGCTTTTTTCATATTGATAAACCACTTTGCCATCTGTCATTTTCTCCTGTTCTTCACTTAAACGAACAGAAGCCCGTCCGACTTTACTGCCGGAACAGGCTTCCTGTGAATATCTGCCATAAAGCAGGCTGAAACTTCAATGCTTATTTATTTTTCTTTTTCTTATCTTTAAAGGATTTTTTCTTCCCTTTTTTCTTGCCGCTCTTTGCAGTATTTCCATCAGCCGGAGCTTCGGAACTATCTACCTGTTCAGCCTTCTTTGTATCAGCAATGGCTTTTGTTCCGTTAGAAACTGTGGCAGCCTTTGCACCGATCTTCGTCTTCATTACATACCAGAGTGCACCGGTAATGCATACAGATGTATAAGCACCACATACGATACCTACCATCAGAGGTGCTGCAAATTCTTTGATGGAGCTGACACCAAGGATATAAAGTACAACAACCATGATAAATGTCGTAATATTGGTATAGAGTGTTCTTGTCAGTGTCTGCGTAATGCAGCGGTTTACAAGATCCTTCAGATCTTCTGCCTTGGACTTCGTCTTCAGCTCTTCTCTGATACGGTCAAAGATAACGATCGTACCATTGATAGAATATCCTACGATTGTAAGCATAACCGCAATGAATGTATTTCCGACAGATACTCTTGCGATCACATAGAATCCAAGAACTACCAGTACGTCATGTACCAGTGCAATGACAGCACTTGTCGCAAACCGGATATCCTTGAAACGGAACCAGATATAAAGCAGCATACAGATCGTAGCAATGATCACAGCAATGACTGCATCCACACGCATCTCAGAACTTACTGTGGAACTGATATTTTCAGTTGCAATATCTTTTGTCTCAACACCATAATTCTCATTCAGATAAGATGCGAGAGCCTCTCTCTTTGTCAGATCCAGCGTCTGCGTCTTAAATACAACCTGGTTCGTTCCCTTTACCGTCTGAACCTGGATATTCTTATCTCCGGTGATCTCTTCCATACTCGGGATCATATTTTTATCGATCTCATCAAGAGTATATTCTTTATCAAATGTAACATTCGTGGATGTTCCTCCGACAAAGTCAAGGCTGTAGTTCATTGCCCCGATTCCCCTTGCATGGTTCACGCCCATCATGACCGGTCCGCACAGGCAGAGGATGATTGACAGAACAAAGAAGATTTTCTTCTTTCCAAGGAAGTCAAATGGTTTACGTTCTTTCAGATGTCTTCCGTAAGCTTTTACATTATGGATACCAGCTCCGTAGAAAGAGAAAATGATCAGTCTCGTGATCACCAGTGCTGTAAACATGGAGATTACGATACCAAGTGCCAGTGTCTGTGCAAATCCCTTGACAGATCCACTTCCGCGAAGCCACAGCACACCTGCTGCGATCAGCGTTGTCACATTTCCATCAATGATGGCTGACATTGCTTTATGGAAACCGGATTTCAATGCTGCATGAACAGACTTGCCGGCTGTAAGTTCTTCTTTCACACGTGCGAAAATAATTACGTTCGCATCCACCGCCATACCAATACCAAGGATGATACCGGCAATACCAGGCAATGTCAGTGTAATATCAAATGCATTCAGGAGAAGCAGTGTGATCTCTGTATAAAGCAGCAGTGCCATACTGGCTGCAAGTCCCGGAAGAAGATATACCCAGCACATGAAAATACATACCAGTGCAAGACCAATTGCACCGGCGATCAGGCTTGTGCTTACTGCTTCCTGACCAAGCTGTGCTCCTACTACTTCTGAACTCAGCTCTTCCAGTTCTACATTCAGACCACCGATACGGATCGTAGACGCAATATTATCCGCCTCTTCATAAGTCATAGAACCCGTGATCTGTGCTTTTCCATTCTCAATTACCGTATTAACTTTCGGCACACTGATCAGTTCGCCATCATAATAGATTGCAATCGTATCATTGCTGTTATTAACAGCTTCCTGGGTTGCCTCTTTGAACTTTTCAGCACCTTCTGTTGTCAGTTCCAGATCCACACCGTACTCTTTACTTCCAGTCGTGGAATCAGAGATCTGTCCGGCAGAAGCAGTCTTTACTTCTGATCCGGTCAGTACGATTGAGTCGCTTTCTTTGAGTTCGTCGATTGTCTTATTCAGCACATAACCCGAAGAACCAAGCGTATAGTTCTCTTCACCGGCACTGTTCTTATGCTTGATAAAGTAAAGTGAACCCGGCTGTCCCAGTTCTTCCAGGATCGCATTTGCATCATTTACTCCAGGGATCTCAATACTGATACGGTTATCTCCTACCTGATAAGCCTGAGCCTCTGTACTGTACTGTTCTACACGCTTCTGCAGCTTGTATACAGTATCATCCATGTCCTTCTGGGACGGATTGTCTCCCTTAACCTGATAAGTGATACTTACACCACCTTCAAGATCAAGGCCGAGATTGATGTTCTTCGCAGCTCCTGTTCCTTTCAGGTCAACACCATACATACAAGATACTCCAAAGAGTACCGTTACGGCAATGACGAGGAACAGGCTGAGAAAACTTTTACCTTTTTTCATCTCTCATTTTCCTTTCTTACTTGTCTGCCAACGCAGCTTTTATCATGATCGCACATTCCACACGCTTTCTTTCCATCTCGCAGCTCACTTCATATGTATCATTGATGGTATGGTGGAACTTGTAAGAATTTGCCATACAGCCACCACTGCAGTAAAACCTTGCAAAGCAGGTCTTACAGCTCTCTTTCGAGTAAACGCTGCATCCGCGAAATTCTTCCGCAATCTCCGGTTTCACAATGCCCTCATCGACATTTCCCATGAGGAACTCTTCCTGGCCTACAAACTGATGACACGGATACAGATCTCCCCACGGTGTCACAGCCAGGTATTCGGTTCCGGATCCACATCCGGAAAGACGCTTCGACACACACGGACCTCCTTCAAGGTCGATCATAAAGTGGAAGAAATTGAATCCTCTTCCGCTCTTTTCCCTGTCGATGATCATCTTTGCCAGTCTGTCATATTCTTCAAAGATCTGTGGAAGATCTTCTTTCTGGATTGCATATGGATCTGTATCTTCCCCGACAACCGGCTCAATCGATACCTGCTCAAATCCAAGATCTGCAAAATGCTCCACATCTTTTGAAAAATCAAGATTATTTCTTGTAAATGTACCACGTATATAATATTTCTGCTGATTCCGGCTCTCTGCCAGTTTCTGGAACTTCGGAACGATCAGATCATAACTTCCCTTTCCATTTCTGAACGGACGCATCCGGTCATTGACTTCCTTTCGTCCGTCAAGACTCAGCACTACATTATCCATCTCACGGTTCACGAACTCCTGTACTTCCTCATTCAGAAGTACACCATTGGTTGTCAGTGTAAAACGGAAATGCTTATCATACTGCTTCTCCAGCTCTCTTCCATAAGCAACCAGTTCCTTGACAACCTTCCAGTTCATCAGAGGTTCACCGCCAAAGAAATCTACTTCAAGATTTCTTCTGCTTCCTGAATTTGCCACCAGGAAATCCAGTGCTTTCTTTCCCACTTCATAGGACATCAAAGCACGTCTTCCGTGGTACTCTCCTTCTTCTGCAAAGCAGTACTGACAGGCAAGGTTGCAGTCATGTGCGATATGCAGACATAACGCCTTGACTACGGTTTTTCTCTGCTTGACAATACCGATTAAATTTTCATAAATATCCTTTGTAAAGAGTCTTCCCTGCTCTGTCAGCTCTGTCACCGCATCCAGAATATCCTTCAGGTCTTCCTCCGTATATCTGTCCCCGAGCTTTTCTTTCAACACCGTTTCCGTCTCCGGTGCCTTCAGCGTCTCCGGTGTATGTTCTGCGTTCATTTCATTCAGGACTGCAATCACATCATAAGCTTCCTGATCCACTACATGAACTGCACCACTGTTCACATCAAGAACGATATTATATCCATTATTCTGATACTGATGTATCACACCAATACCTCACTTTCTGTATTTTATAACTTTCCCTTAAGACAAGCATAAGGCAGCGACTCTCATCGCTGCCCTCCCTTCAAGATTCCGGGTCAATGCCGCATTATTTTCTGTTCTCGCAAGTCTGGTTTCCTACTGTACAGGATGTCTTGCATGCTGACTGACAGGATGTCTGGCACTCACCGCATCCGCCTTTTTTTACTGTATGATTCAGTGTCTGAGTATTCAGCGTCTTAATATGCTTCATTTCTATTCCTCCTCTATCGAACATATTGCTTTTGCTATTATAGCATAAGGCGGTGCTTTTTTAAAGAGTTTTTTCCTCTTTTACAGAATCAGGAACATTTTCAATTTAGCTTTTACAGAATCACTCAGCAATCAGGAAACCATTCCTCCCAGCATTCCTCCACCTGCACATAAAAGAAGTGTTGTAAGAAGGCTTCCCATTTCAGCCTGCAGTGAATGATAGATTCCAAAAGAGATCAGCATCAGCAGCCCCCAGTACAGCACTCCTGTCAGAAGTCCCCACAGGAATTTATGCGTCATGGAAAGTTTCCCCATTACAAATCCTCCTGAAAACGTTGCGATTACGTAGATCAGGATCACTCCAATATTTACCTTCTGTTCACTCAGCCCCATCTTATAAAGCAGAAGCGTCAGGATAAGTAAAAAGATGCCGGTAACAACATACGCAATAAGCAACGATTTCACCATATCTGACGCCGTCTTTTTCAACTGAAACTGATTCTCATTTTTCCTGTCCATCTGTCTCCTCCCGGGTTTCTCATAAACTACAGTACTCTCTCCAACTGCTATAGTTTATGAGCTGATCCCCGAAATTATGACATCGGATCATCTTATCCCATCTGCCTTCCCAGAAAATCTGCTGCCCCCTGAGCCATTTTCTCATCCAGCTCAGGATTTTTCTTTTCTTCTTTTTCCAGAAGCAGCACAGCCCCTGTCACATCGCCTCCACTGATGATGGGGCAGATTGTCTCCAGACAGAACTCTCCCATCCCCTGTACCGCCTGAACATAGTGCTTCTCTCCTATTTTCGCAGTACGTTGCTTTCGCTCCTGTATCATATGCTCCAGTTCTTCACTGATATACTGCCCTTTCAGCTCTCTGCTCCCTGCCCCCGACGCTGCAACCACCTGATCCAGATCGGTAATGCAGACGGTACAACCCAGTGTTCTTGCAATACTCTCTGCTAAAATAGCTGCATTCGCCCCCAGTTCTCCCACCGGGGAATACTTTTTTAAAATAATCTTTCCTTCTCTGTCTGTAAAAATTTCAAGCGGATCGCCTTCCCTGATCCTCAGTGTCTTTCTGATTTCTTTTGGCACGACAACCCGTCCAAGATCGTCGATCCGCCTGACTATCCCTGTCGCTTTCACAAATATTTTCCTCCAATTCCATACCTCGGCATGAATCTTTCCACGCTTTTGCTATATATTAGTTTTGGAGTTAGTATGTGGAAATCATGGGGGATTATACAAGAATATTTCCCTTTTCTATATTCTCCCGGAGCAGTTGATTGATCACTTCATATAATCTCACTGATCCCTTCTGTGTCTTACTCTGTCTGCCGTATACCTGCTCTGCCGTCACTTGATGCTCTCGCCAGTCCGCACCACCATTACTGTTATTTAAAAGCAGAGGCTGAAGATTATCCATTGCATGTGCAAATTTTGATTCCGCACTTTCATACGCTTCAAACTCATCAAATAATGCAATCATCTCTTCTTTCTGTTCCGATGGAAGAAGTGAGAAGATTCTTTCCTTTGCAGTATCTTCTCTTGCTTTCTGCGTCTTCAGATTTTCAGCATCATACGCATAAGTATCACCTGCGTCAATCTCCACAATATCATGGATCAGGCACATCAGCATCACCCTTGCAATATCTATCTCTTCATTTGAATATTCTCTTAACAGATATGCCATGATTGCCATATGCCATGCATGCTCTGCATCATTTTCATTTCTTCCGTGTC
>OLVO01004187.1_pt1 | contig 11061 bp, 8 predicted proteins | sample 1672571 | NCBI WGS metagenome assembly OLVO01 (sample SAMEA3136700, study PRJEB25190) | human gut metagenome | biome: human gut; feature: human-associated habitat; material: faeces | place: Austria | collected 2013 | reverse complement strand
CGGGCGAAATCAAATGTCAGCTTCGCTGCCGCTTGATTTCGTTACCTCGCTACATAAAGAAAACCGCCTCAAGCTAATGCTTGAGACGGTAATAAACTAAGTATTATCGCGGTACCACTCAAATTGACAATGTGTCCACTCTGTCATGTACTATCATACATGTCACCTTGATAACGGGTGTGCATCCCGCTGACTCCTACTTGATTCAGGTCAGCCTCGAAAGCCCATTCATCAAAATTCCATTTGCTGCAATCCCACCACCTGCAGCTCTCTGGGAAACTTCCTAATGACTACTCTTCTTTCTCATCGGTTTCTTTACATTATGTTTTGTTTTTTAAGTTGTGTTTACTTTACAACTATTTTTTTTGAATGTCAATACCGAATTTAAAATTTCTGCATTTCCGCATCCGGTGCAGATGCCATATCCCCGGCAGTGCCTGTCATATTTACCTCATACTCCTGCTTTCTGCTTCTGACGGTCTGACGCATCCGGTCTCTTTCCGTATTATACAGTTCCACCCAGTCTTCATCATATCCAATAAACAAATATGGCATATTGGCAGCAATATATTGCAATGCCTCCTGTGATGCTGTCTTTCTACTCATTGGGATGTCAAATATTCTTCCATCATAAAGCATCACAACAACAGAATAGGTTTTACCTGTCGGAATAAAGTTTGTTCTGTGCTGTACCACATTTTCATATACCCATAATACCTGATCTGCCTCTGCGAAATACACCTTTGTTCCCTTTACAGCCATAAAATAATCCTGCCCGATGCGCATTCCCTGCACCGCCGGCTGCATCTGATAAAAATATTCAATCTGCGAAAGTATATATTCTTTGTTTCCTTTTCTTTCGCAATATTCTTCCAATGCTTTTACATTCTTTCCCTTTATCCCACTGACAAGCATATAAATACCACCGATCAGGGCACCTGCTGCAAGCAATATAAAGAAGATAATGGTTACCATATTTCCCTCGCCGATGTCACCGTCATTGATCACATAAGGCAGGAATAATGCCGCACTTTCCTCCGGCAATCCAAGCCTATCTACAAACTCATTAAAGTATGTCAGATAATCACCCGAAAGCGGCTGGATCGTTCCGGAAATCTTTACCGGCTGCAGGTTGTCCATTGCTGATTCGTCTCCATCCAGATACGCCCAGTAAGCATCCATATTTTCTTTCGCCCGGTTCATTGTGGAACCACTGCAGTTTACACCCATATATTCTGCCTCTCCGACAGGAACCATAAATTGCATGGCCGTCATACCGCCCTTATCATTTTCCTGATAGGCATAATAATCCATGAAATAATATATGTCACCCTCAACCTTCACATTTTTCTGTATATCCTCTGCCTTTAAATCTTCAATTTTCAATGGTTTTTGAAAAAGCACATTAAGGTCATCCCATGTTATCGCTACAAATACAGCAGCAAGCGCCCACAGAAGAACCGTAGCAAAAATACAGTTTGCCATGTATTTTTTCTTCAGTTTTTCAATCATATTTTTCCTCACTTTTCTCTTACTTTATTTTTCTGAATCTCACACCGCTGTCATACTTTTTCTTCAAAAGTTTTCTGTACGTCGCATTTTTCTTCTTAGGCAGTTTAAACAACATACCTTTCTTTGTCTTTTTAAATGCAGACGCACCAACCTTTTTCATTTTTGTCGTTTTCAGCGTTACGGTTTTGAGCTTCTTACACTTATAAAACGCTTTTTTACCGATCGTTTTGACATTTTTCGGTATCGTGATCGCAGTAATGCTTCTGTCACCTTCAAACGCACTGTCTCCGATCGTCACCAGACTACCCGGCAGTGTTACCTTCTTTAATGCCGTGCAATGATAAAACGCTTTCTTGCCGATCTTTGTAATACCCTCTGCAATCTTTACTTTTTTCAGCTTTTTATGGTTTGCAAATGCATACGGAGCAATTTCTTTTACATAGCAGGTTCTTCCTGCTGCATCCATAAAAGTAGTCGGAATCGTGATGTCCTCCGCATCTTCATCTGCTTCCTTGAAGGTGACATACACTTTACCGTTCTCTATCTGCGCAATCTCATAAACCAGACCGCTGATATCCATGCTGTCTCCGACCTCCACAGCCTCATCCGGCGTCTCATCCACATCATCTTCCGGCATTTCACTTGGCCGCTGACCAGGTGTTGCGCTTGGGGATTCGCTTGGCTGCTGGTTTGGCGTCTCACTCGGTGCCGGGCTTGGGCTTGGCGTCTCACTCGGTGTCGGACTTGGGCTCGGCGTCTCACTTGGTTGCTCGCTTGGTTTTTGGCTCGGCGTCTCGCTCGATGTCGGACTTGGGCTTGGCGTCTCGCTCGGTGCCGGGCTTGGGCTTGGCGTCTCGCTCGGTGCCGGGCTTGGGCTTGGGCTCGGCGTCTCACTCGGTGCCGGGCTTGGGCTCGGCGTCTCACTTGGTGTCGGGCTTGGGCTCGGCGTCTCACTTGGTGTCGGACTTGGGCTCGGCGTCTCGCTTGGACTCTCCGATTCGCCGGATGAGGTACCGTAGTATTTCTCTACTCCGATACTCTCAAGCTCTGCCTCTGTTGCCAGATCTGCCGGATAGGCTTCCTCTCCCTTATGCAGCAGATACAGTCCTGCTGCAGCACCTACCAGACCGGCATTGTAATCCAGTGCCACCTCATTACAGTTATAATCCGCCTGATTGTCTGCGTATGTGTCATATTCATCACTTGGGCCGCCAACAAGGGCTCCCATCAATGTATAATGGTCTTCCCGTACCTGTCCTGCATCATTTGATCTGGATGCAGCTCGGTGATGCGGATATTTTGCCGCATTCTCATTATAGCCGACTACAAAACAACGTTTCGCTTTGTTATTTCCAAGCAGGTATTTCATCTGTCCGGTCGCCCAGCTACTGTAATTACCGTCTGCCATGGATAACTTCTGGTTTGCCTGATCATAGATCAGTCCCATAAACTGTGCAGATGCATTATATCTTGCTGATCCCCAGCCATCGATCAATTTAAATCCCTGTTTCGTATTTTTACTGCCATAGCTGGCAAAGGCACTGACTGCTGTATAATCGTCTTTCAAAACTGCCGCTACCGGCCATGTATTGTCCCATGTCAGGCACCAGCCTGTATTTAACTTTCCATAATAGGCGTCTCGCTGCTGTTTATAGCTTTCGTTACCTGTTGCTGCATATAAAGCAGCCGCAGCCGTACAATAATCATCTTCCCAGTTGTTGGAAGAATAAAAAGGAGCTGCCCCCTGTGTTGCTACCTGCTTATTACTACAGTTCTTTGCAAAATCGAATAAATCCTCTGCTGTCTTTAAATAAGCTTTGCTCTTTGCAAGTGCTTCTGCTCCGCCCTGCTTCTGGTAGTTAGCCGCCTGCAATGCAAGTGCTGCTACCGCAACAGAGACTTCATCTGTCGCAGGATTAGAAGCCGTTGCGAAAAATGCCGGTCTGCCTATTGTCTGTCCTTCCGGAGCTTCCCACTTTGCATGGTCACTGTCTCCGTCTCCGACCTGATAGCAGAAAGCTTCTACAGTATCTGTCCCCTCTTTATAGATCGTACAGCGTGTAAAATAATCACAGAAGTAATCCATGATCGTATTAAAATGCGCCGTCTGTCCCAGCTCATCGTAAGCATCGGCAAACTGATAATACCCAAGTGCCAGAACGGTTGCAGCGTATCCTTGTGGCAGACCGAATTTCACATGATCGCCCGCATCATGATAGCCGCCGCTTACATCTACCGTCTTTCCATTATAGGTCACATAGCTGTCATATGTATGGCAATTTCCTCTCCAGGAAAAAGCACTGTTTTCATCCACACCTGTTCCGCACATATTTCCATCATAGAAATAAAGCGATTCCTGCAATAGCTTGGCAAAATTGTAGCTGATGTCCAGATTCAGATCCGTCGTCGTATCTTTCTGCGCACCGCCGCCACTACCGCCGCTTCCACCGGTCTCATCATTGGTATCCCCTTTGGAATAATCTATCGTTGACTGTGTTCCATAATTGTATGCCACATTGGTGATCGTAATATCCGATGCGTTTACCCATGTACTGCTAAATCCAAATCCCGGCGGGTTAGCAGACATTTTACTTGTCCCAAGCACCGCATTGGAATTTTCTTTATTCGGATACAGATAGATCGTATCGCCATCTGCGGTAAAAGTTGCATTCCAGCATTTGAATTTAGCTGCACTGCCGGATGGCACTGTCATTGTGATCACCCAGTCACAAATACTTTTTCCGGTCTGATTATCCACAGAAAGCTCAAAACCGGACCAGTCATTACTCGGCTGTCCCTGCGCATTTACCGTAACAACCACATTTCCGGAAGCCTCTCTATCCGTCGTTATCTGACCGCCGCCGCTTCCACTATTACCGGATGTATCTGTCGTAAAATAAATATCTGATATTTCATAGCTTACAGTGCTGCCCGATGCCAGATTGGCAAACTGCAGTCCCAGCTTTCCGATCCTGTCATAGCCACTCCAATCCATAGAAGCCAGATCAAATTTTGCCGTGGCACTCTCTCCTGCTGCAATATTGACCCATTCTCCATTTTTCCAGCTATAAGCCTCGCTCATACCAAATGCCATACAGCCGGTCTGCTCTCCTGCATAGGCTGTCAAGGTATTTACCTTAAAATCTACCACAAGCTGCTTTACACCCAGCGCATCCAACTCCTGCTTTTCATCCATATCCGCCGGCAGATTGACCAGCAGCTCCGCAGCCGGCTTGTTAGAGCCTTCTCCGTCTTCCGCAGCTAATATACCATTTTTTTGTATATATGGCATCAGATCAATCTTATCTTCTGCCGCATACGTCTTTTCTCCCGGAACTGTTATGCCTGTCAGCACAACCGCCGCAGACAGCACAAGTGCCAGGACCCTGTTTCTTTGTTTTTTTCCTCGTCTTTTCACATGAACCTCCCATAGGCATACAATAGTTATGTTTATTGTAACAAAATAATGAGCCAATGTCGCTTGGCTCATTATACGGAAATTATGCACTTGTTTTGTATAAAATGTCATGTTCTTTCGGATTACATGACTTATTTACAGCTTACACGAAGCTGATCACTTCTTCCTTCGGCGCTTTTGTCTTCTCCACAGAAATAGCATGCAGCACCGGACCTTCCTTGCCATAGTCTTCAAAGTATTCAATGGCTACCTTTGCTGTTACCTTGACCCATTCCTTCTGTTTTAAGGTATCTGCCTGGTCATACTTGCAGGCATACCCCAGAAATGCCATATCCTCTGCACAGCAGGTCATTGCCATTCTGCCCGGTACAAAATATCCCTTCGGGAAATTTTCAGGATGCAGCACCATACCCACATAGGAGATCGTCTTGCCGGCATAACGCTGCATATTATCCAACACATCAATATACCAGATTCCATAGCCTGTATCATCCAGATCGATCACATCTGCACCCACATCAAACGGCAGATCTTCTTCGAGCGTCGCATTTACTTCGCCGTTCTTATCCTCAAAGATGATTTCAGCATTCTGGTTGATCGCCTTGATATTTCTCTTATAAGTCGGTATCTGTTCAATAATATTGTCACAGCGGTTCATGATGATCAGCTCGGACTTGCGGATATGTTCTGCCAGCAGAGATTTCATATTCGTAAAATAGGTGGAAAATGTAGAGCCGTCGATACAGGTGATCTGCTGTTCCAGCTTCCAGTGCCATGGCAGTTTTACATTTTTGCTGTTCCACATACCGTTAAACTCGATCAGGATACGCGCCGGTTTATGCTTTTTCTCCAGCTCGATCAAATTCTGCGCTGTAAAATCTTCCTCATCCTCGATCAGTTCCATGACCGTTCTGCTCTTTTTCAGAAGTGTCGCATCATATTCGATATCGCCTTCCTCACATACGATCAGAAGCGTTTTTGCGCGCATCTGGAAATAAGGCTGCGCGATCGTATACTGGATGAATTCTGTCTTACCACTGTCTAAGAATCCGTTAATCATATATACAGGAATCATAAGTTCTTTCCTCTTTCTTATCATATTTCTGTCTGCTTATTTGCCAAACAGCTCTTTTAAAGCATCTTCCTTCAGTTCGGAGCCAATGACACAGATCTTACCGGTGTACTCAGCACTGCCATCACGGATCTCGCTCTCACCCGGTACATAATCAAAGTGGATAAAGCCGTTCTCAGACGGAAGCATACCTTTTGCACGCAGGATAAAGCCATATTTTTCTTTGTCCTCTAATGCATCCAGCATATTTTGTAATTCTTCCTTTGTATACTTGTCCGGTGTTTCCATGCCCCAGCTTGTAAATACTTCATCTGCATGATGATGACCATGCCCGTGGTCATGTCCGCAGCAGCAGTGTCCATCATGATCATGATGATGTTCATGTTCTTCATGATCGTGGTCATGGTGATGTTCATGCTCTTCGTGATCATGGTCATGATGATGCTCATGTTCCTCGTGATCGTGGTCATGATGATGCTCATGTTCCTCGTGATCGTGGTCATGATGGCAACATTCGCCATCATGGTCGTGATGATGATGTTCATGCTCATGCTCTTCCATAACAGCCTTCAGAAGCTCTGCTTCCAGATCCTTGGCTCCTTCGATGGCTTCCATGATCTTTTTACCGTCAAGCTCATCCCAAGGGGTTGTAATAATAGCTGCCTTTTCATTATGCTGACGGATCAGTCCGATACACTGGTTGATCTTTTCCTCGCTCATTTCACCTGTACGGCTTAAAATGATCGTACCTGCATGCTCGATCTGGTTCTCGAAGAACTCACCAAAGTTCTTTAAATAAGTCTTACATTTCTTTGCATCCACAACCGCAACCGCACTGTTTAAATGTACGCCTGCTTCTCCTGTTGCACCTTCCACCGCACGCATGACATCGGAAAGCTTTCCGACACCGGATGGCTCGATCAGGATACGGTCAGGATGATACTGATCCAGTACCTGCTTCAGTGCTGATGCGAAGTCACCAACCAAAGAGCAGCAGATGCAGCCTGAGTTCATCTCTGTGATCTCTACGCCTGCTTCCTTTAAAAAGCCGCCGTCAATACCGATCTCACCGAATTCATTCTCGATCAGAACGACCTGCTCGCCCTGCAGTGCCTCTTTTAACAGTTTCTTTATCAAAGTTGTTTTTCCTGCTCCCAAAAATCCGGAAACAATATCAATTTTTGTCATGTTCTTCACCTTTCTTTGTTCTGTTTCTTACTATAGTTATCTTTTACACCGAAAATCACAGGATTTTCCATGCCGCTATACACATTATAGCACACTTGTCAAACAAGGAACTCCGCAAATCTTCCTTTATCTGCCTGACTGCATTCCACCGTCACCGAAATGCCATCTGCCTCATAGCTTTCCGAAAGCACATTCGCCTGTTCTTTCAAATATGAGAAGATATCTCCTCTTGCATATGGCAGGCACATATGACAAATCTCATGTCCCGCATATACCCGTTTCAACACTTCATCCGCCAAAAGAGTTATACTGCTCTCTTCCTTTGCGGAAATATATACCGCCGATTCAGTTACCCTTAGGCAACTCGATTCTTCCATCCGGTCAACCTTATTATATACCATCAGAACCGGAATATCCGCAGCACCGATCTCCTCCAGCGTTTCATTTGTCACGGCAATATGATCTTTATAATCAGGATCCGAAAAATCCACCACATGCAGAAGCAGATCTGCACTTGCGGCCTCTGACAGCGTAGAGCGGAATGCCTTAACAAGACCATGTGGCAGCTTGTCAATAAAACCGACCGTATCGGACAGGAGCACCGTTTTGTTTTCCTTCGGTGTAATACTGCGGACTGTTGTATCCAATGTCGCAAACAGCATATCCTTTTCCATGACCGTTTTTTCCGCATCACCCAGATAGCGCATGACCATGCTGTTCATGATCGTCGACTTTCCCGCATTAGTATAACCGACCAGTGCAACGCGAGGGATCGCGGATCTTGCACGTTTCTTCTGCTGTGTCCGGCGTTCCGTTTCCATTTCGGCAAGCTCGCGCCTAAGCTCTGTCAGGCGGCTCTGGGCACGTCTTCTGTCAAGCTCCAGCTTCTTCTCACCGCTGCCTCTGCTGCTCATAGAACCACTCGTTCCGCCCTGTCTGGACAGTGCTTCATGGAGTCCTACAAGACGTGGCAGCAGATATTGCAGCCTTGCCACCTCTACCTGCAGCATCGCCTCTCTGGATTTTGCCCTGGACGCAAAAATCTCCAAAATCAGCGTCGTACGATCCATGACTGCCATTCCCGTATCATCCTGAATATTACGGAGCTGGGACGGTGTCAGAGAGTCATTAAATAAAAGCAGGTCTGCCTGCAGTTCTTCCGCTTCTTCTCTGATCTGCTCCAGTTTTCCCGGTCCTACATAAATTGCTTTATTGATCTGTGTGTGCTGCACACAGTTTCCCACTACTTCCATCTCGCAAGCATTTGCCAACTCTGCAAGCTCTGCCATAGAACGTTCAAATTGTCTGTCATTTTGCGTATCCACGCCTACCAGATATACCTTGTCCATGTTTCTCCCATTTCCTTTTCTATTTCCAAACATCAAGATCGGGGATTCGAAATGTTATGAACTCCCACAAACCGCATAAAGAAAGTAGTTCAGCGGTGTCATTTTCATTGTCAATCACTTAGTCAATCAATGCTACAAACTGGAATTCTCACCTATCCTAATGTCATTATCATAACAGCAAAAATTACTGCTAAAATCGCGTCAATAATAATAAGAGTTCTCCTATATTTATTTTGATATTCCACTCGATTCATGATTTTAGCCTTTTGTTTTTCAGTCATCCTCCAGTCTGATGGAAAAAAAGCACATATCAGAAAAATTACCCACATAAGGAGTCCTGCAAAAGAGAGAATAACTAAAACTCCTGAATCATTAACTCCTATAACACCTCTTACAATAATCGCAGTGATTAGGATTAACAATGAACAAATAGCCATTATTTTTTCAATTTTTGTCATCTTGCCTTCCATACTTGTTCCTCCTTCAACTTCCGATTTTCACTCTTCCTCAGGCTGTTTATAAAAATCCAGCATAGAACCATTCGGAAGGTAATTATCAAATGCCCAATCGGTAATTGTAACCACTAAGTGATCATCTTCAATTGTTATATCTGCGGAGACCGTTCCCAAATCTGCCATATCTGCTGCAAACTCTTTCCCGCTGAAATGTAAGATTCCTGTCTCAGGATCATATTCGCCAATGGCGTCTTCAAAATAAGCTACTTTATACACACCAAAGTCTATCGAATAGGTATTTCCGTCATTATGCGAAATGATAAGTTCAGACCCCATATCATCGCAGTATGTTCCATCTTCGATAGCATTTGCATTATAAGGCAAAAACTCATACGAACAGACTACTGTATAATCCGCTTCCGCTCCATGAACTACCTTTTCAGTTGTTCCGACATTCTCTCCGCAGATCCAATACGAGCCGTCCGATTTCTGAACAATTGTATTATCCATGAAGCGCGGATATATGCCTTCAAACTGACCTATGTCCGTAACATCTGAATTTAACTGCATACTGCCTGTCCAGACCATGCAGGCATCTTCCGCCACCCGTACGGGTGTATCAACGACCTCAGGATGATCGACGCCGCAGTTCCAGGCCGCATTATAACCCCAGGTCCATACAGTCCCATCTGATTTCAGAATCGCGTGATTAAACCAGCCTCCGGTAATAAATGCCGCATCGTCAAAGATTTTTCTTGGTTCCGGATAGAACAGCACATCTGTTGACTGATAACCGCCTTCGATTGCAATGGTTCCCCAGGTCCACACTTCACCATTCTCGGCAAGACAGACAATGTCATCCCTGCCACATCGGGCATAGGCGACATTCTCCATCATTAAGACAGGACGGGTGATTACGTAGTGCTCTGCATTTATATACCGATCCCAGTCAAACGAATCATATTGCTGCAATGCGCCGCTTCCTGCATTTCCAAATCCATAAAGCTTATGATCTGAAGTCAGATAGATGGAAAACCCAGACTGGGAGTAATCGGTATGAATGACATTATCAGCGATTTTCACATATTCATTATGAAAGTCCTCGTCCTGAATGCCCTGTCCGAGTTGGCCGTAATGATTGCTTCCGCATCCCCACAAGACCTGATTCTCATCAACATGATATAGATTAGTCGGATCACCGGTATTGGTGATGTAGTATTGACTCAGATCAATGGAAATCCGCGCGTTGTCAATGCTTTCAGCCTGCGGAATGTTTTCGACCGTATCCGGCTGAAACTCCAACTGCCCTGTTGTGCCTGTTGTATCTGCTGCAGGGGTATCTGCCTGCGGATCAGCTAGCTGGCAGGCGCTCAGGAAGACGCAGGCAGCAATTGAAATACAGGTAATCCCAGTTCTTGGTTTTATATGATTCATCATAGCTGGTCTCCTTCATTAAGATTCGGTGGCTATATTACACTATAATACAAACTGAAATTTGTGCGAGAACACACCGAGGTCTTAATGACCTCGGTGCTTCTCTTTTTTCTTTTGCTGTTTCAGTTCAAACATTCGCTCTGTCTCAGCCAGTTTCTGTTCACGGCATTTGGCTTTGCGCTCATGCTTGTTCTGCTCCTGTTGCATTTTCAGAGCCTGCTGTGATTTTGTTCCAATGCCTTTTTCCTGCATCTGTTTTCTTACATCACGCTGCATTCTCTTTGGATTCTTTTTCGTCTCCATAACAACAGCTGCCACAGCTGGACTGAATTGCAAACTATAATAATGCCCTAAGATAAACTTGTTGATATCGTAGTCCTTTGGTTCTGAACCAAAGGTTACCTTAGCTACAGACAATTTCCCGTCCTCGTACCTTTCAAATACGCCTACCCAAAATGGTTCTTCAAAGAACACCGTCAGCTTGCCTGTTACTTCGCCCATGACAATCCCTCCTTATTGATTGAGATGAGCAAAGAACGGACAACCCGGAGGGGCAGGTTACTTACCCTGAATAATCAGGACGGCCGGGCTACCTACCGGCTCTGGCATGCATGCTACATACGTTGCGTTTTT
>OLVO01004173.1_pt1 | contig 11105 bp, 10 predicted proteins | sample 1672571 | NCBI WGS metagenome assembly OLVO01 (sample SAMEA3136700, study PRJEB25190) | human gut metagenome | biome: human gut; feature: human-associated habitat; material: faeces | place: Austria | collected 2013 | reverse complement strand
TTCAACAAGTACAATGCATAAAATCCACAGCAAACCATTTTCAATGGATGACTTCTCCTGCGATCATATGACGGATGGTACAAAAAAATTTATGGAAACAGTTGTTGCCGAGCTTGAAAACATCCGTCTTCGCTTTAAGGAGACAAAATCAAAGGAGGACTGGTATGATATGATCCAGCTTCTTCCAAGCAGCTATAACCAGATGCGCACCTGTACATTCAATTATGAGACATTAATCAATATCTATCGTGCAAGAAAGAATCATAAGCTGGCAGAGTGGCATACATTCTGCGATTGGATTGAAACACTTCCATATGCAGAGCAGCTGATAACATTTGAGCCTTAATGAGCCTTAAAACGGCTGTTATTAAAAAAGCGCCTCACGTTTTTTGTGAGACGCTTTTTTTATATTTTCGTGCAGCAATTACTGCTTTCCAGTCGTTCCAAAGCCTCCGCGGTCGCATCCATCCAGATGCTCAACCTCCTCAAACTTTAATTCCGGCTGATGCTTCATGATACGAAACTGGCAAATTCTGTCATTTACGTGGATGCAGGTGTCGCGTACCGCCATCACAGGTACTTTCCATTCGTCATGATCACCGCAGTAGCTTTCGTCAATCACACCCATATGATTTGTCTGGATGAGGCCGAAATTCTTAAATGTACTGCTTCTTGGAACAACATGTGCCTCATAGCCCTTTGGAAGCTGCACTGCAATACCAAGAGAAATAAGACGAGCCTCTCCGGCCTTCATATTTACTTCCTCTGCGCTTCTTAGATCAATCCAATCAGATTTTCCGTCGATGAAACGGAGTTTTTCAATTTTGTCACTTAAATAGCGAATTTTTAATGTTTCCATGATACCTCATTACTAAAATTACAATTATTCGTATAACGGATATTTGTCAGTCAGGCTCTTAACAAGTGCCATTGCCTCTTCTTTGTTTTTCTCCATATCGTCGATAACAAGAGAGAGTGCCTGTGCGATAACATCCATATCAGCTGGCTTAAAGCCTCTGGTAGTAACAGCGGCTGTTCCAAGACGGATACCACTTGTCGTAAATGCAGACTGTGGGTCATTCGGTACAGTATTCTTATTGCATGTAATGTTGGCAGCATCAAGCATCTTTTCAGCCTGCTTTCCAGTTACACCCTTGTTTATCAGATTTACAAGCATCAGATGATTATCTGTTCCGCCTGATACAAGCTCAAAACCACGATTCATAAGGCCAGAAGCAAGTGCCTGTGCATTATCAATAATGCCTTGTGCATAAAGCTTAAATGATGGATCAAGTGCTTCCTTAAAGCAAACAGCCTTTCCTGCGATAACATGCATAAGCGGTCCGCCCTGAATGCCTGGGAAAATTGCCTTATTAAAGTTGTACTTTTTATTAACCTCGTTGCTGCACATGATCATGCCGCCTCGCGGTCCGCGAAGAGTCTTATGAGTGGTTGTAGTAGTTACATGTGCGTAAGGAATTGGACTTTCGTGAAGTCCTGCTGCGACAAGACCTGCGATATGTGCCATATCAACCATTAAAACTGCGCCTACCTCATCTGCAATCTCACGGAAGCGCTTAAAGTCGATCTTTCTTGCGTAGGCAGAGGCACCGGCTACGATCATCTTTGGCTTACACTCAAGTGCAATGCGGCGAACTTCGTCATAATCAATAAAACCGTCTGCGTTAATTCCATAAGGAACTGCGTTAAAGTACTTTCCTGACATGTTTACCGGGCTTCCATGTGTAAGATGACCACCCATGTCGAGGCTCATACCCATAAAGGTATCACCAGGATTTAATACGGCAAAAAAGACTGCCATATTTGCCTGTGCTCCAGAGTGCGGCTGCACATTGACATACTCACAGCCAAAAAGCTTCTTTGCGCGCTCTCTTGCTAATTCCTCCACTACGTCAACATATTCGCATCCGCCGTAATAACGCTTTCCCGGATAGCCCTCTGCATATTTGTTTGTCAGAACGCTGCCCATTGCTGCCATAACGGCCTTGCTTACAAGATTTTCAGAGGCAATCAGCTCAATATGGGTACGCTGTCTTGTCAGCTCATCCGACATTGCCTGTGCCAATTCAGGGTCATACTTTTCTACTTCCTCAAATCCTAACATGTTTACTTCCTCCTTTTGCCCGCAGAATATCTGCCTTCGCTGTCACTGCGATGTTGTCTTGTATTGCTGCTGTCATTTTGTTTCTTTGCATGCTGCGCATTTGTGTTTCTGCCCTGTTTGATATTTCTTGGTGCAATCAGACATTCCTTGCCAAAACCAATCAAATCCTGACGGCCACACTTAATTAGCGCTTCTTTTACCAGATCATAAAGCTTTGGATCACGGTACTGGATAAGCGCACGCTGCATGGCTTTTTCATGAGGATCCTTTGGAATATAAACAGACTCTCCTGTACGCGGATCAATGCCTGTGTAATACATGCATGTTGAAATCGTGGACGGTGTCGGATAGAAATCCTGCACCTGTTCCGGCATATAGCCTAAATCACGCAGATGCTCTGCCATCTCCACCGCATCCGTAAGCTGGGATCCTGGGTGAGATGACATTAAATAGGGAACCAGATATTGCTTGAGTCCAAGTTTTTCATTCATTGCTTTGTATCGCTGTGTAAAACGCTTGTAAACGGCATTTTCTGGCTTACCCATATATTTTAAAACGCGGTCAGAAACATGCTCTGGGGCAACCTTAAGCTGTCCGCTGACATGATACTGACAAAGCTCCTTAAGGAAAGCATCGCTTTTATCTGCCAACACGTAATCGAAACGAATACCTGAGCGGATAAAAACTTTCTTTACCTTTGGAAGAGCGCGCAGTTTTCGAAGAAGCTGGATATAATCCTGATGATCAACTGTAAGGTTTTTACATGGTGACGGGAATAAACATTGCTTTCCCGTGCAGACACCTTTAGTCAGCTGTTTTTGACAGGCCGGATGACGGAAGTTTGCCGTTGGGCCTCCTACATCGTGGATATATCCTTTAAAATCTTTTTCCTGTGTCATCAGCTTTGCTTCGCGAATCAATGATTCATGACTTCTTGTCTGAATAATTCGCCCCTGATGAAATGTAAGAGCGCAGAAGCTGCAGCCGCCAAAGCAGCCGCGATTGCTGCAAAGTGAAAATTTAATCTCTGAGATGGCCGGCACACCGCCTAGTGCCTCATAAGACGGATGATACGTTCTCATATAAGGAAGCTCATACACGTCATCCATCTCCTGTGTTGTAAGCGGATAGGCAGGTGGATTTTGAATGACATAAAGACGTGATCCGTATGGCTCGGCAAGCTGCTTTGCTGTAAATGGATCAGTATTGCAGTACTGCTTATAAAAGCTGGCGGCATATTGTTTCTTATCTTTTGTCAGCTCATCATATGTCGGAAGCACTAAAGCATCCGGCACACGGTCAAGTGAGCGCACCTTACATACAGTTCCGCGTATAAAGGTAATTTCACTTACAGGCAGACCGCTGTTTAATGCATCTGCAATCTCTACAATAGAATGTTCTCCCATTCCATACGAGATGATATCCGCCTGTGCTTCTATCAAAATGGAACGCTTTAACTTATCTGACCAATAGTCGTAATGTGCCAGGCGGCGAAGAGATGCTTCGATTCCGCCTAAAATGATTGGACTGTCTGGAAAATTACGGCGTATATAATTTCCATAAACAACATCTGCATAGTCTGGGCGTTTTCCAATCACACCACCTGGAGTGTATGCATCCATCTGACGTCTTTTTTTGGAAACAGAATAGTGATTTACCATGGAATCCATATTTCCAGAGGATACTAAGAAGCCAAGGCGCGGTTTGCCAAATTCGTGAATTGCATTATCGTCACGCCAGTCAGGCTGCGGTAATATAGCAACCTTATAGCCGTGAGATTCCAGAATACGACTTATTATTGCATGTCCAAAGGATGGATGATCTACATAGGCATCACCTGTCACATAGACAAAATCTGGCTGTTCCCAGCCAAGCTGCTGCATTTCACGGCGATTAATCGGCAGAAAGCCCATTTTTTCCTCCTTTGCTGTTTAAAGCACGGCGTCTTTTTGCCGCCTCCAATACATGCTTTGCCAGCACTGCTGTCGTTACGGCACCTACACCGCCCGGAACTGGCGTTGCCATAAATACCTTATCTTCAATCTGACCAAAGTTTACATCGCCGCAAAGCATTCCATTTTCATCTACATTAATTCCTACATCAATAACAATTGTTTTTTCTGAAACAAAACGCTCATCTATCCATTTTGCTTTGCCAATCGCTGTTACGAGAATGTCAGCTTCACGGCACACCTCTGGCAGCGAAACAGTGCGGGAATGACAAATTGTTACTGTTGCATTTTCGTTTAATAAGAGCATAGAGAGCGGTTTTCCTACTACAAGGCTTCGTCCAAGTACAACTGCTCTTTTTCCCTGCGGCTCAATGCCATAAAAATGGAGAATTTCCATGACAGCCTGCGCAGTACACGGAGCAAATGCATGTTTATCTCCCGAAAACAGCTTTCCAAGTGCTGCACTAGATATACCATCTACATCCTTTTCTGGCGCAATTGATTCAACAATCTTTGACTCATTAAGCTGTGCAGGGAGAGGGCGAAACAGCAAAATGCCATCAATCGTTGGATCATCATTTATGGCAGCAAATTCTGCTGAAAAATCATCCATTGAAATGTCTGCAGGAAATACAAACAGTTTTGTTTCTATTCCAACACCACTCATTCGCTTGAGGGCACTTCTCTCATAGGAAAGATCCTCTTGTTTTTCACCTACACGAACAATGGCAAGACAAGGCTTTGTCTCACACCCTTCTAGTTCTTTTTTTATCTCATCGCGGATCGCTGCTGCGACCGACGCACCTTTTAAGATTTGCATAGACACACTTCCTTTTTTAATTTATTCTTATGACATAAGCTGACTGATGCTGTCATGAAGCTTCATTGTTTGGGAAAGAAGCATTTTAGCTTCTTCATTAAGCTTTTGCGCTATTTCAATGTTTTTCATCAGCCCTGTGTTTGCACCGACATTTATAAAGCCGCCATGGGCAGAGGCTGCAAGAAGAGCTGCTCCTGTTACAACATCACTTAAAATCAGCTTCGAACATTTCCCCGAAAGCTCATCTAAAAGTGTCATGGCATAAGCAGAATTTTTTAAAATTTTCATAGGAGTAAGGCTTGCCTGATACAGTGCTTTCTCCAAAATTTCATCTTTTTTTGCTTTTTGCTCTGGTGTATCCTTTGGCAGGCCATACGCTTTTGAAAGCGGAAGAAAGCCTTGCGCATCCTCATTGATACAGCTAAGAAGTGTGTCCCTGCACGATGCTAACTCACCCTCAATCCTTTTGATATCCTGATCATAGCAGGCATACTTTTTCTTTCCATGGGTCAGTGCGCAAGCCATCATTCCTAAAGCGCAGCCATAAGAACCTGTGCAGGCGCTTGCACCACCGCCTCCCGGTACTGGTTCTTTTCCGGAAAGTGCCGCTGCAAACTCTTTTAAACTCAAATTTTCCATACGTTACTTGTTCCTTTACAGAAAGGAGATGCTGCTGTTTCGCAGCACCTCCTTTGGTACTTTTATTATTTCATTTTTAGTGCTTAAAGTGTCTCATTCCTGTAAACACCATTGCAATTCCATATTCATTGCATTTGTCGATGCAGTCCTTATCACGGATAGATCCGCCTGGCTGAATAATTGCAGTAATGCCTGCCTTATGGGCAGCCTCTACATTATCAGCAAATGGGAAATATGCATCAGATGCCAATACAGCACCCTTTGTTGCATCTGGTCCAATCAGCTCATTTGCATGCTCGAAGCACTGCTCAATCGCCCATACACGATTTACCTGACCAGGTCCGATACCGACAGTCTGAAGATCCTTTGCAACTGCAATACCATTTGACTTAACAAACTTAACAACCTTCCATGCGAAGAGCAGATCCTCCATCTCCTTCTCGGTCGGTGCCTTTTCTGTTACTACCTTAACATCTCCGTCAAGCAGCTTGCTGTCGATATTCTGAACAATCAGTCCGCCATTTACCTTCTTTAAATCAAGTGCCTCTGCTGGCTGCTTTTCACTGATATCTGCAAGCTCAAGAACACGGACATTTCTCATAGAACCATCCTTCTTGAAGCTTAACATCTTCAGTGCGCCCTCTGTATAAGACGGTGCAACAATTACCTCAAGGAACATTGACTTCATATCCTTTGCAATGGTCTCATTGATTTCGCGATTTGAAACAACAATACCACCATAAATAGATACCTTATCAGCTGCAAATGCCTTCTTCCATGCTTCCTCGATAGTATCAGCACTTCCAACACCACATGGATTTCCATGCTTGCATGCAACAACAGTTGGCTCTGTAAACTCCTTAAGAAGCTCTAATGCACCATTTGTATCATTGATGTTATTAAAGGAAAGAGACTTTCCATTTAACTGCTTTGCATCAACCAAAGAACCCTTCTTCTTGCCGATCTCGCGGTAGAAAGCAGCCTTCTGATGCGGATTTTCACCATAACGCATATCCTCAACCTTCTCAAAGGTCATAGTCAGCGTCTCTGGCAGACTGTCATCACCGCGCTCCTTCTTTAAATAATCTGCAATCATTGTGTCATAACTGGAGGTATGCATAAATACCTTCTGCATCAGATAAAACTTTGTATCAAGACTTACCTGTCCGTCTGCCTTAAGCTCTGCAAGAATCTTCTCATAATCAGATGGATCTGTTACTACAGCAACATCCTGATAGTTCTTAGCAGCAGCACGCAGCATAGTTGGTCCGCCGATATCAATATTTTCAACAGCATCTGCCCTTGTTACACCATCCTTTAAAATAGTAGCCTTGAATGGATACAGATTTACAATTACCAGATCGATTGGCTCAATACCTAACTCCTTGAGCTGCTTCATATGCTCTGGGTTTGAACGCATTGCCAACAGTCCAGCATGTACAACTGGGTGCAATGTCTTTACTCTGCCATCGAGGCATTCCGGGAAGCCTGTAAGTTCGGAGATCTCCATCGCCTTTACGCCAGCCTCTGCTAACTTCTTATAGGTTCCTCCTGTTGAAATAAGTTCGATCCCAAGCGCCTCTAGCTCTTTGGCAAGTTCTACTACGCCTGTTTTGTCTGATACACTGATTAATGCTCTCATTGTCCTCTCCTTCGTTTCAACTGCATATTCGATTATTTTATTCCTAGCGGCATTTTTTGCCTGCAACGAATTTATTATTACACAAATCTTCATAGAATGCAAGTATAAAAGAATCCAAAAAGTTTCAGAAAGAAGATTACTTTCAGTAAATTTTGTACTGCTTTGAATAGTTACAAAAAAAAGAAGGAATTTCGCCTGCCAATTGGTGTGCTTAATTCCTTCTTTTTGCTATCAATTTTTTAGAATTAGATATCCTTAAAATCTGTTAAAGAAAAATCATCATCGTCATCATCTGAATAAATATCTTCTGGAGTTGTGCTCTCTACTTCGATGAAATCATCTTCAATCGGTGAGCTTTCTGCTGCATGAAGACTATTTAACTGCTCGCTGATCTTATCAATATCAGCTGCTGCAACGTTTGACTGTGTTGAAGATGTGCTCTGTGTTACATCATCAAGATCATTTAACTCTGCAGGAGCTTTATCAAAAATCTTAGTCTCGCCAGATGGACGGGAAGCCGCTGGTCTAGTCGGACGCTGTGGTCTTTGCTGTGCATTTGTCGGTCTAGCCGGACGCTGTGCTCTTGGAGCAGCTGTCTCTGGTCTTCTAACAGGTCTTGCCTGGCTAGCAGTCTGTCCTGCTTGTCTTGCAGGCTGCTGTCTTACAGGTCTTGCCCCCTGCGTACGCTCAGAACTTTCTTCTCTTGATACACGTGTAACCTTAGATGTAGTTGTACTCTGCTCGAAACCTCTGTCAGAATTTCTTGGCACGCGGCGTACACTGGAAGTACCCTCCTCGCGGCCTTCTGTCATTCTTGTATCTCCCATATGCTCGCTGCGTACTCTTCTTGTAGATGGCTGGCTTGATCTTGGTCTTGCCTGCTGTGCACGTGTCTTAGCTGCGTTCTCAAGCTCAGTAACCTTCTTATTTGCCTTCTTAAGCTTAGAAGACTTGGAGATCATACGGATAAAGAAAATCAGCATCAGTAATGTCACAGCTCCCAATGCTGCAACACCGATCATACCATACTTCTCTACCTTTTCCTTCAAATTGTTATAATTTTGCTGCTGAAGATTTGCAGAGTTATTTAATCTCTCAATCTCATCACTATTCTGGGAAGACATGGAATTATAGTCTTCCTGTAAGCTTGAAAGCTCTGCACTTAAGCTATCTGCGGATGCCTGCAGATCAGTATCAGGATCAGCTACATAGCGAAGGCAGGAACCATTTGATCCATCAAAACGATAGAAGCCCTGATTTCCATCAGAATCCTGTGCATAAATCAGATACATATTTTCGTCACCAGCTGCTGACTTAAACCATGCCGGAACAACGCGGCCGCTGACATTAATATCTACACGCTCATATCCGCTTGGAACAGTTACATCGTCATTAGGAAGAACAATTGCATAAGAAGTTGTTACAGATGTAAATGCTACATATGGGATAGCCTTATCTGTCTCCTCATTGTATACATACCATACAACGCTTGAGTCATCCTGTACAACTGGCAGCAGATAAAGTCCTGTTGCTGTCTTAGCAGCGTTGCATACATTTCCATGATAAGTATACGTAATTTGCTCAGAGTCTGCCGGAAGTGTTACTCCGTCAAGTGACTGTGCAATATTTAATTCCTGTGTCGTATTATCTGTTGTTTCCTGAGATTCTTCCTGACTCTCAGCGTTTGAATCCTGCTCTTCTGCGTTTGTCTCACCATCTGTCTCAGCTGATGCTTCAACTGACTCGGTTGCGACTTCGTCTGCGAAAACCGTTGCTGCAGGAACAGCTACGGTCATGCATGCTGCCATAAACAGCCCTGCAAAACGTCTCATGTTTCCATCCTCCAAATTATCTGTTCTTTTTTGTGTTGCTTTGTTTTATCAACATTTACCGTACTTGTCTATACTAAAGCACAAAATGTGTTCTGTCAATAGATTTGCTTGAATTGTTAAGATAATTGCAAGAAACCTGAATTAAAAAGAACCCCTCAAAGGGGGGCTCTTTTTTTGTATTATGCCTCATCAATGGCCTTTCCGATGTCATGTCTCATATACTTATTATCAAATGAGATCCACTCAGTTGCCTGATAAGCTTTTGAACGCGCTTCCTTCAGATCTTTTCCTGTTGCTGTTACACCAAGAACTCGTCCTCCGTTTGTCACAAATGTATCGCCCTGCTTCTTTGTTCCTGCATGGAATACAAAGTAATCATCTTTGCCATCAAAAGCCTCAAGACCAGAAATTGGAAGTCCCTTTTCGTAATGAACTGGATAGCCGTCAGATGCCAAAACAACACATACAGCTGCATTATCCTCAAACTGAAGATCAATTTTGTCAAGTGTCTGATCAATGCATGCTTCGAACAGATCCACAATATCATTTTTCATACGCGGAAGAACAACTTGTGTCTCTGGATCTCCGAAACGCGCATTATACTCAAGCACCTTTGGTCCTTCTTTAGTCAGCATAAGTCCAAAGAAAATGATACCCTGGAAGGTACGTCCTTCAGAACGCATTGCATCAACTGTTGGCTGATATATATGCTCTCTGCAGTATGCATCGACTTCCTTTGTGTAAAATGGACTTGGTGAGAAAGTTCCCATACCACCTGTATTTAAGCCCTGATCGCCGTCTTTTGCACGCTTGTGATCCTGCGCAGAAGACATAATCTTAATCGTGTTACCGTCTACAAACGAAAGTACTGACACTTCACGGCCTGTCATAAATTCTTCTACGACAATGGTATTGCCTGCCGAACCAAACTTCTTATCTAACATCAGTTCGTTGACACCAGCCATTGCATCTTCCTTTGTTTCACAAATTAAAACGCCTTTACCGAGTGCCAATCCGTCTGCTTTTAACACAATCGGATACTTTGATGTTTCAAGATATTTTTTGGCTTCTTCCGGTGATGTAAATGTTTCATAAGCCGCTGTCGGAATATGATACTTCTTCATCAAATCCTTTGAAAATGCCTTAGAACCTTCCAGAATCGCTGCATTCTTTCTCGGTCCGAACACTCTTAAACCTTCTGCTTCAAATACATCAACAATACCGCCGACTAACGGATCGTCCATACCGACAACCGTCAGGTCAATCTGATTGTCCTTTGCAAAGGCTGCCAGCTTATCAAATTCCATTGCTTTGATGTTGACACATTCGGCAACTTCTGCAATTCCTGCATTTCCCGGCGCACAGTAAATCTTTGACACCTTACTGCTCTTTGAAATCTTCCAGCAGATTGCATGCTCTCTGCCGCCGCCTCCTACTACAAGTACTTTCATCTTTTACCTCTCCAATATTCTTATTTCTGATTTGCTATCATATTAATGGCAGCAGGAAGCAGTTTCCACTCTGCCTGTTCCATTACACGTTTCTGAAGGATTTCCGGTGTATCGCCTTCTTCTACCATAACAGGCTTCTGCGCGATAATTTCTCCGGTATCCATTCCCTCATCTACATAATGAACGGTTGCACCTGTTACCTTTACACCTTTTTCAAGCACCGCTTCATGCACGTGCAGACCATAGTAGCCCACACCGCAGAAAGATGGAATCAGAGAAGGATGGATATTAATAATCCGGTGGCTGTACTGGTGTACCATTTCTTCCGGAATCTTAACAAGATACCCGGCCAGAACGATTAAATCCACCTTCAGCTCATTGATCTTTTCAAGCAGCGCCTTATGAAAATCTGCTCTGTCTGCATAGTCCTTCGGAGAAATGCAGAGTGCTTCAATCCCGTTTTCCTTTGCTCTTGTCAGCGCATATGCATTGGCATTGTTGCTGATAACTGCTACAAGCTCTGTATTGGTAATTGTACCGTCTTTTACGGCATCAATAATTGCCTGGAGATTTGTTCCGCCTCCGGAAACCAGAACTGCAACTCTTAGCTTTCAGTTATTCCGCGCCCACCGAGTTCTACACGA
>OLVO01004168.1_pt1 | contig 11117 bp, 9 predicted proteins | sample 1672571 | NCBI WGS metagenome assembly OLVO01 (sample SAMEA3136700, study PRJEB25190) | human gut metagenome | biome: human gut; feature: human-associated habitat; material: faeces | place: Austria | collected 2013 | reverse complement strand
CGGAACGATAAAAGGCATGATTACTTTTACACTTGCACAGGAGGTTCTGAAAGAGGGGGGCTGCCTGGTTGTGGATGAGATTGAGAATCATTTCAACAAGGAAATCGTAAGCACTTTAATCCGGTTCTTCCTGGATGGAAAGCTGAACAAAAATGGAGGAATGCTGATTTTTTCTACTCATTATTCAGAGCTTTTAGATGAATATGATCGTAACGATAGTATATTTATTACCAGAAACCGAAATGGCATTACAGCCGAAAATCTTTCCAATATTTTAAAAAGGAATGATATTAAAAAAAGTATAAAGGAACATTCAGATGTCAAAAACTTCGAAAAGAAATTTCAAAAAGCATTTCAGAGTTTTGATAAGTATTTATATGATAAATTAATTGTAAATATAAATGATAGCAGTATTTTGAAATCAGAGGAAATGCTTTCAGAAGAGATGTTCAAACGATTGGAAGATATTCCCCTTATAGATAAATATGAAGCTTATCAATTACTGGATGATGATTGGACAGAAATTGCTGTAGATTTGGAAATTATCCAGACGGAAGGAACTGAAGCAATTAAAAAAGTTGATCCGCTTATGGTAACAAAAAAGAAGGGTGGAAAGGAACAGGAAGTACAGGATGGATGGAAAGGACATATTATTCCTTTTGAACTGGTTCAAAATACAATACTATTGGAAGAAAAAGAAAGAATAAAAGATAAAGAAAACAGATTGTCAGAAATAGCTTCTGAATATGAAGAAATCTTTGATTCTCTTACAGAAGAAGAAAAAGGATTTGATTTTGTAAGTGAAGATGGTTGGGTAATTTCTGAAGTTAAGAGAGCATTGAAATCCGATAGTATAGAATTGGAAACCAAGGAGAAGCTGGAGACTATTGCAAAAATTAATGATGAAGAAAAGTCATTGAAGGCAGAAATAAAAACGAAGAGTGCATCATTGGAAACAAAAACAAAGGATATCATTGAAAATCTTTCTGATGAACAGGCTAGTGAACTTCTTAAAGCTAAATGGATAATTCCACTTATTCAAAATATCATGCAGCTTCCAGATAGAATTATCAAAGAATTAGTAGCTAATATTGAATTATTAGAAAAGAAGTATGAGACTACATTTGAAGAAATTGAAAATGAAATTACAGAAACTGAAAAAGTGATTTCCAGGATGATTGATGAACTTGAAGGTAGTGAATCTGATATGCTTGGACTTAAGGAGTTAAAAAAATTGTTGGGAGGTATACAAAATGACGAAAGAAAATGGTAAACCTCAAATTAGATTTGCAAAATTCAAGGATACTTGGGAACAGCGTAAGTTATCTGAGGTTGCGGAATTTAATCCAAAATCTGAGCTGCCAGAGACATTTGAGTATGTTGATTTAGAATCTGTTGTAGGAACAGAAATGGTATCCCATAGAACAGAGACAAGAGAAACAGCTCCATCAAGAGCGCAAAGATTGGCACGGACGGGAGATGTATTCTTTCAGACGGTGAGACCATATCAGAGAAACAATTATTTGTTTGAAAAGCCTGATAATAACTACGTTTTCTCTACTGGCTATGCGCAGATGAGACCTAAAATTGATGCAGAGTTTCTTATGTGCTTTCTGCAAACAGATAGTTTTGTAAAGGTTGTTTTGGATAATTGTACAGGTACAAGTTATCCTGCAATAAATTCAAATGACCTTTCAAATTTGGAGATTGTTCTGCCAGCTTCAGATGATGAGCAAAGAAGAATTGGTAGTTTTATTTCCAACCTCGACAACCTTATCACCCTTCATCAGCGTAAGTATGACAAATTAACTAAAGCAAAAAAATCAATGCTTGAAAAAATGTTCCCTAAAAATGGTACTAATGTTCCAGAAATTCGATTTAAAGGATTTACGGATGCTTGGGAACAGCGTAAGCTTCCTGAATTTGTTTCTTTTTTTAATGGTTTGACCTATACTCCAGACGATGTTCAAGAAACAGGAACATTGGTGTTGAGATCTTCTAATGTCAAAAATGGAGAAATTGTAGATGCTGATAATGTGTATGTGAGTGATAAAGTTGCTACATCTGAGAATGTGCAAGAAGGGGATATTATCGTTGTTGTAAGAAATGGTTCTCGTGCACTCATTGGAAAACACGCGCAAATTAAGGCTTCCATGCCAAATACAGTAATTGGAGCGTTTATGAGTGGAATTCGTTCTGAATATTCTTCTTTTGTAAATGCATTACTTGACACATCGGCATTTGAGAATGAGGTTGCAAAGAATATGGGAGCGACTATTAACCAGATAACTGGTTATATGTTCTCAAAAATGGAGTTTATGATTCCATCAGAGGAAGAACAACAGAAAATTGGAGAATACTTTTCTAACCTCGACAACCTTATCACCCTTCATCAGCGTAAGCTGGAAAAATTGAAAATACTAAAAAAAGCGTGTCTTGAAAAGATGTTTGTATAGGAGAAGTGAGAATATGGAAAAAATAATTTTATATCATGGGACTTCAGATAAAAATGTTGTACCACAATATGGATTGGGTGAAGAGAAACATGATTACGGAAAGGGTTTCTATCTTACTGAGAATGTTGAACTTGCAAAAGAGTGGGCTGTTTGTAAACCAGATGAAAAGAACGGATGGGTTCATAAGTACGAATTGGATATTACTAATTTGAAAATATTAGATTTTCAACAATACAATGTATTAGCCTGGTTAGCAGAATTAATGAAGCATCGAGAAGCGGCAGACACCAAGCGTTATAGAATTTTAGCAAAAAAGTTTATTGAAAAGTACGGAATGGATACAAGTCAATATGATGTTATAAAAGGCTGGAGAGCTGATGCATCATATTTTTATGTGGCGAAAGAGTTTGTCCGTGATAATATTGATATAGAAATTCTCGAGGAATTATTGTCGTTGGGCGGTCTTGGTATTCAATATTGTATAAAATCAGAGTTAGCATATTCAAAGTTAGAAGAAATAGACGCAGAGTTGATGAGTGTTAATTATAATGAATTCAATGATAAATATAATCAAAGAGACGTAGTCGCAAGGAAAAATATGCGTGAGCTTGTTAACTCAGATGCAAATAAAGTAACCAATGTGTTTAGCACATTATTTGAGAGGTGATTGAATTGAGAGCATATTCAGATGCATATTTAAATGATGTAGTTGAAAATCAGGGGAAACTATTTGATTTTATTTCTCAAAAATATCCTCAAAAAGATACCGCGGATTTTATTCATGCTTATATGGTAAGTAAGACAAGAAAAAGTATTGATGAAGCCCAAGCTTATGTGAATACTATGAATGCCAATGAATTGTGGGATTATTTTGAAAAAACAGATAAATATGAACTTAAGGATGGAAAGGCACTTGAAGGATTTCTACCAGATTGGATAGGGGAGTTTTATGCTTATTATCAATGGTATTATAATCTCCCGAGTAGTGAGGTTGTCAAAAAAGTTCCTTTAAATTTTTTGATAAAGGCTTATAGTGGATTGCATGATTTAGAACTTGAATTGGCAGTAAAAAAAGTAGGTAAAGCATGAAGATTGTTTGTTTTCATAATCCAGAGGAAGAAAATGGTTATCTAAGTAATTGGTATTCAAGTCAATTTATTATCAATGATATCATCTTTTCTTCTATGGAACAATTTATGATGTATCAAAAGGCAATATGTTTCGAAGATAATGATATTGCTCAAAAAATTCTTAAAACAGAAAACGTTGCTTATATCAAAGAATTAGGACGACTTATTTCAAATTATAATGAAAATTATTGGAATGGTATACGACAAATTATTGTATTCGAAGGATTGATGGCAAAATTTTCACAGAATGAATCTTTAAAGAGGCAATTGCAAGAGACAGAACATTGTATTTTAGCCGAATGTGCAGTAAAGGATAAAATTTGGGGGATTGGTCTTTCTATGGGTGATCCAGATAGATTGGAAATAAGTAAATGGAAGGGACAAAATTTGTTGGGTTATACATTAATGATGGTGCGAGATTGGCTATAAAATCCATTTTCTTGGGAACAGCGTAAGCTCGTGGAACTTGTTGATGTTTGCAGTGGCAGAGATTATAAACATCTGTCGGAAGGCACTATACCTGTTTATGGAACAGGTGGATATATGCTTAGCGTGAATGATGCATTATCGTATGATCGGGATGCGATTGGCATTGGTAGAAAAGGGACAATCGATAGACCGTATATCCTTAAAGCCCCATTTTGGACAGTAGATACGCTGTTTTATGCCGTTCCAAGGGAAAAAGTTGACCTGAATTTTGCTTTTGATATTTTTCAAAACATCGACTGGAAAAAGAAAGATGAGTCAACTGGTGTACCGAGTTTATCCAAAACAGCAATAAACGATATTGATGTGCTTGCACCGAAACACGGCGAGCAACAGACTATTGGGCAATTTTTTGCCGCTATCGACCACCTTATCACCCTTCATCAGCGTAAGTTATAAGTTAAGCAAAAATAAAAAGGAGGAAGAAAATGGTTTTTAATAAAGAATCAGATTTTGAAGAAACCTTAATTAAAATATTATCCGAAAAAGGCTGGGAAAAAGAAGTACTTAAAAACTACTCAGAAGAGGATTTACTGCGAAATTGGGCAGATATTCTTTTTGAAAATAACCGTGATATAGACAGACTAAATGATTATCCACTGACAGATGGCGAAATGCAGCAGATTCTGGAACAAATTGAAACACTCAGAACTCCATTAAAATTAAATGGATTTATTAATGGAAAAAGTGTTTCTATTGTGAGGGATAATCCGGATGATAAATTACATTTTGGTAAAGAAATCAGCCTTAAAATATACGACCGTCGTGAAATTGCAGCAGGACAGAGCAGATATCAGATTGTACAACAGCCTAAATTCCCAACTAAGTCGAGTGTGTTGAATGATCGGCGTGGAGATTTAATGTTGCTTATTAATGGTATGCCTGTAATACATATTGAATTGAAAAAAAGTGGAGTACCAGTAAGCAAGGCATATCATCAGATTGAAAAATATTCGCGGGAGGGTGTATTTAGTGGATTGTTTTCTTTGGTTCAGATTTTTGTGGCAATGGAACCTGATGAAACGGTTTATTTTGCTAATCCTGGACCAGATGGTAAATTTAATTCTGATTATTATTTCCATTGGGCAGATTATAATAACGAACCAATTAACGAATGGGATAAAATTGCGTCTACACTGCTTTCCATTCCGATGGCACATCAGCTGATTGGTTTTTATACGGTTGCAGATGATTCTGATGGATTGTTAAAAGTAATGCGTAGTTATCAGTACTTTGCAGCAAGTGCAATATCAGATAAGGTGGCAAAAGCAAAGTGGGAAGGAGACAATCAGCTTGGTGGTTATATCTGGCATACAACCGGTTCGGGAAAGACAATGACTAGTTTTAAGTCAGCACAGCTTATAGCCAGTTCAAGAGATGCAGATAAAGTTATTTTTCTTGTAGATAGGATTGAGCTTGGCACACAATCATTAAAGGAATATCGTGGATTTGCAGATGAAAACGAAACTGTTCAGGCAACGGAGAATACAGGTGTGCTTATTACCAAATTAAAAAGCTCGAATCCGGCAGACACACTTATTGTTACTTCTATACAGAAAATGAGTAATATTAAGGAAGAAGCTGATGGTCTGAATACATGTGACATTGAAACTATTAATAAAAAACGAATTGTATTTATTATTGATGAATGTCATCGTTCTACATTTGGAGATATGTTAATTACAATAAAAAATACATTTCCAAAAGCAATGTTTTTTGGTTTTACAGGAACGCCGATTCATGAGAAGAATGAAAAACAAAAGAATACAACGGCAACAGTTTTTGGAAATGAGCTTCATAGATATAGTATTGCAGATGGAATCAGAGATAAGAATGTGCTTGGATTTGATCCATATAAAGTATTGACTTTTAAAGATAAAGATATCCGCAAAGTTGTTGCGTTGGAAAAAGCCAAAGCAAAGACGGAGGAAGAAGCAGTTGCGAATCCTGATAAAAGTAAGATTTATTATAAATATATGGATGCAAGTCAGGTAAGCATGACAGGAGATATTGATAAAAAAGGTAATTATATAAAAGGAATTGAGGATTATATTCCGAATGTTCAATATAGAACAGAAGAGCATACCAAAACAGTAGTAACAGATATATTGGATAACTGGATAACTCTAAGCCATAATAGTAAATTCCATGCGATATTTGCAACAAGCAGCATACTGGAAGCAATAGAATATTATCGTTTATTTAAAAAAATGAAGCCGGAATTGAAGGTTACAGCACTGTTTGACTCTAATATAGATAATAATGGCGGTGTTGCATTTAAAGAGGACGGACTTGTTGAAATAATTGAAGATTATAAGAAAAAATATGGTCAGGAATTTTCGATTGCAACATTTCCAAAGATGAAAAAGGATATTGCGGCTCGTCTGGCACACAAAAAGCCATATGAGAGAATTGCAAGTGAGCCAGATAAACAAATTGATTTGCTTATTGTTGTAGACCAGATGTTGACAGGATTTGATTCTAAATGGATTAATACTTTATATATGGACAAAGTTCTTCGGTATGAGAATTTAATACAGGCATTTTCAAGAACTAATCGTCTATTTGGACCAGATAAACCATTTGGAACAATTCGTTATTATCGTAAACCACATACAATGGAAAAGAATATTAATGATGCGGTAGAACTTTATTCAGGTGATAGACCATTGGGATTATTTGTCCAGCATTTGCCAGAGAATTTGGAAGAGATGAATGGGATTTTTGCGGAAATATCAGAGTTGTTTGAAAATGCAGGAGTAACTAACTTTGAAAAGCTGCCAGAAGACAAATCGGTTTGTGGAAAGTTTGCAAAGGAATTTAATAGATTAAATAGTTATTTAGAGGCAGCTAAAATACAAGGGTTTAAATGGAGCAAACCTTCATATGTAAATGAGAATACAGGTGAAATAATTGATGTCTGTATAGACGAAAAAACATATTTAATTTTAGTACTTCGCTATAAAGAACTAGGTAGTAACGATGTGGGAATGAGTGATGCCGATGCACCCTATGATTTGGAAGGATATATTACAGAAATCGATACAGGTCTGATTGATTCAGATTATATGAATTCCCGTTTTAATAAATATATTAAATTGCTTTATGGAGAAGGTTCAACACAGGAAACTGTAGATCAGGCAGAAACAGAATTGCATAAGACATTTGCAACACTTTCTCAGGAAGAACAGAAATATGCAAATATTTTCCTGCATGATATCCAGCGGGGAGATGTAGAAGTGACTGTTGGAAAATCATTGAGAGATTATATCAATGAATACATGTCAAAAGCGAAAGATAACCAAATTCATCAAATATCCTTTGCCATAGGTGTGGATGAAGAAAAACTTAGAATTATTATGGACTTGAAATTAAATGATACAAATATAAATGAGTTTGGTCGGTATGAAGAGCTAAGACAGACTATTGATAAGAATAGGGCAAAAGAATATTTTGAAAGAATTGAAGGAAGAAAAATAATACCACCTAAAGTTAATATTAAAGTTGACAAGTTGCTGCGGGAATTTATTATCAGAGGTGGCTTTGAAATTCAGATGCCGGAAGAGTATAAGTAGTTAGGTAAGATAAGAATATTGCACTAATCGGATGATATATTATGTTTATGTCAGCGTAAGTAAATTCAAAATGGAGGTAACTTATGCTAACGGATATGAACAATCAGGTATTTTTTTGCGATTATTATAAACAATGGGTGGATGTGTACAAAAAGGGTGCGATAAGAGAAGCAACCATGTCAAAATATTTGATGTCCCAGAAATGGATTAAAAAATTAGCACCCGAATTAAAACTATCAGAACTGACGAGAACTGCTTATCAGAAACTTTTAAATGATTATGCAAAAGAGCATGAGAGACAGACAACACTGGATTTTCACCATCAGTTAAAAGGAGCAATTCTGGATGCGGTAGATGAAGGGATGCTGGAAAGAGATCCAACAAGAAAAGCGATAATAAAGGGGAAAACACCAAGAGCAAAGAAGATTAAGTATTTAAATCAGTTTGAATTGCATACATTAATTGCCAATTTAGATATAAAAGAAGAAGCTAACTGGGATTGGCTTATTCTGTTGGTGGCAAAAACAGGAATGCGATTCTCTGAGGCTCTTGCTATTACACCAGCTGATTTTGATTTTTCAAGACAAACATTATCCATTAGTAAGACTTGGGATTATAAAGGAGAAGGAGGATTTTTGCCGACAAAGAATAAGTCTTCGGTGAGAAAGATACAGATTGATTGGCAGATAGTAGTTAAGTTTTCAGAATTAGTAAAAGGGTTACCGGATGATAAACCGATTTTTGTAGGAAAGTCCAAGATATATAATTCTACAGTAAATGATATACTTACAAGGCATTGCAAAAAATGTGGTATTTCTGAAATTTCAATACATGGACTCCGCCATACGCATGCGTCGTTACTGCTATTTGCAGGAGTATCCATTGCAAGTGTAGCTCGAAGATTGGGACATGCAAGTATGACTACAACACAAAAAACATATTTACACATAATACAGGAACTTGAAAATAAGGATGTCGATTTGGTAATGAGAACTTTATCAGGATTATAAAATTATATAAGGAAGACTTACGCTGATGAAAGTAATGAGAAAAGCTGCCGATGGCAGCTTTTCTTGCATTAAATTTAAATCCCCTCAAACCGTCCAGAAGCCCCACAAGGAAGTGTAAGTCCGTTGGAACTGACCGGAAGACCAATTTCGTCGGCTGTGACTTTGCCAGGGAAACGTTTTAGCTCTGTTCCGATAAGGTAAGAGAGAACCGCCGGCTGTAAGCCTGTAGTATAGGAATTAATCAGGAAGAACAAAGGTCTGTCCACCAGAAGCTGTGCACAGAGTTTGACCAGTGGATGGATGGATTCTTCGATTTTCCAAATTTCACCCTTGGGACCTCTGCCGTAGGATGGAGGGTCCATAATAATAGCATCGTAGTGGTTGCCACGGCGGATTTCACGTTCTACGAATTTGACACAGTCGTCTACAATCCAGCGGATTGGTGCATCTGCAAGACCGGAAGAAGCAGCATTTTCCTTGGCCCAGGTAACCATACCCTTTGAAGCGTCTACATGGGTAACGGATGCACCTGCTGCTGCGGCAGCAATCGTAGCACCACCGGTATAGGCAAAAAGATTTAAGACTTTAACTGGTCTTCCTGCTTTTTTAATAAGTTCAGAGAACCAGTCCCAGTTAGCAGCCTGCTCCGGGAAAAGACCGGTGTGCTTGAAGCTGAAAGGCTTTAACTGGAAAGTAAGGCTGCGGTAGTGGATGCTCCACTGCTGTGGCAGGTCAAAGAATTCCCATTCGCCGCCGCCCTTTTTACTGCGGTGATAGTGGGCGTTCATTTTATGCCAGCCTTTTTCTTTCCGTGGTGTATCCCAGATAACCTGTGGATCCGGACGAACCAGGATATAGTCACCCCAGCGCTCTAATTTCTCACCTTTTGAACAGTCTATTACTTCATAATCTTTCCAGCTATCTGCAAGCCACATAGTATTTCCTCCAATATTCTTACGGTATGATTCATGATTATTTCCTTAAAATATCTGAATCCTATTATATAAGGGCAAAAATGTTCCGTCAACCAAAGAATCGGTAAAGTCCGAAGAGAATCACAAGAAAAATGGCATTATAAAGGGTAAAGATACCAAGATAACGTTTCTTGTTACTGCCATCGGTATTGGCATAGAATTTAAAGGAAATAAGGCTTGCCAGGGAAGCAATAAGAGTACCAAGGCCGCCGAGATTTACCCCAATCAGCAGGGCAGAATAATCATCGGTGAAGCCGGAAAGCAGGATGGCAGCAGGCACGTTACTGATAATCTGGCTGGCACCAATACCCATCAGAACTTCATGGTGGACCAAAAGCTTTGAAATCAGTTCGTGTACTAGGGAAATCTGCTTCATATTTCCGATAAAGATGAAGAAGCAAAGAAAGGTAAGCAGCAGGAAATAATCCACATCTTTTAACACATGATAATCAAGAATAAGAAAACCAAAGAAAACGATAAGCAGCATTATCTGAAATGGCAGAATGTGCAGTACCGTCAGAAGGCATATCAGAAAAAGAATGCAATAAGCGGCAAACAGAATCCGGGGATTCCTGTGACTGCGGGAAGAGGCTGGCTTATCAGTGGAACAGGCGGAAGATTCCGTTTGGACTGCAGAAAAATTGCCTGCCTGGAAAGAGACTTTTGGAAGAACCAGCAGGAAAAGGATGAGCAGCAGGGCGGATACAGCGGAATAGGGCAGCATGATCCGGATAAAATCCCATAGAGACAGACCGGAAATTGTATACAGATAGAGATTCTGCGGATTGCCAAGGGGAGTCAGCATACTGCCGAGATTGGCAGCAATCGTTTCTAAGACAATAACCGGAATCAATGCCTGTCGCTGGTCAGCCATCGACAGTACCAGAATTGTAAAAGGTACAAAAGTGATCAGGGCAACATCGTTGGTAATCAGCATACTGAAAAAGAAGCAGAGAAAGACAAAAAGGGCTGCCAGTGTCCGCAGGGAATGCACCTTATGAAGGAGCAGGGTTCCAAGTCTGGTAAAGACGCCAATCGAAGAAAACCCCCTTACCACAGCCATCAGGGAGAATAAAAGAGCCAGTACCCGGAAATCAATATAAGAAAAGTAATTTACGGATGGTGGAATAAAAAACATGGATACAACTGCCAGCAGGAAAGCAATGCAGCAGACGGTTTCTTTTTTGAAAAAATCTTTCACTTTTGTAAACATACAGGTCTCCTTCTATGAAATCATATCTTAGGCAGTTGCGAAAGATAATAACATTTTGCTAATAATTTCTTTGTTATGTAAAGTATCTTTGTTTTGCATCGAAATACCGTAGTTCTAAAATATTAGTTTTGCTTTTGGCGATAAAACCAGTCTTTCCAATGTTTAACAAAGATAGCGCCACTGTTCGTCAAAGTGCGGATGCCTGATAAAGGCTGTTAGGGGCACTTGGAATTTCGCCTGGCATCCGGCAACGCTGGCACAGGACGTGCCAGC
>OLVO01004167.1_pt1 | contig 11118 bp, 13 predicted proteins | sample 1672571 | NCBI WGS metagenome assembly OLVO01 (sample SAMEA3136700, study PRJEB25190) | human gut metagenome | biome: human gut; feature: human-associated habitat; material: faeces | place: Austria | collected 2013 | reverse complement strand
ACACCAAGAGTTAAGAAAAGTTAAAACGAAAATAATTTGTGCGCTTATGCTTGTATGTTAGAAAAATGTTGTATCTTTGCAGTGTTCAATTAAACGATTTGAAAATATGAAAGAGTTACTACAACATTTCAAAGAGCAACCGAAAGAAGCAATTAAAGAAGTTGCAATGTGTTTAGCTATTTTTGTCGTATGTGGTGCGATGTTGTTTCTATCTGCAATCTTGCAGGGTTGCACCGTTACAAAGGGTACAACGGTACGGGGCAAAGCAACTATCGTAACAACCGATACAACGGTAGTCAAACACAACGGCACGTTGAAATTCAAAAAATCTATGTTTAACAATTAAAAGTTTACTACAATGGAAGAAAAAAGAAACGCATTTGACGAGTTTAGTTTTGCCGCTTTGTCGGCTTTGGGTAGCCTTATGGCGTGTAACGAAGTTTGCCGCAACCAACGTGCGGTTATGAAAATAAACCGCTTTCGTGCGTGGCTTATGGACTTGAAGCCGCAAGCAAACCCCGAACCGAATTTGCCGTTTGACGGCGAACCGCAAGGACAGACAGCCGAATAACAAATAACAAGAAGTTTAACAATTAAAAGATTACTACAATGAAAAGTTTTGCAAGTAAATTTAACAAGACAACTTTCGGTATTGACACAACCGATTTTCAGTACACCAAGTTAGCCGATATTTTCAACTCTGAAAATGAGGGCGGCAAAGATGTGGTACACAAAATCAATGGGCTTTACGTACATAAGTCACAAATAGGCGACAGCCCCGTAATTATCGATGAGGAAAACAAACGGCTGGTGAACCTACCAAGCCACACCGCCGAAACGGTGCGTGAAATACTTGCCGATGATGAGGCAGTACAAACTATCAAAGACGGCAAAGTCGGTTACACGATTTACGAGTACGAGAGCCACGGAAAGAAGTGTTACTCTATTTCGTTTGTGGACTTGTAAGAGTTTGAAAAGTTATGTTTAACTTTGTAGGGGTTGCAATGTTTGTAACCCCTATTTAATATAACAGCGTATGGCAAAGTTAGGTTTCAAGATTAAATTTACAAAGTCTGTATTTGGAGCAACGCAACGGGCGAAAATCAAAAAAGAGATATTGCAAGCCGTGGAAAGCAGCCCCGAATATAGAAAAGAGATTGCAAGGGTTTTCCAAATGGCGAACCGCCGAATACAGAATATAGAGCAAAGCGGACAACTTTCGCCAGCCGTGCAAGCGTTAAACAAAGGCGATGTAAAAGGGTTTACCAAATTTTCAATGAAAGGCGATTGGAACACCCTAAAAATTGAGTACGGCAAGGCGATTTCGTTTTTACGCCAGCCAACCAGTACGGCGCAAGGTGCAAGGCAGTACGGGCAACACCTGCAACGTATGTACGATTTAACGCCCGATGAGTACAATTTAATGGCAAGGAACTTGCAGGGCAAGTTAAACAGCGTTTCGGATAGTGATTTTGTGGAACGGTATTTGATGCGGTACAAGGATTTCACGGGCGAAATGGAGCAAAGCGCAAGCGATATAAGCACACAAATTGAGAGTGAAGCGCAAAGCATTTCACGGGCGATTGATGCGGAAATAGAGCGGCAAGCAAATGAGGTAGCCGACCAAATGGAGGATATGCAAAACGATATAGAGCGCATTTTGCGCAACTTTGGCAAGTTTGGCTTATGAAAAAAATACCTTTTGAGTTACAAGAAAGAATAAACAGCCCGACCGAAATTGCAAGCGTGTTGCAACGTGCCGTAAACGAAAAGAACATTATCGGAAACAGCAAGGGCGAAAGGTTTTACAATATCCCGTGCGCCTTTGATATTGAAACAACAAGTTTTTACCGTGATACGGACGGACGGGCGTACACATACGAGCAAATGCAGCGTATGCAGGACGGGAACGGGCGCAAGGCGAAATTAGAGAAAGCCGCAATAATGTACGTTTGGCAGTTTGGCATAAACGGATATACGATAATGGGGCGCACGTGGGGCGAATTTGTTACGATGATGCAGACCGTAAGCGAGGTTTTGCAACTGAATGACAAATTACGCCTTATTGTGTATGTGCATAACCTTTCATACGAATTTCAGTTTTTGCGCAAGTGGTTTGAGTGGCAACGGGTTTTCAGTATTGATTTGCGCAAACCGATTTATGCGATAACAACGGGCAACATTGAGTTTAGATGCAGTTACTTGCTTTCGGGTTATTCGCTTGCAAAGTTGGGCGAACAACTTATGAAATACAAGTGTGCAAAAGCCGTTGGCGATTTGGACTACCAGCAAATAAGGCACAGCGAAACGCCGCTAACTGATGCGGAAATACATTATTGCATAAACGATATTAAAGTCGTGATGTGCTACATACAAGAACGTATCGAGGAAAGCAAGGGGATAACGCACATACCGATAACAAAGACGGGGTTTGTGCGCAAGTATTGCCGTGCGCATTGTTTGCGTGAAAAAAGCGATGCAGGAAAGACCGTACCAAATTGGGATTACGTAAACTTGATGCAGGAACTACAAATTACGGGTATGAATGAATTTAATATGTTACAACGTGCGTTTGCAGGCGGTTTTACACACGCCAACGCCGAATATACAGACGAAATAATGTATGACGTGGATAGTTACGACTTTACAAGCAGTTACCCGTATGTGATGATAGCGGAAAAATATCCGATGTCGCAAGGCGTTGCAATCACGGTTAAGAGTATGGCGCAATTTGAGTTTTTAATATCAAAGTATTGTTGCGTGTTCGATATTGAGTTTACCAACATATTTGCCAGCGAAACGCAAGACAACCCGATTTCGGCAAGCAAATGTTTCGTGAAAGAAAACCCGTGCGAAAATAACGGGCGTATTGTGGCGGCTTCAAAAATAGCACTGACAATAACCGATGTTGATTTTAATATAATCAAAAATTTTTATACGTGGGAAAGTATGCGAGTGGGTGAAATGTATTGTTACAAGAAAGATTATTTGCCGACCCCGTTTGTAAAATCTATCCTGCATCTTTACGAAAGCAAGACGAAATTAAAAGGCGTTGAGGGCAAAGAAGTGGAATACCTAAACAGCAAGGAAATGTTAAACAGTTGTTACGGTATGAGTGTTACCAACCCTTTGCGTGATGAGTTTACATATAACGGCGAATGGGATATTAACTCAATGACAGCCGAACAAAAACAAGAACTTTTATACAAGTACAACACCAGCAAAAACCGTTTCTTGTTTTACCCGTGGGGCATTTTCGTAACCGCATACGCACGGCGCAACCTTTTCACGGGCATACACGAAGCAAAAGACGATTACATATACAGCGACACCGACAGCATTAAAATAATGAACGGCAAGGCGCACGAAGCATATTTCAAGGCTTATAATATGCAGGTGCAAATGAAATTACGTGCAGCCTGCAAGTACCACGGTTTGCCGTTTTCCCTTTGCGAGCCGCAAACGATAAAAGGCATAACAAAGACTTTGGGCGTTTGGGATTTTGAAGGCACATATACAAGGTTTAAGACGCTGGGAGCTAAACGGTATATGGTGCAAGAACCGAACGCACTAAAAGCAGGCGGACGGGCATACGATTTTAGTTTAACCGTTTCGGGCGTGAACAAAAAAGCCGCAATTCCCTACCTTATTGAAAAGTACGGGGAAAACGGTATCTTTGACGCTTTCACTAATTATCTGGATATACCGCCGCAAGCAACGGGCAAAAACATACATACGTACATAGACTACGAGATACAAGGCGAAATAACCGACTACAAAGGCAGCACGGCGCATTACAACGAACGCACGGGCGTACATTTAGAGCCGACCGGATACAGCCTTTCCCTTTCGGTTATGTACATAAATTATTTGCGTGGAATTAAATTTAAGGACTAAAATAATAAGAGTATGACAACAAGAAAGACAAAGACAGACAAGCCGAAATTTTACGACTTGAAAGCGATTTTAAGCAAGAACGCCGACTATAATGTTATATTTGGCGAAAGGTCAAACGGCAAGACTTATGCAGCCTTAAAATATGGTTTGGAAAACTATATCAAGACGGGCAAGCAAATGGCGTATATACGCCGATGGCGTGAGGACTTACGGGGCAAACGTGCCGAAAGTCTGTTTGCAAACCACGTGGCAAACGGGCTTATTGAGGAACTGACAGAGGGCAAATTTAACGAAGTGTTCTATATGTCGAACAAATGGTTTTTGTCGTACTACGATGCAGAGAAAAACAAGCGGACACCCGACCCGACCCCGTTTTGTTACGGGTTTTGCCTTTCAGAGCAGGAACACGAAAAAAGTAGCAGTTACCCGAATGTTACAACGATTGTGTTTGATGAGTTTTTGACACGGCGGTATTATTTGCCCGATGAGTTTATGTTGTTTATGAACCTTTTGAGTACGATAATACGCCAGCGCAACGATGTTAAAGTTTTTATGCTGGGGAACACCGTAAACAAGTTTTGCCCGTACTTTACGGAAATGGGTTTGAAGCAAGTGCCGTTTATGGAGCAGGGAACGATAGATATTTACAGATTTGGAGAACACGGCGCAATAGTGGCGGTTGAGTATTGCAGCACGATAGTACAACACAAAGCCAGCAACAAGTATTTTTGTTTCGATAACCAAAACTTGCAGATGATTACGGGCGGTAAATGGGAACTTGCAGTATATCCGCATTTGCCGTGCAAGTACAAGCCGCAAGACGTGTTGTTTGTGTACTATATCAAGTTTAACGATGTATTGTTACAAGGCAACATTATACAAGTAGGCAACGAATGTTTCACGTACATACACGCAAAGACAACCCCGATAAAAGACGAGGAAAACAGCCTTATTTATTCGCTTGAAATGAACGGCAAACCGAACTACAAACGCAAGTTGTTAAGTACCGCAAGTTATGTTGAACAACAAGTCGCACGGTTTTTCGCAATAGACAAAGTTTTCTACCAAGACAACGAAGTCGGCGAAATAGTACGCAATTATTTAATTACGAGCGCAAAGACAAACATTGTTTCGCTTAAATGAAAATAACGGCGGTTTGGTGCAAATTTCGTGCCAAACCGACCGTTTTACGAAATAAATGCCTATCTTTGCAAGTAGTAACTAAATTTATAACGATATGGACGCAAATACTATTATTCAAATCATTTCAAGTTTGGGTTTTCCGATTGTGATGTGTGGGGCGTTGTTTTGGTATATGGTGAAACAAAGGCAGGCGCACCAAGAAGAAACGGAAAACCTCAAGGACACGATTGCGGAAAATACGAAAGTGTTAGCCGAATTAACAACGCTTATTAAAGTTTTGACAGATGAAAAGGAAAGATAACATTTACAAGTTGTACCAGCAACAAGTAAGGGACAAAGACACCGCCGTAACCGAATTTATTGCGAACACGTTGGCGAAAACTCAAAGTATGTTTGAGTATGAGGGTTTGCCCGACAGCATACCGCAAAAGGAATTGGAACGGCTTTTGCAGACCACGGGCAACGCCTTTGTTACCAGCGTGGACGGGGTTTTGTATGCGCTTTCGGGCGGCAAAGGCGGCGAACCCGATGTTTACGGACGGGCAACGCTTTACACCGTGGCGAACCCTGCAATAAAGTTAAACAAAACCTACGATATACAGAAAGACGGGGTTTTGATTGAGAATGACAGCAACGGCGAAAGCCTTTTGCCGCTTATTGGGCGTTATGCCGTCTTACATACTGACGGGCTTATTTCGTTGAACACGGCAAGCATTTTGACCCGTATCACGATGCTTATAAGTGCCAGCGATGACAAGACAAAACAGAGTGCCGATGAGTTTTTGCGCAAGATACAGGACGGCGAATTTTCAATTATCGGGGAAAACGCTTTTTTCAAAGGCGTAAATATGCAGACAGCCCCGACCACAAACAGCGTGTATATTACACAACTTATTGAACTGATACAATACTACAAAGCGAGTATGTACAACGAATTGGGACTAAACGCAAATTATAATATGAAGCGTGAACGCCTTAATTTGGGCGAGGTATCAATGAATGTGGACGTACTTTTGCCGTATGTGGATAATATGCTAAAAGAAAGACAAAATGCAGTTGAGAAAATTAACGAAATGTTCGACACCGAAATTTCGGTTAAACTTTCTTCAAGTTGGGGTTTGGAAAGGGATAATTACAACGCTTTGGCGGCTGATTTGGAAACGGCAAAGGAAAACCCCGACCCGACAGAGGAAACAACCGAAACAGACGGAAACGGAACGGAAACAGACGGGAACGATACCGAAACAGAGGAAACAGAGGAAACGAAAGAAACGGAAACGGAAACGGACGGTAACGATACCGAAACAGAGGAAACAGAGGAAACAGAGGAAACAGAAACAAAAGACGATAAGCAATGAAATACAGCGAACTATTTACAAAGGGTAACGGGATATTCGCAACGGTTTTCAAGACTGAATACCCGACAGAGTACGCCGCTATTTTCGGCGATACCGCACCCGAAAAGTTAGACGCTTACGCCTTACTGATGTACGGCGGCAAGACCGTTGTAAGCAGCATAACCAGCGACAACGCAAGCGATGTTGTTTCGGCGGTTATTGCGGTGAACGTGCAAGGTTGGGAACGTGAAGCGGCGGCGATGTTAGCCGACTACGATGTACTGACACCCGTTACGGGGCAAATCGAACGGACGGAAACCGTAACTTTGCAGGAAAGCACCGACAACACCGAAACGGGCGCAAACAAGGCGTTCAACGATACCGATTTTTCAGACAGCGACCGAAAGACCGCAAACGATGAGAGAAACCGCACAGAGGAACGCCAAACAACCGAAACCAGCAAAGGAACGGGCGCAAGCAAATCAATTTCAAGTGAAATTGCAAAAGAATTGCAGTTAAGGCGTGATAATTGGAGAAAAAACATTATCTTTGCACTTGTAAGAGAGATAACAACGAGTATTTACGATTAACCAATTTAATTTTGTAACAATATGGAAGTAAAACAAATTTATTCGCTGATTAACAGCGTATCGGGTGAAGTGTTGGGAAAGACTGACATAGTAGCCGAGGACTTAACGGGCGTTGTGGATTTGGGTACGGAGATATTCAACCAAAACGCAGTTGATAACTACGTTAAATCACTTGTAAACCATATCGGCAAGGTGATTTTCGTAAACCGACCTTATGCGGGCAAAGTGCCGAGCGTTCTAATGGATGCGTGGGAATTTGGCAGCGTGTTGGAAAAGATTAGTGCCGATGTGCCAGCAGCAGAGGAAAACGACACGTGGGACTTGACGGACGGGCAAACCTATTCGCAGGATGTTTTCCACAAACCGACCGTTACCGCAAAGTTTTTCAACTCAAAGGTTACGTTTGAAGTGCCCGTATCAATCACCGAAAGGCAGGTTAAGGAGAGTTTCAGCAACGCCGCACAACTTAACGGCTTTATTTCGATGATTTATGCAGCCGTTGAAAAGTCTATGACTATCAAAGCCGATGCGCTGATAATGCGCACAATTAACAATATGATTGCGGAAACGGTTTTGGCTGATGCGCAAGCGTTTGGAGCAACGGAGGCAGGTGATATGGCAGGGGCAGACCTTGCAAGCGCAAGCACGGCACGTTGTGTAAACCTTTTGAAGTTGTACAACGATAAAACGGGCGCAAGCACGAAATTAACCGCTGCAAAGGCGATAACCGACCCCGATTTCATACGCTTTGCGTCTTACGTAATGGGTACGTATGCCGACCGCCTGCAAAGCATTTCGACCGTGTTCAATGTTGGCGGCAAGGAAAGATTTACGCCGAAAGATATGTTGCACGTTGTACTTTTGTCCGACTTTGCAAAGGCAGCGCAAACATATCTTTATTCAGACACGTTCAATCGTGGCGATGTACTTTTGCCGCAAGCCGAAACCGTACCTTTTTGGCAGGGCAGCGGACAGAACTACGAGTTTGCCAGCACGGGAAACATTAATATCAAGGAAAGCGGCGGCAAAGCCGTTGAAATTTCGGGCGTGTTGGGCGTAATGTTCGACCGTGATGCGTTGGGCGTTTGCAATCTTGACAGACGGGTAACAACCAACTACAATGCGAAAGCCGAGTTTTTCAACAACTATTACAAGTTTGACGCTGGATATTTCAACGATACAAACGAAAACTTTGTAGTATTCTTTATTGAGTAACTCAATAGGTATTAGATTGTTTAACTTTGGGCGGTGTGGGTGCAGGTGAAAGCGCACCGCACCGCCTTTTTTCTTACCGATATGACAACGATAAACTTTTATTCATACAACGGACACCCCAACACGGTAAACAAGCAGTTGGGCGACTTTACGGCGATTGAGGGCGATTTGCGGCAAACTTTCGATGTGTTGCGCCCGACCGTAACACTACGAAAGCAGCCACGCCCGACTTTCAATTATTGTTATATTCCCGATTTGGGGCGGTATTATTTCGTGGAAAGGGTAAGTTTTGAGGGAAACAACGCCTACGAACTTACGTTGCGTGTTGATGTACTCAAAACCTACGAAAGCGAAATTTTGGCGGCAACGGGGCGTGTATCTGAAAGCGACAACCCCGACCCGTATATTTCAAACCGTGATACGGTTTACAAGCGCACCCCGAATTTCGAGAAAGTGCCGTTTGCAAATACGGGCTTACTCAATGAAACGGGCGGCATTATTATGGTAACATTAAAAGGAACTGAAAATTAAAAGGATATGGCAGTAACAAACAAAGTACCACATAGCACGGACAACAGCAAGTGGCAGGGCGATAGCGGTTACGGCGATTTTTGGTATTTGAAGCTAAACGCCGAAAAGGGTTACAAGTTTGACGGCGATATTACAGCCAAGTACACGGACACCAGCGGACAGCCGCAAACGCTTGTTTTGACACCCCGAAACGCATATAATTTGGAAGTGTGGGCGTATGTGTATGACACGGACGCAAACACGGCTTTCGAGATTACGGGCAACACCCGTTTGGATAACGAGTTAGATGTTACAAACGAGATACCCAACACAACCGCAACGGGCGAAAAGTTGGGAACGTGGCAAGCACGGGTTACGGTAAACGCAAATGAGGGTTTTAAGATAACCAGCGCACAAGTCGGTTACACGGGCGATTACGGCTACCCCGAAACCGCCGATATGACGATAACAGAGGACGGGAAAACAGCAACGTGGGAAAGCGATGCAATCGAAGTCGGGGACGGCGTAACGCTTACGGGCGAAACCGCCAGCGAGGGAACGCCCGAAATAACCGTGGTGAACAACATAACCAACACGCTAAAAGAAGAACATACGTATGACGGTGATGTAGCCACGATAACCGTTGAAAGCAATCATTCGCCAAGATACCGTTTTATAGACCCGAAAGCGACCTACAAAAGCAGCACGGACGGGGAACAAAAAACGGTAGATATGCAAGTCGAGGTTTTGAGTTATTACAGCCTTGCAAAAGTGACAATAACCGATTTAGACCCGACCGAACCCGTAACGCTTACGGGCAAGTTTGTAGATGTTGCGCACATTACGGCAAACCTTACAAATTGTTATGCCGACCCACCGTTACCCGATTGGCTGCAATTTGGTGAAACGCTTAACATAAATATCAAAGCGAACCCGAACACCGAATTTCACCCCGATGAGAAAACGGAAAAACCTACATTAACGTGGCAGGACGAAAACGGGTACTATCAATATATGGATTTGACCGTTTCAGAGGATAAACAAACGGCAACGGGTACAAAGGTTTTGGACGCTGATTTAAGCAACTTTGCCGTAAATGCTGATGCGTTCCCCGTGGCGGTAGTCGGTGAGCAGTACGGCGCAATAAACGTGTATTTGGTAACGCTTGACGAGTTGGCAGAGTTTAGCGGTAAACGGTTTTTCAAGGAAACGGGAACAGACCCAAGCACGGGCGCACCCATATACGAAAACATAGATTTGGGCGCATACGTGAACAAAATACGCCGTGTTTACACCAACATAGGGGCAAGCAGCACCGATGTAATACGATGCTGCAACTACAATACGGGCGTATCTTGCCACCAGCCAGCGCAAGACAAAATAACACTTGATTTCGGCACGGCGGTAGTACCAGCGCACAATGAGGACAACACCGACTACGAAAGCGAAATACAAATCTTTTTGCCGTTTGCAGGCTTTGTTACACTCAATACCGATTATGCAGGTAAAACGATAGGTTTGCAGTACGTTATAAACGTGGTAACGGGCAACGGGGTTGCGCTTTTGTCCTGCAATGGCGTTGTATTTCAAGTTGAGGAAACCGAACCAAGCAGCGAAATAATATACCTTTCACCAAGTACCCAAGTTAAAACCGTGGGCGGCGATGATTGGAACGAAATGTTATATTACGGCTTAGAACCTTACATTTATTGCAAGTGGTACGAAAGCGCAAGCAACGGGCGAAACAATGACAGACAAACGGGCATTTTAGGCGATTTCAGAGGGTTTAACGTGTTCGATGATGTAACACCTATCCACACCGCCGAAATGCTGACAGATGAGCAGGAAATGATATACACGGCTTTGTCTGACGGCGTTTATATTGAGTAACTGCAATGCAGGACAAAAAGAAAGGCGGCAACTTGATTGTTACCGCCTTTTCTTTGTGCCTTGCTGATTGTTATTTGTCTTGCATTATATCAACACCCGTTAACCAACGTACAAGTTTGTCGGGTAACTTTCGCAAAAGGTTTTGAAACGCCCGATAAGTTTTTCAGCCGCTATAAAGTCGTATGCTTGATTTTTGCAAGCACATTCTTTCGCAAACTTGATGCGTGTATCACGGTTGAACACGATTTGATTTTCCAAAATATCACACCCCGTTTGCAGGCTTTCGGCGATGCTTTCCAAACTTGTACGAATTTCGGGCGCATTTGCCGCCAAAAACTCAACGTGTTTTTTGCTTGTAAGCAACATTTCTTGCAATGCGTTCAACACTTTTTGATTTTGATAAAGTAAGTCAGTTGTTTTCATTTTGATAAAGTATTTAATTGTTTAACACGCTGCAAAGTTAAGCATTTTATTTTACCTGCAAGCGGTTTGTGTGTTATTTTGTGTTAAATTATTCTTTTAACTTTGTTTAACAA
>OLVO01004161.1_pt1 | contig 11126 bp, 9 predicted proteins | sample 1672571 | NCBI WGS metagenome assembly OLVO01 (sample SAMEA3136700, study PRJEB25190) | human gut metagenome | biome: human gut; feature: human-associated habitat; material: faeces | place: Austria | collected 2013 | reverse complement strand
CCCGGGCGCACTTGGCAAGGCACATACTCGCCAGCCCGTAGTCCTGTGTTACGACAATATCCCCCGGTTTTACCCGGTTGACGAGAGCAAAGTCTACACTGTCAGTCCCTTTATCGAACACCAGCGTCTGCGCACCTTCCCGCTCGATCTGGTGGGAGGTGTCGCACAGGATGATGACTGGAACACTGAATTGCTTTGCAATCTGCAACGTCAAATCGACCACCGGGCAGCCGTCTGCATCGATCAAAATCGTCATGTGCTTATTCTCCTTCCCTCATCGTACTGTGCTTTGGTTTGATAATTGTACCATGTTCCCGCTGTGTTTTTCAACACGCAGGAGGCACTCATTCTCGGCGCACCGCAAAAAGCGTGGGAGGCTTTTCCGGAGACCCCCGGAAAAACCTCCCGTGCCTTATTACAGTAAATCAGCCGCGCTTTTCCTTCTGCTCGGTCTCCATCTGGGCCAGCGTCTTTTTGTCCAGATTGTAGAAAAATTTGGCACCGATGAACTGCAGCACCTTCCGCACCCACTGGGTAAACTGCACAGATCTTTCCCCCGAATCTGCCGATCTGCCAAGGCAGTGTATGCTGCCGGAAAAGCCCGTCCTCAGCATCCAGATGCTGGAGGACCGCTACGCGCTGGAAAATCATCTGCTGGACGCCGTCCACCACGGTGATGCCGAGCTTGCGATGCAGGCGCTGCAGAGCTTTCACGGCGTAACCATACCCGGGCGCAAGGGTCATACCAAGATCACCACCGTCCGTTTCTGCGCCGTTGCCCTGAATGCCCTGCTACGCAAGGAGGCAGAGCGGGCCGAGGTGCACGCCTTTTACCTTGATACCCTTTATAACGATTATCTGCTCGCCGCCGGTGAAATCACCACCGAGCAGCAAGATCAGGCCCTTGTGGTCGAGATGCTGCAGCAATATTGCGACCGGGTGGCGCGGTACTCTACCGCCGGCTATTCGGTGATCATCCGCAATATCATCCACTATATCAACCTGCATCTGAAGGAGGACCTGACCCTTTCCACGCTGGCTGCCGCTTCAACCTAAGCCGCTCTTATCTGTCTGACCGGCTCCACCGGGAAGTGCACAGTAACCTGACCGACTATGTGACCCTGACCCGCATCCAGTTTGCGGCGAACCTGCTCCGGTATCATCACTACACGATCACACAGGCGGCACAGGAGGTAGGTATCCCGGTTGTACCCTACCCGCCTGTTCAAGCGCACCATAGGAGAGACGCTATCCCACTACGCCTGGTAGAAAGCCATCGAGGCCTAAGAGACGAACCAGCTAAAAAAGAAAATTTTGCAGCGGCGCTCATCTGGCCTCCTTGCAATCCTCTGTAGCATGGTATTATAATTTGCATAGAATCGGCAAGCTGTATGCTGCACCAGCAGGAGGGCATTTTATGATTTTACAAACAGGTTTTCGCACCGATATACCCGGCTTTTACAGCACGTGGTTTGCGAACCGCCTGCGTGCAGGGTTTGTACTGGTGCGCAACCCTTATGATCCGCAGTCCGTCACGCGGTATGCCATCAACCCGGATGTGGTGGACCTGATCGGCTTTTGCACCAAAAATCCTGCACCGATGCTCCCCCGCATGGAGCTGCTGCGCCCCTATGGGCAGTACTGGTTTGTCACGATCACCCCCTACGGGCCGGAGATCGAGCCGCATGTACCGCCGAAGGCGCAGGTCTTGCAGGACTTTATCACCCTGTCAAAAATTGTCGGTCCCGATTGTATCGCATGGCGGTATGACCCCATTTTTCTTTCCGACACCTACACAGCTGCGCGACATATCGCGGAATTCGAGCAGATGGCATCTGTACTTTCCGGCTATACCAGGACCTGTGTGATCAGCTTTATCGACCTTTATGAGAAGGTACGGCGGAATTTTCCGCAGGTAAAAAGTGTCCCGCACACGGAGCGCGAAACGCTGGGAAAGGCTTTTATTGAGATTGGCAGAAAATATGGTATGATGATACGCCCCTGCGCCGAGGGCACCGCGCTTGCCCGCTATGGTGCCGATTGCAGCGGCTGTATGACGCAAAAGACCTTTGAGACCGCGCTGCACCGCCCCCTGCGGCTGCCCCCGCAAAAGCCAGCCCGCAAGGAGTGCGCCTGCTGCCTTACGGCGGATATCGGTGCCTACAATACCTGCGGTCACGGCTGCCTATACTGCTACGCCAACGCCAGCCGTGTGACTGTAGCGCAGAATATGCGTATGCACGACCCCGCTTCACCCTTTTTGGTCGGGCACAGCCAGCCGGGCGATGTGATCCACGAGGCAAAACAGGAAAGCTGGCTGGTCGATCAGATTAGTATGGCTGAGCTCCTCTAGCAGCAGACAGTGGCTGTCGGCCACTTTCCCCGCTGCAACAACAAAAGCTTGCAAGATAAGGCTAAAATGCCTGTACTTGCAAGCTTTTTTTGTTTTCATTTGCGAAAATATGGGGCGAGCGATTCCTGTTGCTGTATCGTGCAAAGTGAGCTGCAATACAGCCGCACACAGCAAAAAAGCTGCGCTTCCTGCGCAGCCTCTTAGCAAACGGCCTTATTCGGCGTATTCTTTAACGGCTCCAGCCTTCTGCAGGGCCGCCATCACAGCGGGGATCAGAACCAGCTGCACGATAATGCCCGGCACGGCATTGAGCAGTGCGCCCGCCAAGAATGCCTGGGCGGTAAACGCCTTGCCGCCCAAGCCCAGCAGCACGACTTCAGCCACGCCCCAGACAAGCCGTCCTGCTACCATGGCGGTAAGCAGCGCTGCATACACCCCTGCCGCGCCCTTTTGAGCCATACGGCGGTATACCAGCCCGATAACCAGGCCGTAGGTCAGTAGCTCAAAGGCCATCGCAATAGCCACCGGATACATCGGAGGCATCCCGAACAGAACCGAGCGCAGCAGCGGCGCAACAAAGCCCACCGCTGCACCGTACTGCCAGCCGCAGACAAGGCCGCACAAAAGCACCGGAATATGCATCGGGAGCAGCATGCTGCCAATTTGCGGAATCTGGCCCGTCAGCATGGGCAGCACAAGGCACAGCGCCAAAAACAGCGCTGCATAAGCCAATTTTTTTGTATTCTGGTTTTTCACAACATATCACCCTTATCAAAAAGTTTGAACCGCGCACCCTTCTGAGCACTGCCTTCCTGGCTTTTTCATAAGGGCATTCCTGCATCCTTCAAGCCCGCTATAGCGGGAACCATGCAGTTATGCCATAGGCCCGCTTACTATATTACACAAAAATCTCCGCCGTGTCCAGTACAAAATTGCAGCGTGCGGCCGGATCATGGGCAGCAAAATACCCTTCCTCCAGCGGGATCCACCGCTGCACAAAATTTGCGTAACGTATACCCTCTCTCGCCCGCAGGCGCGCCGCCTGCACATCGGGGGGGCAGGTAACAAACACACGCACCGCAAAGTCAGTCTGCAGCGCCGGATGAAGGCTGTAGCTGCCCTCCAGAATCGTCAGCGGCGCGGCAGCAAACGGCTTAGACGGCAGGAAAGCTCCCGCCGCACAGCTGTATGCATTATAGAGCGCCGTTTCGCCACGCAAAAGCGGCTGCAGAACCTCGTTTCGCAGCCGAATGAAATCCATATTCGCGCCAGGCTGCTCCTGCCAGTTCGCGCAGCGCGCAGCAAGTGGTAGATAGAAATCATCGGTATGCACTACCCGGCAGCCCAGCTGCCCCGCCAGAAATTTCGCCAGTGTAGACTTGCCGCTGCCGCAACGCCCGTCAATGACCAGCAGCGCCGGGCCGTTTTCTGCGGCCAACTGTGCGGCCTGCAGGATCGGGGCGGCGGCTGTTGCCAGCGGCGTCATGCGTCCAGCGCACGCAGCGTAAGTGCTACGGCATTTTGCAGATACTCGTCAAGGCGGCAATCCTTCGTGCCCGCCACAAAGATCCCGCAGCCGGACGCCGGGATCAAAACCTTGGCTGCCTCACTGCCGGAAATCGCCACCGACATGTTGGGAGAAACCTCTCCCATGATTCCGTTGGCCATCAAGATACCGATGGGCCCAAGGATAACATCGGCTCTGGCGGCATTGTACACCACCGCATTTTCCCCGGTGGCACCGCGCACTGCACCCGCCTTCAGCATGGCGCTGGTTGCCAGCACATTCGTGCCCACTGCCAGCAGCTCGCAATCCGCAGGCAGTTTAGGCAGCAGCAGCTTTGCAAGCTGTGCGCCCATGCCGCCGCCCTGCCCATCAATGATCAAAATTCGTTTCATACCTTACATCCCCTGTCGCTATATGCACTGCCGCTGTAGCGGCTCAGACTGTCGAAGCACCTCCCTCTGCGAGACAGACTCCCCCGATACGGGGGGGAGGTGACGCTTGCGCCAGAGGGGGAGCGGTGCCCCGAAGGGGCGGAGGGAGAAAACCTTACCATAGCCCGAAATATTTCGGGCAGCCGTATAGTTCTCTCCCCCACCGCCTGCGGCGGAGTCCCCTCGCAGAGGGGCCAAGGGGTGAACGCACCTTTTTCGACAGTCTGCGCCACTGCAGTGGCTTACTTATGTCTATTATTTTACACCCCCGGAGTACGGCATCGCAAGTGGCAAAATGAAAAGGGCTTCTGATTGCTTGTAAAAATTCATCGCGCTCCATTTTCCATCAATTCCTGTTGCTGTAACTTTATTTTTGATTTTTTGTTGTGTTCGCTAAGAGATCTCTTGACTGCCAAGGCGACTGCTCTCGCTGCTATAGAATATCGAAACTTTCCCAAATGCTGTATGCTTTTATAACAGACGCAAACTCAATCCTGCTGCCAGTCCCCTCCCCTGCTCTCTTGAGATAACCCTTACCTTATTGGATGGTGTTTGCTTTATGCTTTTTCTTCCTTCGGCATGTGCCATATAACCTATGGGGTGATAATCCGCCTTTCTACCTATTGCAAGGTCCATTCTCTTATTCAGCCTATTTCGTGTTGCGAAGGCTTTCCCGCCCACCTAAAAGAGAGGTTTCTACACTTTAACAATCGGATAATTTCCCTTTTGGGAACAGATTGTATGGACCAATTTGTATATTTTCCATATATTATCCTATTAGTATATTAAATTATATCTTATACAGCCACTCACCTATCCTTTTTATCCACCTTATGTAAGTACATTAAGCCTGCAATCCCTGTGGATTACTGCCGAAAAAGTGGATAAGTCCGTCAAAAAGAGGTTTTCTCATCAAGAAGGCGGGAAGTCCAGCGAAAAGAGAGGTTTCTACATCTCATTACCGAAAAAAATGTTTACTTTGAATTATGCCATACTTTGCACCACTATGGACCTCTCTGGATCATCTTTGCATTGCACTATGTACATATCGTATATATTACAACACTATTTCCTTATCGTATTTTATTTGTAACGATTTTCCCAATTTTTACCATCTTCTCTCCCAGCTTTTTTGGTTTTTCAAGTGCTATTTTCTTCTCTATATCTATATATTGTGGTTTTACATTCTTTTATCACTACGCTGCTTTGGTAGTACCCTTCTGTACATGGCTGTGTTTTTTCCTCTCTTCTTTCGCTCTTTTGATGTAGAAACCTCTTTTTAGTGCAGATAATTCCTTTTTCGTAGCCCAATTATATATCGGTATATCGCCTATTATTCTATTTAAAAATCTTACGTTGTTTATGTGTAGAAACCTCTTAGTTCGCCACTATTACCTTTCCTGTCTCTGCCTATATAGCCTCTCTTTGTGCAAGAACAAGTATGCTAGTTGATCCACAACACCAATATATAGTGTTTTTGAAGCAATCTCTAAAAGGAGGTTTCTACACCGAAAAAAATCGAGCACCTCCCTACCGCAGAGATCACTCGCAGCAGCAAAAGGAGGTTTCTACACTCGCGAAAAGGGAAATTCTTGTTTCACTTCTCCCCTGCTTCTATGCCTACTACCCTAATTCAAGCGCCGACGTTTTCCGTTGCTTGCGCAAAGAGAGGTTTCTACACCGGAAAAACCAGCTATAACACTCTCCACCTATGCTTGCACGGCAATGCTCTCCCGCTATCGCAAAAGCGAGATTTCCCCCCTGCACAATTTGTAGCCGCAACAGACAGTATACAGAAAAAACTTTGAAAACAGAGATTCTTCCACGGCAAAAAAGAGGTTTCTACATGCTTATTTTGGCTGATTGGGCTGTAGCAATCTCTTTCTACAGCCTTTTAAACCTCTTGCATCCGGTGTGGAAATCTCTTTCGCCAAGTGTTTTTTCCTCTCCGCTGGCATGTGGAAACCTCTCTTTCTACATATTATAATAAATAAGTAAAAAGTAAGATATAAGATAAATAATTGTAAAAGAGAAAAAAGCAAAATTAAAAAAATAGAAAAGCTCTAAACATTTTTCGTTGACAGTCGGCAAATAGTATAGTAATATTATCAGTATAATGATATTTGTGTACTTATTTGTATTGTAACATCTAACGAAAGGAATATATAGCTGTATATCGTAATTATTTTAAGTCCCTCCTTGTACAGCTATAAGTAATGGATATGAACAAAACGAATTCGTCCATTGATGAAAACGAAGAATCTTTAGTTGGAGAGGTCCTTTCTGATGATGAGGTCCGCGAGAAAAAGCAAGCGATTGCGAAATGGCAGCACTCCCCTGTCGGCTTTGGCTCTTACATTACCAAAAGTAATGACCTGATCCAGCGGACAAAGTACTCTCTTCCCAGAAATGAGCAAAAGGTTCTCTTTATGCTCATGTCTAAAATCGACCAGAAAAATGATAAGGATGCATCCAAATATTATTCGATCACTTTCAACGATTTTGCTAAGTTAACCGGAGTGCGCACGGTGGATACGACCTATGCACTGAATCTGAAGGAAACTATAGAAAATTTGGAAAATCGTACCTTCTGGGTCAAGAAAGAACCCGGCAGTAAGGTGTATCGCTCCATTTCCTGGCTGCAAAAAGGTTCTGAGGTCGATTTCGACAAGAAAGAGATTCGCCTGCGCTTTAACCAGGACATCTGGAAGGATATTGCGCAGCTTACCAGCAACTATACCTCTTACAGCATCGAGTATCTGCTGATGATGAAAAGCACCTACTCTATGCGCGTTTATGAAATCATACTCTCCTATGACAATGGAAACAGAGACTATGGCTATACGAACGGCCTTGTATTCCAGCCGGTAAATGATGAGATCCTGAATAAGTTCTCCTCAAAGCGCGACGAGCTGGCGGGTTATAAGTATAAAAAATTCAATATTGATGAGTTTAAAGGTCTGCTTTCTGCACCCACAGAGGCAGAGAGAGAGTCCACAAAGAGCAAAAAGAAAAAGGATCCGGCATCTGCCGACAAGAAAAAGTTTGACCGGGAAAAACCGCTGTCTGAAAAGTACAAGACTTTTACAGAGTTTGAAAAGAATGTTTTAAAGACCGTTAAGAAAGAAATCAATGAGATGACGGATCTTTGGTTTGACTATGCCCCGGCGCGCAAGCGCGGTGTTCGCAAATATGAATACCTGTATATTTTCATCAAATACAAGACCAAAGCGGAAATGAGGGATGTCCGCTCCTATCATGATAGAAATACGCACGATGACGAAATTGTAAGGGATTCCAGAAAGAAGAAAACCCAGAGTACGGAAAAAGCAGCCCAGCATATTACAGAGCCATTTAGCACAGATATTTTGAAAATGAAGTATAGAAAAGCAACTACGGAGATCAGAAACAAAGCAGACTATGCTTCGTATGAGGATAAGCTGACGGACAACGAGAAAAATATCTGCAATGATATTTTCACATACACGGCTAAGATCCTGACAAACACCAACAAGCGTGACCAAGCGGAGGAAACACTGGATTCTTTAAACCGAATCATCTATGACAATGCCGGGCTGAAAACATGGGCCTTGGGACTGTGTGTAAAATTTACGGAGATGTTTGAAAAAGCAACCGAAAGGAAGTCTGCACAGTATTATCGCACGGTTGTTTATAACGATACGATTGAAAACAGTGCTTTGATCATCGCGGCTGGCAAGCAGAAGCTCGCATCGTTGGATCCGGCGGGAGTGTTTAAGTTTGATATGTCTGTCTTTGAGGATGTATGAGTATTATTTGGCAGCAGCCTGCAAGTTGCAGGCTGCTGCTTTTTGCTGTAAAAAAAATACAAAGATTATAAGTGACAAATAAATACAAACCGAAAAAAGAAACAAGAATTGAAAGACCAGCCAAGAAGGAAGAACGCATACAAAGATGATGCTTATTACCTTTGTGCTCAACACCTCGTGGCTAAACGCCTTCGGAAAACGGTTTATACTACAGCAACAAGAATTGAAAGATGTGTTGACTCTGTCAGACTGTCGAAAAACTCTTGTAGGGGCGAGCATTGCTCGCCCGTGCCCGTTTTCCTTGTAAGCAAACTATCCCAGAAGATGCGTTGCTGCGGTAAGTTGACGGGCGACCAATGGTCGCCCCTACACATGCAATAAGGCAAGTAGGAAATTTTTTTGACGGGCTGAACGCTGTTTCGTGCTGTGAAGCGCGGTGCGCACATGTAAAGTAATGGCCTATACGAACGCAGATATATTAAAGAACAGCAACAAGAATTGATAGACTTGAAATATCGTTATGGCAGGATGATACCCGGAAAAGAGAATTGACTTTACTTATATCTATGTTATAATTGAAATCACAATAAGCAGCAAAAGATGGCTGCAACTATTTTGTGGTGAGGTATAGGCTTCAACATATTCAGCCACTGGAGTATGATAAAATCGTACAACCGGAATGGCAAAAAGGCATGGAAAATCGATTACAAGAGAATTACAGAACGATAATTCACAGCAACAAGAATTGACGGACACATCCACAAATAACAGTCTTTACAGAAATGAGGAATTGCCCAATGTCTGCAAAAATTATTACAATTGCCATTGAAAAGGGAGGCACGGGTAAAACCGTAACAGCCTCCAATCTTGCCTACCTGATGGGCGATGAGGGGAAAAAAGTTCTTTGCGTGGATACTGATCCGCAGGGAAATCTCACCAAAGCACTCAGCGGCGGCTTGAGCATCACAAGCGATGAATTCTACGGCAAGGCACTCTATAATCTTTTCGATGGGTTCCTGTATCAAAGCAAGACGCGAGACTTTATTGTGGAAACGCAGTATGAAAATGTGGATATGATCCCGTGCGATGCCCAGACGCCGCGAATCAATAAGCGCATTGAACTGCTGATTGGCGATGCAGAGCGCCTGAAGGACGGAGATCCGAGGAAGGTTTCCGGTATGGGGGATTTTCTGTACTATTTCCTCAATCAGGTACGTGATGAGTACGATTACATTCTTATTGACACACAGCCTACGCGGGACAGCCTGTTGCTTTCCAATGCAATCTATGCAGCGGATTATATCCTGATTCCAGCCGGCTGTGAGGATAACTCCGAAGAATCGGCATTTCGCCTTTATTATGAATGCAACAAGATGAAGCAAAGCTCCACTTCTCACCTGATGGGTGCCGGTGTGTTGTTGGTGAATGTAGACAAAAGCGCAGCAACAGACAAGAAGATTCAGGAGCATTTTAAGGAAGAACTCGGCACATCGCTGTTCAGCGTTGCAATTCCCACAAGCAAGACGGTGAAAACATCCATTTCCCGCTTTTTGCCTGTGTGCTATATGGCAAAAACGCAGCCTGTGGCAAAAGCCTATGTGAAAGCCTACGAAGAGTTGAAAAAGCGTCTGGAGGTGAAATGATATGGGAATGAAAAGCCCCGCCAAAAAGAAGGAAATCGTAAAACGTTCCCGCCCGACGGATGCAGAGCTTGGCAAAATTGATTCCAATAATGGCGATGCAGGAAAAATTATCAGTGATCTGACCGCAGGGCATAAAAGCATTGAATACGAAGCACGGGATATTGCACTATACGATATTCGCGTAAACGCGGACAACGAAATCTTCCGGCAGGCAGATACCCAAGAGGATATTGTGCAGCTGGCGGAGGATATTCAGCGCAACGGCCTGATGCATAATTTGGTGGTGTTTCCGCAGGAAGAAAATGGAAAAACAGTGTATGTCCTTCTCTCCGGTGAGCGCCGCTACCGCGCGATGGAGTACCTCGAAAAGAGAGGAGACGCCACCTGGAACACCATCAAAAACTGCAATGTGATCACAACCAGTCTTTCGGAAAATGAAAAAAAGGTACTTTTATACAGTGCGAACCTGCAGGTCCGCGGCGGCTTTGCGGATGAACAGATCCGCCGCAAGGCCGTTGCAGAATTTGTGGTCTGCCTTCAGAACGAGCCGTTCAATATGACGGAAAAGGACGCTAAAAAGGCAATTAAGGAAGTGAGTGCAACCACAGCCAAGCAAATCGACCGTGATTTCCGCATTGAGGAAAAGCTGGACAAAGAGTTGCTTCGCCTTTTGGATAGCAAGTTCCTGACCCGCATGGAGTGTGAAGGCTATATCACGCTAGAGCCAGAGGTGCAGCATAGAATTGCGCAGTGCTATCTGTTGCTGAGCGCGGTTGATGTGAGCAACTGTGACACCGATGCCCGGGAGCGCCTGCTGCAGGAATGCAACAGCATACATTATGACTTTATACGGGCTATTGACAGAGCCAGAAAAACCAACGAGCCGGATGAGCGGGACGAACGCCTGGAGACCGCGTTTGCGGAGTGTGAAAACGAAATCCGCCTGCTGCAGAACAGGGTAGGGGAGTACCGTACCGCCGTCAGTCGGCATGATACGGAGAAGGCCGAGGAAATCGCAAAGGATGTGGCCAGGGATCAGGAGGCAAAGCGCGTCGAGAAAAAGGAGCAAAAGAGCGAGTCTGAAAGCGCGACCTTTGTGGAAAAAACGATCCAGCCTGTTGCTAATAAGATTTTTAAGAAAATGAGTTCAACCAGCTATAAGCGCGGCGTCAGAAAGATGTCTCAGGAGCGCCGTGATAATGATGTTGCGATCCTGAATGAGCTGATCGAGCAGGCGCAAAGCCTCCGAGATTTGATTGAAGCCGCAAAGTAAGGCAGGGTAGGGGGAGACACTGTCCCGGTAACAAAGGCAACACCGCACAATTCCCGCCTTACGGCTTAAGCACCGCTCCAGCGGCTGCGGTACGGCATCTGCGTTGCCAAAATGATCGATAATACATAAAG
>OLVO01004158.1_pt1 | contig 11132 bp, 9 predicted proteins | sample 1672571 | NCBI WGS metagenome assembly OLVO01 (sample SAMEA3136700, study PRJEB25190) | human gut metagenome | biome: human gut; feature: human-associated habitat; material: faeces | place: Austria | collected 2013 | reverse complement strand
ATCGCCTGCATCAGATCGTTCACATCTTTCATCCCATGCACCTCATTTCTGGAATTGGGATTTTTCCGGGTTTCGTCCCGTATTATAGCACTTTCACTAAAGATGACAAGTCTTTTTTGTGCAGTTTTATTAGTACAAATTTAACAATGTGTCTCTGCGTTTCACTTTTTCTTGATGCAGCGCAATCCTGCGCCAAACACCGTGCGCACCAGCGGGCCGGCAGCTGCCAGTTGCCACATGAACGCAGCGGGGTAGTTCAGCATGGTGGTCTGCACCCAGATGGCCACAAAGTTGGCGTTGTGGCTGTCCTTGAACAGCAGCGTGGCGAAAAAGCTCATCAGCGGGCACATCATCCAGGCCGACAGGCAGGAGATGGCCATGATCAGAAACACCTGCTTATCCTTGCCGGGGGTGAACCAGCCCGTAGCAATGCGCATGGCTGCGGGGCCCACCAGAAATGTATCCAGCAAAAAGGCAATTACCCCCATGATAGGCAGTTCACTGAAAGCAGCCAGAAAGATAAAGTTCTGCATCCCGCCCACATCCAAAGCGATATTGTAGCAGACCATGCCATAGACCATGACACAGACCATCATGACGGTGTAGACGATTTCCTGTTTTTTCGTTTGCGGCATACTTGATTACTCCTCTATTATAAAAAGTAGATACGGCTTTTCCAAAGGCAACACCGCACAATTCCCGCCTAACGGCTTAAGCACCGCTCCGGCGGATCTCCGCGCCAAGAGCCGCCGCAAAGCGTCGGTTGCGCTCCGAAGCGCCTCGCTGCGGCTCGGTGTGCGGCACGGCATCTGCGTTGCCAAAATGCTCGATAATACACAAAGTATTATCTGCGCTTTTGGCTTAGCAGCTGCCGCACCTCGCTCGCCGTATCGGCACTTAGAATTATGCGGTATTGCCCAAAAGAAAAACAGCCGCCGGGGTGTCGTTCAACTCGTTGCGACGCCCTGGCGGCTGTTATCTCACTGCGTTGGAAAGTGAAGCAAGTATACCGCAAATGTACGCGCCGTGTAATACCCTTTTTCAGGATTCTGCGTTTTGTACAAAAGTTATCGCCGTCTGTGGACAATCGGTTGGGCAGTTCCCTGCCTTCCGTTTATTTTTTGGTACAGCTTGTGTATTTTGTTTTTTGCGGCTTTACACTGCGCGGCCGCCGCGCTATAATGGGCAGCGTACCTGTTGTATATATAAAAGGGTAAGAGGGGTTATCCATGGCACACAAAGTATGGCATCACCACGGGCAGATGAGCGAAGCTTTCCGCACCGTGATGTTTCTTTCGGCGTCCGGCGGCTTACAGGACGCCTACACCTACATTGGCCGCGGCAAGGTATTTGCCAACGCTCAAACCGGCAACATCGTGCTGATGAGTCAGGCCGCCTTTAACGGGGATCTTTCGCGGGTGCTACACTATCTGATACCGTTGCTCTCCTTTGCACTGGGCGTGGCGGCGGCCGAGGTCATCCACATCCGCTACCGGGAAGCCAAACGCCTGCACTGGCGGCAGCTGGTGCTGGTGGTGGAGATTTTGCTGCTCTTCGGCGTCGGGTTCATCCCCAACACGCTGGATCTGGCCGCCAACGCACTGGTGTCCTTCGCCTGCGCCATGCAGGTGCAGGCTTTCCGCAAGGTACACGGCTACCCGTTCGCCAGCACCATGTGCATCGGCAACATGCGCAGCGGCATGGAATCGTTGGTGGTCTACTTCCACCTGCACGACAAAAAGGTGCTGCACAAGGCGCTGCACTACTTTGGCGTGATTTTGCTGTTCGCCATTGGTGCCGGTGTTGGTGCCCACTGTGTTGCCGCATTTGGCAACAAGACCATTTGGTTCAGCTGTGCGTTGCTGCTGGTGAGCCTGTGCTTCATGTTCATCCAGGATGAAGAGGAAGCCTTGAAAGAAAAAGCATAAAATCTGCGCATAAAACGGCCCCCGCCGGGATAGATTCCTGGTGGGGGCCGTTTGCTATACGGGCTTGTATGTACTACATCTTGTGGTCTGCGAAGATTGGATCATCCTTCCACAACACCACATGACCAGCAGCGCGGGTGCGGTTCATATCAATGATGCGCTGATTGCTGGAGCCGCGGAACCGCAGGCTGATGTCGTACTTGTCCTGCACGAAGTCGCCGTCCACGAGCACATCTATATATTGTAGGAACTCGTCGGTCACCTCGCAGCGTCCGCAGCCGGGCCGCAAAATTTCCTGCTCAAAATGGTTGCCGGTATAGCACCAGATGGTCTTGCTGGGGTACAGCGCCTTGACGTTTTTGACGAAGGGCAGCAGTTCCCGCTGGTTTTCCGGCTCGAACGGCTCGCCGCCCAGCAGCGACAGGCCGTTGATGTAGCCCGGAGCCAGGCTTTCTAAAATTTTGTTGCGGACCTCTTTGGTAAAAGGCTCGCCATAGTTAAAATCCCACGCCACAGCATTAAAGCAATTGGGGCAGTGGCGGCGGCAGCCCGAAACAAACAGGCTGGTGCGCACCCCCTCGCCGTTGGCGATGTCACAGTATTTGATGGTTGCATAGTTCATGGGGCAAGGCTCTCCTTATAAACGGCACATGCAGTATAGTCTCAACATCTTGTGTTTTTGTGCCAGGGTGATTCAATATCTGCTAACAGTATACCAGCTTATGCCGCCCACTGCAAGCCCCACCCCGACGCAGAGCGCACAATATTTCTCGCTGCATCGTCGCAAATTCTGTCAATTAGCAACATCTCCCCAAAATAGCCAAAAAAACGAGCTTATTTTCTACGCGGTTGTAGCCGCGGCATTTTCATCGTTGGAACGTTCGAAATGCAACATTTTGTCGTGTCGAAATTTAGTACCACTATATATAGTGGTTTTCTCCCTTGACTTTTTTCCCCCGCTGCGATAAGATAGATTTGCTCGCCAAACGGAGTTTGTACGTTTGGAACTTGTATACAGTTTGTATATTTCAGATAGATCAGTGTTAGGAGTGTCATCATGAAAATCATCAAACGCAACGGCAGTGAGGCCGTCTTCGACATTACAAAAATTATTGCAGCCATTACCAAGGCCAACCATGTCGTGCCGGAAAGCCAGCGTTTGACCAAAGAGCAGATCATCGAGATCAGCGACCATGTGCAGACCAGCTGCCTGTCCCGCGGCCACGCCATGAACGTGGAGGAGATCCAGGACCTGGTCGAGGATGAGATCATGCAGACCGGCGCCTTTGAGGTTGCCCGTAAATATATCACCTACCGCTATGTGCAGAGCCTGAAGCGCACCCACAACACGACGGACGACAAGATCCTCTCCCTCATCGAGTGCAATAACGAGGAAGTCAAGCAGGAGAACTCCAACAAGAACCCCACCGTCAACAGCGTGCAGCGCGACTACATGGCCGGCGAAGTCAGCAAGGACTTGACCATGCGTATGCTGCTGCCCCCGGAGATCGTCAAGGCCCATGAGGAAGGCATCATCCACTTCCACGATGCCGACTACTACGCCCAGCACATGCACAACTGCGACCTCGTCAATCTGGACGATATGCTGCAGAACGGCACGGTTATCAGCGGCACTTTGATTGAAAAGCCGCACTCCTTCTCCACGGCCTGCAACATTGCCACACAGATCATCGCGCAGGTCGCGTCCAGCCAGTACGGCGGCCAGAGCATCAGCCTGACCCACCTGGCCCCCTTTGTCGATGTCAGCCGCAAGAAGATCCGCCGCGACGTCGAGGCCGAGATGAAGGATCTGGGCATTGACCCCGGCGAGGAGAAGATCTCCGAGATCGTGGAGAAGCGCCTGCGCGAGGAGATCAAGCGCGGTGTGCAGACCATCCAGTATCAGGTCGTCACCCTGATGACCACCAACGGCCAGGCCCCGTTCATCACCGTGTTCATGTACCTGAACGAGGCCGGCGACAACCAGCGCCTGAAGTCCGACCTGGCCATCGTCATTGAGGAAATGCTGCGCCAGCGTTACCAGGGCGTCAAGAACGAGGCCGGCGTCTGGATCACCCCCGCCTTCCCCAAGCTGATCTACGTGCTGGAGGATGACAATATCTACGAGGGCCAGCCCTACTACTACCTGACTAAGCTGGCTGCCAAGTGCACCGCCAAGCGCATGGTACCTGACTACATCAGCGAAAAGAAGATGCTGGAGTACAAGGTGGACAAAAACGGCGAGGGCCATTGCTTCACCTGCATGGGCTGCCGCAGCTTCCTGACCCCCTACGTGGACGAGAACGGCAAGCCCAAGTATTACGGCCGCTTCAACCAGGGCGTTGTCACCATCAACCTGGTGGATGTGGCCCTGTCCAGCGGCGGCGACTTTGATAAGTTCTGGAAGATCTTTGACGAGCGCCTGGAGTTGTGCCACAAGGCCCTGATGTGCCGCCACAACCGCCTGAAGGGCACCCTGAGCGACGCCGCCCCCATCCTGTGGCAGTACGGCGCCCTGGCCCGCCTGAAGAAGGGCGAACCCATCGACAAGCTGCTGTACGGCGGTTACTCCACCATCAGCCTGGGTTACGCAGGCCTGTATGAGTGCTGCAAATATATGACCGGCAAAAGCCACACCGACCCCGCCGCCAAGCCCTTTGCCCTGCACGTAATGCAGCACATGAATGATGCCTGCACCAAGTGGAAAGAGCAGCACAACATCGATTTCAGCCTGTACGGCACGCCGCTGGAGTCCACCACCTACAAGTTTGCCAAGTGCCTGCAGAAGCGCTTCGGCCTGGTGCCCGGTATCACCGACCGCAACTATATCACCAACTCCTACCACGTCCATGTGACCGAGCAGATCGACGCTTTCACCAAGCTGAAGTTCGAGAGCGAGTTCCAGCGCCTGTCCCCGGGCGGTGCCATCAGCTACGTGGAAGTGCCCAACATGCAGGATAACCTTGAGGCTGTCATCAAGGTGATGCAGTTCATCTACGAGAACATCATGTACGCCGAGCTGAACACCAAGAGCGACTACTGCCAGGTGTGCGGCTACGACGGCGAGATCAGCATCGTGCAGGAGGACGGCAAGCTGGTTTGGGAGTGCCCCAAGTGCCACAACCGCGACCAGAACAAGCTGAACGTTGCCCGCCGCACCTGCGGCTACATCGGCACCCAGTTCTGGAACCAGGGCCGCACCGCCGAGATCAAGGACCGCGTGCTGCATCTGTAAACAGCATTTTTTGTAATTGTAAATCTACAACTCTTCGTTAACGAATTACAAGTCTATCGCTAATGAAAAACAACGATAGCAGTAAAGCGCCGCTCCCACGAGTCTGTGGAGGCGGCGCTCTTTTTTATTCCATGATGTACTTTACCATGCTTTGGGATTTCAGCTTTATGTTTTTGGATGGGGTTTTCTTTGTGGATGTTGTAGTCTTTTTGACAGCAAGCAGTTTCATTACCGCTCTGATAAGAACCGCTTCGTCTGAATCCGGCGCGGTATGTAAAACTTCGTCTACGCAAGCGGCAATTTTGTTTTCGCTGTAATCGAGGGTGACAACCCGTATATTGCGGATGACCTTGCGTTTTAGGGAGAGATTCTTATCTGCTTCGGCACCCTTTTCCAAAATCGTCGTAGCAAAATCGGCTTGTTTGGTTTCCTGCAATAGATTATCAAGTTTTCGGTTTGCATCATCCACAATTTTCTGGCGTTTTTGCTCTTTAAGCGGGTCATCAAGCTCGTCAAGCAACTGCTGAACACCACGGTAATGTTTTTTGGCTGTTTTGTTTATGTAGGATTCGTCAACTGTCGGCCTCTTCTTAGAGGAAATGTAATCAAGATTCAGATACATACAAAGGCCGATAAACTGGTCGATAATGCCATGTGTGTTGTGGTACAGTGCATCAATCATGCTTGGGGTAAGCGTTACAGGCTCATCGAACCATTGGTATTTAAATAAGGACCGTTTCTGCATCGACACGATATACAACACCGTAGAAATCTTTTTGTGCAAAAAGTCATTTGTTTGCCTATACATTACATGGTAAAATGAATATAAACATTCCTTATTGTCGAGAGGTTGTGGCTTATGGCGGTCGATAACAGATATGACGTTTACGGCTTTGATGATGATGGTTTTGATAGACGGGGCTATAACGTTGATAGTTACGATAGAAACGGATATGACCATGATGGTTTTGACGTTGAAGGTTTTAATGCACAGGGTTATGACCGCTATGGGTTCAATCGGCGCGGGTTTGATGTCGATGGCTTTAATAGGCAAGGATATAGCAATGATGGTTATAATCGTGATGGTTTTGACCGAGAAGGTTACAATCGCAAAGGATTTGGTGCTAATAGCTATGACAAAGATGGCCGTGATATTCATAGTTTTAGCAGAGAACATTACGCCCTTTCTGAGGCCAAGGAAAACTCCCAGATAGAGATAAGTTCTATTCACAGCAAAGCATTTCCAAATGATGTCCTACAAATCAGCCTAAATAACCATTCCGTAATAAATAAGACGGCAATATATGTTGTACCTAAAGCACAATATCAATTATTGAGAAGTCTAAATGAACAAAGCGGAAATGCAACCTGTGTAAATATCCAATTTACTGGGGGAGGAAAAGTCGTATCTATTCCTTGTATCAGAATAAGCGGAACAAATATTTATATTACTACCGCAAGTAACAACAGATACACATCTTTCAATCATTTTTGGCCTGTTCAACTGAATTATTCTGAATATTGCTATGCGACCCTTTCGTTTCCATCTATTGAAGATATACAGTATTGTAAAATTGATAAACAGTCAACAATAATGCCATCACCATCACCAGATGATGAAACCGAAGTAGGCTTTTCTGAGATAGTTAAATCGTCTTCCAAAACTTCTGTTGTAATCCACGAATCAGCACGCGAGTCGGCAAAGGTATGTTTGGTTACTGCAAAAACTTATGAAGCAATTGGTAAATACCTTCCCAGTAGCCATTACAACTATACAACTAAAAACATTTCTATACAAAATCAGCAAAAATCATTTAAAACATTACAGGGATACTTTATAGAAACCAAGAATATAACAATTATCAATGCCGTGGAATTTGTAAGAAATGACGGTTCATTGAGCCTTATTCAATATACGGCTTTTTACAACGGAAACATCCATAGTAAATTTAAAACTGACCCTGTGGCCGAACTTGATGTTCATAATCGTTCCAAATTCCGTGATGCAATTATCACAGAGGCTCGCATTTCTGCTCTCAAAACATCGACAACATCTAACTCAAACCTAACGCAAAAAGTCGATTTACCAAAGAAAGACTTCCCTTTACAAAAGGACCTTCCTCACGAAAGACATTATGAATCGGACAATGTCTGGCACAGTAAGGTGAATCTTTCGGAACTTTCAGCAAATCAAAAAATCATGCTGTATAGCCAAAAATGTCACTGCTACAAGTGCGCAAAGAAGTTTAGTCAAGACACAATCGTAGACTGCACGGCTTACGTTTCTACTAAACGAGGCAATGTTGTACCTGTAACAGTGCAGTATTGCAGTGGCTGTTCCACCTTTTTTATGAACCACGAAGTATTTGAGAGCTATAATAGAAAATACGGTGGCTTGAAATTCAACTGTGAGCTTGACCGCAGCTACATTAGCCGAGGTGCCAATATAGGCTTTGCCGACGATTCCTTCCTCAGCAGAGCAGGATATTCTGTTAAGGCTTCGGTTTCTCAAAGAAAACGCCAAGTCATTCTTGCTGAATTACTTGACAGCGGTCAGGCAACCAAGTGGGAGATTACCGAAAAAATTTCTGAATTCATTAAGCTGCGCCGAGGTAACCCTGATATGGCGAACGCCATAGCTTGCTGGGAAGAAGATATTGCGTTTGTTGCTGACTATAATGCCAAGAACCAGCCAAAAGCAGGACGAGCCGCATTCAAGCAAGGTGGTAAAATCACGCGGTAATCAAATATCATATTTGCTTATTCCTGCGATGAATGCTAATATAGCATCTATCACACATAGAAGTACGCATGGCCGAGGAGATAGGTTATCATGGATATAGAAGCCAATGACCGCCGCGAAAAGATGTTAAAACTTCGGGATGAGTTTCTTGCCATCGAAGAGGACCGTCTGCAAGGTCGAAACGGATGTACCCTTGGCGAACTCGATTCCTACCTCAACAGTGTAATTGTGAAAGTACATAACGATATTTGGCATGAAAAAGAGCGAGTAAATGAACATCAAAATACAAACATCACATTAAGATGTACACCACTTCGGCCGTTCCGCAAAAGGCGTCTATTTATTTTTGCTAAAGAGATGTTTCTACCTACTCACACTGTAAAAAAATCATTGCACACGGAACCAGTAAAGGGAATCACTATAAATAATGCAGAAAACGCTCTCCCATTTGACAGCGGAAATATTACAGAGTACAAAACATGGCTGTTCTTTGATGAATTATCGAGCATTTTGGCAACGCAGATGCCGTGCCGCAGCCGCCGGAGCGGTGCTTAAGCCGTTAGGCGGGAATTGTGCGGTGTTGCCTTAAGATATAGTTGTAAAAAATCGCCCCAAACCAGCTCAAAAGCGGCTGTTTCATTTACGATACAATTGTAGATGAACATGTAAGGTCAAGTAAAACAGCCCCTTTATTGTCAGGTACCAGATGACAATAAAGGGGCTGTAATTTTTATGGCTGTTGCTTTTTGCAAGTATAAAAGTAGTATGGTATCTCGAAACAGAGCATGACGCACCAGCCGAAGGCACAGGCATAGGCGATACCGGGCAGGCCGATGCGGGGGGCCAGCAAAGCAGCTCCGAGGGCTCGCAGGCCGGCCTGCAGGCAGGTGCCGATGAGGGTAGTGGTCATCTTGCCCATGCCGCGGTAGAAGCCCTGGAAGCCGTTGGTCAGCGCAGGCAGGGCGTAGAACAGCGCCATATAGCCTAGGTATTGGCTGCCCAGGGTCACGATCTCGGCGGCGCCCTCCCCTGCCACAAACAGGCTGACGACAGGCGCGCGCAGCAGCCAGGTCAGGCTGCCCACCAGCAGCCAGTAGCACAACTCCAACCGGATGCCCACGCGGAAGCCGGGGCGGATGCGCTCCTTTTGGTTGGCGCCGCGGTTCTGGGCAATGTAAGTGGTAATAGCGGCGGCAATACTTTGCTGCGGGGTAAAGGCGAAGTCATCCACGCGGGTGACAGCGTTGAACGCAGCGATGGCCTGCACGCCCAGCGCGTTGACCTGTCCCTGGATCAGCACCTTGCAGACAGGCTGTACCGCCTGCTGTAAGGCTGTGACAGCGCCATACTGCAAAATGCGCCCCAGCAGCGCCGGGCGGATGCGCCACTGGCTGTGCGCCGGGCAAAGCTGCGGCACATGGCGCATCATGTACCAGGCGGCTATGATGGCGCTGGCGGCCTCGGCCACCACGGTGGTGACGGCGCTGCAAACGATACCAAACCCCAGTCCGCCGATAAGCACGATGTCCAGCACGGCGTTGAGCACGGCGGAAAACGCCAGAAATTTGAGCGGCGTTTTGGAGTCACCCACACTTTTCAGGCCCGCCGCCAGCGCGTTATAGAAAAACGTAAACGGCGCGCCCAAAAACGTGATGCGCAGATAAATGCCGGTACTATGCAAAATTTCATCGGGCACCGCCAGGCTGTGCAAAATCAGCGGCGCGGCGGCCACGCCCAGCAGTGCCACGGCACAGCAGAGCGCTGCGCCGAACAGCAGGGTCGTAGCCAACGTTTCCTTTAGGCGTTCCTCATTTTTCGCGCCGAAGGCCTCGCTCATCAGCACACCGGCGCCGATGCATAGCCCGCTGACGGCCAGGATGACCAGGTTCATCACCGGGCCGGCAATGCCCTCGGCCGCCAGGGCGTCCTGCCCGATGAAGCGGCCCGCGATGATGGAATCCACCGCATTATAGGCCAGCTGCAGCCAGTTGCCCAGCAGCAGCGGCACCGCATAAAAGAACAGGTGCCCCAGCGGGGCACCCTTTGTCATATCACGCATAGGCGTTATTGATCTTCCTCGGTCTCGGCCACAATGTAGATGGGGCGGTGCTTGACTTCCAGGTAAGTCTTGGCCAGGTACTCGCCCACGATGCCGGTGCAGAACAGCTGTACACCGCTGCACAGCAGGATGATGCAGACCATGCTGGGCCAGCCGGAGGTTGGGTCACCAAACATCAGCGCACGGACAATTACAAAAATAATGCCGATGAACGCCAGGATGCAGAACAGCACGCCCACTCCGGCGGCGATGAGCAGCGGCGTGGTGGAGAAGCCGACGATGCCCTCGATGGAGTATTTAAAGAGTCCCCAGAAGTTCCACTTGGTGGTGCCGGCCACGCGCTCGATGTTCTCGTAATCGAACCACTTGGTTTTGAAGCCGACCCAGCTGAAAATACCCTTGCTGAAGCGGTTATACTCGGCCATGCTGAGGACGGCGTCGGTCATTTTGCGGCTCATCAGGCGGAAATCACGCGCGCCGTCGACAATTTCCGTGTCCGACATCTTGTTGATGATCTGGTAGAACTTGCGGGCGAACCAGCTGCGCAGCGGCGGCTCGCCCTTGCGGGTGGTGCGGCGGGTGGCGGCACAATCGTAGTCGCCGGTCAGCAGCGTATCCAGCATCTGGGGCAGCAGCGCAGGCGGGTCCTGCAAATCGGCATCCATGGTGGCAATGTAGTCACCCTTAGCGGCTTTCAGGCCCGCGTAGATGCCAGCCTCCTTGCCAAAATTGCGGCTGAACGAAACGTACCGCACGCGGTCATCCTGGGCGTGCAGCTCGCGGGCCACGCGCAGGGTACCATCGCGGGAGCCGTCATCCACAAAGATGAACTCGAAATCCGCGCCGTGGCTGGTTTTCATCTCGGCCGCCACACGGCTGGCCTCTTTATAAAACAGAGGCATCGCCTCTTCCTCATTATAACAAGGTACGATCAGACTGATGAGCATGGTTTGTGACCTGCTTTCGTGACAAATTTGTATCTTTTATTATATCGTACTTTTCTCCTTTTGTAAACAATGGAAATATAGGTCGATACCCCACGGGCCGATGCAAGCAGCGGCCCCTACAAAGCATAACAAAAAGGCAGGACCATTGCGTCCTGCCTTTGATTAAAGGCAACACCGCACAATTCCCGCCTAACGGCTTAAGCACCGCTCCGGCGGCTGC
>OLVO01004151.1_pt1 | contig 11150 bp, 8 predicted proteins | sample 1672571 | NCBI WGS metagenome assembly OLVO01 (sample SAMEA3136700, study PRJEB25190) | human gut metagenome | biome: human gut; feature: human-associated habitat; material: faeces | place: Austria | collected 2013 | reverse complement strand
TGCTCGCGAAGTTCTTTTCTAACCATGTTGGCTGATTCCTTTCCTGTTCGCTTTTATTCCTGACTCTCCATCTCGACTCCTGCAACCTTAATGTTCACATCAGCCACTTCAAGTCCTGTCATATTCTCAATTGCATTCTTAACTTTCTCCTGCACTCTTGCAGACACCTCAACGATGCTGTAATTGTACTTCAGGTTCAATGCCAAGGATACAGTCACAATACCTTCCAGTACATCAACCTTCACACCTTTGGAAAGATTCTTCATTCCGAGCTTTCCGATCAGTTCATTCGTGATGTTTCCGGCCATAGAAGCAACACCTTCCACTTCTGTGGCAGCAAGCGCTGCAATGATCGCTACAACTTCATCTGCAATCTTAATCTCTGCCAGTTCTTTCTCAGCCTTATTTACTGCCTCATCCAGATCAGGATAGAAGTTGGACACTACTGTCTTCCAGTCAATAACACCTTCTTCAACCTTATCCAGTAAAGTCTCCAGATTCGCAGTGAAATTCACATCTACAATAGAAGGGAAAGCATCCTTCATCATATTGTTCACTACTTCGCCAAGCTCAGATACATAGAGGTTCTTATCTTCCTTCACAACATAACGTCTTGCCAGAATTGTTGTAATTGTAGGTGCATAAGTACTTGGACGTCCAATTCCAAGTTCTTCAAGTGCACGTACCAGAGAAGCCTCTGTATAATGTGCAGGTGGCTGTGTGAAATGCTGCTTGGGTTCAAACTCAGACAGCTTCAGCTGTGTATCCTTCGTAATGTCCTTTACCAGTGTGTTGGATTCCTGTTTCTCATCCTCATCATCGCGATATACACTCATGAATCCATCATAAGCAAGCTTCGATGCTGCAACTGTAAAACGATGATTTCCGGCATCAATCTTCACTGAGGTCGTTTCATATCTGGCATTGCTCATTCTGCTGGCTGTGAAACGCTTCCAGATCAGCTGGTAAAGTCTGAACTGGTCACGACTGAGTGAATCCTTGAGTTCAGCCGGTGTATAACGGATATTGGTAGGACGGATTGCTTCATGTGCATCCTGAATCTTCTGTCCATTCTTCTTCTCCGTTGTATCCTGTGCCGCATACTCACTGCCATAAGTCTCAGTGATATAATCTCTTGCCATAGCTACAGCTTCTTCTGCCACTCTGGTAGAGTCAGTACGTAAATAGGTAATAATACCTACTGTTCCCGCATCTTTCAGTTCAACGCCTTCATACAGCTGCTGTGCCAGTCTCATTGTCTTCTGTGTAGAGAAGTTCAATACCTTGCTTGCCTCCTGCTGTAAAGTGGACGTTGTGAAAGGAAGCGGTGCTTTCTTGATTCTTTCACCCTTTTTAACATCTGTTACCTTGAAATCAGCGTCCTTCAGATCCTTGAGAATTTTGTTTAATTCCTCTTCTGAAGAAATGGCAGCTTTGCCTTCTGTGGTTCCATAATATTTCGCCACAAGCGGTTTCTTCTCACCCTTTATCTGGAAAAGTGCATCCAGAGTCCAATACTCTTCTGGAATAAACGCATTAATCTCATCCTCTCTGTCGCAGATGATACGAAGAGCAACTGACTGTACTCGACCTGCACTCAAGCCTCTCTTGATCTTAGCCCATAAAAGTGGTGAAATTCTGTAACCTACCATTCTGTCCAGTACTCTTCTTGCCTGCTGTGCATCTACAAGACTCGTGTTGATCTCTCTTGCATTTTTCAGAGATTCTTTTACCGCATTCTTGGTTATTTCATTAAATGTAATTCGGTAAACCTTCTTGTCTGCAAGCTTTAGTGCTATATACAAATGCCAGGATATTGCTTCCCCCTCACGGTCAGGGTCAGTTGCGAGATAGACTTTTTCCGCCTTTTTCACTTCTTTGCGAAGTTTCGCCAGGATGTCACCTTTACCTCTGATAGTAATATACTTGGGTTCATAATCATGTTCAACATCAATACCTAACTGACTCTTTGGTAAATCACGTACATGTCCATTACTTGCCAGCACTTCATAATTACTACCAAGGAACTTTTTGATTGTTTTAACTTTCGCCGGTGACTCCACTATCACTAAATACTTTGCCATAAAGTTACCCCTTATCACATACAATTTGATGATTTTTTGTAATCGTGAACCACTATACACCATATTATGCGGTGTTGCAAGTAAAATTAGTAAATTTCACGAATAAACTACAATTCAGTCTTTCTAAGCAGACCTGACGACCTCTTCGCCAGTCCTGCAAGTTCAAGCTCTGTAATTCCTTTATATATCTGTGTTACAGAGTATCCATACTGCCGCCCTGCCAGGGCAGAAACAATATCTTCACTGGTGCAGGGAAGGACATCCAGTACAGCCAGTATGTGCTGTGCAAGCTCTGATATCTGTCTTCTTTTGACAGGCTCTGTTGTCAAAACCTCTTGCTGCCATCCCATATCTTTCATAATGTCCTCCGGGCTTGTTGCTGCCAGTGCTCCCTGTCTTAACAACTGGTTGCATCCCAGGCTTAATTGATCCGTACATCTTCCGGGAATCACATACACTTCCTTCCCCTGTTCCAGCGCCATATCCACAGTAATCAGTGTGCCACTTTTGTGTCTGGCTTCTACTACAAGTACCACATCGGCAAGGGCGCTGATGATACGGTTTCTTTGTGGGAAAAGTCCTGCCCTGGGTGGTGTTGCGGGCTGATACTCTGACAGGATTCCACCTTTTTCTATGAGGTCATAATATAATTTGCTGTTAGACTCCGGATAAATTACATCTGCGCCACATCCCAATACTCCGTAGGATATTCCTCCGGCATTGATTGCTGCCCTCTGACTGATGCCATCAATTCCCATTGCCATGCCACTGATTACGGTAATGCCAGCCTGTCCAAATCTTCTGGCAAATAATTCTGCCATACTCCTGCCATAGTCGCTATATCTTCTGGCTCCGATCATTGCTACCGCAGGATATGCAGAATCAGGAAGGCTTCCTTTATAATAAATGCCAAAAGGCGGATCTGGAATATTTTGCAGCTTCTGTGGATACTCCTTGCTTTTATAATATACATAAGAGATTCCCTGATGCAGGTATGTCTCATATAAGGCATTCGGTTCTTTCAGTTTCCTGTGCTGCTGCCATACTGCCAATGCTTTTGCACCCAGTAAAAAGGCAATATCCGAATCTGGCATCTCATATGCATTTCTGGCAGAACCTGCTGTTTCTACAAGCTGGTAACACCTGCTTCTTCCAAATCCCGGGATGGAATCCAGCCATGCAGCATAGGGGATGTCCTGTGTTTCTTCTATATTATATGCCATATGTTCAGTTTCCTCCGTTCCAATACTTGGCATCATTGGTCCGGTAGCAGATTGCTTCTGCAAGATGCTCATATTCGATGTCGTCAGTGCCATCCAGATCAGCTATTGTCCTGGCTACTTTTATAATTTTATGATAGGCACGGGCTGACAGATTCATCTGATGAAATGCCTGCTCCATCAGTTCCTGTTCTTTCTCTCCCAGAGGACAAAACTTTTTGATATCTCCAGAACTTAGTTCTGCGTTGAACCGATATTTTGTTCCTGTATAACGGATTCTCTGCTTTTCCCGTGCATGTAATACCCTCTGTCTGATTGCGGCACTGCTTTCATTATTCTGTGTTGTTGCAAGCTGGCGGATATCTACTCTTGGTGTCTCTATGGCTACATCAATTCTATCCAGAATAGGACCAGAGATACGGTTTAAATATCTCTTCACTTCATTATCTGAACAACTGCACTTATTTCTATCCGGGAAGAAACCGCAGGGACATGGATTAAGTGCTGCAACCAGCATGAAATCCGCAGGATATGTGAAGCTTCCATATGTTCTGGCTATATGTATCTCTTTATCTTCCAGTGGCTGCCGCAGAATTTCAAGTGCTCCCCTTCGAAATTCCGGCAGTTCATCCATAAACAAGACACCTCGATGCGCCAGGGAGATCACTCCCGGTTTGGGTATCCTGCCGCCCCCTGCCAGTGCCTGTTCCGAGATCGTATGATGTGGAGAAAGAAAAGGTCTTCTGGTAATCAGAGCTTTCTGCGTGTCCAACTGCCCTGCCACGCTGTAAATCGTAGATACTTCCAGACTTTCTTCCATAGTCAGGTCGGGCAGTATTGTAGGCAGGCGTTTCGCCATCATCGTTTTACCGGCTCCCGGCGGTCCTATCATCAGAATATGATGAAACCCTGCTGCCGCCACTTCCATTGCCCTTTTCACAGTCTCCTGCCCGTTAATGTCTGCAAAATCCACATCATAGGAATCTTCTCCTGTGTCTGTATCATTGTCATATTCAGCCGGTACAAGGAAGGAAGCTTTGTCTTTCTCCTGTAGAATCAAATAATCAATGGTCTCCTGTAAGGATCTCACGCCAATCACCTGAATATCCTTAATAATTGCACCTTCCTTTGCATTTTCCAATGGTACAATACACCTTTTATGCCCTTCCTGCTTCGCCTTTCGCACAATAGGCAGGATTCCTTTCACAGGCTTCACGGTTCCATCCAGTCCCAGCTCTCCTACAATCAACGTATCCTGTATGCGTTCTGCCAGCAGGTGTCCCAGTGAAACCAGCATTCCTACCGCCACAGGCAAGTCGTATGCGGCACCTTCCTTTCTCATATCTGCAGGAGAGATGCTCACCGTGATTCTTTTGGGTGGTATCTCAATACCGGTATTTTTAAGTGCGACCTTGACCCTTTCTTTGGCTTCCCGCACTTCATGATTTAATAAACCTACCATTTCAAAAGTGGGCATGCCTGTTGACACGTCCACTTCTACCGTAGCAATCAGACTGTCAATACCGCTGATTGCTCCTGTATAAATTTTACTATACATATGTCATAACCTTTCTCTATTAAAGTATGGGTAGTTATAACATATCCGTGATTCCATCTCAAGCCAAATGTAAAAACTCGTACTGAAATGTAAAAACTCGTACTAACGGACTCCTTTTTCCTCCAGTCCTTCTCTTAACTTCTCAAGTGCTCTCTTCTCAATCCTTGAGACATAACTCCTGGATATTCCAAGCATTGCACCTATTTCTCTCTGTGTCTTTTCATGACCGTTGATCAGTCCATAGCGAAGCATGATGATCTGTCGCTCTCTGGCATTTAACTTTTCGTTGATAAGTCCGGCAAGACCTCTTAATTTATCAGAGGTATCCAGCCTTTCCACCACATCAACCTGTTCCTGCACACATACCTCTAATAGATTGATCTCATTTCCCTCTTTATCCGTTCCAATCGGTTCATACAGTGAAATTTCCCTCATGGTCTTCTTTCTTGCCCGGAACATCATCAGTAATTCGTTATCTATGCATTTTGCAGCATATGTCGCCAGTCTGCTGCCTTTTTCAGGTCTAAATGTCGAAATCGCCTTGATCAGCCCTATCGTTCCTATGGATATCAGATCCTCCATCTCTTCCCCGGCTCCTGCATACTTCTTGGCAACATGTGCTACCAGACGCAGGTTTCTCTCAATCAATATCCGGCGCGCCTCCAAAGCTGCCTGCCTGTCTTCGCTCTGCATGATCTGAAGATAACAAGCTTCATCCTTTGCTGATAATGGCTGTTGAAAGGTTTTCAAGGTACGCCCCCGCAAGTCTTTCTACTATTCTATGAGAAAAATACCCCTTCTGTGCCTTTCCACAAAATATAAATGCAAATTTACAGCCTAATCCAGCAGAAAATCTGCCATAATCACATTACTGACGTCTATCCCTTTCTCTGTAAGCCTGATATATCCATTCTGTCTTGTTAAATAACCTGTATTCTGCCATTTATTAAGTACACTTCCATAGATTTCTTCTATAAGATGTCCGTACAGAATCTGAAATTCAGATACAGACACCCCCTGCATCATGCGAAGTCCAAGAAACATGAATTCTTCCATGCATTCTTTTGTATCCAGTTCATGACAATCTTCTTTTACCGACTGTTCCTGGCTGTTGAACTGTAGATACTGCTCCATATTCTCTGTATTTTTCCAACGGCAGTTCTCTACCATGGAAGACGCACCCAGACCAAATCCCACATAATTACCCCTTGTCCAGTACACTGCATTGTGTCTGCACAATCTGCCATTTTTTGCATAATTCGATATTTCATATCTGTCATATCCATTCTGTGTCATCAGTTCTCTAGTCAGATGATACATACATCTGTCAGACTCTTCTTCCGGAATCGGTGGATATCTGTCAGGATGATCTCCCATAGGTGTGCCTTCTTCCAGAATCAGACTGTATGCTGAAATATGCTCCGGTTCCAAAGCCAGCACTTTCTTTAATGTCTTTTCCCAGTCCTGTATTGACTGTCCAGGCAGTGAGGACATAAGGTCTATATTAATGTTATCAAATCCAAGTTCTCTTGCGTCCTGATAAACCTGTAAGAACTCTTCATAGGTATGAATCCTTCCCAGAATCCGCAACAGGGAATCCTCTGTTGACTGTAGTCCCAGACTTAGTCTGTTGATTCCCGCCTTTTTCAGTATCTGTAGTTTATTCCTGTCCGCAGTTCCCGGATTCATTTCCAGTGTTACCTCTGCATCAGGTGATACCTGATAATACTGTCTTAATGTCTCCATACATTCTGCGATCTCTTCACCTTTCAGAATAGAGGGCGTTCCGCCTCCAAAGAACACAGTATCTACAGAATATTCCTTATATTGCAGGGATTCCTGCATAATTTCCCTTTTGAGTGCTTCTACATATTGCTTTCTTGCAGCTTCTGTTGCAGGTGCTGATAAGAAATCACAATAATTACATTTATGCACGCAAAAAGGGATGTGAATATATACGCTTAGCGTCTTCATACACATCCCTCCCACTTTCATTTTATTTATCGTCATCCAGCTTTAATACAGCCATGAATGCACTCTGAGGAATCTCCACGTTGCCCACCTGGCGCATACGCTTCTTACCCTCTTTCTGCTTCTCCAGAAGCTTCTTCTTACGTGAAATATCACCGCCATAGCACTTGGCAAGTACGTCCTTACGCATAGCCTTTACTGTCTCACGTGCAATGATCTTGCCGCCAACAGCAGCCTGAATGGGAATCTCAAACAAGTGTCTTGGAATCTCATCCTTTAATTTTTCACACATCTTTCTGCCACGTTCATAAGCAGAATCCTTATGCACGATAAAGGACAGCGCATCCACTTCTTCATGATTGATGAGAATATCCAGTTTTACAAGCTCTGCCTGTTCATATCCCTTGATATCATAGTCAAAAGATGCATACCCACGGGAGCGGGATTTCAATGCATCAAAGAAATCATAGATAATTTCATTCAACGGCAGCTCATATTTCAGAAGCGCACGGGTTCCCTCTACATATTCCATGCCAAGATAACGTCCTCTTCTCTCCTGACAAAGTTCCATAATAGAACCTATATACTCTGTTGTTACCATGACTTCAGCATTTACAATAGGCTCTTCCATATAATCAATCTCTGAAGGGTCAGGTAAATTGGACGGGTTGGTCAGTTCTATCACATCTCCGTTAGTCTTATATACTTTATAAATAACGCCCGGCGCAGTCGTTACCAGGTCAAGATTATATTCCCGTTCCAGTCTCTCCTGAATAATCTCCAGATGCAGCAGTCCCAGGAATCCGCAACGAAATCCAAAACCAAGTGCAATTGATGTCTCCGGTTCATAATACAAAGAAGCATCATTTAACTGTAATTTCTCCAATGCATCACGTAAATCCGGGTATTTGGCCCCATCCGCAGGGTACAGACCACAATATACCATGGACTGTACTTTCTTATAACCGGGAAGCGGTTCTTTGCAGGGATTCTCTGCATCTGTAACCGTATCACCTACCGCTGTATCCTTTACATTCTTAATAGATGCTGTAATGTAACCTACCATACCGGCTGATAATTCATCACAGGGAATAAACTGACCAGCACCAAAATAGCCTACCTCAACTACATCAGCATTCGCTCCGGTCGCCATCATATGAATCTTCGTTCCCTTAGCCACTGTACCTTCCATGATACGACAGAAAATGATAACGCCCTTATAAGAGTCATACAAAGAGTCAAATATCAAAGCCTGTAATGGATTATCCGCGCTCCCCTTAGGTGCCGGGATCTTATGAACAATTGCCTCCAGCACTTCATCAATGCCTATACCGTTCTTTGCAGAAATCAAAGGTGCATCCTGTGCCTCAATTCCAATCACATCTTCTATCTCATTCTTCACCCATTCAGGCTGTGCGCTGGGCAGATCAATCTTATTAATAACCGGAAATACATCCAGATCATGATCCAGTGCCAGATATACGTTAGCCAGTGTCTGTGCCTCGATACCCTGGGCAGCATCTACTACCAGAATCGCACCATCACAGGCAGCCAAAGCTCTGCTGACCTCATAGTTAAAGTCAACATGTCCCGGTGTGTCAATCAGATTAAAAATATATTCTTCCCCATCCTGCGCCTTGTATACAGTTCTGACTGTCTGCGCCTTAATGGTGATACCTCTCTCCCTCTCGATATCCATGTTATCCAGTACCTGCTCCTGCATCTCTCTGCTGGTCAGCAGACCTGTTCTCTCTATAATTCTATCTGCCAAAGTCGATTTGCCATGATCAATATGTGCAACAATACAGAAATTTCTGATTTTACTCTGGTCTATATGTGACATAATCTTCCTCCATACTTCCTATATATACTCTCAGAGTCTTCTAAATGAAGCATTCTGAGAGTACATCTATCTGTCCGACACCTGCTGGTTGTCGCAATTGAATAGATTATAACACATCAAAACCCTGATTGTCTACGTCTATCCACTATTCCTGCATCTCTCCGCGCAACACCATGTCCAGTATGTGCGCCATGGGTAAGCACGCATTCATGGCTTCCTCCACAGTATTGGTCTGCGCTCCGAGTTCGATCAAAAGGCTTTTGGGTCTGTATTGGAGATTATATCTGTAACCTTTTAGATAACTTTTTCTGGTAAGACCCGGATAATATTCTTCTGCTGCCAGCTTCATCTGGAAAGCAAAAGCCAGATTCTCCTGTATGTACGGATTGGGAAGCGAGGTTATCTCCCCCCGCTCTTTGGTATAACTTAACCCGTTAAAAAACATAAAGCGTGCTACAGTCTTCCCCTGAACCTCTGTCACCAGCCTTACATCTTCTCTCATTTCATCCCTGTGCAGATCAATCATCACTTCTATGGAAGGATTCTGTGCCAGCACCTCTTCCAGCCCCTGCGCTGCGTTGGAATATGCATAATCCCTGCTTTCCACATCATATTGACCCAGATGATGCAGTACATTATAGCCATACTGCTTCTGCAATATTGCGGTCAGATATTCGCCAACACCCATAATGGTATCAGAAACATCCCCCGGTACAGAATCCGCATATGCCTCCTGAGAATGTGTATGATAGATCAGTATCTGAGGCGCTGTGGCATCCTGCTTCAGAGTCGCATCATACCCCAGCAGCTTATCCACCTGCAATTTATCCATATCTATGCTGGTCGTGGCATCCTCTGTATAAAACTCCTTTTTGATAAATTGGGGATCTATCAATTGCTGCGGCAGATACGTTACTGCTTTTTCTTTTACCGGAACAAACTCTGTCCAGGACGCTCCTGTTGTCTGGGCGCTGTACTGATCCGGCTTCTGATCCGGCTCCTGTTCCTGCAGGGGTTGTTCTACCTCTGGATTCTGCTGATCTCTTAGAGCTTCTTCATTCTCTGCCTGTACAGAACGTTGCAGTGCATCTTCTTCATCCTTGGTCTGCTGTAATATGACAGAAGCATCATATACTGGTTCTGACTGCGTATACGCCATACAAGTCTCCTGCTCCTGCAGGAAAATGTATAATGGTATTCCCCTCCAGATTGCCCCACGGATCTGTTCTGCAAGATTGTCCTGATACCATCCATAATCTGCATAATTGAAGGAAGGGCACCATAGATCCATGCACTTCCAGGACAATGCTTTATTCAGTCTGTCAATCCATTGCGAATCCTCCCTGATTTCTGTTGATGCCTGTATGCCCAGACACAGGCATAGCAGGATCAACAGCAATGTACTTATTCTATTCCTGATCTTCACCGAAATTCCGATTCCTCCTGTTCCCTTATAGGAAGGCTCATTCCCCATTCCATTCATATTCCATGTCCAAGGCTATATTAATGGCTTCTGATATCGTGAAACTAAGTCTCTTCGTAGTCTCATCAATGTTCTTCGCCGTTACATACATATTATGAAGTTGTGTATCTTCACTATTCCTGAAATACTCCAGGGATTCTCTGGAAATCTGCTCCAGTGCATCACACACGATTGTTCCGGCGTCTACTACCATTGGAATTCCAATCGCAATGACCGGCACACCAAGGCTCTCCTTCGTCAGTGCATTTCGATAATTGCCTACGCCTGACCCTGGATGAATCCCGGTATCTGTAATCTGTATCGTACGATTCAGTCTTTTCGTACTGCGTGCAGCCAGCGCATCTATTACTATAACTATGTCCGGCTCTGTCTGAGTTATGACTCCCTTGATGATTTCAGAAGTCTCCATGCCTGTTTTCGCCATAACCCCCGGAACAAGACTGCTGATTTCATGCATTCGTTGTGCATGATATGCTTTCTTTCCATATTCTCTGATAATATGTCTGGTAATAAACAGGTTATCCACCGTGCATGGTCCTAATGCATCTGCCGTAACATCTCTGTTACCCAGTCCTACTATCAATATGGACTGTTCTTTTTCTCCTACAGCAGGGAGCACACTTCTTAATTGTCTTGCCAGCTCTTCTGAGATTTCCCGGTGGTAATCCTCATCATTTTCCTGTAAAGACGCAGCTTCCAGCGTGATATAAGTACCTATGGGCTTTCCCAGACTCTTCTGCGCGTTTCGGCTTTTGATCTCCACCTTTGTAATATGGACATCCTCCAGCACATCATATTCCTCCATGACAACGCCCCGAATGTTACCTGCTTCCTGTTTTCTCACACTTTCTGTTGCCTCAAGTGCCAGATCAGTTCTGACTTGAAATTGCTGCATAGATATTCTGTCCTTTCTTATATTTTTCGTAACGATTCAGTTGTTACTGTTCACTCGTACCTCGTTCCAGCAACAATTTATGCACACAAAATCAAT
>OLVO01004135.1_pt1 | contig 11181 bp, 8 predicted proteins | sample 1672571 | NCBI WGS metagenome assembly OLVO01 (sample SAMEA3136700, study PRJEB25190) | human gut metagenome | biome: human gut; feature: human-associated habitat; material: faeces | place: Austria | collected 2013 | reverse complement strand
TGTATTCAGAAGATATCGACATTAAAGATTTAGAAAAATATTTCTTGGCTTCATCACAGGGGCAAGCCCCTGGGTTTTCGCCTAAAAATTTTATAACATCCTGAAACTTATTTTTTGGCATAAAAAAATCCCTCCATCTGATAAAATGATACAAACAACTTGTGTGGCGGCAATTGCGTCATGTGTTGTTCGTTATCATCCAAATCGTTCGAAGGGGATTGTGCGTTTCCAATATGCAGTCTTTTATACTGCAACCACTTTTCATTGCTGCGCTATTTTACCACAATTTTTTCATTCATGTAAGCGTTTTTTTCTATTTTTCTTCGATTTTGGATATTTTCCATGTTTTGCACACTTTTTGTTACAATCACTTCAATTCTTTTATAAAACTGCGCGGTGTCATTCCATATTTATTTTTAAATGCCCGATGAAAATAAGACAAATTGTGAAAGCCCACCGACAATGAGACTTCTAAAATAGATGTATTGCCCTGCTCAAACAGCTCCACTGCCTTTTCAAGACGGACATTGTTGACATATTCCACGCAGGTCATATTCATATGCTTTTTAAAAAAGCGCATAAAATGATATTCGCTGAAGCAACAGATCTTTGCAAGCTCTTCTACTGAGATTGTCTGTGCGTAATGAATTTCAATATAATCTAACACATTTTTTAGCTTATCAGCCGGTGTTCCTTCCTCTGGCAGCACATTTTTTGCCTGCTTTGTGCTGTATTGAAGCAGCAGAAAAACCACCTGCAAAAATAATCCCTTTAATGCAAGCTCATATCCTAGCACCTCTTCATGATAAAGTGATGCAATCTGATAAAAAATTTTTCGAATTAATACATAGGCAGGATGCTTTGGCGTAATCAGGCATGGCAATATTAATTCATGATTCATAATAGGAACAAAATAGCGTGTTGAACATATATCCGTTGAATTTCCGCCAAGAAAATTCATATGAAATACATATGTTTCAGAAACCATCTCTTCATTTTGCGACTGCGCTAATGAAACACTATGAAGAAGAAGCGGCAAAACAAATAAAATATCTCCTTTTTTTACTTCATAATCTACCAGATCAATCTGATAAAGACCCTCTCCCTCTGTAATAAGCGTCAGCTCTGCCTCTTCATGCCAGTGCGTTGTGACTACCGGATGGACTAAGTCCAGTTTTGTGATGTATTTTTGCATCGGAAATAAGGTCTCCCCATGCTTTGCACTCTCTTTTTGCTCTGGTGACGGTACATACAGCTTTTTCAAAGTGTCTCCTTTCCTTTTTCTGCTGTGTTATACTAAAACGCTCAAATACAGCAGGATTGTGTTATATGATGAAAAAATATTGCAAGAAAAATTGATTTTTGTTTTCTATAATAGCAATATAATACAATTTATCTTTTTTATCAAGCAAATTTAAATTTTTGACAGAATGGAGGCATAATTAAATGAATACAATAAAAAACTTACATCCAACAAATAAAAAATGGTGGCACGACAAGGTTGCCTACCAAATCTATCCAAAGAGCTTTCTTGATACAAACGGTGACGGTATAGGTGACTTGCGTGGTATTATCTCAAAGCTTGACTACTTAAAGGAGCTTGGTATTGACATCATTTGGCTCTCTCCGATCTACAAATCACCTTTTGTTGATCAGGGCTATGATATATCAGACTACTATGCGATTGCTGAAGAATTTGGCACCATGGAAGAATTTGATGAACTTCTTGCTGAGTCAAAAAAACGCGGTATCTCAATCATTATGGATCTTGTTATCAATCACTGTTCTGACAAGCACGAGTGGTTTAAAAAGGCACTCGCAGACCCAGACGGTGAGTATGCTGACTATTTCTTCTTCCGTGAAGGCAAAAACGGCAATCCGCCAAGCAATTATCGCTCATATTTTGGCGGCAGCTGCTGGGAACCAGTTCCAAACAGCAACAAATATTATTTACATATGTTTGCAAAAGAGCAGCCTGATTTAAACTGGGAAAATCCTACGCTCTTACAAAAGCTTTATGATATGATCAACTGGTGGCTTGAAAAAGGCTTAGGAGGTTTTCGTATTGATGCCATTATCAATATTAAAAAAGATCCTTCATTCCCTGACTATGAGCCTGACGGTGACGACGGACTTGTAAGCTGCTGGGAAATGGTCGAGCACGTAAATGGTGTCGGTGACTATCTGGAGGAGTTAAAAAAGCATACATTTGAAAAATATGATGCCTTCACTGTTGGTGAGGTTTTCAATATGAAGGGCGATGAGCTTCGCGAATTTATAGGCGAAGATGGTCATTTTTCTTCTATATTTGATTTCAGTGCCGCATGCTTAAGTGACGGCAAGCATGGCTGGTATGATTCACCTTCAATTGAGTTTAAAAAATGGCGTGAGACTATTATCGACTCTCAGCTTAGAAATCAGAACTATGGTTTTGAATCTAATATTATTGAAAACCATGATGAGCCGCGCGGTGTATCACGCTTTTTGCCTGAATATGCTCACACGCCATCAGGTGCTAAAATGCTTGGAACAATAAATGTGCTGCTTCGCGGACTCCCATTTTTATATCAGGGCCAGGAGATCGGCATGCAGAATGCCAAATGGAACAGCATTGATGAGTTTGATGATATCAGCACAAAGGATCAGTACCATGTTGCAAAAGAGGCAGGACTAAGCGATGAGGCTGCACTTGAGGCCTGCAGCAAAATGAGCCGCGACAATGCCAGAACACCTATGCAGTGGACAGACGGCGAAAATGCTGGATTTACAACTGGTACTCCATGGCTGAAGGTAAACAGCAACTACACTGATATCAATGTAAAGAATCAGGAAGCTGATGAACATTCTGTATTAAACTATTATCGCAAGCTTATTGCTCTTCGTAAGTCAGAGGAATACAAGAATCTCTTCACCTATGGTGAGTTCATTCCTGTTTACGATGATACAGAAAGTATCATGGCCTTCTATAGAAAGGATGAGTCAAAGTGTGTTCTTATTGCTGCAAACTTTGGAAAAGAACCTGCTTCTGTGATACTCAAGTCCCAGGCAGCACGCATTCTGTTATCCACAAGACCAGACGACAGCGTACAGATTGATACCACATCTGCACAGAAGCTGACACTTGACAGCTGTGAGGCAGTTGTGATTGAATTGTGATGGATTGGAACAAAATTACCTTTCCTGTTCCCAATAAATAAAAAGGAGATACACACATGAATCAAATAGAGCGAAGAGATGCCGGCCTTGCCTACATCGCTGACAATGCTGTTTTTGAAGAAATGCAAAAATGTAAAGGAATTTTACAGAAGTTGAATTTTATTGATCGTCGTGATGCAGATGGCATAAGCAAGCTAGTAAAGGAGCTTTTTGGAAAATCTGAAGGTGCCTTTGTTAATCCGCCATTCTTCTGTGATTATGGCAGCCATATCGAGGTAGGTAAAAATTTCTATGCGAACTATAACTGTTCTTTGATTGATGTAGCTAAAATCAAGATTGGTGACAACTGCATGTTAGCCCCAAACGTAGCTATCTATACAGCAGGTCATCCTGTTCATCCTGTAAGCCGCAATTCTGCCTATGAGTATGGCAAAGAAGTTACAATTGGTGATAACGTATGGCTCGGCGGCAACACCGTTGTCTGCCCTGGCGTTCATATCGGAAGCAACGTTGTCATCGGTGCCGGAAGTGTTGTAACAAAAGATATCCCAGACTGGTCCATCGCCGCTGGTAATCCATGCAAAGTGATCCGCAGCATTACAGAAAACGACAAGCGACTCCTGTTTCACAATGAGGAAATTGATGATGAAGCCTGGGCTGATATCACCTCAAGAATGAGTTTCTAATTATTTTTTTCAGAATCACAAAGGACAGGGAAACGCTTTCCCTGTCCGCTGTGGTTTTTATTTTTGATATTTATACGATTCTTCAATTGCATGAATCAGATCTACAATTAGCCTATTATATGGCGCTGCTACATTGTAAAGCTTTGCCTGCTCTACAATTGCACCGTTGATTGCATCAATCTCTGTTTTCCTGCAGTTCATGACATCCTGCGACATGGACGAGTATCCTTTTCCTGCATCCTCGCATACATGATGCACCATATTTAACACTTCCATATAAGAAAAATGTGTACCATCTGCTTCTGCAACATCGACTGCCTCACAGATCATTTTTTCAGCAAAATCCCACGCGTAATGGTTATCTATCATGGAACGAATCGGAGAACGTGTAATTGCTGTGAAAGTATTGATAGACAGGTTTACAAAAAGCTTACTCCATATGATACGCTGAATATCATCAGAAATTTCTGCCACAAATCCACTTTCCTCAAGCAGATTTGAAATAATCTGCAGATTGCTGTTTTCTTTTAGATTGCTGCCTATAGTTGTTGCACCTGTTCCGCTGTGACGCACATGACCGTTTCCATCGTTAACAGAATTATGTTTGCTTGTTCCAATGATAATATTTTTCTTCACAACATACTGTTCAATCTTGCGATCATTTCCTGCTCCGTTTTGCAGTGTCATTACAAGCGTATGTTCTCCAAACAACTTGCGATTTGTTTTCAGCGCATCTTCCGTATATGTAGACTTGACAAACACAATTACAAGATCTGCATCTTCCTTGTACTCACCAGATAAGCAGGCACGAACTGACGAGAAATGCTGCTCTGTTCCATTCTCTTCTAACACTGTAATTCCATTCTTATTAATTGCGTCTACCTGTGGCTGGTAGCTATCTAGCATAATAACCTCATTGTGTCGGCTTAAATAAGCACCGTAGAGGCATCCCATAGCTCCTGCACCAATAATTACAATCTTCATATTTCATTACCTCCCATTTTTGACCGTATGTGATAGTTAGCAAAATGACTTAAAACATCTTGACTTTCTGACGCACTATGGTTTTACGTTTGTGAGTGTGTGACATCGGGGACATGAATTGAGCCAGTGAACCTGTCCCTCTGGTCATCCGTCCCTCTGGTCATCATGCCCTATGAGCATCTACTCTGCTACGCGGCGGATTAACTCTCCTGAATTTGATGGCGCGTTCAGGAGTTGTTTCAGGACAATCCGAATCAAATGTAATAGGCTTCTTCTTCGCCATTTCTAATTCTTCAAGTTCTTCCTTTGTGAATGCAAGTTCTTTCTTTAATTCTGTAGACATATCAGTAATTTTTACCATAATAAAGCCCCCTTTCAAAATCAGTAGCCAATCGTGCTGAAATTAATCTTGTCACATCAGTTTTTAAACCGTTCTTTTCAATTCTTACTCTTTCAGTATATACAACAAACAAAATTTCATTCCCTCTTCCAATAAATTGATCCACATTACCAATCAATACCCCTTCTGATTTTCCAACAACTTTTCCAGCCGAAGTATCACCTATAGTATTATATCGATCTTCATCATAGCTATGCTCCTCATCGTAATACTCAATTCGATCATAGTCAAAAAAGATACGTGCTGCACTTTTAAACGAAATGCCATGCTTTTTTATATTTATTTTGTTTTTATTGTCATCATATTCAAAGGTCATTCCTCCCAACGAAAAACTAACCATTTTATTTTTTTCCACCTGCAAGCATCTCCTTTTTCATCAATGAATTATGTTATACTTCATTTTCATCGTAACATAAAGCTTTCTTTTTATCAAGCAGTCTATTATAAACTTTCTGATAATTTTTCTTGTAAGAACTGGTGATCTTTTACCTACAAAATCTCCTTCTATTATTTTTATCAGCTTCATACGCAATGCCCTCACGGGCTGCTGCACAGAATTTCCCGTTTCCTCTACACAGTTTTTACGTTTGTGAGTATGTTCCACCGGGGACACGAATTGAGCCAGTAAAACCAGATAAAAAGCCTTTTTTACTGACCCCGATTCTCATCCAATCCATGCTTTAACTTCGTCAATACTGAATCCAATCGCATCTGCAATCATCTCAACAGGGAGTCCCTTTTTACTCATTCGGATCGCAGTTGCCTTAGCCTGCTCCTCTCTACCTTCTGCTCTGCCAATTTCCTTTCCCTTATTTTCTATCGCACTACCTAAGTTGCACATACCCTGCACCTCACTTTCCAACTCTGCGGTTGTTGCAATGTTAAATTTCTGATTAAGAATCTCTTTCTTCTCATCTGGCGTTATCTCCTGCGAAAAAAGAGTATTTAACAAATCCAATATCTTATATTCGCTTTCTGTTCTGGCATCCCCCAGATTTAAAATTACCACTTCCATCAAATCATAATCTTCTTTTTGAACATATGGCTTTCCATAATATTCCACTTGATCATCTCCACGTTGTTTGCAATTGTTTTTTCTCTTTAACGCAATCCGCAAAATACAAATTGATTAATGTCTGATATGGAATACCATTACTTTCTGATTGACTCTTAAAATAATCAATAGTATCCACATCAATATTGATTGTAATTTGCCTCTTCAGTTTCTTTGCATATGGATTCTTTCTTGGGTTTAAATTTTTGATATCATATTCTTCTCTCATAAAATCACCAACCTTCACAATACAAGATAATGCCCTCGCGGGCTGCTGTGCAGAGAAAATTGTTTGGTTTTCCATTTCCTCTGCGCAGTTTTTACATTTGTGAGTGTGTGCCACTGTGGACACGAATTGAGCCAGTGTACCCCGATAAAAGACCAGCGGACCTGTCCCCCTGGTCATATATTTCATTACCTCCCATTTTTCATTATTTATTATCAAAATCTCTCGTTGAAATGATTCCGTTATAAAACTTCGCATTTGTATAGATTATGTAGTCTGATACATCCTCTATAAGAGCTGTTTCTGCTTTATTTTCAAGGTGTGCTTTCAGTATCACCTTATAGTTAGCATACTGAGAACAATCACCCAACTTTTCAAGAGACTTATCCGATTTGACAAAATATGAAAAATCCATTTTAATTGGTTCCGTGGCCAGATTGTTTACCTGATCTTTCGTCAGCTGCATCTTAAATGTATACTGCGCTTCTGGATTCTGCGCTGTTTCATTATTTAAGCTTACAGACGTAATATAATCTGACATATTCACTGGCTGATATGCTGTATTCCCAGTACTGTCTGTTGTCTTCTTCTGCAATTCAAGGCTTCCAACCAGATAATAGGGATATGCGTTATCATTTTCATTCGTTGTATTCAGTCCAGATATATCAGTAGCGTTATATGTACCCTGCGTTGTAATAGTAACTCCGCCTTTATCAGCCACCTCTTTTCCATTAATTCCAAGCTGACTTACATTTCCATCTTTTGATACTGTGTCGTATGCACGATATGTAATTTCCACAGAGCTTATGGTTTCACGATAAAACTTTGTGCCATTCTCTTCTGAGCCACTCATCGTACTTCCGTCAAGGCTGCTCTCGCTGTAAGCAATTGCCGCATTCGTAGAAAAAGTGATTCCTGATTCCTTATCATTTCCCTTTCGCATTGGGAACTGGGCATCCATCTCTCCTCCAGAATAGCTAAGGCGAAGCTTTGCTGTAACTGTTGTATCTGAGAAGTCATTTCCTTTTTTGTTTTTGACAAGAAGATACAGTACACCGTCAGAAACCTCACATGTATAATCCTCTGCTGAAAGCTCCGTATTACCAAGTTTTACAGACAGTGCCTGCACTGCATTTGTCAGAATCTGATCAGATCCTGTATCATCCCGGCTCTGATTATGCATATGGACGGCAAAGCGGAAATATACAGGGTCGTTCTTTGCATAAGTATTAAATTGATTCTTATAATCTTCCGGAACTGTAATCTTCGCATTCAGAGCAAGATCAATATAGTCATTCGTCTCACTCTTAATGGAACCTGTTCCATCTTCACTACTCGGTGTAATCGTTACTTCAGTTACATTATAGAACTTTCCCAGCGTATAAGTGTTTTGTTCCATCGAATTTCCCGCAGCACTGCATTTTCTCGAAGGCAGTGCTGACGAATCAGAGCTGGTCATTCTGTCAAGTCCAAGTGTTGCATTCTGCGTAATTACTCCACTACCCTCCTGGCAGTTCACTGTAAGATAATAGACTTCGCTTACCTTCACTTCTTCACTTCCGGTCTTTCCTACTGTAACCGTGTAATATTCTGTACCTGCTAAATCATTTGAACCCTTCGGTCCATAATATTCATATTCGGACTTATCAGTGTTCCATATTCTGATGGTTGCACCTTCCTTAGATGAAAGTTTTTTCAGTGTACCGTCTGTGGCAGTTTCGACCTTCAGCGGAAGCAGATCGGAAAGATATACAGAAGAATATGACTTGTCTGCAGATTCTTTAAGAGCATTAAACTTCAAAACTGCATCCTGTTTCCCTTCTGTACCTGTAAGATCTGCTCCAGTTCCAGTAAAGAAGGTAACTCCAGCTTCTCTTCTGTTCATGTCAATCAGTGTATATCTGGTTGAAGCATTCGCAAGTGATCCTTTCGCATCTCCAAGCTTCACCTGCTTGTCATAGCTCCAGAGGAAATTTGTTCCTGCTGCAATATTGGCATTCCATTCATCTGCTGTCCAGATATAGGAATAAGTCAGCTGTGCTGTAAAATCTTCCCCGTAGTTTGCCAGCATGGCGGCATTTGAAGTATAAGCATCGCCATAAGCACTGCTGCCATTTCTCATCTTGATAGAAAACTCTGTCTGAAGAATCTTCTTTACCACAACTGGAATGAACAGGTGATAGCCTTCCTTTGCATTTCCAGGATTTGCATAATACACATCCAGTACCGTAAACTGATTTTTCTGGTTGTCATGAGCCCCGGCACGAACAGAAACCGAATGGTCCGTGTCGTTAATGATCAGAGAAGAGTTCTCTTTCTCTGTTTTTACAAATTTCGCGCCATTCCACCTGTAGGTATATGCCTTCATTGAGGTATACTGTGCTTTGTCCGCAGGTGATGTACCAGTCGTAGAACCAATTCCTGTCTGATCACAGTTCGTCAGAACAGAAAGATACTCATGAATCATCTGAGTAATCTCCGAGCTCTTGGACGTATCAATCATCAGCACATCGAAATCGTTGATTCCCGTATAATCTGACTGTTTGCTCTCACTCGCTGTAAAATATGTAGATAATCGTTCTTTGTACTCACCGCTTGTCGAGTCAAACTTCTCGGCTACGTTGGTAAGTGCGTTATTCTTGTTATATTTCACACGGTTATACCGCTTCTGATATGGAGTTTGAGTGGTACTATCCGTCAAATCTGAAACAATGCTACTTTTTGCAGAATCAGATACTCCATCACTGGTCAGTGTATTTCCTTTTCCTGCCTCAGGCGAAGGATACACTGTAAGGCTAGATACAGGATTAGTTACGACAGATGGTACTGTATTATCATTTGTCTGAAAGCTACTGTTAAGATAATCTGCAAAAATTACATAATTATCTTTGTTTGTGTTTCCGCTGCATTGAATATTATTGTTTTGAATCGTTTTTGTCACAAACGTCTCATCATCATTTCCATTTAGCTCATACGGATAATTTCCACCTTTGAGAGACAAACCAACAATTTGAATCGGTCTTGGCTTGGTTAAATCGTTCGGATCTTTCTTTGCCCCCACGATCAGACCCAGATAACCATCACGATATTGCTTACTATCCGTCATAGAGACAGAAGCGTATGGTGTATTTTGTTTCTTTTCTTTATCATAAAGGCCAATTACAACTTTAAGATCAGATATTTCCTTACCATCACTCGTGAATTTACCGGCATATGTCTTTTCGCCAGTCGATTCGTTATTATATCCATATTCATAGTTTAAATTTGCTTTTTCGCCGCAATAAACACCTAACGTCAGATTTTCTGCAGAAATATTATAGCCTAATATTTTCTCATCAGACATTAAGATACCACTACCCTCCTTATTTGCTCCAAGGAGCATCCCTGCTGCACCAGCTACAGTGTCTTTCCATAATTCTTGACTCTTATTATTTGGATCATTAGCTACGCCACGAAGATACAATCCCGTTAATTGTGTTACCGCAACGTTACAGTCCTTATTTATAAAATTCTTAACTGTCAATTGCTTATTATTATATGCCTGTCCAAGTACCAGACCTGTTACTCCATCCGATATAACATTAACATTTGTCATTATTAAATTTGTTATTTTTATATCATATACACTGCTTCCGATCACTCCTCCGATTCTTGGTGAACCAGAATAGGATGCAGCACCCTGTGAGTAAATGTCCAGATTTGAAATGGTTGTATCCGTTAATTCAGATTTCTGATTCTGGTTATTTCCAATAATGCCACCACCGCATCCGGCATTTAACACGGCACAACGATTGACAGAAATTTTATTCGCAGTTGTTTTACTTGATGAATATCCGGCCACCAGACCACATGTAGGCGTCAGATAATAATCTTGCAGATTTTTATAGGGACTGCTATATGGCATACTTAAATCTACTTCAACAACCGTATCCTCTATATTAACGTTATTGATGTTCAAACTTTTAATTATATTTGTATATGAGCCAACAACCCCTCCCAGGCCATAGTTACAGTTAAAAGCAAATCGCGGACCGTAAATACGAAGGCTCTGAACTGTAACATTATTCACAGTCATATTGCCGCCATAATAATATCCAACAATTCCACCGCCACCACTGTAGCCCTTTTCTTTCGCTTCCAGTTTTAGAGCATTTGTTTCATACATTTCCCGACAGGCATCTTTAACCCAGCCAATTTCTGAATCTTTTAATATGCTATTTCCGGCGGAATTATTGATTGTCAATGTTTTATCCGCTGCATTATAATATGTTCCTACAAATCCACCTGCTGAATATCCGCCTTCTACCGTAATGTTTGTATACGAAGAATCTGTGAATGTATAATTACCAACTGTAGTACTAATCGTATTCAGTTTTTCCGTAGTCGTTCTACTGGATTGTCCTACTACACCAAAGAATCCACCACTGTATTTGGCACCAATTACAGTCAAGTCTTTACTCTTAACATGCACCAATGTGACAGCAGTTTTACTACAATCCTTTGCAGTCAGTCCCGCAAATCCACCTGCGGATGCCTCACCAATATAGTCGTTTTTTCCATCTCGGTCTTCCTTATATGAAATACAGGCTTTTCCTGAAAGTGTCAGGTACTGTACTGTTGTAGTACCTGGGGAGTGCGGACAATTTTTGGACCTAATGTCGAAAGATGTTAGGAG
>OLVO01004126.1_pt1 | contig 11204 bp, 8 predicted proteins | sample 1672571 | NCBI WGS metagenome assembly OLVO01 (sample SAMEA3136700, study PRJEB25190) | human gut metagenome | biome: human gut; feature: human-associated habitat; material: faeces | place: Austria | collected 2013 | reverse complement strand
TACCACCAGTGTGCAAGCACACGTGGTTTCAGACCTTTTGACCCTGACATCATAATATTATAACACTTCTTGTAAAAAATAGTTAAAAAATAAGTGCGAAATATGGTAAATCCATGCCTTGTAAAAAAAATAAATTGATGTTACAATACGTTCAATGAGGATTATGGGGAAAATTATTCTTACATTATAAGAGGACATCTTTAGAGTATTACGTACATGAAGTGAGGAAAATTAGCTATGAGACAGATTATTTATGACAAAGTTAGGAATATTTCAGAAAAATATAAAGGATATATCGATACAGAAGATCTGATGAAAGAGGGATTGACGAATCGACAGATCGGTCTGTTGACGGCAGAGGAAAAGCTTGAAAAGATCGCACATGGTCATTACTGGGTGAACAGTGATGCGTATGGTAAGCCGGAAGATTATAAGGCGGTAGAGGTAGCCCGCGTGAATGAAAATGCAGTGATCTGTGCAGACAGTGCCTGTTATTATATGGGACTCATTGATGTGGAACCGCAGGTTTTATCGATCGCGACGAAGAGAAGTGACCGTCACAAGATGAAGATGAATTTTGATGTATGCAGACATTATTTTTCAGAGAAAGCATTTGAGGAAGATCAGAAAGTTTTCAATACGGAATATGGCAGTTATAAGGTATATGATATTGACAGAAGTGTGTGTGATTGTGTAAGATTTAAGAATGATATACCAAAAGAAATTTTTGATCTGATCATTGAAAAGTATAAGAAGTATGATAAGCGTTCTACGGAACGTCTGATGTCATATGCAAAAGCGATGCGGATCAGCAGACAGGTTGAACAGATCGGGCTTGAATAAAGCCCGATTTTTTCTGTTTCCCGGTATATACTAAGAGGGAGAAAAATGCAGGTTCTCGGAAAGGGTGGAGAGAAAAAAGGATGATATCGTTACTTGTACATTTGAAAGATTATAAGAAGGAGTCAGTACTGGCTCCGTTGTTCAAGATGCTGGAGGCGTCGTTTGAACTTTTTGTGCCGCTGGTTATGGCAGCAGTGATCGATGTGGGAATCGCACAGAAAGACAGACCTTATATTGTAAAGATGTGTTTTGTGTTGATCGCACTGGGAATCATCGGGCTGGTCTGCTCTATCACAGCACAGTATTTTGCGGCAAAGGCAGCCTCTGGATTTGCGACAGGTGTGCGGCATGCATTATTTGAACATATCCAGAAGTTTACATTTACAGAGATGGATACATTGGGAACATCGACACTGATCACAAGGATGACCAGTGATATCAATCAGGTGCAGTCAGGTGTGAATCTGGTACTGCGTCTGTTTCTCCGGTCTCCTTTTATTGTATTTGGTGCAATGATTATGGCATTTACGGTAGATACAAAGGCCGCACTGGTCTTTGTAGTCACAATTCCGCTTTTATCAGTCGTGGTATTTGGAATCATGCTGGTCACGATGCCATTATATAAGAAGGTACAGTCAAATTTGGACAGCGTGCTTCTTACGACCAGAGAGAATCTTACAGGGGCGAGAGTAATCCGTGCGTTTAATAAAGAAGAGGATGAGATTCAGCGTTATGAGGAAGAAAATCAGACGCTGACCGACGCACAAAAGTTTGTTGGACGGATTTCAGGCCTGATGAATCCACTTACCTATATGATCGTCAATGGTGCGATCATTGTCCTGATCTATATCGGAGCGATGAGAGTCAATATCGGAGATCTGACCCAGGGACAGGTTGTGGCTCTTCTGAACTATATGTCACAGATCCTGATTGAGCTGGTCAAACTGGCAAATCTGATCATTTCTGTCACAAAGGCAGTTGCCTGCGGAAACCGGATTGAAAGCATTCTTGATGAAAAACCATCCATGGAAAGTGGAAAACTTCTGTGGAATGATGGTGTCAATGTGGATAACCCGGCTGTTCCGGCAGTGGAATTTGATCATGTATCCCTGACCTACAAAGGGGCAGCAGGAGAATCACTTTCAGATATTACCTTCTCTGCAAAAGCAGGACAGACGATTGGTATCATCGGAGGAACGGGATCAGGAAAGTCTTCACTGGTGAATATGATACCGAGATGTTATGACGCAACAAAAGGGGAGATAAAGATCTTTGGTAAAAATATCAAAGAATATGATACCGGGAATTTAAGGGATCATATTGGTATGGTTCTTCAGAAAGCAGTTCTTTTTAAAGGAACGATTGCAGATAATCTGCGTTGGGGAAAAGAAGATGCAACGGAAGAGGAGATGGACGAAGCACTGATGATCTCTCAGGCAAAAGAATTTGTTGATAATAAAGTGGGAAGACTTGAATTTGGAATCGAGCAGGGGGGAAGAAATCTTTCCGGTGGACAGAAGCAGAGGCTTACGATTGCGAGAGCATTGGTACGCCGGCCGGAAATCCTGATTTTAGATGACAGTGCATCGGCACTTGATTTTGCGACAGATGCGGCATTGCGGATGGCGATCCATGACATGAAAGAAAATCCGACTGTCTTTATCGTGTCCCAGCGAGCTTCTTCCATTCAGTATGCAGATCAGATCATTGTACTGGATGACGGTGCAGTTGCAGGAATCGGTACGCATGAAGAATTACTTGCGGGATGTCCGGTTTATCAGGAAATCTATTACTCACAGTTCCCGAAGGAGGAAGTAGCAAATGGCTGATCGATCAGGAAATAATAAGAAAAAAGTAAATCAGGGGGCAACTCTGAAAAAAGTATTTGAACGGTTAGGAAAATACAGAATTTTTCTGATTTTCTCCATTTTACTTGCAACGGTATCAGTTGCTCTGACCCTGTATATCCCAAAGCTGACAGGTCATGCAGTTGACTTTATCGTCAGCAGAGGAAATGTAGATTTTCCGGGGGTATTGCGTGTGATGGTTCAGATCGGGATCTGTACGCTTGTAACGGCACTGGCACAGTGGCTGATGAATGTATGCAACAATAAAATGACATATCAGATCGTAAGAGATATCAGAAATGAAGCATTTCATAAAATTGAGATCCTTCCATTGAAATATATTGACGGACATGCATATGGAGAAGTTGTCAGCCGTGTGATTGCAGATGTGGATCAGTTTTCAGATGGATTGCTGATGGGATTTACGCAGTTATTTACCGGCGTGGCAACGATCCTTGGAACGTTCTGTTTTATGCTTTCGGTTAATGTAAAGATTACGGTAGTTGTTGTACTGATTACTCCACTGTCATTTTTCGTGGCGAATTTTATCGCAAAGAGAACTTTCAGTATGTTTAAGATCCAGTCTGAAACCAGAGGAGAACAGACAGGGCTGATTGATGAAATGATCGGAAATCAGAAAGTAGTGCAGGTATTTGGCAGAGGGGAAGACGTAACAGAACGGTTTGATGAGATTAATGAAAGACTGAACAGGGCATCGTTAAGAGCAACGTTCTTTTCCTCAATCACGAATCCTTCCACCCGATTCATCAACAGTCTTGTGTATACGGGAGTCGGGATTACCGGAGCATTTGCGGTGGTAAGAGGATCACTGACAGTAGGACAGTTGTCGAGTTTCTTAAGTTATGCGAACCAGTATACGAAGCCATTCAATGAAATTTCAGGTGTCGTAACGGAATTTCAGAATGCGATCGCATGTGCTCAGAGAGTGTTTGAACTGATTGAGGAAGAACCACAGATCCCGGAACCGGAGCAGGCAGTGGTTCTGAAAGACATTGATGGAAATGTCAAGATCGAAGATGTATCATTTTCTTATGTTCCTGAGCAGAAGCTGATCGAAGATTTTAATCTGGATGTGAAGCCGGGACAAAAGATCGCGATCGTCGGGCCGACAGGCTGCGGCAAGACGACTCTGATCAATCTTCTGATGCGGTTCTATGATGTGACGGGAGGTCAGATCAAAGTAGAAAATATTGACATTCGGGAAGTGACGAGAAAAAGTCTTCGTGCAGGATATGGTATGGTTCTTCAGGATACGTGGCTTAAGACAGGGACAATCCGGGAGAATATTACGATGGGAAGACCGGACGCGACAGAGGAAGAGATCATTGAGGCTGCAAAAGCATCTCACATCCACAGTTATATTTCCAGACTTCCAAAGGGATACGATACATGGATCACAGAAGACGGTGGTGGTCTGTCACAGGGACAGAAGCAGTTGTTATGTATTGCGAGAGTCATGCTGTGCCGTCCGCCAATGTTGATTCTGGATGAAGCAACTTCATCCATTGATACAAGAACTGAGCTGAAAATTCAGCAGGCATTTGCTAAATTAATGGAAGGAAGAACCACGTTTATTGTTGCTCATCGTCTGTCTACGATTCGGGAGGCAGATGTGATCCTTGTCATGAAAGATGGAAAGGTGATCGAACAGGGAAATCATGAAAGTCTGCTTGAACAGGGGGGCTTCTACCGACATCTTTATGAGAGTCAGTTTGCACATTAGAAGCGAGAGTCAAGGAGCATGAGTCAAGAAGCAAGAGTCAAGGAGCAAGAGTCAAGAAACATGAGTCAAGAAGTATGAGTCAGAGCTACGGGGCTGCCAGGATATGACCTGACCTGTTGTTATCAGAAAATGAGAAATGCAAAAAGAGGATCTGTCGGTTGACAGATCCTCTTTTATAGTAGTTCGGTTCAAAAATCCATGTAGAAAGATTATTGAATCAGTCCGAGATCAGCCATGGCTTTTCTGAGGACTTCTTTATGTGCATCTTCCATTTCTGTCAATGGGGCACGAAGCGTTCCGACTTCTTTTCCCATCATGTTCAGGGCAGCCTTTACAGGAATCGGATTCACTTCACAGAATAATGCATCAATGAGTGGAAGTGCATCCAACTGCATCTTGCAGCTTCCTGCGATATCTCCTGAGAAGAATTTATAGCACATCTCGTGGACATAAGTCGGAGCTACATTGGAAAGTACGGAGATGACCCCAAGTCCGCCTAAGGAAAGAAGCGGTACGACCTGATCGTCATTTCCTGAGTACAGATCGATCTTTCCGTCGCATAAGTGCATGATCTGTGCTACATTGCTGATATTTCCTGAAGCTTCCTTGACACCGACGATATTTTCTACATTTTTTACCAGTGTTGCAATTGTCTGTGGCTGCAATCCACATCCTGTACGGCTTGGTACATTGTAGAGGATGGCAGGAATCTTAACCTCATTACAGATTGCAGTATAGTGGTTGATGAGACCATTCTGGGTTGCTTTATTATAGTAAGGGGTTACAAGAAGAAGTCCGTCAGCACCGTCTTTTTCTGCTTCTTTGGAAAGCTCAATGGCAGTACGTGTGCAATTAGAACCAGTTCCTGCAATAACCGGAATACGGTGGTTGACGCGTTCCACAGCAAAGCGGATCGTCTCAGCATGTTCAGCTTCTGTCATGGTAGCGGATTCACCGGTTGTTCCACAGATGATGATCGCATCAGTTCCGCCAGCGATCTGCTCTTCCAGCATCTCATCCAGCTTATCAAAATTAATTTCCAGATTTTCTTTCATTGGTGTAGCAATCGCTACGCCTGCGCCTTTAAAAATTGCCATTCTTTTTTATCCTCCTTTAAAATGGTGAAACAATAAAAGAAACGGCAAGATGCGCCGTTCCAAAATATACGTCATTGTATAAATCAGATAGCTCTCCATCTTGCGATGACAGTCATGCCACTCTTAATGTCATGCCCAAGAATGAGCCTTCAGGAGCTCTCATCCTTTCGGCATCTTTCCCTTTCTGATGAGTTCCTCTGTTCCTGACACATCCGTCATCCTACTTATGAAAAATGCAACCTCTACCTACGTTTCTGATGTTCAAAGAAATCATAACACCGGGGCATAGGGATGTCAACTGATTTGGATATTATTTTGACTTTTCCTTTACATGATGTCGGGGTCAAAAGCCGCCGACTTTGATGCCTACGGATTGCTCCGTGCTACGCACTCCCACAATCCTACCCAATATTCGCATATCGTGGGATTATCATCCCACTTTTATGCTCATATCGGGGCGGGTCCTAAGGTCTTTCACCCACCTATGAGCAAGCTTATGTAGGCTTAGACCTTTTGACTCTGGCATCTTTACATTATAATATGAAAAAATATTAGCGGCGTGAGTGAGAGCAAATAAGGATCAACAGGTAAAAAATTGAAAAAATAAAAAAAGTAGTTGAAATCAGAAAAAAAACAAGTTATAATGATTGAGGTTGTCAGAAGTGGCAATTCGTGCTGGAATGGCTCAGTTGGTAGAGCACTTCACTCGTAATGAAGGGGTCGTCGGTTCAAGTCCGATTTCCAGCTTAGTGATCAGAGAAAAAGGGAGTGCCTGTTTATCAGACATTCCCTTTTTGTATCCGGCAGAAATGCCTGTGATACCTTCACTGACTGTCCCTATCGACCGGACATCTGTTTTTCCTGTTCTTCGATCATTTTCTTGACCATATAACCTCCGACAGATCCGTTCTGTCTTGAAGTTAAGTCTCCGTTGTACCCATCTGATAACGGTACTCCCAGTTCGCTTGCAACCTCGTATTTAAATTTGTCCAGTGCACCTTTTGCTTCTGGCACGGCTGCTCTGTTTGATGAACGACTTGCCATATTCATTTCCTCCTTTTTTGTAACATTTTGTTTTGTGTTACGCTCCTAGTATATGGAGAATAAATTCAGATTACACTGGGAGGTTTTGTTAATTTTAGCATTTTTTATTTTGCAGTAATCTGCACCAGATGAGTATGAAACATTTTAAACTGAAGCATGACACATTTGGCATTCTTTGCATAAAAGCAGACTTTGGGAGAAAACTTAGATCATAATATAAAATCCAAGTCAGGACAATTCTGCAATTCTGGATACACCTACATAAATTTCGGAAATTTTATACCATGTACGGTAATCAACAGTTCCGGTTACCGGAAGCCCGAACACCGACTGGAATTTTCTGACGGACGACGCTGTTGCCGGACCATAAATACCGTCAACTGTGATTTTCGGAATTGCCGGGTATGCACCGGCAATGACATTTAGCTGTTCCTGCATTTGCCGGACTTTTGTACCAGAAGAACCCTGGGAAAGGGTATACCCTGGCCATGAAGACGGAATGCCTGAAATTTCTTCAGCGGTATTGATGTAAATATCATCTCCGTAATAATAGCGGAGGATTTCCGACGGAGAATACCCCTGATCACCAAGTGCTTTAGAACCCCATTGGGTCATCCAGTTCGGACACTGAACCTGTCTTCCGTCACAGTATTGTGTCAGAATCGGCTGCCTTACATTCGGTCTGGAAAGATAATCTGCAAACAGTTCGTCCACCACTGTAGAAATGGAGTCAAAAACATTTCGTTCCGGAATCCATTTGTGATCAAAAGCCGTAGAAGATGTAATTGTGAAATCATAGCCTTGATTGCGATACCATTCGGTGTAAACCCGGTTCAGCGTAAAAGACATGATTGCCAGTACATTTGCCCGGATCGTATTTTCCGGCCAGGTTGCATAGATTTCACTGGAAGCAACATTTTTGATATAATCTTTATATTTTACATAATAATTCTGTGCGGTAGAATCGCGTGGTGAGCCATTGTGAACAACAATGTATTCCGGCACGACAACTCTGCTTAGCACAATCTCACCAGTTTCGTTTACCGGCTTGATCTCGTTTTCCGGGATTTTCGGCGGATACACACCGTACAGAGTATGTGCAGGAATCACAAAGATATCCGGAGTCTGGTCTTCCGTGACAAGTGGACGCAGACGAATCTTTTGAATTGCCGTCACACCGGCCAGTATTTCCGTTCCTGCGATGTTGACCGGCTCGAATCCCGGAGCGTTTACTTCCAGGGTATATTCCGCATATGGCTGTTCTTCATTTGTTACATCCAGGCTATACTCCACAGGCGGTGCGTCAAGCTCAATGGTTTCACTTTGTCCGGAGCTATCGGTTGTCAGTTCTTCCAGTGTGTTTTCAGGAATACCTGTATAGGAAATACGGATTGACGCATCTGGAACAGGAAAAGAATCAATAGACGAAGTAATCTGTATCTGCAAATTCCCCCGATCAGAAGTCTGCATGGCTTTCAAAAATCTCATAGCTGATATCCTCAAGGCTTTTTATACTGTCAGAAACATTATATGTAAAAAATGTCCGTGTTGTGCAAAAATGAAGGGTATGTTATGATGAAACATACAGATGAGTATTTGGAGGAATTAAATAGATTATGCGAAAAAAGATGCATCAAACAGGAAAATTTTTTTCGTTCATTCTTTTGGGACTTGGCTGTCTCTGTCTTATATCCGGAGGAATCCTGATCGGCAGACAAATGTCAGCCACTCCGAAAGCAGAGAGTTCCGCGCCGGAAGAAGTTCCTTATGAACAGGAAAAAATTACGGATGCAGAGGTTACCGGAGAATTCTACTATGAACAGCTTTCTGATGAAGAGCAAACGGTTTACCGGGAAATTCTTCAGGGTATCCAGGAAAATAAAAAAGAAATTTATCTGCATTGCAGCAACGCGAATACTGCAAATGAAGTATTTCAGAATGTGTTAAATGACAGACCGGAAATTTTCTGGTGTGATGGAAATGCAACTTCCACAGAATATTCTCAGTCTGAAGGACAGAGCCGATATGTAGTAATAGAACCCAATTATCTTTATGAGGGAGAAGAAAAAGAACAACGGTATCAGGAGATTGAATCGGCAAGAGCCACCTGTCTTTCTGGCATTTCAGACCTTTCAGATGAATACGAAAAGATAAAATACATTTACACCTATCTCATAAATAACGTAGATTATGATCTTGATGCACCGGATAACCAGAATATTTACAGTGCTCTTGTCGGAAAAAGATCGGTTTGTGCCGGCTATGCAAAAAGCTGCCAGTATCTGCTGCAACAACTGGGTATTTACTGTATCTATGTAACCGGACAGACTACAGATCCAAATGGAGGCGTCGCAGACCATGCATGGAATATTGTTCAGTGCAATGGTCAGTATTATTATGTAGATGCAACCTGGGGAGATCCGATTTTTCTCGGCGAAGATAATGGCTATCAGATACCGAACCTGATTGCTTACGATTATCTCTGCTGCAGTGAAAAAGAGCTAGAAAAAACACATATGATCAGCACGGACTATGTATATCCGTCATGTCAGTCTGAAAATCTGAACTATTATCAGCTGAACGGCATGTATTATGATACCTATGAGCCTGGTATGTTGCGAGAAGTGATCGCCAGATCGATTGAGAGCCAGGAGGCTTATACGATATTTAAAATGTCAGATGATGCAGTCTATCAGGAGGTCGTGGATGAAATGCACGAAACCCTCATGGAAGAAGGTGCAGGATACCTGGGTGAGCTATATGGACTTTGGCAGGTTTCTTATTCATACAGTGAAGAAGCATCCCTTAACAAATTTATTATTTACTGGTTTTATGAATAGAAAGATAGTGGGCAGAACAATTTGCCCACTATCTTTTTATCTACAACGTCGTTTCCAGATTGTTTCCCGAAATGTATGCCGCAAGCTTTTCACCAAGCAGTTTATATTTTTCGTCTTCTAACAGTGGATCTTCCCTCAGAATTTCCCCCGATGCTTCTCCTGCTTTTTTCAGAAGCTCCGAATCCTGGAACACATCTCCGATCCGGAAATCCATTAATCCGCTTTGCCGGATTCCAAAAAGATCTCCTGGTCCCCGAAGCTTCAGATCTTCATTCGCAATAAAAAATCCATCATTGGATTTGTTCAGGATCTCAAGTCGTTTTTTTGTCTCTTTCGTCTTCGAACCACTCATAAAAATACAATAGGACTGGTGTCTGCCACGTCCTACGCGCCCGCGGAGCTGATGAAGCTGTGCCAGTCCAAAACGCTCAGCATTCTCCACCATGATCACCGTAGCATTCGGCACATTGATACCAACCTCGATAACTATTGTCGACACCAGGACCTGGATCTCATTCTTTGCAAATGCTCCCATGATCTCGTCTTTTTCTGCCTGTTTCATCCGCCCATGAAGCGCAGCGATCCGGATCTTGTCACCCATCTCACTTTGCAAAAGCTGCGCATAGTCAAGAACATTCTCTGCATCCATTGCCTCGCTCTCTTCTACCATCGGGCAAATCACATAGCACTGTCTTCCTTCGGCGACCTGCTTCTGCATAAAGCGGTAAGCAGTCGGTCGGTAACTGGTATCCACCACACAGTTCTTGATTGGCAGACGGTTTGCCGGAAGTTCATCAATCACCGAAATATCCAGATCTCCATATAAAATGATTGCCAATGTTCGAGGAATCGGTGTCGCACTCATTACAAGAATATGAGGAATTTGTCCTTTCCCGGCAAGTGCCTCTCTCTGACGGACACCAAATCGGTGCTGTTCATCGGTAACAACAAGTGCCAGATTCTGGTATTCCACCTTCTCCTGGATCAGTGCATGGGTTCCCAGAACAATCTGCACTTCTCCCGCAGCAATCCTCTGATAAGCTTCCCTTTTTTCCTTTGCTGTCATCGACCCGGTCAAGAGCTCGGTTTTCACCGGAATCTGATACCTTTCCAGCATCTCTATGATTGATTCGTAATGCTGCTTGGCCAGAACTTCTGTCGGAGCCATCATTGCGCCCTGATAACCGTTCAGTGCCGCCAGAAGAAGAGCCAGAAGCGCTACTATTGTCTTACCTGAGCCAACATCCCCCTGAATCAGGCGTGACATCACTAGCTTTCCGCACATCTCCTCCTGGATCTGTTCCCAGACTCTCTTCTGTGCTCCGGTCAGTTCATATGGCAGATTTGCAAGAAAGCGGTCGATTTCCGACCGCCTTTTTATCACAAATCCGTTTTCGGCGCGCTCATTTCGCTCCCTCGTCCTGCGAAGAGCAAGCACGAAAACTAAAAATTCTTCAAATACAAGCCTCTCTCTTGCATGGTAGAATTCTGCCTTATCCAGTGGAAAATGTATCCCGCGGATCGCATAGTTATACTCAGCCAGATGATATCGAAGGCGCAGATCTTTCGGTAGATCATCAGAGACGAGATCCAGATATTCCATCGCACCTTTAACCGCTTTTGCTACCGCATTGTTCGTCATACCGGCAGTTAACGGATAAATTGGCTGAAGAGTTCCACACTTTTTATCGTAACTATCCGGTGGTGAAAATAACTCTGGATGCTCCATAATCAGCTGATCCTTTTTTGAAACTACCCGTCCTCTTATGATAACCGGCATTCCCTGCTT
>OLVO01004114.1_pt1 | contig 11239 bp, 8 predicted proteins | sample 1672571 | NCBI WGS metagenome assembly OLVO01 (sample SAMEA3136700, study PRJEB25190) | human gut metagenome | biome: human gut; feature: human-associated habitat; material: faeces | place: Austria | collected 2013 | reverse complement strand
TGCTAACAATGCTACTATTGTGATTATTACTGTCAATACTATAGTAAGTGTTATATTACTTGCTACTGCTTTTTTTACACCTTTTTCGTCCTTTGCTCCGAACTTTTGTGCTACCAAGACGGCAAATCCACTTGTAAGTCCTAATACTAGACCATTTACTAAGAAAAATAGTGAATTACATGCACCTAATGCTGCAAGTGCATTAACACCGACAAATCTTCCTACTATTATAGTATCGACCATACTATAAAGCTGTTGAAAGATATTTCCGATCAGCATCGGAACTGAAAAAGAAAGTATCAATTTTAACGGATTTCCTTTAGTCATATCGCTTATCATTTCACAATACACCGCCCCTCGTTTTAATAACTTATGACATTATAGTCTATTAAATTCATAAAGTCAATAAGGTTGAAAAATTTATTTTTATTTGTTATAATATTGTTAAAAAAGACAAGGGGGTCTTAAAATTGAAAGTGTTGTTGTTATCCGTAAAAGCCGGTTACGGACATCATTCTACGGCTAAGGCTATTATGGAATATTTCGAGGAGAACGGACATCAATGTCATATGCTTGATATATTCGACTATGTAAATCATCGTTTGGGAAATTCAATACAGGACGGATACTTGCTTTCGACAAAGTACCTTGCAAAGACGTATGCGAAGGCTTACGGCAAACTTACACAAAAGGATGAACCGTATGATCGTAATTCGCTTGTATCGATATTTTCGCGATTTGTTTCAAAGAAACTTGAAAAGTTCGTTGCTGAATATGATCCCGATTTAATAATCGGTACGCATAGCTATGCCGGAGTGTGTATAAGCATACTTGCCGACCGTGCGGCTTTTGACTGTCCGTCTGTCGGAATAGTAACCGATTTCACCGTACATCCGTTTTGGGAAAGTACGTTTCTTGACTATTACGTAATTCCGGATGAGCTTTTGGAACACGAAATGCAGAAAAAAGGTATAGCGAAAAAGAAACTTTTGCCTTTCGGTATACCGATAAGAGAACAGTTTGTAAAGAAAAACGACCCTATTGAGGCACGGAAAAAACTCGGGATTGAAAATATTCCCACTATACTTATAATGATGGGTTCAATGGGGTACGGAAATATAAAAAAGATTTTGGCACAAATAGATACATATCCGAAAGATTTTCAAGTGCTGTGCGTTTGCGGTACGAATAAGAAAATAAAAAGCGTAGTTGATGAATGTGAGTGGAATAAAAAAATATATTCATACGGATTTGTCGATAATGTTGACGTGATGATGGATGCCGCCGACTTTATAATAACAAAGCCGGGCGGGCTTACAACATCGGAAGCACTCGCTAAAGGCTTGCCGATGATAACAATGAATCCGCTTCCCGGACAAGAGGACAGAAACCTTAATTTCCTTGTGAATAATGGTGCGGCAATTATGGTAAACGACACTTATCCGATTTCTGAGGCGATAAATCAAATGTTTGCTTGTCCATGGCGTGTTGCAATGATGGAGGAAAGCGTAAGACATCTCGGTAAACCGAATGCAACGGCTGACCTTTATAATTTCTGCTGTGCAAAGGTTTTGGCAAAATCAACGCTTATTTGAAATTCTTTGTGATTTAGGTAATTTAATATGCCTGCGTCAGTTTTAAAATCGAATATAAGCTTGTAACTTGCAAGATTCATACCTCCGCTGTGTCGTGAGCCGTACTTCGTATCTCCGTACAGCGGATTTCCTATGTGCGAAAACTGTGCTCTGATTTGGTGTGTGCGTCCTGTTTCAAGCTCGACTTCCACAAGTGAAGTGTCTTTTTTTTCGGCAATAACATTATATTTTGTGCCGATTTTCTTTGAATTTTCTTCATTATAATCTGAAACCGTAACTTTTTTGTCACCGCGTGTAAGATATGCGGTAAGGTGACCGATTTTTTTTAGATGACCTTCGACAATGCAAAGGTATATCTTTTTAATTTCGCGACTGCGAATTTTTTCATTTATTATACGAAGTGCGGCGGCATTTTTTGCACCGATTATTATACCTGATGTATTTCTGTCAAGGCGGTTGCAGAATGACGGCGAAAAACTGTGTTCGTTTTCGGGATTGTATTCGCCTTTTTTGTACAGATAACTCTGCATTCTTTCAAGAAGCGTATCCTTTGTGCCTTTATCGTCCGAATGGACCACAACACCGCTTTCTTTATTAATAAGTATAATATTTTCGTCCTCATATACAACGTCAATATCGGAATTGCCTGCTTTAAAGCTTGATTTGCTTTCGTAAAATTCGTCTTTAAAAAATAACTTCAACACATCGCCGTTTTGGAGCATATATTTGCCGTCTTTAATGTGTTTGCCGTTTACTCTGACGCAATTTTTTCTAAGACTTTTATATAACATACTCTGTGGCATATTGACAAGATATTTTGTAAGAAACTTGTCAAGTCGTTGCCCTGCGTCGTTTTGATTTATCGTGATTTCCCTCATTTGTTACCTCGATTGATATTTTATTTGTAAACATTTATTTTTGATATTGTATCATAAAAAAAATTGTGTTACAATATAGTTTGCATAAATATTTTATATGAATAAAAATTGTATTCAAATTTCGGAAGGAGAAAAAATATGGGAATTTTCGGCGGCGGTTATGATAAACCGGGTAAGGGAGTAGATAAGAACGAACCTAAAAAGAAAGGCTTTTTCTTGTTTTTTGATATTGTGATACGTAAGTTCACTAAATTTTTGGGTGCGAACTGTCTTTATGCGATAACGAGTATTATATGGATTGCGATTTTATATATTTTCGGCGGTATAGTTTTGAGCAGTACGCATATCGTTCAGAATGTTTCAGACACTATTATTTCACTTGGTACGGAATCAAGTGCGGAAAATGTGCAGGGAAGTATTATGATACTTATTCAGCTTGCTTTTTCAATCGGTGTGTTCACGTTTTGGGGTTCAGGTCCTGCAACGGCGGCTTATTCGTATATAACAAGATGTTTCACACGCGGTGAACATACTTGGGTTTTGAGTGACGGTGCGGACAAGTTTAAGGAAAACTTTAAACAGGGTATGGTAGTTGTGCTGATTGACGCGGTTTTGCTTGTGTTCGGACTTAATGCAATTCTTTTCTATCATTCGCTTTACGTTTCAACGGGCAGTATGCTTTGGATGATGTTGCTGTATGTTATGATACTCGTACTTGTTGTTTATACAATGATGCACCCGTATTTGTATCAAATTATGGTTACATTTGAATGTGGAATCGGCTCGCTTTATAAAAATGCGTTGCTTATAACACTTGCAAAATTACCGGGTAACTTTTTTACAACGCTTATAGGAGTACTTATATACGGTGCGTTGTTTACATTCGTTAATCCGCTTGCAGCGGCAATTATAGTAGTAGTTATCGGACTTTGCGTTACTTGCTATCCGCCGCAATTTTATGCTGCAAGAGTAATTGAACGCTCAATATTAAAGGATATGAAAGAAAAACAGCCTAAGGTTGAATATATCGGGGAGGAAGAATAATGGTTTTAGGTGAATATGATGTTGCCGTAATCGGCGGCGGTCACGCGGGCTGTGAGGCGGCTTTGGCGGCGGCAAGATTGGGTATGAAAACGGTTATGTTTTCAATAAGCCTTGACGCAATAGGAAATCTTCCTTGTAACCCAAGTATAGGAGGTACGGCGAAAGGTCACCTTGTTCGTGAACTTGACGCACTCGGCGGTGAAATGGGTAAAGCGGCGGACGCTTCGTTTATACAGTCAAAAATGCTTAATAAAGGCAAAGGCCCTGCCGTACATTCGCTTAGAGCACAGATTGACAGAAAAAAGTATCACGTTGAAATGAAAAAACGTGTTGAAAATCAAGAGAATTTACAGGTTAAACAAGCGGAAATCGTAAATGTAATTACCGATGAAGATAATAATGTAACGGAAGTTGTAACACATACAGGCGTTGAATATAAGGTAAAAGCGGTTATTATTGCCAGCGGAACTTATTTAAAGGGTAAAATTCTTATCGGAAGTTATTCTCGTGAAAGCGGTCCTGACGGAATGTTCCCTGCAAATGAACTTTCGGAAAATCTTCGCAGATTGGGTATTGAATTAAAGCGATTTAAAACAGGTACTCCAGCAAGAGTGCACGCGGATACACTTGACTACAGTAAGATGGAGCTTGAGGAGGGTGACGAAAAAATCGTGCCATTCTCGTTTGAAACGGAGAATGTCGGCAAAAATCTTGTTCCTTGCTATCTTGTGTATACAAATGAAAAAACTCACCAAATTATACACGACAATCTCGGTCGTTCGGCAATGTACGGCGGTATGGTTGAGGGTATAGGTCCGCGATACTGTCCGTCTATCGAAGATAAGGTTGTGCGTTTTTCGGAAAAACCAAGACATCAGCTTTTTATGGAGCCTATGGGAATTGATACAAAGGAAGTATATGCACAAGGCTTTTCAACGAGTATGCCTGAGGACGTACAGCTTGAAATGTATCGAAGTGTTGAGGGACTTGAAAATGTCGAAATTATGCGTCCTGCATATGCAATAGAATATGATTGCTGTGATCCGACTCAACTGTATGCAACGTTGGAATTTAAGAATGTACATGGACTTTACGGCGCAGGACAGTTTAACGGTACGTCCGGCTATGAGGAGGCGGCGTCACAAGGACTTATTGCCGGAATTAATGCGGCATTGAAACTTAAAAACGAAGAACCGCTTACATTAAAACGTTCGGACGGATATATCGGAACACTTATAGATGACCTTATAACAAAGGGTACAAACGAGCCGTACCGAATGATGACATCACGTTCGGAATACCGTTTGCTTTTAAGACAGGATAACGCAGATGAAAGACTTACTCCGTTCGGATATAAAATCGGTCTTATATCGGAAGAAAGATATAAAAAGTTCCTTGAAAAAATGGATATGATTGAAAATGAAATTAAGCGTGTGACGTCGGTTATAGTACCGCCGAAAGACGCAAATCCGCTTTTAGAACAGTATAATTCGACCGCGGTTAAGACGGGAATACGTCTTAGCGATATGATAAAACGTCCAGAACTTGATTATGAAAAACTTGCACCTGTCGACCATAACCGTCCGACACTTCCGGACGCAGTTTGTGAACAGGTTGAAATTAAACTAAAGTATGACGGCTATATAAAAAGACAGATAGCACAGGTTGAGCAGTTCAAGAAAATGGAGGAAAAACTTCTTCCCGAAAATCAAGATTATTCTGATATACACGGCTTGCGTTTGGAGGCAAGACAAAAATTGAATAAGATACAGCCAAAGTCACTCGGACAAGCGTCAAGAATTTCCGGTGTTTCACCGTCCGATATGTCGGTATTGATTGTATGGTTGGAATCACAAAAAAGATAACAAATAAAAAATGTGTGTCATTTGATATGACACACATTTTTTGCTATTCATTATCATTTACCATATGATTAATTCTTGCGGGGATTTCGTTTGTTACTATGAAGTCCACACCGTAATCAATGTATTTTTGTGCTGTTTCCGTGTCGTCAACGGACCATACACCGCAGAAAATATTTTGTTGATGGAGTATATCTATTGCGGCTTGATCCACTTGCGGATAGTTATACAAAATACCTCTGTTTTCGGATATTTCCGTAATACGTTCAAGATTATCCGTATACGGTGCAGGAGTGTAACCGATTGTCATAACAGGGATAATACTGTTTCTTGCACGAATTTCTTTTACATCATCAATCGCACCTGTGATTATACAATGCGTTTCAAGTCCGCTTGCTATGATTGTGTTTAGAAATGCATCGTAATTGGTGATATTTTTGATTTCGATAATCGGTACATTTCCGTATGTACTGCATATCGAAAGATATTCTTCAAGAGTAGGTATTTTTAAGTTTTCGTTTGTGTCGAGATAATTTCCGTAGTCAATTTGGAACTGACTTAAATCGTCAAGCGTGTAGTCGGAAATAGCTCCCGAACCGTTTGTTGTTCTGTCAAGAGTGTCATCGTGCATACAGACGAATTGACCGTCACTTGTTTCGCAAATATCCGTTTCGATACCCCAAAAGCCGATTTTACCGGCAAGCTCAAATGCCGGAATACTGTTTTCGGGCGCATAGTTTGAATATCCTCTGTGTGCGACAAAACGTTCCGTGCTGCCGCCTGAAAATACGGTTGATGTACCGCTTTCGGCTTGCTGTGCACTCGCCGGAGTGGCGATTGCGTCATTATTATCGGAAGAAGGAAAGAATTTTAACATAACAGCAGACACGGCAAAAAGAAGTACGGTAAGTATCCATAATTTGCGTCGTACATTGTACATATTAAAAACCTCCTTTCACGTCTGCTCGTTTATTTAGAATAATGATTTTATACCTATTATAATAAGAATAATTCCGCCGAGTATTTCTGCTTTGTCGCCAAGTTTCTCACCTGCTTTTGTACCGACAAATAATGCGATAAGACTTAGAACGAATGTAGTTACCGCAATAATCGGTGCGGACTGCCATATGTTTGCACTGTTTGCGGCAAACGAAACACCTACGGCGAATGCGTCAATGCTTGTTGCAACTGCTTGAACAAGTAATATCCAAAGTGTGAGCTTTTTCGGCTCGGTCTCTTCGTCTTTGGCAAGACCCTCACGAATCATATTGATACCGATTATACCGAGAATAAGCAGTGAAATCGGTCCTGACCATTTTTCAATAAACGATGCGAAAAGACTTCCGAGAAAGAACCCTAAAATCGGCATTATTCCCTGAAAAAGCCCAAACATAATCGGCATTGAAAGTTTTCTCAGCCATGTCATATTCATATAGACCATTGAACTTGCGACACAGACCGCAAAAGCGTCCATACTTAGTGCTATACCGATAAGCACTATTTCTGAAATTGACATTATGTATTCCCCCATAATTTAGCTTTGAATTTATATTATACTATATATTCTGCCTTTAATCAAGGCAATATTCAACAAAAAACGCAAAAAAGCCTTCAGAGGTCGACAAATTGTCCGGAACGTGCAAGGGATTATTTTTATATTTTAAGATTTGAATTTACAGCTATAAAAAATAACAGGCAAGCTGCGGCTTGCCTGTGTACTTTTTGAGAAAATAAACTCTAACTTACCCATGTACGCCGACAACCTCTGCCGGTGTGTGATATGATTTTTAGTTTGTACGAATAACAACGGTCTGTGTATCTCCGTCCCAGTCAACGTCAAAGCCTACCATATCGGCAATGTCACGGATTTTGAAGTAAGTATTTCCGTTGATGTTGTAAGAAAGAACTTCTTTTTCTTCGCCGTCCACATAAACAGGGGCGGTGTTTTGGTCAACATTAAGTGCGGCTGAATGGTCGCTGTTAAGCTCGCCGCCGACTATTGTGTATTTAACTCCCGTTGAAATTGCGATAGCACTCAAATTCTCGTCCCACGCAACGTCAAAACGTGCATTTGTTGTACGAAGTACCATTGCAATATCACGAATTTTATAATAGTTTGAGTCGTTTACGGAATAACCCGATACTTCAACGTCTATACCGTTTACGGATAGTTTTGCATTTGAATTTGTTGCGGTAAGTGTGTTGATCCCTTCGTATCTGTCGACAAAATCCTTGATTTTTGCTCTGTTCGGATAACCGTTTGTCAAAAAGTCGTTGCCGTACATATCAACGTAAGGAACGGTTTGATATGAGCTTACATATGATTTAAGTATTTTTTCTGTTGAGAAAGTCTGACCGTCAAACATAAGCTTGTAGAAGTTGATAACCGAAGAATAGCGCGGTACTTCACGACCGACAAATATGTATCTTCCGCCGTCTTGGTATACGGTGATGTCCGAAAGGCAAGTACCGATAATGTTGTTAGGAACGTCAATATTTGAAATTGTATTGCCTTTCATAGTGAACGCGGCTGAAATACCTCCGTCCATACCGTCACGCATAACGAATGCCTCCGGTATACCGTTTCTGTCAAGATCGGTAAGAACTACTTGATTGTATGACGGATCTGAAGACATAATTTTCATAAGACGTGTAACGAACGCTTCACGCCAACTCTCTGCCGCAAATGTACTTGTTACGCAAAGCGTAAACATCATAGCAGTGGCAATTATCGCCGAAATAATCTTTTTCATTTTATTTTTCCTTTCATAATAAAAAGTGTTCAAGTTCTTTTTAAATATCTGTATTATACTAAAATTTTTTAGTGTTGTCAAATCTGACACTATTTTTACGAATATCGCTTGAATATTTGACTGTAATTTATTATACTAAAAGAAAAAGATAACTAAAAACAGAGAGAAGAAGATTATATGAAGTACAGAGAAATGGCGGGAGAGAAAATATCGGTATTGGGATTCGGTTGTATGAGATTTCCGACAACGTCAAAAAATGCGGAAGACATTGATGCCGAAAAATCAGCAAAAATGCTTGTATACGCTATTGAAAACGGTGTGAACTATTTTGATACAGCGTATGTTTATCACGGCGGAAAAAGTGAAAGTTTTATAGGCGGAGTTTTAAAGCCGTATCGTGACAAAATACATATTGCCACGAAATGTCCTATATGGGAAGTGAAGTGTGAGGAGGATTTCGACCGTTTGCTTAACGAACAGCTTGAAAGACTTCAAACCGATTATATTGATTTTTACCTTATGCATGCACTTGATAAGGACAGATTTAAGAATGTTGTCGAAAAATTCAATCTTATAGACAAGCTCAACAAGGCGAAAGCCGACGGCAAAATCCGTCATATCGGTTTTTCGTTCCATGATGACGTTGAAACATTAAAAAAGATTATTGACGCAAACCCTAATTGGGAGTTTTGTCAGATACAGCTTAACTATATTAACGTAAAATATCAGGCTGGTCTTGAGGGGCTTGAATATGCACATAAAAAAGGACTTGACATGGTTATAATGGAACCGCTTTTGGGCGGTAAACTTGCGAACCCGTCACCGCAGGTCGCAAAAATGCTGTCTGACGAAAAGACGCCTGTTGAGTGGGCAATGGATTTCCTGTGGAACAGAGAAGAAGTATCACTTCTTTTGAGCGGTATGGGTGCAATGGAACAGGTGCAGTCAAATATAGACTATGCGGATAAAGCGGAAGTGGGTATGCTGACGGAAGAAAATCTTGATATGCTTGCAAAGACAAAAGAGGTATTTGACAAAATGGCACTTGTACCGTGTACAAAATGTGCGTACTGTATGCCTTGTCCGTTCGGACTTGACATACCTAAAACATTTGAGGCGTACAATGCAACCGCTTCACTCGGTACAGACAGAGCAAAGGCAATTTATGCAGAACTTAACAAGGGTGCGGACCAATGTAAGAAATGCAAAAAATGCGAAAAAGTCTGTCCGCAGAGTATTAAAATCAGTCACACAATGACCGAAATTGCAAAAATATTTGCGAAATAATTATAAAGGCTGTCTGATAAATTTCAGACAGCCTTTTCTTGTATGGAATTTATTATGCGATATTGACTTATACGACGGTAATGTAGTATAATCGTTTTTGTAATGAAAAAAACAGGAGGATTGTTCTTTTGGTATTTTCAAGTTTAATGTTTATGTGCATATTTTTGCCGATAGTGCTGATTGCATATAATTTATCGAAAAATCTTACATATAAAAATACAGTACTGATTATCGCCTCGCTTTTTTTCTACGCGTGGGGTGAGCCGATATGGGTAGTGCTTTTGATATTCAGTGCGTTTGTGGATTATATAAACGGACGTATAATTGATAAATACTATGCGAGGGCAGGTGCAACGATTGCGCTTGTTTCGTCACTTGTGATAAATTTAGGCTTGCTTGCAATGTTTAAATATTCGGGATTTTTTATTGAAAACATCAACACGTTTTTACACACGTCAATCCCTAATCCGAATTTCAAACTGCCTATCGGAATATCGTTTTACACATTTCAAACACTGTCGTATACGATAGATATGTACAGAGGAAAAACGCGAGTGCAAAAATCGTTTTTTGGATTTTTGGCATACGTTTCAATGTTCCCGCAGCTTGTCGCAGGACCAATTGTGAGGTACAGTACGGTTGCGAGCGAACTGAACAGCAGACGTGTTACGGCTGATGATTTTGCATACGGCGTAAAAAGATTTACTGCAGGTATGTGCAAAAAAGTAATGCTTGCAAACAGTTCGGGTGCGGTTGCGTCAATGGTGCTTGACAGTACAAGACTTACAGTTGCGTCATCATGGCTCGGAATAATAATGTATACATTTCAGATTTATTTCGATTTTTCGGGTTACAGTGATATGGCTATAGGTTTGGGAAGAATGTTGGGTTTTCACTTTGGTGAAAACTTTGAATATCCGTACATTTCAAGAAGTATAACCGAATTTTGGAGAAGGTGGCACATATCACTGTCAACATTTTTCAGAGATTACGTCTATATACCGCTCGGTGGTAACAGATATCACGCAATACGAAATATATTCATAGTATGGCTTTTAACCGGACTTTGGCACGGAGCAAGCTGGAATTTTATATTTTGGGGATTGTTTTACGGTGTACTTTTGTTTATTGAAAAAACACTGTTTAAAAAGAAACTTCAAAAAATTCCCGCCCCATTCTGCTATATATACACTATGTTCTTCGTAATACTCGGTTGGGCGCTGTTCTATTTTACGGACTTAAACGCACTTTGGACATTCATAAAGAGTGCGTTCGGTGTGGGTACGGCATTGTACGACTTGACGGCGGTGTCAACATTCTGTACGAATGCATGGCTTATTGCGGTTTGCGTAATAGCGTCAACTCCGATACCGACAATTATACACAAGAATTTCTGCAAAAAATCAAAGGTGTTTGCGGCAATATCGGAGCCGGTTTTGGTTATTGTCGGACTTGGAGTGTGCTTTGTTTTGCTTGTGGGACAAACATATAATCCGTTTTTGTATTTCAGATTTTAAGGAAAGGTGACGAATATGAGAAATAAGCTTACAATCGGTGCATTTCTTCTTATGCTGACAGCTTTTATCGTTGTACTCGCACTTCCGGCGGACGAGGAAAGTATAAAATCTGAAAACAGAGTGATGGCAACAATTCCGCCTGTAAATGAGGAAACAGTGTTTTCGGGTGAATTTGAAACAGGGTTTGAAAGTTTTATCGGTGATAATATCGCTTATCGTTCACAAATTACCGATTTTTCAAAAACGTTGGACGAAAAAAGAGGATTTGTACCGAAAACAGGTAAAATTATTTCCACAAATAAA
>OLVO01004105.1_pt1 | contig 11251 bp, 9 predicted proteins | sample 1672571 | NCBI WGS metagenome assembly OLVO01 (sample SAMEA3136700, study PRJEB25190) | human gut metagenome | biome: human gut; feature: human-associated habitat; material: faeces | place: Austria | collected 2013 | reverse complement strand
AGGGCACGATGCAGGTGCCCGACACTGCCGATTTGGCGGATACGGGCGTATCGGCAGAAACGGATGATTTTACGTTCACGCTCGAATCCATGCTCGTTTCCAGAAACTCGTTCTATGCCATCATGCGCATTAACGCGAAAAACGACGACGCGGCGGCAGAGCTTGCCGCGATCCCGGAAACGGACGGCTACCAGAAGGAGCTCGCCCGGATGCTGTGGGTTGGTGCGCACAACAACACAAACTTCGGTGGCTTTGGCGCGGATCACCGGCTGGAATGGAAAAACGGCGGCATGAGCATGGAGATCATGCAGGTGGAGGGAAGCACAGCCTATGCGCTGCTGACCAACATCGGCGGCGAGTTCGAACCGGGCGACCGAATCCTGTTCGATATGAGCCACCATGACCAGAATGTCGATCTGTTCGAGATCCCGGTTCCGGAGCAGCTGGAGCAGGAACTGGTGATCGAGCTGGATGGCGAATCCGGCCCGGATGACCGCTTCTGCTGGCAGACGGCGACGATCTCGCCGATCTCTTTCCAGCTCGATGGGATATATGGCAGCGGTGAGACGAGCAACGAGGCGGTCTCCATCACACTCAAGGACGGGACCAGCTTTGCGCTTTCCAGCGCGGAAAACGGCTACGAGGACAGCCCGTATGGAACCTACGGCTCATGGGGCAGCTCCTACGCCGGCAGCTGGGAGAGCAACGAGGTAAAGAATACATGGCTGTTCTCGCAGATCATCGATCTGGACGAGCTGGCCTCCGTCACCGTGTGCGGCGTGACGTACCCGATTTTACAATAAAAACAACGCAAAACGACATAATCGGAATACACGCATCACAAATAAGCATTTCAAATCTGCTGCCGGGTATGCTAAACTGAGAAAAAACGCGGCAGGAGGAATTTAAAATGCAGGAATTTGATCTGATCGTGATCGGCGGCGGGCCGGGCGGGTATCTCTGCGCGGAGCGCGCGGGAAAGGCGGGGCTGCGGACAGCGCTGATCGAAAAGCGCGCGCTGGGCGGCACCTGTCTGAACGAGGGCTGCATCCCGACAAAGAGCCTTCTTTACTGCGCCAAGCAGTATCAGGCGGCGCTGCACGGCGCGGAATACGGCGTGACGGCGCAGAACGTCTCCATCGACCACGCGCAGGTCGTCGCGCGGAAGGACGGCGTGGTCAGAACACTCGTCCGGGGTGTGGGCGCGGCAATGAAGGCGCATGGCGTGACGGTTTTCGCCGCCGAGGGCCGGATCCTCGGCAAAACGGGGGAGCGCTTTGAGATCGCCGCAGGCGGCGAGACACTGTCCGCGCCGCGGCTCGTGCTGGCATCCGGCTCCAGCGCCGTTATCCCGCCGATCCCCGGTGTGCGGGAAGGACTTGCTTCCGGCTTTGTTATGACGAACCGCGAGCTGCTGTCCCTTTCGGAGCAGCCGGAATCGCTCGTCTGCATCGGCGGCGGCGTGATCGGGCTGGAAATGGCGTGCTATTTCGCGTCCATCGGCACGAAGGTGACGGTCATTGAGATGCTGCCCAAAATCGCGGGCAGCACCGACCCGGAGATCTGCGAGCTGCTGATGCGGACGTACAAAAAGCAGGGCATGGACTTCTGCCTGAACGCCAGAGTCGAGGCTGTCACGGAGCGGAGCGTCGTGTATTCCGACGCTTCCGGGCGGCACGAGATCGCCTGCGGGCGCGTGCTGCTGTCGGCGGGACGGCGGGCGGATGTGACAGGGCTGAATGTGGAGGCGCTCGGCATTGCGCTCGAACGCGGCGCAGTCGTGACAGACCGGCAGATGCGCACGAACGTCCCCGGCGTCTGGGCCGTCGGCGACTGCAATGGCAAGCTGATGCTGGCCCACACGGCCTATCGCGAGGCAGAGGTCGCGGTCAACGATATGCTCGGCAAAAAGGACGCGATCGACTATTCCATCATCCCCTCCGTGATCTACACCACGCCGGAGGTCGCCTGCGTCGGCGAAACGGAGCAGAGCGCAAGGGAAAAGGGACTGGACGTGCAGGTGGTCAAGGCGCCGATGGCGCTCTCGGGCCGGTATCTTGCAGAAAATCCGAAGGGAACCGGCTTCTGCAAGCTGCTCTATGACCGGAAAAACCGCTGCGTCGTGGGCGTCCATATGGTCGGCTCCTATGTCTCGGAGATCATCTACGGCGCGGCCATGATGGTGCATTCCAAGCTCCCCGTGCAGCATCTGGACAAGATCGTCTTCCCTCACCCCACAGTCGGCGAGGTCGTGCGCGAAGCGCTGTTTCTGCTGTGACCGGGCAACCCCGGAACTTTAGCACATAGAAAACGCCCCGAAGCGGCTGCTTCGGGGCGTTCGAGACTGTCAAAAAACCATGAAAAGCAGTTGGACGACAGAGCAGCAGGGGAAGCGTGAAGGGGGCAAAGAGCCCCCTTCGCGTTCAATCAACCTGTTTTTCGAACTTTTTTAAAGTTCGAAAAACTGCCTCAGCGGGGCGAAAAGACTTTTTCGACACGCTGAAACGCCCCGAAGCGGCTGCTTCGGGGCGTTCGCTCGATCTGTCAGTCTGCGTAATCCTTCATTTCCTCGCGGCGTGCGCGGCAGGCGGCAAGCTTTTTGACGCCTGCGCAGATCTCGTCGAGGAAGCCGACGACGACAAGCACGGTGCCGATCACGGCCATGACCGCGCCCGCGATCTTCAGGATGCTTTTGATGGATTTCATATCAGTGCCCTCCTGTTTTTTCTTCAGTATAAGCCTGTTTTTTCGATTTTGCAAGGGGTTTAGTAACCGATAATTTAATCGACAAGAGTTACCAGCGAGAGATTTTGCCGCAGATGAAAGTTTGAAAGCGCAGGAATACTTTGTGTATTTCAAGCTTTTCAAACTGCACAGCTGCGGTAAAAGATCCGCTGGTAACCGCAGGCGATTGGATCATCGGTTACGATCAACGCGTACAATGAAATCGGCCTTTCTGGGCTTTGCGGGGGCGGGCTCCTGCGCGGCGTAGCCGAGGATGCAGTGGCCGATGCCGGCGTAATTCTCGCTCACGCCCCATTTTTTCATCAGCGCCTTGCCCTCCGCGCTTTCAAACTCCTGCCGGGCCCGGTGGATCCAGCAGCTGCCGAGGCCGAGGCTGTGCGCGGCGGCCATCATATTGCCGATGACAAGGCTGCCGTCCTCGACCCAGGTGTTGACGTTCGTGTCCGCGAACACGACGCACACGACCGGCGCGCCGTAGAACGGGTGCGCGTCCGGGTTTCCGAGGATCGACGCGTTCATTTTTTCCAGCTGCGCGATATCGTCCGGGTTTTGCAGCACGACGATCTTCCCGGCCTGACGGCCCATGCCGCAGGCGGCATACGTTCCGGCCTCCAGAACGGCGTCCAGCTTTTCCTTCTCGACCGGCTGCGAAAGATACTTCTTGACGCTTCTGCGGGTCAGCAGGCAGTGCAATACTTCATTCATGACAGTCCTCCGTTTTATTTCTTTTCCGCGCCCTCCGGGGGCGTGGTGATGTGGACATGATTGTTGATGTGATCGATGCAGTAGCAGTAATAGCCATTGCACTTCGAGCAGTAGCGGAATTCGAGGTTCGGATAGTCCGTATCCGTCCGGCCGCAGACCGTGCATTTATGCCGGTAGGGCTTCTCGCCGGATTTGGAGCGGTAGGAGCCTGCCCAATTGGGGTTCGGGCGGGCATTTGTCGTGGTCGTGCGGTAATTCTTCCGCTGCCGGTAGCGCAGTGCGTCGGGCAGGATGTTTTTGACGTCGCTGCCGAAGAAGAGGAAGTAGTTCAAAAGCGGCACGACGGGCAGCAGCCAGTAGAACGAGAGGAACGAGGCCAGCTGCAAGGACGAGAACACGTTCAGCACCGTGAAGCCGAGATAGACCCACGCCATGTATTTCATCTTGATGGGGATGAAGAAGAACAGCAGCACCTTCGCCTCCGGCGCGATGGTCGCGACGGCGAGAAACAGGCTGAGGTTCAGCGCGGTCGCGTCCGCTCCGGCGCCGAGCAGCATTGCGGCCAGATCGGTCAGTACAAGTCCGGTCAGATAATAGAGATTGAAGCGGAACGTGCCCCAGTAGCTCTCCAGGATCTTTCCGAACTGATAATAGCAGAACAGCGACACCGCCGCCAACAGCAGTCCCGCGCCCCGCACGTCGTTCAGGTACGTAAAGATGTACGAAAACAGCCGCCAGACCTGTCCGCGCAGAATGGCGGAGCGGCTGAAGCAGAGATAGCTGTAGACGATATTGCTGGGGTCGATGTACGAGAGCGCAAAGACCGCCAGATTTCCAATGGCAATGACGAGCATGAGATTCGGAATGCCCTTGCCCCGGTTTTTAAGGCAGAAGCGTTCAAACCGTCTGCGAAGATCCTTCATAGTGTTCACCCTCCTGATGTTCAGGTTTCATCATACCGTCTCCGGGCGGAAAAATCTACCCTGCAAATGTAAACATTCTGTTCTGCATGGAGTATGGGCGGGTTCCCGCTGAGATAAACCGGGAATTTTGCCGAAATCAAAACTTTTCTCTTGACTTTTCCGGCGGGTTTTGTATAATCAGGGTACAACTGAACAGCCTTATCAAGAGTGGTGGAGGGAACGGCCCAATGAAACCCGGCAACCTGCGGATGCAAGGTGCCAAATCCGGCGAAGGAATCGAAAGATGAGGGAGAGAACCGTATATCGTTCTGCCCCTCGGGCAGGGCGCTTTTTTATGCCCGGAAAGGAATCAGATATGAACAACAGAAAAATCTTTACTTCAGAGTCCGTTACACAGGGCCATCCCGACAAGCTGTGCGACCTTGTCTCCGACAGCGTACTCGACGCCGTGCTCGAGCAGGACCCCATGGGCCGCGTCGCCTGCGAGACGGCGGCGACGACCGGCATGGTTCTCGTCATGGGCGAGATCACCACGTCCGCCCGCATCGATATCGCCCAGATCGCCCGCAAGGCCATCTGCGACGCGGGCTATGACCGCCCCGAGATGGGCTTCGACGGCCACAGCTGCAATGTCATGGTCGCCATGGGGCGGCAGTCCCCGGATATCGCCATGGGCGTTGACAACGCGTATGACGACGGCACGACCGGCGCAGGCGATCAGGGCATGATGTTCGGCTTCGCCTGCACGCAGACAAAGGAACTCATGCCCGCTCCCATCGCCTACGCGCACAATCTCACCAAGGCGCTGACGCACGCGCGCGAATCGGGTCTTCTGCCCTGGCTCCGCCCGGACGGCAAGAGCCAGGTTTCCGTGGAATACGGCCCCGACGGACTGCCCGCCCGCATCGACACCGTTGTCGTCTCGACCCAGCACGCAGACTCCATCGCCATCGACGATCTGCGCAGGGCCGTTATTGAGACGGTCATCGAGCCGAACCTGCCGTCGCGCCTGCTGGACGAGAACACAAAATACTACGTGAACCCGACGGGCCGCTTCGTCATCGGCGGGCCTGCGGGTGATTCGGGCCTCACGGGCCGCAAGATCATCGTCGACACCTACGGCGGCTACGCGGCCCACGGCGGCGGCGCGTTCTCCGGCAAGGACCCCACGAAGGTTGACCGCAGCGGCGCATACATGGCGCGCTACATCGCAAAAAATCTGGTCGCGGCCGGTCTGGCCGACGCCTGCCAGCTGCAGCTGGCCTACGCCATCGGCGTGGCGCACCCTGTTTCCGTTCTCGTCGAGACATATGGAACCGGCAAGCTGGCCGACGACAAGCTGGCCCAGCTTGTGCGCGAATGCTTCGACCTGCGCCCGGCGGCCATCATCAAAACGCTCGATCTGCGCCGCCCGATCTACCGTCAGACCGCCGGTTACGGCCACTTTGGCCGCGCGGAACTGGATCTGCCGTGGGAAAAGACGGATATGGTGCAGACTCTGCTTGCAAAAGCGTAAAAAATAGGATATAGTATCCTTGTATGTTTGCATACAAAGGAGCGAAATAGCATGAAAAAAATCGAGATCATGGGCTGCGGCTATATCGGCCTCCCCACCGCCATCACGTTTACGCTGGCGGGCTATGAGGTCTGCGGCTTCGACGTGAAGGATACCGTCGTGGACACGCTGAACGCGGGCCATATCCATATCGTAGAACCCGGCTTACAGGACGCCATGACGAAAGCCATGGCAACCGGCCGTCTGCACTTCACGACGAAGCCGGAACCTGCCGACGTCTTTATCATCTGCGTCCAGACGCCCTACCGCGAGACAGAGGAGCACAAGCGCGTGTCCGATATGCGCTTCGTCGAATCCGCCGCGAAGGAGGTCGGTTCCGTCCTGCGCGCAGGGAACCTCTGCGTGCTCGAATCCACCTCGCCTCCCTACTCCACGCGCATGGTGGAAAAGATCGTCTCGGAAACGTCCGGCCTTGCGCCGGAGCAGTTCATGACAGCGCACTGCCCGGAGCGCATCATCCCCGGCCGGATGCTCATTGAACTGCGCGAGAATGACCGCATCATCGGCTCGAACCGTCCGGAATCGGCGCAATTCGCCAAGGAAATCTATGAAAAGGTCGTCACCGGCGGCACGATCCGCCTGACGGATGATCTGACTGCCGAGATGTGCAAGCTGACGGAAAACACGTTCCGCGACATCAACATCGCCTATGCAAACGAGCTCAGCAAGGTCTGCGACCGGCTCGGCATCGACGTGTTCAAATTGATTGAACTTGCCAACTGCCACCCCAGAGTGAACGTGCATACCCCCGGCGTCGGCGTCGGCGGACACTGCATCGCGGTCGACCCGTGGTTCATCCATGAAAAGTTCGAGGATATCACGCCGCTCATCTACGAGGCCCGTCTTGTCAACGACGGCAAGCCCGCCTGGACGGCGGACCGCATCGCGCGCGACGTGAAGCCCGGCGCGAAGATCGCCGTGCTCGGCATGAGCTTCAAGGCCAACATCGACGATACGCGCGAAAGCCCGTCCGTCCTGTTTGCGAACATCCTGAAATCGCGCGGCTATGAGGTTCTTGCCTGCGAGCCGTACATTCAGGGCGACGTAGCGGGGTATCACAATTATTCCCTTGCCGAAGCCATGGCGCAGTGCGATTATGCCGTCATTACGCTCATGCACAATGTCTTCAAGGAAAACAAAGCCCTCATCGCCTCCAGACCGTATTACGACTGCGTGGGCCTGATGGAGCAGTAAACAGACAGCCCAGCCGCTGCAAGCGGCTGGGCGCTTTTTGCTATAGAAACGTGCCATTTCCTCGCCCCTGCGGGCAACCGGAAATGATGCACAAAAACTTCATGCACCGGCATTTGCGCATTTTCGTGGTGCAGTGCTCACGCATGAAGTTTTATGCCAGCAGGTTTTGTGTGCGGCAGAGGCTGGCGTAGATGCCGTCTTTTTTGAGAAGCTCCTCGTTCGTGCCGCGTTCGGCGATGCGGCCGTCGGCAATGACGACGATCTCGCCTGCGGCGCGGATGGTGGACAGGCGGTGTGCGATGATGAGCGTGGTGCGGTTCTTTGCCAGCTCGTCAAACGCGTGCTGGATCTTCGCCTCGGTCAGCGTGTCAAGGGCGCTCGTCGCCTCGTCAAGGATGAGGATGGGCGGATTTTTGAGGAAAATGCGCGCGATGGAAATGCGCTGCTTCTGTCCGCCGGACAGGAGCGTGCCGCGTTCGCCGACGTAGGTGTCGAAGCCGTCGGGCATGGCCATGATATCATCGTATATTTCCGCGCGCTTCGCCGCCTCCACGATCTCCTCCATCGTCGCGCCGGGCTTACCGTAGCGGATGTTTTCCAGAATGGAATCGGCGAACAGAAACACATCCTGCTGCACGATGCCGATGGAGCGGCGCAGGGACTCCTGCGTGACGCTGCGCACGTCATGGCCGTCGACGGTGATCGAGCCGCCGGTCACGTCGTAAAAGCGTGGAATGAGCTGGCAGAGCGTGCTCTTGCCGCCGCCGGAGGGACCGACGATGGCGACGGTCTTGCCCGCCGGGACGTGCAGGGACACGTCATGCAGGACCTCCGGGTCGTCCTCATAGGAAAAGCTCACGTTCTCGACTCCAATTTCGCCGCGCACGTGCGTCAGCTCAAGCGCGTCCGGCGCGTCGTGCAGCTCCGGCGCGGTGCGCATGATCTCCAAAAAGCGCTCAAAGCCCGCCGTGCCGTTGGAAAACAGCTCCGTAAAGTTCGCAAGCTTCCGGATGGGGTTGACAAAGGACGCGATATAGAGCGTGAACGTCAGAAGATCGACCGTATCCATCTGCCCCTTCATAATGAGCAGGCCGCCCACAGTCACGACGGCCACGGACAGGGAGCTTGTGAAAAACTCCATCACGGCCATGAAAATGCCCATTTCCCGATGGAACATCTTCTTGGAGGTCTTGTAAATGTCGTTCGAGCGGTCGAATTTTTCTTCCTCGACGTGCTCGTTGGCGAATGCCTTGGCCGTGCGGATGCCGGAGAGGGCAGATTCGATGTCGGCGTTGATCGCGCCGGTCTTTTTCTTCACGCGGCGGGAGGCCTCGCGCATCGCCTTGCGGCGCGAGACGATGATCGCGATAAACACCGGGATCATGACCGCCACGACCAGCGCCAGCCGCCATTCGATCGTCGCCATGACAGTCAGCGCGCCAACGATGGTCACAAGCGAGATGAACAGATCCTCCGGCCCGTGGTGGGCAAGCTCGGTGATCTCAAAGAGGTCGGTCGTCATGCGGCTCATCAGCTGGCCGGTGCGGTTGCGGTCGAAGAACTCAAACCCCAGCTCCTGCATATGGCCGAACAGGGCCGCGCGGATATCGGCCTCCACGCGGATGCCAAAGGTGTGGCCCCAGTAGGTGATGATGAAATACAGCACCGACCGCAGCGCATAGGCCGCCAGCACGATCAGCATGATCGTAAAGAACGTGCGGTACGCGCTCTGCGGCAGCAGCGTGCGCATGGCGTAGCGCGAGATGATGGGGTACGCCAGATCGATCATCGACACGACCAGCGCGCAGGCCATGTCGAGAAAAAACAGCCCCCGGTGGGGCTTGAAGAAGGACAGGAAGATCGAAAAGCCTGACCGCTTCCGGTATTGCTCTGTTGTCATGATATTTGCTCCGTTTCTTATATTCATGTGTATTATACCGGGAGTTTCCGCGGATTGCAAGCCGTTGCGCAGTGCGTATTTTTCTGGTAGAATAGCCCCAAAAGAGAGGCGAAGCATATGATTGAAATTCTGAAGGAAACAGCGCGCTATCTCGTCTGCGTCAAGCCCGTCGGCACAGCCGCACAGGGCACGCAGGCGGAGGCGATGCCGCAGCTGCTCTCCGAGCAGCTGGGCTGTGACATTTTCCCCGTCCACCGGCTCGACCAGACGGTCGGCGGCGTGATGGTCTTCGCAAAGACGGCGCAGGAGGCCGCACGGCTGACGCAGGCGATGGGACAGGGACAGATGCAGAAGACGTATCTGGCCGTCCTGACCGGCTGTCCGGCAGAGAGGGCCGGGACACTGGAAGATCTGCTGTTCCACGACCGGGCGAAAAACAAGACCTACGTGGTCAGGCGGCAGCGCGGCGGCGTGAAGCAGGCGCGACTGCACTATGAAATCCTTGCCGAACAGGACGGGCTGAGCCTTGCGCGCATCCGGCTCGAAACGGGGCGCACGCACCAGATCCGCGTCCAGTTTGCCTCGCGCGGCCTGCCGCTGCTGGGCGACGGAAAATACGGCAGCCGCGACAATCGCTGCGCCTGTGCGCTCTGGTCGTACCGGCTGTCCTTCCCGGACGGGAAGGGCGAGGCCGTCTTCGAGGCGCAGCCCCCGGCCAGGTTCCCGTGGACGGTGTTTTTCTGATACGATGTACAGTACAAAGCTTTCGGCAAATTCGCACCGTATTTTCCCGTTTGACTGTAGGGGCCGACGACTCTGTCGGCCCACTGGGAAGCTGCGGATTTGTCGAAGATTTCCGTAAAAACAGTGCACTCTGCCGGTCCGATGCGATGCCCGCAGGCTAGTTTCGAGGCGCAACCGCGCTTTGCGCGGCTCTTAGCGCCGAAGATGGGCATCGGCCCCTACAACTGGCGCGCCGCGAATTTCGCAGCGCGCCGAAATGCACGCACATCCCGCCGCGCGGCTGCATACACTACCTGTATTCTTGCTATACAGGAGGGGCATTTCATGGCGGTGACACGGTATTTTCTGGGCGGCAATACGGCCTCCGGCTTTGTCTCGTTTTACGGACAGTTCTGCCGGGGGCCGGAGGATTTTCTGTGGGTGATCAAGGGCGGGCCGGGGTGCGGCAAATCGAGCTTTATGAAGACCATCGGCAAAGCGGCGGAGAACGCCGGACTCGATGTCGAATACGTCCTGTGCTCCGGCGACCCGGATTCGGTGGACGGCGTGTATCTCCCGGCCCTGCACACCGGCTACGCCGACGGCACGGCCCCGCACGTGCTCGAGGCCGTCACGCCGGGCGCGGCGGGACTGTATCTCGATCTGGGGCAGTTTTATGACCGCATTGCGCTGCAGAAAGAGCGCCGCGCCATCGAGCTTCTGCAGACGCGCTACCGCGCGCTCTACCGCGAGGCGTATGCGCGTCTTGTGATCCATGCGCGCCCCTCCTGCCCGCTTCCGGCGCAGGAGGAGCGAAGCAGGCGCTTCCTGCGGGCCGTCACCTGCCGGGGCCTTGTCTCCGCCGAACCGCCCGCAGGCGCGGTGCAGCTGGTGTCCGGGGAGGAGCTGGAGGCGCTTCGCGCGCGGGAAACTGCGGTTCTATATCAGAACCCTCTGTTCCCGGACGAGACAGAGGCCGTGTATCTGCCGAACGAGAAGCGCTATTACCGGGGGCCGGATACCCCGCTGCCCGATCTGTCGGACGTGACCGCCCTTCTCGCGCAGGCGAAGGCCCTGCACGACGAGCTGGAGGCCATCTATAACCCGCACGTGGATTTCGCACGTGTTTACGCGCTGGCTAATTCCCACGCGCTGCGATTGTTCAAAGAAAATTAAGTTGTATCTGCGGGGAAATTGTAGTAAAATATAGTGAAATTCGAGAATATCCTACTCAGGAGGGAATACCAATGAAAAAACCGATCGTACTTGTGATCATGGACGGCGTTGGACGCGGCGACGGCGGCCCCGGCGACGCAGTCAAGCAGGCCAACACCCCGACGCTCGACAACCTGATGGCGACCTGCCCCATGACGTGGCTCAAGGCCCACGGTACCGCCGTCGGCCTGCCCACGGACGACGATATGGGCAACTCCGAGGTCGGCCACAACGCCCTCGGCTGCGGCCAGATCTATTCGCAGGGCGCAA
>OLVO01004100.1_pt1 | contig 11264 bp, 7 predicted proteins | sample 1672571 | NCBI WGS metagenome assembly OLVO01 (sample SAMEA3136700, study PRJEB25190) | human gut metagenome | biome: human gut; feature: human-associated habitat; material: faeces | place: Austria | collected 2013 | reverse complement strand
TCAGGTACCGGAAATGCTGCAAAATCCAAGAAGGGCAAGAGCCGCAAGGAAGGCTTCAATCTCAAGGACGAGGTCATAAGCTGGATTCAGGTCCTGGTTGCCGCCGCTATTATCGCATTCTGCGTCAACCATTTCATCATCGCCAACAGCGAAGTCCCGACCAGCTCGATGGAAACGACCATCATGGCTGGCGACCGCGTCATCGGCTCACGGTTAAGCTACAAATTCGGAGCTCCGCAGCGGGGTGACATCGCCATTTTCATTTATCCGGATGATGAAGCGAAAGGCATCAAAACGTACTATGTCAAACGTATCATCGGTATGCCGGGCGACACGATCGACATCGTGGACGGCAAGGTATACTTAAATGATTCCGATACACCGCTCGACGAGCCGTATCTGCATGAACCGATGGAACCGGAGGAACCGCAGCACTACGAAGTGCCGGATGGCTGCTATTTCATGCTGGGCGACAACCGGAACTATTCCAACGACGCCCGCCGCTGGATGCACAAATACGTCAAGCGCGACAAACTGGTTGCCAAGGTACTGTTCCAGTATTTTCCGAAGATCCAGAAACTGAATTAACCCAATATTTACTTTAGGAAGGAACAAAGAACATCATGAAGAAAGTAGTAAAGTTTGGCGGAAGCTCCCTTGCAAATGCGGAGCAGTTTGAAAAAGTCGGAGATATTATCAGAAGTGAAGAGAGCAGACGTTTTGTTGTTCCTTCTGCACCAGGTAAGAGATTTGACGGGGACACGAAGGTAACAGATCTTCTTTACAGCTGTTATGACGCAGCTGCAAATGGCGGTGATTTTGAAAAGGTTTTAGAAGAAATCAAATCTCGTTATTATGAGATTATTAAAGGGCTTGGCCTCGCTCTTTCCATGGAAGAGGATTTCCAGTTGATCAAAGAGAATTTTAAAGCACAGATTGGCAGAGATTACGCCGCTTCCCGTGGAGAATATCTGAACGGCAAAGTGATGGCTGCTTATCTTGGTTATGAATTTGTGGATGCAGCAGAGGTGATCCGTTTTGATAAAAACGGAAATCTGGATTCGGAGAAAACAGACAAACTTCTGAACAAGCGTCTTTCCAAATGTGAGAATGCAGTTGTGCCGGGCTTTTATGGTGCAAAGGACGATGGAACTGTGACCACTTTTTCCAGAGGTGGTTCTGATGTGACTGGTTCTCTGGTTGCCAAGGCAATTAAGGCTGATATGTATGAAAACTGGACTGATGTATCCGGTTTCCTTGTAACAGACCCGAGAATTGTAAAGAATCCGGCTGTGATTGAGACCATCACATACCGTGAACTTCGTGAGCTTTCCTATATGGGAGCTACTGTTCTTCATGAAGATGCTATTTTCCCTGTAAGAAAAGAGGGAATTCCGATTAATATCCGCAACACCAACCGTCCGGAGGATAGGGGAACTTTTATTGTGGAGAGTACCTGCCGCAAGCCGAAATATACCATAACTGGTATTGCAGGAAAGAAAGGATTCTGTTCTATCAACATTGAGAAGTCCATGATGAACAGTGAAATCGGATTTGGCAGAAGAGTGCTTCAGGTATTTGAAGACCAGGGAATCAGTTTTGAGCATGTTCCATCTGGTATCGATACCATGACAGTATATGTTCATCAGGATGAGTTTGAAGAAAAGGAGCAGCAGGTAATTGCGGGAATCCATCGCCTGGTTCAGCCTGATTTTGTGGAAATGGAATCTGACCTTGCCCTGATCGCAGTTGTAGGACGTGGAATGAAATCCACCCGCGGTACAGCCGGAAGAATTTTCTCTGCCCTTGCACATGCAAATGTAAATGTCAAGATGATTGACCAGGGCTCCAGTGAGCTGAATATTATCATTGGCGTGGAGAACCGTGATTTTGAAAATGCAGTGAAAGCAATTTATGATATTTTTGTACTGACACAGATTTGAAATTGAGTGGATAGGTCACCTGTCGGCAGCATTCACATATATGAAAATCTGCTCATACGTTCAGAACGTCTGGTATTCATGAATTCGCTGATGTAAGCATGTACCATTTCTGGCTGTCGTCCGGGAGCTTTAATAGTAAAAGAATGAGATAAGAGCCGTAAATCAAAGGTAGTGTTAGAATTAATCTTTGATTTATGGCTCTTTTGTATAGAAAAAATTTCGTGCCGTTTTATGATATTGACAAAACAGAACGTGCGTTCTAAAATAAAACAAGAACAAACGTTCTGAAATTGAGAATAATAAAGAATGCGAAACACAGATTACATAAAAGGAGCTTTGTTACGGGATGATTATTCAGGAATCAATGACATTGAAGCGGAAGCTGGAGATTTTATCGGATGCCGCGAAATATGATGTGGCTTGCACATCCAGTGGTGTGGATCGAAAGGGAGATGGAAAGGGCATGGGAAACAGCATTGCTGCCGGAATCTGTCATAGTTTTGCTCAGGATGGCAGATGTATCAGTCTTTTGAAGATCCTTTATACAAATGAATGTGTATTTGACTGTAAATACTGTATAAACAGAGCCTCCAATGATGTGGTGCGTACCAGTTTTACCCCAGAAGAAGTGTGTCGTCTGACTATGGAATTTTACAGGAGGAACTATATTGAAGGACTGTTTTTAAGTTCCGGAGTAAAGGAAAGTCCAGACAGGACTATGGAAGAACTGCTTTGTACAGTAAATCTTCTTCGTAATAAATATCATTTTCAGGGATATATTCATTTGAAAGCCATTCCAGGTGCTGCTCCTGAACTGATCGCCAGGGCGGGGTATCTGGCAGATCGCATGAGCGTGAACCTGGAACTTCCTACTGCAGACGGGCTTAGGAAACTGGCACCGCATAAGAGCAGGCAAACCATTCTGCGCCCTATGAAGCAGATTCAGCAGCAGCGAGATCAGAATAAGGAGGAATTGGTTCTGTACCGTCATGCCCCTAAGTTTGTACCAGCCGGTCAAAGTACCCAGATGATTATTGGAGCTATGGGGGAGAGCGATTATCAGATCGTGTCAGTAGCAGAATCTTTGTATAAGAACTTTGCATTAAAAAGAGTTTTTTATTCGGCTTTTGTCGCCGTAAATGAAGATAAGGATCTGCCCATGTCCTTATCAGGTCCGCCTCTTTTGCGGGAACACCGTCTTTATCAGGCAGACTGGCTTATGCGGTTTTATGGTTTTCGGGCTTCAGAACTGCTTTCAGAGAAGCATCCGGATTTTAACCTTCTTCTGGATCCCAAGGCAGACTGGGCAGTGTCACATCTGGAGTTTTTTCCGGTAGAGATCAACCAGGCAGATTATTATGAACTTCTTCGTGTACCGGGAATCGGTTATACCTCTGCCAGAACCCATTCCCTGGATTTTGCAGATCTGAAGAGGATTGGTGTGGTTCTGAAGCGTGCCTTATATTTTATCACCTGTAATGGCCGCATGATGTACAATACCAGGTTGGAGGAATCTTATATTACCCGTAATCTTCTGGATGAAGAGAACTGCCGGAAGCATGAGAATGAAGCTGCATTTCAGCAATTATCCCTCTTTGGAGATGAGATGGGGAGCAGAAGACTGTATACAGAAAATACAAAGAATCATGTGGACAGAAAGGTGGGAGCTATATGAATCAAGAGAAAAGAATCCTGGTATGTGAGGACTCTATGGAGGGGATTTTTTCTGCTGTCTATGATGGATGGAAAGAGTGTGCAGGCGGCTGTAAAGTGAGCATTCAGACCAGTTTTCCTGTAAGCATGGAATTGTTCACTTCTTATCGGGAGATTGCTACAGATCAGAGTAAGGCTGGTAAGGTTATGAGGACGATTCTTATGAGACTGGGAAGCGAGGTTTACGAACAGATCTGTCTGGCGGCAGCTTCAGCAGATGAAGACAGGGGAACTGCCATTTATTATGTGCTGCACCGGGCTTTTGGGGGAGGCAGATGCGAAAAACGTGTAATGGAGGCACTGGCAGATCCATATGTATCCAGGGTTGCGAAACTGGCACTCTGTGTGAAGCGGGAATATCACCATTATTTTGGGTTTGTCCGTTTCAGGGAGATTGGCGGAAGGTTTCTGTTGGCAAAGATCCAGCCGGGGAATGATATCCTGTCTCTTATGGCTCTTCATTTTTCCAATCGCTTTCCCAATGAGAACTGGGTAATCTATGATGAAAAGAGGCAGAAGGCGTTGTGCCATGAGAAAGGGAAGGAGTGCGTCATGAGAAAAGAAGTGCGTATACAGGTGCCAGGGAGCGCCGTAGGGGATATGGGAAAGTACGAGGAACTGTGGCAGACATTTTGTGATAGCATATCCATTGAAGCAAGGAGGAATGAGAAACTTCAGAAGCAGATGCTTGCTTTGCATTTTCGGAGTAATATGCCGGAGTTTTCTGTGAAAGGATAGGCCGATAAGTAAAATTCGTGTTATAATGCTTACAGATAAGGTATCTTTGTTTGGAAGGCAGCAGACCAGTAAAAGGCGGTAAATTGGAAATGGACAATCCGGTAACACGAATATCAGTAAGAAATCTTGTGGAGTTTATATTGCAAAGCGGTGATCTTGATAACCGAAGAGGTACTATAGACAAAGATGCTATGTTAAAGGGCAGCAGACTGCATCGGAAGCTTCAGAAACAAATGGGCGGAGACTACAGAGCAGAGGTTGCTTTGCGGATGAATTGCAGCTATGAGGATCTGGACATTCGGTTAGAAGGTCGTGCAGATGGAATTTTTACAGAAGATGAAGTTGTCTGGATCGATGAGATTAAAGGAATATATGGAAATGTGGAACAGATGGAAGAGCCTGTGAAGGTTCATAAGGCTCAGGCTATGTGTTATGGCTATATTTACGGTGTTCAGGAAGGCTTGTCGAAGATTGGAATCCAGATGACATATGCCAATCTGGAGACAGAAGTGGTGAAAAGGTTCCGGGAGGTGATCTCCATAGAGGAACTGAAAGAATGGTACCAGAAACTTCTGGATGAATATCATAAATGGCTCAGTTATCAGAAAAAATGGAAGGAAGAGAGAAATCATTCTCTTCAGAGCCTGGAATTTCCATTTTCCTACAGAGAAGGTCAGAGAAAGATGGTGAGCAGTGTTTACCATACAATTGGAGCCAGTCGTCAGATTTTTATTCAGGCACCTACCGGCGTAGGAAAAACCATGTCTACCATTTTTCCGGCAGTTCGCGCTGTTGGCGAAGGGAAAGGGGAGACGATCTTTTATCTTACAGCCAAGACTATTACAAGAACAGTGGCTCAGGAAGCTTTTGAGGTGCTGCGGGAAAAGGGAATGAAATACAAAGTGGTGACCATTACAGCCAAGGAGAAGCTGTGTTTTATGGACGAAACCAAATGTGATCCGGTACATTGTCCTTACGCCAGGGGACATTTCGACAGGGTCAATGACGCTGTCTATGAGCTGTGGACGATGAAGAGCAGATATGACAGGGAGACTATCCGGGAGCAGGCAGAGAAATGGCAGGTATGTCCTTTTGAAATGTGTCTGGATCTGTCTGTGTGGGTGGATGCTGTAATTTGTGATTATAATTATGTGTTTGACCCTACGGTTCATTTGAAACGTTTTTTCGGGGAAGGTGCAGGTGGAGATTATATCTTTCTCATTGATGAAGCTCATAATCTGGCAGAACGGGGAAGAGAGATGTACAGCGCTTCTATTTGCAGGGAAGATGCTGTTCGGGTTCGAAAAGTTATGAAAGAAAGAGCACCCCGGCTTTACCGCTCCCTTGGAAAGCTGGATAAACAGCTGAAAGAACTACAGGTGGACTGTGGAAATTACCTCGTTCTCCCAGGCACGGGTTCCATAACTATGACGATTTTAAAGGTTCAGGGAGAATTTGATGCTTTTCTGGAAGCACATAAGGATGTGGAACTGGAAGATGAAGTAAGGAAGTTTTATTTTGATATTCGTAATTTCCTGAATATTGCAGAACTGATAGATGAGAACTATGTAGTTTATGCTGAGAATGGAGAAGATGGTCTGTTTCGCCTGAAACTGTTCTGTGTAAATCCGGCAGTGAACCTGGGGGAATATCTGAAGAAAGGCCGCAGTGCCGTATTCTTTTCTGCCACATTGCTGCCCATGAACTACTACAGGAAATTGCTCAGCAACAGGCAGGACGATTATGGAATCTACGTGGAATCACCGTTTTCACAGAAGAACCGCTGTATTTTAAATGCCGGCGATGTAAGTTCCTTATATAGTCGCAGGGGATATGAGGAATATCACAAAATTGCGGAATATATAGCGAGGACGGTATGGCAGCACAAGGGAAATTATATGGTATTTTTTCCTTCTTACAAAATGTTGGAAGAGGTTTATGCAGTCTACGAAGAAGAATTTTCTGTAAACTGGGTGAAGTGTATCTGTCAGAACAGCTCTATGAAGGAACAGGAAAGAGAAGAGTTTCTTCAGGAATTTGAACAGAATCAGGAATCACTGGTAGCTTTTTGCATTATGGGTGGTATTTTTTCAGAGGGAATTGATCTGCTGGGAGAAAAACTGATTGGAGCCATTTTAGTGGGAACCGGATTGCCCCAGTTGGGAAATGAGAGGGAAATTCTTCGTTCTTTTTACACAGAAAATGGGGAAAATGGATTTGATTACGCCTATAGGTATCCTGGCATGAATAAGGTTCTGCAGGCTGCTGGAAGAGTAATCCGCACAAGGGAGGATCATGGTGTTATTCTCCTTTTGGATGAACGGTTCCGACAGAGAGAATACAGCAATCTTTTTCCGGTGGAGTGGAATGACAGGAAAACGTGTACATTGTCAAATGTGGAAGTACAGCTGCAAAAATTTTGGGAGAGTATTCCGGACAAAATCTCTCACAAATTGTGACGTACATTTTGCAGAAAGTCTTCTTCAAACTCATTACAGAGTCTGTAAAAATATCATGGCAAACAAAGAGGTTGCATACAAAGCTGAAACAGGTTATACTGCCCTTATTAAAAGGAGAATAACATGAAAAAAGGCAAAAAAACCAGATGGCTGTATAAAGCAGCTGGAATGGCAGTCCTTTTGGGGGCAGCATTTTGGTGCAGCAACAGCGGGCTCCTGTTATGGAAGCCTGAAGTTCTGACTGTATTGGCGGAATCAGAAAGTGGCGGCAGCCTGTCATCTGTTACAGAGGAAGCTAAGATACTTCCTATTCCTAATAGTGATGGCAAATATATGTTGAAAAGTGACGGTTTTTACTGTCTGAATGAAGACGGTTCAGGAGACTGCGCTCAGGCAATACATTATTTCGACCATTTTGTTGTAGATGGAACAGTGTTTAATGGATATTATTATCACGACGAGACCGGAAAATTTAAAGCTTCTGAAGCACATCTTACAGCCATTTCACAGGAAGCACTCCCGAAAGCAGAAGATGGAACTGTGGAAGCAGGATGGACTTCGGGGATTTATGTGGTAAATAACCTTGGAAGGCTTTCTGGTACTGGAAGAGTTTGTATTCTAAAAGAAGAGATTGGACAGATAAAACTAGATGGCGGGTATTACGTTGACAGAAATGGAAGAGTGTGTCAGGAAGGTGGCATTTATTATATCCAGGAAATGAATGTGGGAGAAAAGAGATTTTCCGGGTATTATTATTTTGATGAATCAAGCGGCGTATTAGCGGAAGAAGCTGGTACTACACCAGAGGGCTTGACAATCCAAAAAGATGGCAGCATCAAAGAACTGACGGATCCGGGGATCAAAAATCTGAAGAAAGCTGTGAAGGAATTTACGGAAAAACTGGAAGGGGACTGGAGCGTCTATGTGAAAGATCTGAAGAGCGGAGAGAAGTTCTCCATCAATGATAAAGCCATATCTTCTGCAAGTCTGATAAAAGCATTTACAATGGCTGCAAGTTATGAAAATATGGAAAAAATCAGGATAGCTGAGGGGATGCTTCTGAAAGCAGATTCAGCTAGTCAGACTGTGACAGACAAGCTGTTTCGGCTTATGGAGAATATGGTAACCTACAGTGACAATGAGTCTTTTAATGAAATGGTAAGGCTTCAGACTGCTTCCAATCAATTCAATGCAGGTGCACGTGTAATTAACAGGTATCTTAGGGAACAGGGCTATAAAGAGACCGCTGTGCTTCATACGCTTGCGCCTTCGAATACAGATTCGGAAGGGATTGGCAGCAGTAATATGACCTCTGTGGAGGATTGTGGCACTCTGCTGGAGAAGATTTACCGAAGAGAATGTGTAAGTCCGGAGGATTCTGACCAGATGCTGTCTTTGCTTCTGAATCAGGATACCAGAACAAAGATTCCTGGCGGGCTTAAGGAATCTGTTCAGGTAGCGAATAAAACTGGTGAAAATGATAAAAGCCAGCACGATATTGGAATTGTCTATGGAGCTAGAACGGATTATATTCTGTGCGTAATGTCTGAGAATGCAGGAAAGGAAGCAGATGCTGTTTCCAATATTCAGAGGATTTCAGCGATGGCTTATTATTATTTGAATTAGAGCGTATTTGAAAAAGGCTTTCTACAAGATGTGCGTCACAATTTGTGGGAGATTTCGCCCGGATGAGGGCGCCGTAGCGGGCTACGGCAACCGAATTCGGGTGAAATCTCCCACAAAGTGGGGCGTGCAGATTGCGGGAATGATTTTTTAAACACGCCCTAAGACTGTGCAGCAAACATTATTTATGTAATAGGAAAATCCTGCAAGGCAGAATCCGTTCCAGACTTGTACAAAAAAATTACTTTCCAGATTCGTACAAAAAAATTGCTTGACACTAATAAAATTTTGCGATAGCATGAAGACAATAAAAGAAAAATTGAAAGGAGATTTACACCATGAAAGTAGTTTATACAGAGAAGGCACCAGCAGCAATCGGACCATACTCCCAGGCAATGATCTTAAATGGAGTATTATTCACATCTGGACAGATTCCGGTAAATCCTGCAACAGGCGAGATCAACGGAGATACCATTGAGACTCAGGCAGAGCAGGTTATGAAGAATCTTGGCGAAGTACTGAAAGAAGCAGGAAGTAGCTTTGAGAAGGCAGTTAAGACAACATGCTTCCTTGCTGATATGGGAGATTTTGCCAAGTTTAATGAAGTATATGCGAAATACTTTGTAAACAAACCAGCACGTTCCTGTGTCGCTGTGAAAACTCTTCCGAAGAATGTTCTTTGCGAAGTTGAGGTAATCGCAGAAGTTTAATAGTACTGTCCACAGGAAAATGTGTCAAATGTTTTTGTATTTAAAGATATGCAAATATTTAGAATATATATTGTCAGGCCTTCTGGGGTTCACCCGGGAGGCCTTTGTCATAAATAAAAATTGTGCAGAATTCTGTTGCAACGCAGTCTGGAATGTCAGACAGAAATCCCTGGCATATTAAACTGTTGACGGATTGCTTTTTAGTTGGAAATCATGTATAATAGCGAACGATAGCATGGGGATTTTTTGCTATGCAGGAAAATCCCTTTCAAGAAGAAAGGCAGGGACGAAATGTGGATAATCTTATGAAAGTGGGAATGGGATATGATGTACACAGACTGACAGAGAACCGGAATCTGATCCTTGGCGGTGTGAAGATACCGTGGGAGAAAGGCCTGCTGGGACATTCAGATGCAGATGTACTGATTCATGCGATTATGGATGCTCTTTTGGGAGCTGCAGCTCTTGGAGATATTGGACAGCATTTTCCAGATACAGATCCGGCATACGAGGGGATTTCCAGCGTAAAGCTGTTGGAACATGTAGCCTCTCTTCTGGAAAAAAAAGGATATGGTGTAGGAAATATTGACGCTGTGATCATTGCCCAGAAGCCGAAGATGGCACCTCATATTCCACAGATGAAGGAAAACATTGCGAAAGCGCTGCATATGGAGCCTGACTGTCTGAATATCAAGGCTACCACAGAGGAGAAGCTGGGTTTTACCGGAAGAGAAGAGGGAATTGCTTCCCAGGCAGTCTGCCTTTTATACAAGAAATAATGTTGTTGTGCGCACAAGTACAAAATGCTGCAGAAGTCTGGAATTGGTAGCTGCGAAATAACATTTAGAGAAATTGACCGGAGGGAGAAATAAAATGAAGATTTTTAATACGCTGACCCGTCAGAAAGAGGAATTTGTACCCCTTGAAGAGGGAAAGGTAAAAATGTATGTCTGCGGACCTACTGTATACAACCTGATCCATATTGGTAATGCACGTCCAATGATCATTTTTGATACAGTCCGCCGTTATCTGGAATATAAAGGATACGAAGTAAACTATGTATCCAACTTTACAGATGTAGATGACAAAATTATCAAGAAAGCAATCGAAGAGGGAGTTTCCGCAGAAGAAATTTCCCAGAGATATATTGAAGAGTGCAAAAAGGATATGGCAGGAATGAACGTGAAGCCTGCTACTACACATCCTCAGGCAACTCAGGAAATTGACGGCATGATCAGCATGATCCAGACTCTTATGGATAAAGGATATGCTTATGCAGTGGCAGACGGAACTGTATATTTCCGTGTAAAGAAATTTAAAGAATATGGAAAGCTTTCCCACAAAAACCTGGATGACCTGCAGTCTGGATTCCGTGCACTTCAGGTATCAGGAGAGGACCAGAAAGAAGATCCGCTGGATTTCGTACTCTGGAAACCGAAGAAAGAAGGGGAACCATACTGGACTTCTCCGTGGTGCGATGGCCGTCCGGGCTGGCACATTGAGTGCTCTGTTATGTCTAAGAAATATCTTGGAGACGAGATCGATATCCATGCCGGTGGTGAGGATCTTATTTTCCCGCATCACGAGAATGAAATCGCACAGAGCGAATGCTGCAATGACAAAATTTTTGCAAGATACTGGATGCACAATGCATTCCTGAACATTGACAACCGCAAGATGTCAAAATCACTCGGAAACTTCCGGACGGTAAGAGAGATCAGCGAGCAGTATGATCTCCAGGTGCTTCGTTTCTTCATGCTGAGTGCACATTACAGAAGCCCGCTGAACTTCAGTGCAGAGCTGATGGAAGCATCCAAGAACGGTCTGGAGAGAATTCTCAATGCAACCGATAATCTGAAACATCTTATCGCTTCAGTGGCAACAGAAGAGATGAGTGCCGAAGAAAAAGAAGCATTTTCAAAAACTGATGCATATGTAGAAGAATTTGAAAAAGCAATGGATGATGATTTCAATACAGCAGACGCAATCGCAGCAATCTTTGAACTTGTAAAATATGCAAATACCACTGCGACAGCAGAAAGCTCAAAGGAATATCTCCGGGGATTACTGGACAGAAT